>Ga0255768_10003099_pt1 | contig 16598 bp, 12 predicted proteins | sample 071ome_33_FD_179983 | JGI IMG/M metagenome (GOLD analysis project Ga0255768, IMG submission 179983) | Coastal salt marsh microbial communities from the Groves Creek Marsh, Skidaway Island, Georgia - 071412AT metaG (version 2) | ecosystem: Environmental > Aquatic > Marine > Intertidal zone >...
CAAGAAGAAACGTTGGCGGGGGCCTAAGCGCAGTGGAGGCGGAGCCTCACAGGCTTAAATCCAAGAGGGCCTGCAGGTCCAAATGCTTGGTGCCCATTTCGAGTTCGCCGTTGGCATCCCGCGGCCACTCCGCCTGGGGCAAATCCCAATACACTTCCAGGCCATTTTGATCCGGATCGCGCAGGTACAGCGCATGCGATACCCCATGGTCGGCCGCACCGTCCAAGGGCTGGCCCACCTCTACCAAATGCCGTAAGAAGCGCGAGAGATCCAGCCGCGTGGGGACGAGTATGGCCGCGTGGTAGAGGCCGGCTGCCCGCTCCGGCGCCGGACCTGCCCCTTGGCTGTGCCACGTGTTGAGCCCGATGTGGTGGTGGTAGCCACCGGCCGACAAAAAGGCTGCCTGAGTGCCGTAGCGCTGGGTCACTTCAAAGCCCATCACATCGCGGTAAAACACGATCGAACGCTCTAAATCTGTCACTTTCAAGTGCACGTGCCCAATGCCCGTAGCAGGGGCGAGGGTGAAGGGAGTTTCCATGCGGGAAAGGTACGCCAGGTGATACAGGTCACACGGAGGTGTTTAAAAATTGGGATGTTTGATCCCATGGAAACCCAAACGTTTAATGCGCGTGCACATTGGGAACAGGTCTATGAGACCAAAACGCCTCAAACGGTGTCCTGGACCCAGGAAGACCCACAGCCTAGTTTGGACTGGATCCTCGGTTTGGGGCTCTCATCGGATTCCTTCGTCGTGGATTCGGGTGGGGGTAGAAGTGTGCTGGCGGAGAAACTGGTAAACGCGGGCTTCAGCCATGTGGAAGTTTTTGATATCTCCATGCGGTCCTTGGCGCAAGCAAAAATGGATTTGAAGACCGATGCGGCCCGCGATGCCATTTCCTACCGAGTCTGCAATGTTTTAGACTACAAGCCTGAAAAAGAGGTAGCGGTCTGGCATGATCGAGCCGTATTTCATTTTTTAGTGGACGACGCCGAACGCAGCCAGTATGTGGATAATCTCAAGAAATGGGCACCTGCGCACATCATCCTCGGCACGTTTAGCCCCGATGGCCCTTTGAAATGTAGTGGGTTACCCATTCGACAGTACGATGCGGATGGCCTACTCGAACTCTTTTCGCCCGACTACCTCGTGGTTAAAGCGGAAACCGTCACCCACGTCACACCGTCCGGGGGTGAGCAGGTCTTCACCTTTGTCCATTTAGAGCGACGAAACGCTTAAGGTGACATGTATCACAATTTTTAGAAGCACGTAAGAATACTTTAGAGCAACACTAACACAACACCTCGAATGAAAGACTTTCTCCTCAACCCTTGGCCTTGGTGGTTTTCCGGTGGCCTGATCGCCGTCATCATGTTTATGATGCTCTTCTTTGGCAAGTCCTTTGGCTTTTCGTCCAACTTGCGGACGATTTGCGCGATGACTTTTGGCCGTAAAATCAAGTTCTTCGACTTTGACTGGCGTGAAAATACCTGGAACCTCACCTTCCTAGTGGGCGCGGCCATTGGAGGATTCATTTCCTATGCCTACATGCACGGCGGAAGTCCGGTTGCAATTTCAGATGCAACGGTTGCGGACCTCGCCGCTTTGGGCTTTGGCACGCCGGACGGCATGCAGCCCAGCGAAGTCTTTGCTTGGGAAAATGTGAAGACCCTCAAAGGCTTCCTCGTTCTTGCCGTGGGCGGCTTTTTAGTGGGCTTTGGCACACGCTATGCCGGTGGCTGCACGTCTGGACACGCGATTTCTGGCTTGAGCAACCTTCAATTGCCTTCGTTGGTGGCCGTCATCGGCTTCTTTATTGGAGGCCTGCTCATGACCCATGTTCTTTTCCCCCTCATTTATTAAGCCGCCATTGCTATGAAATTCTTCAAATTCCTTCTCGCTGGAACCATTTTCGGGATCATTATGGCTCAATCGGAGGCCATGTCCTGGTACCGCATTCAAGAGATGTTCCGCTTTCAATCCTTCCACATGTACGGCATTATCGGCACGGCTGTGGTGTTAGGTGCCTTGGGAGTGTTCATCATCAAGAAGTTTAATATCAAGGACATGTATGGCGACCCCATCCAGTTTGAGCCGAAAGAGCGTCAATGGGTCAAGTCTATTCTAGGAGGAGCCATCTTTGGCCTAGGCTGGGCCCTCAGCGGAGCATGTCCTGGACCTATTGTCGTCAACGTTGGATTTGGATTTACCTCCATGCTGGTTGTGCTCTTTTTTGCGGTGTTGGGAACCTTCACCTACGGCTACTTCCGCGATAAGCTTCCTCATTAATGGCCTCACTTCCAAACCAAATCGACCCCAAAATTCAGAAACTGCTCCGGCAGTTTTTGAATTTAACGGGGTTTTTAGTGGTCTTCGCCGTTTTCTTGCTGTTTTACATCCTTTACTTCACCCAGCCCGCAGACTGGTTGAAGTCTTGGTGGGCGGAACAGCGCAGAGCAGAAGCCGCGGAAGCACTGGCAACTCAACCCGCGGAGGCTCCCGAAGTGGTCGCCTACTGGTCAGCCCCATCCATTGAGGCTGAGACGGATGAAGCGCGAAAGGAGCAGCTCCGTTACGGCAAAGAATTGGTGGCCTATACCGCGCGCTTCTTTGGTCCCAATGGCTCGGTGGATGCCAATCGCACCAACGGGCTGAATTGCCAAAACTGCCACTTAGAGGCGGGCACCAAGGTCTTTGGTAACAACTATTCGCGCGTGGCCGCGACGTATCCTAAGGTTCGGGCCCGTTCCGGCCAGCTCGAGGATGTGTACAAGCGCGTCAACGATTGCTTTGAACGCAGCTTGAACGGCACGGCGCTAGATCCGGCTTCCAAAGAGATGCAGGCCATGGTGGCGTACATTCAGTACCTTGGAAAGGACGTGCCCAAGGGCGAAAAACCCGCGGGTTCGGGCTTCAAAGATTTGGCTTTCTTAAACCGTCCCATCGATCCCGTACACGGCAAAAGTGTGTATGAGGAGAAATGCGTCACCTGCCACCAGGCGGACGGTCAGGGCTTGAAAGATGACTTCGGCAACTACACCTATCCGCCGCTTTGGGGCCCGTTGAGCTACAACGATGGTGCAGGCTTGTACCGAATGTCCAACTTCGCCAAGTACGTCAAATGGAACATGCCCCTTGGCGCTTCGCACGACGATCCCCAATTGACGGACGAGGAAGCTTGGGACGTGGCCGCCTGGGTCAATACGCAACCCCGCCCAAAGAAAAATCTACGTGCCGATTGGCCCGATATCAGCAAGAAGCCCTACGACCATCCCTTTGGGCCCTATGCGGATGGCTTTAGCGAAGAGGAGCACAAGTTTGGCCCCTTTGGTCCGATTAAGGCCAAACTCGAATCCATGGCCAACGGCCAACCCTAAGCATTTTACCCCCCATACGAACGATACGAACCCCCATACTATGAAACGCAGATCCTTCTTACTCGGTGCCGGTGCACTGGGCTCCGTAGCCGCCTTTAAAGGCTTGCAATCGCTTTTAGACGATTCCTCCAGCGACGCGGCTGGAAGCCATTCGGGCAGTGAAGGCGATGGAAGTGGCAATGCCACCGTCGCCATTCTACAGACCACCGATGTGCATTGTCAAGTGCACCCCCACGACGAACTCTTTTGGGAGAACGAACAGGCCGTCTACCGGAAGACAGGTGGCTATGCACATTTGGCCAGCTACCTCAAGCAAGAGCGCCCCAAGCATGCCCACAGCTTTTTAATTGACACGGGCGATATGTTCCAAGGATCGGAACTGAGTGTGAAGACGACCGGTAAGGCGATGGTGCCCATTTTGAACGGTTTGGGCTACGATTTGTACTTGCCCGGCAACTGGGAGGTTGTGTACTATAAGCAAGCGATGCAGGAGCTTTTGGGCTCACTCCATGCGCCCAAAGTCTGCGCCAACATGTACCACGATGCGGGCAACGGGGAGAAGGGGGAGCTGATTTTTCCGCCCTACCATATTTGGACCGTCAATGGGGTGAAGATTGGCTTCTTGGGCTACACGGATCATTTGGTGCCCGTTCGCCAAAGTCCTAACTATTCTAAGGGCATTGTCTACACCAAGCCCGAAGAGAACACCAAGCACTATGTGGATGTCTTGCGCAACCAAGAAAAATGTGCTGTGGTCATTATCATCGCCCACATGGGCCTCTCCCAGCAGATTGCGCTGGCCAATTTGGAGGTTTGCGAGGGCGTGGACTACATCCTAGGAGGAGACACGCATGAGCGCGTGCGCGTGCCCATCCAATGCGAGTATGCCAAAGTGGTGGAGCCTGGAGCCTTTGGTTCTTTTGTTGGGCGCCTCGAATTGCGCTTTGAAAATGGCAAGCTGGTCGATGATACCTACACCTTGGATGAGGTTAACGCTGAGCAGTACCCAGCGGATGCCAAAATGGCGGGTATCATCAAGGAAAACGAAGCACCCTTCAAAGACGAAATTGAAACCGTTGTAGGGCACTCCACCTTGCCACTTTACCGCTACTTTGTCATTGAGAACCCGATGGATACCTTGATTCTCAATGCGTTGGATTGGAAACTTCAGGAAGTGGACGTAGTGCTGTCCAATGGATTCCGCTTTTGTCCTCCGCGTACTACGCCGGACGAAACAGGGAACATCCCCATCACGGCCGGCTACCTCTACGACATGCTTCCTGTGGACTCCAACGTTCGCACTGCGCAGGCCAACGGCGCGCAAATCAAGAAGTGGTTGGAGAAGGAATTGAACAACGTCTTCGCCAAGGAAGCGGCCGAACGCTTCGGCGGTTGGGTGATCAAGTTTAAAGGCATGACCATTGAATTTGAGGCCTTTGCGCCCAAAGGACAGCGCGTCAAAAAGGCCTTGATCAACGGCGAGCCCATCGAGTTGTCGCGCATGTACACGCTTTCGGCTTGTGAGCGGGATGGCGACCCCGATGATATTTTATGCCGAATTAAAGGCGTTAAAAATGCGGTAACCCGCGACTTCACGCTGCACGAGGTCATCAAAGAATACTTGGCCGTCAATAGTCCTGTAACCCCCACGCCTCCCATGGCCGCTAAGGTTCTGGACGCACCTCAAACCCTCCTAACACAAGTTTCAGGGGTCGATTATCAATTTGTGTAAATGAAACGCAGAGATCTTCTGAAGAGCGGCTTGGCCGCTCTTCTTTTTGGCCTTCACTTTGGGGCTTTCGCACAGCATGAGGAACTTCATATCCCAGACAGTTTGGCGCCGAAGTCCTACTCGAGCGTGAACGATTGGTTTGAGCATGCCACATGGCGCTTTCATGGCCGTAGCTACGGGATGGCAACTTTAAACCAAGGAAATCTCCGAGACGACGCCACCTGGGCGCTAGGTGGAGAATTAGGGCTGGTCACTGCCCCTGTGGGCCATTGGCATTTGGGTCTTTCGGGTTTTTTCATTTTTGAAATGATGTCCACGGACATTGATCAGGAGTGGAATGGCATGCGCAATCGCTATGAAATTGGCCAGTACGACGTCACAGACCGAGGGAATACGGTTGGCCTCGAACGGTTGGAGGATTTGTACCTCGAAGGCCGCTGGGAGAACCAAACGTTTCGCATCGGTCGTCAGACCCTGGAAACGCCCTTTTTTAACAAGCAGGACGGTAGAATGCGTCCGACCACGGAAGAAGGACTCGTGTACGAAGCTCAGGTTAAAGGCTGGGAGCTGGAAGGAATGGCCATTTGGGCATTTTCGCCACGTTCTACTGTTGAATGGTATAAACTTTCGGAATCCGTTGGCCTCTATGGTACGGGCTACCACCCTGTGACCGGTGAAAGGCATGCACTAGAAATTGAATCTGCGGGCGACGTTCTTGGAGCCTGGCATGCCGTTACGCCTGAATGGAAGAGTTGGAAAGCGCATGCGTATCAAATGTGGTGGCCAGGGGTGTTTCAAACGCAGCGCTTGGGCGTTGATCGTCTACCCGCCGAAACAGGGGGCCTTCTGTCCTTGCACTATTACCACCAGACGGCTTTGGGCGAGGGAGGGAATGCGGACCCCAACAAGGCCTATGTGACGGAGGATCATACCGCAGTCGTTTATAGCGGCCGGATGGGCTACGCGGTCCAAAAAGGGGAAGAGCGCCACGAATGGACGCTTAATGCTACACGCATCACAGACGATGGGCGTTACGTGATGCCGCGAGAATGGGGGCGTGATCCATTTTTCACCTTCTTGCCCCGCGAGCGAAACGAAGGCTTGGCAGACGTATGGGCTGCAACGTTAAAATGGGATTATCAGCACAACCACCAGGAGTGGATTCTTGCAGGAGGTCTCTACGCATTGCCCGCTTGGGATGATTTTACCCGAAACAAATACCAAACGCCTTCCTACAACCAACTCTATGTAGAATGGGCCGATGCTCTAACAGGTTTTTGGAAAGGCGTAAAACTTCGCACCATGCTGGCCTACAAATGGAGCAACGACAGCACCTTGCCGGACGTTGTCAAGGTCAACACAGTCAATATGGTGAATGCCAGCTTTATCGTGGATTACCACTTCTAAGTAGGAGGGAGCCCAGTATTCTCAAAGGCATCAGAAGTGCAGAAATAAAAAACGCCCGGGGCAACCCGGGCGTTTCTCGTTTATGCGGAAACCGAATTAACGGCCCACAACCACATTGAAACTAGACGACTTGCCGTCTTGCATCATAAGGTTGAATACGTAGGTAGCAGCAGGAAGAGCGCTGACGTCCACCTTCAGAACGTTGCCGTCCTTCTGGATTTCGTCTTGGCTCAACACCAAGTTGCCAGCCATGTCGTATACCATCAAGCTGCTTGCAGCATCCACATTGGGCATGGGGATGTTCAAGATGTGAGCAGCAGGAACGGGGAAGGGTTCAACCTCAACCGCTTGCTCATCCACAGAGATGTTATTGGGGCTCATGATCAACTGAATCGTAGGAACATAGCCATCCCAACCGTTCTCATACCAGGTGCCATCAATCATCAATAAGTCTACAGGCTGAGCCGTAGACTGCTGATCGTTGAAACCGTACGATGGATCACGTGAGAAGTTGATGTACATGTCTGTGTTTGCAGAGACAACCGCCACAACGTAGCGCTGGTAATCGTCCATTGCGATGGGTGTAGCGAACATGTGCGTAACAGCCGTGTCTTGGTACTCGTCCATGAACATGAAAGACTCCAACAAGATGGGGTTGTTCGACAAGGTGCTCGTGCTGATACCTGGGTCGTTCAAGCCAAAGAAGAAATCGTCCCACTCGTACACAGCGATGTCAACCGTGCGGCCCGTGATAGAGTCTCCGTTGGTCATGTAGGCGGCAAACTTCACACCGTCCAGCGTCATCTCAGATGCATCGCTGTGGTAGAAGTGGATAGCAGGTGCCCAGTAGGAGAACGAGCTAGGACGCACGGAATTGTTGTCCAAAGGCTGGAAGTCAGCATCCACGCGTGCATAGGAGAAGATGTTGTCGTTCACGCGCACCGTGTAGGAGATTTCGTTGTCGCCAGGGAAATCGTCACTGCCTCCGGAAATACCTACGGTGTAGGTAAAGGTGTACTCACCGTTGGGGTATGCCGTTTGTACAAAAGGAGGGAAGGAAATCCAGCTAGAATCGCCCACGTTCAAACCAAAGGTGTTCGTGGTGTTGCTGTAGACAGAAGAACCGTTGTAGGTCACTTCAGCACTGGCAAAAGCAGCCGTTTGGTTCGCAGAACCATCGTTGCGCATCCAGAAGCCCAAGGGCACTTTGTACATGTTTGAATCGGCAGAAATCAACTGAGGACGGGCCATCTGAGGGGGAGAAAGAACCTTATCAGACGTCATCGCCAAATCATTCTGGAATGCACCCACCTTGGCGCCCAAAAAGGCAATCGTAGTGGTTCCAGCGTCGATTTGCGCTTTCAATGTTGTACCAGTTCCGTTGGGAACGAAGGCCACAGGAATGGTGACGTCCATGCCGTAATCACCGCCTGCCATGTTGATCAGACCGCCAGAGGGGTCAGAATCTAAGAAGGCATTGTAAATGATAACGCCAACGGCGCCGCGAAGCTGAGCCAAGTACGCCTTGAGCCCAAACTGACAAGAACCACGCGAAATCAAGACAATCTTGCCTTCAAAATCAACCGTGGAGTTCATAACGCCAACAGAGTCGCACCCACAGTAGCTGTTAGGGAAGTTGTAGCCGTAACTGTTATTAGTGTTGGTGTCACCGTCGTCCATCATGACGAGCGTGTCCAGGACGGCGTCCGCAGGGTTGAGCAAGTTGGCCAAGCCCCAGCCAGATCCGTCGCCTTGGTTGGTGTGGTCGTACACACCAGCAATCGTAGAGGGAGCCATAACGTTGAGGATGACCTGCTGGCCAAAACCTGCAACGCTTGCCGCCATCAACATTGCGCTGAGCGTAAGTTTCTTAAGCATAGAAGAGATTTTTGTGTTAATCCCTCTAAGGTATAGAAACTTAGGGAAGTTTAAAAGTGGCTACCTGTATCAATTGGCAAAAATCATCTGCTTAGTGCCGAGGCACTTACCGTCCACAAACAAACTATAGGTATACGTGCCTACCTGCCCGTACCCATGGTCGTAGAGCACTTCGTTTAAACCAGGATCTAGTGAGATGTGAATAACTTCCAGCAAGCGTCCTTGGAGGTCGGTCACTCGGATCTCACCTTTGGTAGGAGGTTGGTTTTCTGCTACATGCACCCCAATCCAGGTGGATTCGTCGAAGGGGTTGGGACGGTTTTGAAGGAGTTCGAAGGGGGCTGTCACTTCAACGGTCTCATGTTCCTCGAGGCCAATTTGCCCAGCCAAAACCATCTTTTCTTCGCTGAAGAGGCTTTCTAGTTTCTGGCCGTCTGGCATAGTTCGAACCGCACAGGCGCTGATGAAATAGACATTTGCAGAAGGGACACCACCGATCCAATGATTAGGACCGCTGGATAATTCGGCGGTCATAGTGTCAAATTCGGTCAGAGCAGTCCGAACCATGATTCGAACTTCGGATTCTGGCGTCCAGGTGGATACTTCAAAAAAAGCGGTAATGGTAGAACCATTGTTCGGCGTATACGAGCCGACCACAAAAACATCAGAAGGCGGTGGCGGGGCATAGGCCGCCATCACGGCGGCATTCGCGTTGATCAAGGCATTTCGGCCTAAGTAATGAAAGTCTACATAGAAACTGTCCACTTCGCCGTCGCCATTGGTGTCCGCTCCCAAAACGTCGCCCGACGTGTGCTGTCGGTCCGTGTAACCCGGTCCATTGCTGGCATTTCCGTGCTCATTTGCAGAGGTAAATCGAATCGCCGAAAACCCGCGTTGGCGGAACGGAATGTGGTCGCCGCCACGCCCTGTTCGGTCCTCTGCCGCCATGACAGACACCTGCATGGGTACGCCCTTCCATCCGCCATGAGTCGTTCCGATGGTGCTCAATTCTTCGTTGTGCTGCAGCTTGACATAGCGTGCGAGCTGCTTGTGGGCTGAATTAAAACTGCCAGCCGAAAAGAGGCGCACCTGCGTGCTGTCAATCGCGTTGACTCCAGGGCAGGAGGGCGCGGAGGAGGTCTGACCGCAAATGATTCCACCGATCACGTCGTTGTTAAAGACGGCTGCGATGGGCAGGTTTTCTTGATCCGCATACTGGGCGAAGGCGCCCGCTCCGTAAAGCCCTTGTTCTTCGCCAATGGTCACCATGAAGACCAGGGTGGCGGGGTATTCGTGGGCAGACATGATTCGGGCCAATTCCATTACAAGGGCGGTGCCGCTCGCATTGTCTTCCACCCCTTCGGCCAAACAAGCCGTGTCGCAAGGCGTATCACAGCGGCTGTCCATATGCCCTTCAATCAAAATAATTTGGTGGTTGGCCGTATCCGTTCCGGGAAGTACGGCAAGAATATTCCGGTGCTGCGCCATTCCGCAGATGCCTTGGTCAAATTGGAAGTAGGAGGGGATGAGCCGCCCATTTTGCTGACTGGAGAAACGCTGAAACGATTGGTAGACCCAGCGCCGTGCCGCGCCAATTCCCCGCGTAGCGGACAGGGTGTCGCTTCCTGTATTGCGGTTTTCAAAGCTGGCCAAATGCACGATATACGCTTTGAGGCTGTCTGCATTCAGGTCTTGATATATGGATGCGCTAATAGCTCTTGGGGTAGCTGTGCTTCCAAGAGCATAGGTGGCGGGATCAAAGTTCCCGGCTAGAACTGCATCGGCTACCGAAGAGGTGACCACAAAATTGCTTTGCGCAAATACACCCGAAAAGCAGGCTAGGAGGGCGGTCAAGGTGAAAATTCGCTTCATATCGTTTCCTTAGGGACTTGAAGATACAACCCGCTCGCCGCACAAATGGTTGTAATTTGGGGAAGTGAACAAAGTCCTGCGTTGCATGCTTCTTGCCCTTCTCCTTGCAGGTGGAAGCAAAGTGGCCCATGCCCAATGCGCATTGACAATTTCTCCCTCCAACGCCAGCACCTGTCCAGGGGACAGTGTGCAGGTCAACGTGACGGGAGGTACCAGTTACACATGGTCCCCAAGTGTTGGGCTGAGTTGCACGACGTGCGCTAGTCCCTGGGTGCAGGTGGATTCGGCCATGACGTACACGGTGACGTCCAGTACGTCCGGCAGCCAAAATGCTGTGAACTGGAATTTCTCAAGTGGAAATACCGGCTTTTCGACCCAATACCTCTACAATCCGACCAGTATTTGGAACGAAGGCACTTATGCCGTGGGCCCGAGTGCCAACGCGGTTCACCCCAACTTTGCGGCCTGGGGGGATCACACGACAGGGACGGGTAACTATATGATTATCAATGGGTCTACAAATGGAATTAAAACCATTTGGTCCCAAACAGTCGCCTTGCCTGCGGGCTCCAGCGCCACCCTGTCCATTTGGATGCTCACCCTCGCCACTCCGGCAGGTCAATTCCGCGTTAAGATCAACGGTACCGTCATCGGTTCCAATCAAACGACACCGGCAACGGTGGGGGTTTGGGGCAATTACACCTTCCCTTTTGTGGTGCCCACTTCTGGAAATGCGGCCGTGGTCATTGAGAGCGTGAGTACCGCCTTGGCGGGGAATGACTTTGGATTGGACGATATACAGTTTACGTATTCGTGTACCGCTTCCGCATCCTTGAATGTGCAACCGTATGCCAAACCTGAGGCACGCGCTCTGGCTTCAGATAGTTTGGGTTGTGCCGGGCTTTGCGTGAACTGGGCCGACAGCTCATCCATAGCCAACGGCGCCAACATCATTTGGCGGCAATGGACCTGGGGAGACGGAAGCCAGGATACGGGCCGCTTTCCGGTGCATTGCTACGCAGATGAAGGCACGTACACCGGGAGCTTGGTGGTGGTGTCCAGCCAGGGCTGCCGCGACACGGTATCACTCACCCCCATCACCATCGCCGCGCCGCCCACCTTGGAGGTCGTATTTGATTCCAGCGCCACTTGCGCTATCATGAGTGTGCCGGGCGTGTCCCTGGCGCAACCCCCCGTGCTCTACCCGACACGACCGGATCCGTGCTACTTCTACCGCATCGACCTAGGCGCTTTTGGTCCCAATATCCCGGATTCCACACAGGTTACGGTGCGGTACACGCCTGGCGGTCCCAGTACAGCCTATTGGCACACGAATTCCCTTCCTGGATCAACCTGGTTTTCTGGCAGCATCCCGGCGCAATGGGCCACACGCCCCACGGAAATCTGCTTTGCGCTCGAAGTTCCTGGCGGCTGCACGGATTTGCTCTGCTTTCCCTTGCGCTTCGCGCCAGAGGTGTCCTTGCCAAACGTCTTCACACCCAACGGCGATGGCGTCAACGACGGCTTTTTGCCCACCTTTGAAAATGTGGATTGGGCCCACTGGGAAATCTACTCCCGCTGGGGCCAAAAAGTCTACGAAAGCGAGAGCTACACCCAGCCTTGGGACGGCCGCATGGGCAGTCGCGAAGCGGCGGATGGCGTTTATTTCATCGTGGTTCGGGCGGGCAATTCAGATGTTCCGGAGACGGTGTTTGCGCGCGGAAGTCTTCATCTGATGCGCTAGCGCACAAAGACGAAGTGTGTGGGGCTTGAAACTTCGGTATCAAGGCTGTACCCCTCTGCCGAAAAGGTAGGGATGGCGTTGACACCCGCAGCATACTGCTCGCATAGATGCCGTGCCATAAGGCCCCGGGCTTGTTTGCTAAATACAGAAACCGCTTTCCGCTTTCCTCCAGATTCCTGGAAGAAATCTACGTCAATCCAGTGCATGCCTGTTCGGTCCAAAGCATCGGCATATTCGGCAGAGGCCAAATTCACCAAAGGCGCTCCAGCCAATTCCTCCTTCAGCCAAGCCGAAATCTTTTTCGTCCAATGGGCGCGAAGGGATTTCGTGCCCCATTTCTGTTCCATGTCGAGGCGATACGGTTGGATGCCGTCCGAACCGCGTAGCAGCCCATACAAGCCCGAACCGATGTACACCGACGACAAGGCTAGCTTTTGAACGTCCGGCGCTAGGCTGCCCACATCCAGTTTGGCAAAGGCCTCGCCCTGGAAGCTTCCCAGCGCCGCTTGCCCGAGGATTCCCTGCTGAGAACCGTTCCAAGCTGCGATACCTGCTGCCACCTTCGCGCTCAATGCGGGAGACGTACCGTGGTAATCGGCAATCTTCTTTAGCGACCACTTCGCCATTTTAGCGTGAAGCTTTATGGCATCCTCTATAAAATGAGGATTTTGTGTTCCTGAAATGGGGCAGGGACCCATGGTTTTTGCGGAGGAAAGCAGGATTTTCATGCCCCTAAAGGTAGGATGGAGGAAAAGTGGCACATGATTTGGTCAAATTTGCACGTCTTCACAAACGAAGAACCCTATATGAAGCACGTCTACGCGGTGGTATTTTTTGGAGGATTGACCTGGGCCACATGGGCGCAAGTGTCTTCCTATAACCGCGTGGAACTCCTAGTGGTTCGACCAAAGGTGGAACGCACGTCCATTTCACCAGATAGTTTATACAATCCCTTAAAAGAAGTGGTGGTTTCCGCCTACCGCTCCGTAGAGGCGAAACGCGATGTTTCTCAAGAAATAGCCGTGATTAACCGTCAGAGTATCCAGCAGAGTATGGCTGCATCTACGGTGGATGTGCTCGCGAATCAAGCCGGTGTTTCGGTGCAGAAGAGCCAGCTTGGCGGGGGGTCCATTGTACTCCGCGGCATGGAGGCTAACCGTGTCCTTCTAGTGGTCGATGGGGTCCGAATGAACAACCTCATCTACCGCTCAGGCCATCTCCAAAATGCGATTACCGTAGACCCCTTAGCACTGGAGCGCATCGAAGTGGCCTTTGGTCCAACCTCCAACGCCTATGGCAGTGACGCCATGGGTGGGGTGATTCATTTCATGACCAAAACGCCTATGTTTTCGGCGGACCGTCATTTGCACGGACAAGCCTATGCCAAATACAGCACCGCCCTTCAAAGTTGGGTCAAGCATGTTGAGTTAACCGGTACTTCTTTGCGCTGGGGCTTCTTTACATCCCTCACGGAGTCAGACTACGGGGACTTACGTGGCGGTCAGCGCATCAATCCCTTCTACGGACAGCTTTACGGTATGCGCTCTTCGTATGCAGTGCGGACTGCTACGGGCGATTCTTTGGTGGCTAATCCACAGCCTTGGGTCCAGAAGGGCAGTGGCTACACGCAGTACGATTTTGTTCAAAAAGTGCTCTACCGAGCACGCTCGGATCGCCGCAATACGTTGAATATTCAAGGATCTACGTCCAGTACTATTCCTCGGTATGATCGCCTCACAGACCCCAGCACGTCCACAGGTTTGAAATACGGAGATTGGTACTACGGTCCGCAGAAGCGCCTCATGGCAAGTTTTAAGCACGATGCGCTGTATGTCCTTGGGTTTGATGGCATCAGCCTGGCGGTTTACCACCAGAATGTGGAAGAAAGCCGAATGACCCGGAAATTCAATCGAACTAAACTGCAAAGTCGCATAGAGAATGTCATGGTGAATGGATTTAACTCCGATGCCATGAAGCGCTGGGGCACCAATACCTTGCGTGCCGGTGTGGACGGCTGGTACCAATCCGTGCAATCGCGGGGTTTTGAATCGGATATTTTCGCGGGTGGCCCTGAAACGCCCATAGACTCACGCTACCCAGGTGGTCGAAATGAGATGTACTCGCTTGCAGCTTTCGCTACGCACATCAATCGAGTGAGTGAGAAACTCACAATTACAGAGGGATTCCGTGTCGGTAATTCTGTTCTCTACAGTGAGTTCAAAGACAAAACTTTCTTTCCATTCCCATACGACTACATCTACCAGCGCATGCCTGTAGCGTCCGGAAGTATCGGCGTCATTTACACCCCCACAGAGGGAAACAAGTACTCGGTGGCTGTTTCAACAGCCTATCGGGTGCCCAACATTGACGACCTCTCAAAGGTGTTTGAGACGGCCCCCGGCATGTTGCTTGTCCCCAATCCTAACCTTCGACCCGAACAGGCCTTTACCCTTGAGCTGGGTAACATTCGCCTTTTCAAAGCGGGGCACAGCATCGAATGGAATCTCTACACGACCTCACTGACAGATGCGTTGATGGTGCAGCCCTTCCGGCTGAATGGAGCGGATTCCGTCTTCTACGATGGAAGTATGGCCGGTGTTTATGCCCAACAAAACGTGCAGCGTGCTGTCATCATGGGCTATTCTGTTAAAGGAAATGTTGTTTTAGGCGGGCCGTGGACCATGCAGGGAATTCTGCAGGGAACCCAAGGCATGTTGGGCTATCCGATGGAAGGGAATTTGGACCATATTCCGCCTGTATCTGGCAAGTTGGCCTTGAATTGGCAACACAACAAATGGACATTTGACTTCTATGGACTTGGGAATGGCTGGAAGCACATTGAAAAATACCAGTTGAACGGAGAAGACAATGAGCAGTACGCCACGCCTGAGGGTATGCCTGCATGGATTACGTGGAATAGCTCTTTAGGGTATGCTGGAAAGAAAGGCGTATCGGTCCAAGTAGGGATTTACAACATTCTGGATACCCAGTACCGAACCTTCGCCAGCGGCATCAATGCGCCAGGGCGAAACGTCCAAACGGCTATTCGCTATACCTTCTAAGTCAAAGAGCCTCCAACCTGCGTACCTTAGGGGAAAGCCTATGTACGCATGAAGAATTTCTTTGGTTTCATCCCTTTGGCCGCCCTAGTGGCTTGCCAGTCGGCACCCATTACCCCATCCGTTCGCCCGTTGAGCTTAATTCCTCAGCCGCTCCTCATGGAAGTGCAAGAGGGGCAACCTGCAGCCAGTATAGATCGGCCCGTTCATTTTGTGAATTTGGAGACCGCTGACTTTGCGTTAACGGAGGCTTGGCCACAAGCGGAAGATGGCTTTCCAATTGTTTTTCGTGGGGGCTTTTCTCCGGAGGATTTTCATGGCGGCCAAGGCGCGGAGGGAGCATACAGCTTGGACGTGTATGGGGATTCCATTGTAGTTCGGACGGACAGCGATGCGGGACGCTACAGCTCGCTTGCGACCCTGATGCAGCTGGTCCCCGTGGAGCATTGGCCCACAGAAAGAGGGGCTGTCCTTCGATTAGGCTTTGAGATGGCACCTGTGCATATTGAAGACCAGCCCCGCTATGCCTACCGCGGTATGCATTTGGACGTTTGCCGCCACTTCATGCCGATTGAATTTATCGAGAAGTACATCGACAACTTGGCCTTGCACAAGTTCAACCGCTTTCATTGGCATTTGACGGAAGACCAAGGCTGGCGGATTGAAATCAAGAAATACCCCAAGCTGACGGAGGTGGGGGCTTGGCGTTCGGCGTCGCAAACCGGTGCCTACAGCGAGCAGCGCTTTGACAGCACCCGCCACGGGGGCTTTTACACGCAGGAAGAGGCGCGCCACATCGTGGACTATGCGGCGAAACGCGGCATTACCGTTATTCCGGAAATTGAAATGCCCGGCCATTCGTTGGCCGCCTTGGCGGCGTACCCTGAGCTGTCCTGCACCGGTGGTCCCTTTGAGGTCGCACACGGATGGGGGGTGTTTGACGATGTCTACTGTGCTGGGAATCCGGAGGTCTACACCTTCTTGGAAGGGGTGTTGGATGAAATTATGGACATCTTTCCATCGCCCTTGATTCACATTGGGGGCGATGAATGCCCCAAGACCCGCTGGGAGACCTGTTCCAAGTGTCAGCTGGAAATGGAACGGAACTACCTCAAAGATGAGCATGAACTGCAGTCGCACTTCATCACCCGCATGGAGCGCTACCTGAACGCCCATGGCCGAAACATCATTGGTTGGGACGAAATCCTCGAAGGCGGATTGGCGCCCAATGCGGCGGTGATGTCTTGGCGAGGTGTTGCTGGGGGTATTCAAGCGGCCTCCATGGAGCACAACGTGGTGATGACGCCGGGCAAGCCCCTGTACTTTGACCACTACCAGTTCAACCCTGATGCAGAGCCTGTAGCCATTGGCGGATTTAATTCTTTGGCTAATGTCTATGCGTTTAATCCGGTTGAAGGCGTCCCTGAGGGATACCACAGCTATATTTTGGGTGCTCAAGCCAATGTTTGGACCGAATACATGGAAACCTCCAGCCACGTCGAACACATGGTTCAGCCACGCGCTTCCGCTC
>Ga0255768_10003102_pt1 | contig 16585 bp, 34 predicted proteins | sample 071ome_33_FD_179983 | JGI IMG/M metagenome (GOLD analysis project Ga0255768, IMG submission 179983) | Coastal salt marsh microbial communities from the Groves Creek Marsh, Skidaway Island, Georgia - 071412AT metaG (version 2) | ecosystem: Environmental > Aquatic > Marine > Intertidal zone >...
GTTCGAAATTACCTGCGGCGCGTCCGCCAGTAAGGACCCGCGACCAATCGGCAAACTGTCCACGCTACCCCCACGGGTACGGGCAATCTGCTATAATAACTGTGTGAGGCAATTCCTCACACTTTCCAATCGCAACTTGAAAAATGAAGAGGTTACTTTCTGACGAGCTCCGTGAGATAATCGAACGGATGCAAGAATCAGACCGAAAGATGCAAGAACTCCTCAACAGTTCAATACAACGAACTCAGGCACTTCTTGCGGAAATGAAGTCTGACCTGCCTGACGAGTTAGAGTAAACAATTGGGAGGCGATTGCCTCCCTTTTTTTATGCTTACTTATTGCGAGAACTTCGCAAGAACAATTGCGAACCGTTCTCAATAATTCTGGGCACAAAAAACCCGGCACGATGGCCGGGTGATGTCGTCAGGGAGTGACGTAGTAGCGAGTGACCCAAGACGGAATGCCTGCCTGGTCAAGGTGGCTATTCAGTCGGTCCGCCTCGTCTTGTGCCAGTTCCTCATCGTCCACGTAGCAGTGGAAGGCGGGAACGTCGTCCTCTTGGGTGCGCCAGATTTCGTACATGATCAGACGGGGAAGAGTTCGATCTCGACAGCCCGGGCCTCGCAAGCGTTGAGGATCACGTGGATCATCTGCTCGATGGCGTAGGCCTGGGCGGCCATGAGATGGCTGAGCGTGGTGTCTGCTGCGTCAGCTCCGAATTCCTCGCGGTATTGGTCGCAGTAGTCAAGGCGAGAAGGCATCTCGCTGTACCAGTTCAACAGTTGGCCCGTGTAGATGTCTGCCAGGCGATCGGCGACCTCCATGGCGTCGTCTCGGGCGTTGTCGATGGACTCACACTCGGCGATGGCGTAGGCAATGGATCGGACCATGGCGAAGCGCCAATCATTGGGCAGCTCTTCGTCATGAGCGGTCCGCACGGCTTCGGTCATCCACTCGGGAGCGGACTGGGGGAGTGTGAAGAAATGCGACGAATCGTCGCGGGTTTGCTCGTTGAATGCACGGGCAAGGTTGAGCGCGTTGACTTGAAAACGTTCCATTTTTTGATTGCGATTGGTGAAGAAAGGCGCCGCGATTGCGACGCCCAAAGTGTTACGAATTCCGAAGAATGTGTAACGATTCGTGCCTAACGCTCAACGGGAAATAAATCCAGAGAAAGTTAGGCAAACGAAGGGAAAGGTGAGCGAGGAAAGTATTCATCAGAAAAGGAGAATCTTGGCGAGCAGAGCAACAACAACAGCGAATAAAATTTGCTGCTCTTGTTGTAACTGACTGATTCGCAATTGCTGCGCGTCAGTTATCTCACAAGCTGCGCCGATGATGTCATCCTTCGATGAACGTTCCGTGATGTTCATTTGTCGAGTTGCGATTGGTGCGGGCAGGAGGCTGCGCCGCTGACCATATAATAACAGCTACCCGCTCGCCTACGGGCGATTGTCATATCGCGTAATATAAAAATATCTAATGTTTCAGGATATGAACTAGGCCAGGTGTACTACCGTTGCTTTGTACTATAGCGCAAGTGTACTACAGGTCAAACGTACTGTAGTGCATGTGTACTCAAGTACATGCGTACTGTAGTTCATCTGTACGCCAGTACGTGTGTACGCAAGTACATGTGTACGATAGTGCATCCGTACCAGCACCACCCAACAACACTAAACCGACCCTAAACCGATACCCCGCAAGAACTTAGCCCCCTAAACCGATACCTCGCAAGAACTTTGCTAAACCAAACCCTTGCAAGAACTTCACCGAAAAATTAAATCGCGAAATGCTTCCGTAAATTTTTGACGAGCAGCTTGCTCAGCAATCCCACGGAAATCAAATTTACCCGTGTAAGCCGGGATTCTGCTTTCAGTCATAACGCGGTAATACTTTGTTCCACTGGTCAAGCGATTAACAAAGTAGATGCCCGGTTTTGGTGAGTTGGTGAAGCGATTACGGAAATATGGCTCGTAGATGCTTTCTTCGTCCAAGTAGATGTACTTGCTAAGGCTTTGGTCATTTACGGGTGCCTCACCTTTATCACGGACGCCGTAGATGTCAGCAGAGCTGATGTTGCCTCGCAATGCAGAAAGAATTTGGGTGTACTGTCCAGGACTCATGTTCCCGTACTTATTTGTGCGCGTTTTAGGGGAGCGGAGGTTGGGGAACATGATGCGACCCCGTTGCCCCACCTGGACATTCCTACCAGTTGCATTTCGGACGACGGTATTGAGCAATGCGCCTTGGAAGCGCGTTGGATAATGCGGTCCGCCTTTGATTTGAGGCAACAAGTATTTGGCTGGTGCGTTGCCTTTTGGTGCTTGGTCACGGATGAAAACCGTTGCTTCAAGCGACTGCGGTGATGATTTTTTGTACAGGAACGAATTGACCGTGAATGGCACAGGGTTATTGAAGATGCTCTGTGACTGCGTTTTTAGTTCCTGCGTTGCGGTGTAGACGGCTTGGTTCAGGGCAAATGAACCAGCACGTGGGATGCGTACCTTTTGCAGTTCATCAAGCTGTCCGACCATTTTCTCAACGTCGAACTCAACTGTGATGTCCATGACGCCTCCTGCATGGCATCAGCATAAAAAAAATCGCCCCGGTAAGCACGCGCTTACTGCAGGGGCGACCCAATCGCAAAAGAAGTGTAGCACTCAATGGGTGTGGTGCTGCACCCCTCTGTAGGTCAGCTCAGCATCTGGCCTGTCGTCATGCTGTGCATCGGTGTATGGCACACCCCTGTAAGCCTTGGCAAGAAGCAGTTGAGCTTGGTTGACCCTGTTCTGACGCAGGATCTGCTGGCGCACTAAGTGCAGTGTGTTGATCTTGGACATGGCCGCTCCGGCAGTACCCGCAATCCCGTTCCCTACTGCGGATCTTCTGCAACCCTGAAGGGTCGAACGTAAGCACAGTCTATTTGAACGGCAAGTCTTCGCTGTCCATGACCGTGATTTGCACCCCAGGGTCTTCGTTGCGAGCGCAGTAGCGCTTGTAGACCGAGATGCTGTACACGAGGCTGTCGTCCTTGATCACGCCACCGATTGTGAGTGCGTCCAGGACAGCGCGGGTGCACTTATCGAGATCAGGGCGGGTGGTCTTGAACCTGGGTGCATTGGCCTTGACTTGCCCGTTGGTGGTGAAGTGCCGCTTAGGTCTGGGAAACAGAAATACCAGCGAGACACCGATTGGAGTATCAAGCGGCTTTTCAAGGGGCAGCGTCCTTGCGTCTTCAACGATTAGGTCACGCCATGGCTTAAGCGCCTTACTGCTTTCAATTAACTGTCCGTAACGGCCGATCCTTTTACTGCCCTGCGGCGCAGGGATCCCGACAGTTTTCCAGGAGTAGCAATGGTTCATTTTCTTAGTACCAGCTTCGACTTACCGCCGATCATTTGCCAACAGTATTCCTTGTCTTGCATGATGTATTCATGCGTGAAGAAATTTGTGCCGCATGAACGGCACTTGAGTTGACGGAGCGTGTGGTGGGCGTAAGGAAAGGTTTCAACGACGCGAAAGGTAGTGCCTTCGCAGTTTGAGCAAGTGTGCTTCATGAGTTTTTTGACAAGCCGGAAATAGGTAATTTGTTCTTCGTTGAGTTCCCAGATGGTCCACTCGTATGAACAGGAGTTGCAACGGAATTTTCTGTAGCGGGTGCCGTCGGACTGGTTGTTGTTGCTGAGAGGCTTGACGCTTCGATGCCTGCATTGCGGGCAAAGTCTTCGGATGAGCTTCACCAGTTCAGGAATTCAAAGTGATGACCATTGGCACGCCACCCGCGTCGTATGGCACGTGTAAGCGTCGGACGAGCAACGAAGTTGGCACGACTTGCTTCGTGAATGCTTGGGTAAATCTTGTTTGTCTCAATGCACCGGACACGTTTTGGCGGAAGCAGAGAGGTGTTGCGTTTAGGGTGGGCCTTCAGGATATCGTCGACTAATTTTTCGTCTTCAAGCAGAACAAGAAGACCGCGTCGATTTGTGCCACCAAGTTTTTCTGGATGGCTCAAGGCAAATTGCCTGAAGTTTTTCCTGCTGATGTAGTTAATGCCTTTGTTTTTGTGCCTTTGGTAAACCTCCAATGGCTTGGTTTTCAACTGTTTCCAGAAAGCAACAGTCCAAGTGGAGATTTGCAATAGGTCAGCAATTTCTCTGAAGGTGAAGTAACCAAGGATTGGCTTTGTTGAGCCGCATTCCCTGTAAACCTTGTGCTGAATGGAATTCAGGGTGCGACGTTCAAAACCATTTTCAGAGGCCCATCTGTTGTACGTTCTGTACACAGACACAATTGGCATTGCTAGGGCCAACTGATCAAGGTATTCAACTTCCTCCTTTTTCCATTCAGGTTTGCGTGGGGCTTTGATGGAGTGATGGCAAGCATGACTGCAGGTCTTGCGCTTTGACGGTCTGCCATTCCGCATGACCTTTACGTCAAACTCTTTTTTGCATTTGACACAGGTTCTGGTGTACTTGGAGCCGATCATTCCTGAGTGTGAAGTTCGAAGTAATCAGATGGTGTGCGTGCAAGAAATCTGATGCAGTTAATGATGCTATAGGCATCAATCCCTGGATCGTTCTTTGCGTCCATTGACTTTTCAAGCAGCTTTGCTGTTTCCTCCAGGACAGCTCGTGCTTGGGTTTGGTTGATGTGGCGGTTGGGTTTACGGAGTCTGTTATTTGAGTGATAAACAAGCAGCTCAACGGGTCCGATTCCGTAGGTCATCGCACTGTCCAGAACGGCTTGCCTTGTTTGCGAGTGGCTTGGCCAATAGCTTGCGCAGTGCCCTGAAGCTCCTTGAGATTCTCAGCAGCAGCCTGGACATCTGGACAACCGTCGTAGCTCCAAGTAATACGGCCAGGGCTATAAACAAAGTTGGCCTCCTCGAACCGATAGGTACTGGATGCGTCGGTCTTGAGGTGATCAAGGTCACCGTTGTCTACGTGATGAGAGAGAAGAGTTTGAACAGCTTTGATGTCGTCTTGCAGGAGACGCTCTTTTGATTTGAGGTGCGCTAGTTCACGCAGCAGGTCTTCAGCGGAGTTTTGATAGGTGTCCATAATCAAGCGGCAAGGGGTGCAGGATTGGGAACGTCGGGAACAGGGTCAGTTGGGTCTTCCCAAACAATGCGATGGCTGTCATCTGGGTACTGACGCCAAACGCGGGCTTGAGCATCAACAAAGCTGTAGGCGGTGACGAAATCACGCACCCCAGTATTTGAGATGTGGAAGTAGAAGTCTTTGGTTTTCATGGGCGAAGGCGAGGCTGCGATTGGGTGCCTCGTGATCTGATTCTACCGGCAGTACTACGGGTTGAGAAGAGAAAAGGCCTGAATTCGTTGTGTCCAGTGCGACTCATGCCGCTCTAGCTCTGCACCACTGGCTGCCACGGGGACAGCGGGCTGATCAGGGAAGGCGTACAGGGCTAGGAAGCGATCGACCTGAATGCCGTAGTTCTCAGCAAGGCAGATCCTGTAGGCCTGCAGCTGGCACATAGCCTCGTCGCTGATCTGCTTGGTGGGTTTGGCCTTGTTCTCAGCTTTGGTTTTGAGATCCATCAGCACAAACTCACCATTGAGCTTGACGAGGGCATCCAGGGTGCCTGCAAAGGGGACAGCGCCTTCATCGCTGCAAACCTGATGCTCCGTGCAAACCACGTGATCCAAATGCTTCCACAGCGGTGAGGCAGCTAGGCGCTCACACCAAGGAGCAATGTGCTCGGGCGGTTCAGGCGCCTTGTGATGCAAAAACGCTTCAAACCAATCGTGAATTTGCGAACCACGTCTGGCCGCTTGATCACGAGTCTCGTCAGGATCACCGCCTTCGCTGATGATCTTTTGCTTCCACCTGCGCAAAGCGTGCTTTGTATTCTCAGATTGAGTCGCAGATAAGATTGATGTAATTGAGCTGTACTTGAGATCAGGACGCGCCTCGTTCCAGTAGTAGCGCGGTTGGCCTACTGGGTTTCGCTGAATTAGCGGGAGCCGCTGCAAAGGCACTGCTACGCCATTGCTTTCTGTGATAGTAACGAGTCTCACAAAATGAAATCATCCTCCTGATTCTTTTCAGCTTCTCGCAAAAGGTTTTTGTACACAGGATCTTTTCCTACATACGACTGAGCTACACAGAAACGCTTGTAATCCGCAAAGTTCATTTGCGTGCCAGGCGGAGGGTTGTCTAGATCCTCAAGAGTCCAATAGCCCTTGGCGATGCCGTCACGCAGGATCTTGACGGCGGATGCAACTTCAAAAGTTCGTTTCACGAAAAGTCAGTCTCCTTGTAAGAACCCATTGAGTTGAGGTTGCCCCAGGCCTTTTCTTTGATGGCCTTGCGCCGCTCCTCGTCAGCGCCGGGGTGCTTGCACCAACGCGAGGACTGCGGGCTGGTGGGATCCTCCACGCCGACGTTTGGGCAGAAGGTCCAGTAGCTGCCCTCGCTGTCGTAACGGCCGATCGGGTGGCCATGGGAGGCGTTAGGCGGCGGGCTGGTGCCACGGGTGGCCGTGTAGGTGCCCTTGCTGGATTTGGGATCAGCGACAGACCAGACGGTCATCCCAGCGAATTCAGGTTGATACAGCTTCATGGCTTGCGTCTCCTGTAGCGGTTCAATGCGCGATCGATCTGGCGGATCTCAGCAGCGTTCTCCCACTTCTTGTCGTCCTTGCGGCGAGAGCGGAGATAGCTGGCAGTGCTTTGACCGTTTTTGGGGCCACTGCGGGGAAGCTTGGTGATTTTGGGTTCAGTCATCAGTCGATCACGGTGATGCCGTCAATAACACGCGGGCCGCTGGTCTGATGGTTCTCAAGGAAGACGGCGTACCGCTCGTCCCGAAGCCAGCGGAAAGCGTCAGGAAGGGGTGCGCACCACTCCTCGTTGGTCAAGGCGCGGTTGATGGCCTCCACGGCCCTCCTAGCGGCTTCTGAGAGCCTCTCCGGTGATTCCTCCTGCAGGGCCACCTTCCACTGCTCGAAGGCCTTGTTCTTGCTTTGTGAAGTTGCCTTATGAGACGCAGATTGATACACGTTCCAAAAGGCCTTGAATTCTTCGCTGTAAGCAGGCCGACCGCGTTTTTTCTTAGCGCTAACAGCTTTAATTGATTGTTTTTCTTTATTAGTATTATCTAATAAAGAAGAAGTAGAGGCTTCGCTCCCTTCGGTTCGCTCCGCCAGCGTAGTGGGCTTGTCAAGCGCTTGCTCGATTAAAAGGGCGCAGAACGTAGCTGCCGGAAGGGTTCTGGGCTTTGTTACCAAGAGTTTCTCGGCTGTAAAAGCGTCCAAAGTGAGCTTGATGACCATTGAAGAGTCTGGACTTGAGGTGACCTCGGGTGCCATGAAGTGATTTGAAGCCGCTGCAAGTTACGGGTAACTTCTGGTGCGGTCAAGTATCAATCGGTACTTTTTCGGCACGTCTCAACTGATTTTTTTAAGACTCAACTCAACTCGGATTATCCGGTTATGGTGTTCTGGTACTACATAGCTACTCATGGCTATCTCTCTCACCTCCAAAGCAACCAGCACCAAGACCGTGATGTTGCAGATCGATCCTGATCTCTACGCACGCATTAAGACCGTTGCCAAGCAACACAACCTCCCCGCTTCTGCAGCCATGCGTCAGATCCTTGAGCAGGGCATTCAAGAGATCGAAGCGAGCGTGGCCTGATGCTGAGCACCCCCGAACTACCAAATCTGGCGGGGGTCATCACCCTTTCTGACGTAAAGCAGAAGGGGTCTGGCTCCTACGCAGCGGACTATGTGCCCTGGGCCAAAGTCATGCAGCTGCTGAACGAGAAGGCCAATGGCTGGCTGCCGGAGCTGATCAAGGACCACAACGGTGACTTGGTCCACAAAGCTCCAAACGGCACTGGCTACCTCTGTATTCAGTTCGTCAACGGCACCTACGGCACTCCCGTGTGGACCTATGCCGTGATGAACAACCGCAACGACGCCATCGCCTACGAAAAGATCAGCGCACGCGATCTTGCAGACAGTCACCGCCGTGGCATCTGCAGCGCAGCCGCTGCCTTCTTCTCGCTGGGCTTTGAGCTGTGGGCAAGGGAAGAGGTTGCAGCAGCTGAGCAGAAGGTTGAAACCCAACCTGAAGTGCAGCTTCAGCAGTCAAAACCTGCGGACAAGAAAAAAGGGCGTCCTGCGTCGCCCCGAGGTTCCTCCGCACCCACAACGGTAGACACCGACGGGTTGATCGCCAAGTGCATGGATCTCATCCAGGAAAAGCTGGATAAAACTGCGCAGATTGGCTGGATCGCAGACAAGGCGACAAAATGGAACCTTGATGGCGATGGCAGCAAACTCAAGCAAATGACTGTGGATCAACTGCAGTCCTGCATTGATGAGCTAACGGCCAAACCGGCACTGAAGCAGTGATGGCTATTCCTGCGGGCAACAAGTACAAGGTGCAAGTGCTTCTTGACCCAAGGGCATACGAGGCCATGCAGCGCGAGATCATCCAGCGCTACGACACAGAGCACCGAGTCACGGAGTCATCCTTGGCCAACGAGATCATCAAATCTCACTACGCAATTCTTGAGTCTCAACATGAGTGACTTTCAATCGGCGTTTGACGCCAAGTTCACGTTGTTTGACGTGAAGGAAAAGAAATCGGAGCGCGGTCCCGACAAGACCGGCAGCATCGAGATAGAACTCAGTGAGGCCATGAAGCTGGCTGAGTGGCTGACTGCACAGCCTGGTGAAGAGGGCTACGGCGGCACTACCGTCGTTAAGATCCCTGTCTCCGGCTGGAATGCAGAGTCCAAAACCGGCACCCGTTACATCAACGGCAAGGTTTGGGCCAAGAAGCCTGAAGGCGCTACCGCCAACACGATCTTCTGATGGACAGGGACAAATTCGTTGCTGCGATGCGAGAAGAGATGCAGCAAATCCACGCTCTCCAACTCATGTTGAAGAACCTGCGTGCTGCTGAAGAGCATGGCTACACCGATGCGGATGCGCGTCGCGTCAATGCCATTGCTGATCTCTACGCAGCCAGCAACGAAACCCTGATGTCCAAGTACTACAAGGCCAAGGATGAGTAAGGCCAACTTTCCTGAACTTGTTCCTCAATGGAACGAACCCAATCGCGGCCCAGGCATCTCGTACTGCGTCGCAAAAAACGCACGGATGTTCGACTATGAATTACTTCTTGCTGGCGAGCGGAGCTTGCGCGGTTGCATCCGCGCTGTTGACAAAAAAGATGCCATTCGCATCCTTAAAAACCGCCACCCCGAATGCGCCATTGTTGAAGTCGGCAAAGGACGCAAAATCGTTCCTCCATCTAAGAAGGCTTGATCCAGCATGACCATCAAATTCAACCTGGCTGATCTCGAAGAATCAGTCGCATTTTTCCTTGAAGTGCATCCGTACAAACCGGGTGCTCAGGACACCTTTGCGATGGAAAACCGCGTCTACCTGCTGGACGCTTTGTACGGCATGGACGGGCGTGACAAGCCTGATCACCCGTTCCATCACACCTACACCGGTCTGTACCAGAAGTACGTCAAAGGTGCATGAGGAAGCAATTTGGATTACCTCGCTACCGTTCAGGTAGGTGGCTTCCTGTTATGGCACCAAACGCGGACATGCAATTCACGGAGGGCCACGTCCGGCTTCTCCTGTGGATGTGCAACGCTCATCAGGAGTGGGTTGACGAAGCCATTGCTGAAATCATGCGCAATGGCGACACTCCAACCGACAACTTGATGTTCTGCCGCGAGGGCCTTGTTGATCTCAAAGTTTGGGGTTTGCGTTTGCTTGAAGTGATTGAAGCGACGCCCGATGACGAGGAAGATGATGAGGAACAGGACCTGACCGATGAGCATCTACCGGAACTGGAAGATTTCATCAACAATCTCGAAGGACAGTGGCGCAACGATCGAAGTGCTGGAAGACGGCCCGCACATCCTTTATCGCAGTTGTGCCAACGGGTACTGTCGATATTCCGACGACCTATGGCAGGCTGAGATCTACTGCGATCATTTGACCGCTCGCGTCAGCTCTGATCACTGTTAAGGATTGCCTGCTGCAAGATCTCATCCTCCAGCTCGGCCCTGCCAATGTTGCGGGCAGCCTCACCAGCAAGCCATCTGGTCATCATGCGCTGCTGATGCAGGCAAGTATTGAGCAGAAGTGCTGCGTTATAGATGGCGTTGATGTCGCCTTCTTTGACCCAGCCTTCCAGCATCTTTGCAGTCGCAGCTTCAGAGAATTCACTCTCAGTTGTGCGCTGAATTGGATGCATATCCATAACTAGCCTCGGCAGCAGTTATTGCCGTACTTTCGCAATCAAAGCAGTCTGGCAAATAAAACACAGTGTTTGTCTTTATATACCAAGCTCTGTACCACCCGCTGACGCCAAAAGAAACCCATACAGCGCCGCATGCATCGGCGGAAAAAGGTGGTGGAGTCACTGAATCTCTTCCTGGCTTTACTAGCCCTGCTTCTTTAAGATCCAAAAAGCACCGGAGTCCTTATGCGCTCTTGGATCGACGAGACAAGTCTGATCACCAAGAGAGAAACAAGGACACGATTTAGGTTAAGAATTTTCGAATCCTTTCACTGCAAATGTGCCTATTGTGGTGAACACGCAGAGTCGCTAGATCACGTCGTTCCTAGGCATCGCGGTGGACAGACTGTGATAGAAAACCTAGTCCCAGCATGCCTGCGGTGCAATGGAACCAAAGGATCAACAGAATGGACGCTTTGGTATAGACAACAAGATTTTTACACATTGCACCGTGAAATAATCATCTGGGAATGGTTGTATCAATTCAGGGGACTTGTTTACTCGCGGAAACCTGAGTGTCATTGTTGTAATGACCAACTTGAGCGTATGACATAATCGGCATACTTTGCATCTCGAAGAAGATCATCTGACCGATTTTCAGGCCTGGATATAACGGAAGTGCATGCATACGGCGTGCATTTTGCAGCTCCAGGGTCAGTTTGGAGCCGTGCCAGCCAGGATCACACCAGCCAGCAAGCATGTGGCTGTAACCACTCCTGGCCCTGCTGCTTTTCAGTACAAACTGTGCAGAAATGTGGTCCGGTAGGTTGAACGTCTCCTGCGTCTCGGCCAAGGCGAACTCACCAGGGCGCAGCCAGTAGGGGTTTTCTTGGCTATAGCCCTTGATGCTGATCAAACGCTGCTCGATGTTCATTGGGTCTTCGATCATCAAGTGATCGCCCAACAGCAGGTCAATTGACGCAGGGTTTAGCAGATCTTGGTTGAACGGAACGACCATTGCATGCTCAACGCACAGTCGTTTGATTTCATGATCTGGCAGAACCATGCAGTCAGGGAAAGGCTTTTCCCAGGCTACAGGGACAGATCGTCCACGAGTAAAGCCCAGCCAGTACCAGGGCCGTCTGCTTCCCAACGATGTAGGAAATCTTGGCGCTCGTATTTGACGTTGAAGCCGCTTTCGCTTTCTAGCTTGCCCGTCTTCATGTTGTAGCGACCGCGTGGATCATTAACGATGAAGTACTGCTCTGTGTAGCCGACAATCACAGACCAATGGCCAAATCCTTCGGCAGGACTGCCAGTGCTGATATCACCTTTGTGCAACCAACCAACAGCGACAGGGCGACCGGCGTCAATTTCGGCCTCAATCAAATCAGCCGTGCCGTCTTGGATGAACTCCGATTTGATGCCAAGGCTTTCAAGCGCTCTGACATGCACCCACAACTCTTGCGATGGGCCAAAGCGACTGCGGACCTTGTCGTATTCCTGCCCTGATGTGACAAGCACATAGTGCCCAGCAACCATTGCAACGGCTGCGGTAACGCACTTGTCGATCCCGTCGATGAGATCAAGCTGGTGATAGTAAGGAGTAGGCAGGTAGGTGTATTTGCCTCCTGCCTTCCACAGTTCCACCCACGTTGCCTTGTGATCTAAAAGGTGTGGGGGCAGCTCCTCCTGCAACTGCTGAATAGCAGCTAGTTGGTGGCTATTGCCGGTGAAGTACTTGAAAAACGAATCAAGTCTGACCATGGCAGTAGCAAGCCAATCAAGCATCGGCTACTGGCTTTTGTGCCGTAAAAAGGTTGGCCTCGATGAAGTCGACCATGCGGTCATCAACGGTGTTATCAGTTTTTGTTGCCAGTGCACGCAGTAGATCAATCACCAACTTCTTGACTGCATTGGACTGCAGAAAGCGAAACAGGACGGGACGGACAAGTGCGATCATCATTTGTCAGCTGATACTCCAACTCTAGTGCGAATTTTTAGGACCTTCCAGCCGTGCCACAGCAGCCTCAAGATCACGTAAACGACTAAATACTTCAGCGTCACGACTCTTCATGTCGGTGTGCAAAATATTGAGGCGGGTGGCCACGTTTTCAACAGCAGCGGTCAGTCGTATAACAGCGTCTCTGCTTTCAGTAGCTCGGCGGCCATAGTTCCCGAGTCCCACTGCCGCTACCGTTATTGAGGCACCAGTCACGGCTGCCAAAATCTCCATCATTGGCCGCACCCTAACGACGACATCATGGCCGCAGAAGACAAACAAGACCACGAATCACATTCGCGATTAGGCGATGTAGTGAAGATCACGCTGCTTGGGTGGTCCATGGCAATTTTAACTGCGAATTATTTGGGGGTTTTTAAGCAATCACTTGATCCCACCTACCCAGCATCAATTCTTTCGGGAACAGCCGCCAGCTTTGGATTAGCTGTAGGTAGCAACCGCAAGAAAAAAGAAGAACCTAAAGTGCAGGACAAAGACGCCCAAAAATGAAACGGCTTCTCGCTCTCGCCGCCATCTTTGCCGCGGCCCCTGTCGCAGCGCAAACTGTGACGCCTACTTGGTCGTCCGGCTCCATGCAGAGCACGACTACTACAACCCAAACTGTTACTGAAACAATCCAGCACCAGATTTACGGGTCTGAGCTGGCAACCTATACCGGCGAAAACGTCACCCCAAGCGCCGCAGACATCACCAACACCTCGACTACATGGGACGTTCACACCGCCGGCGATCCGTTCAGCTTGGAGATCACTACCAGGGCGGCCAACACTTTGATCGAGCAAATCGACATCGACCGCACCATCGAAACCGATTCCACCACCACCTCGCTCAGTGTGTTCTCGCAATAACGCTGGCGGCACCTGCGGCGGCTGAGACAACTAACAACTCAGCGCCGCGTGCTGCAGCTACCAGCAACAACACCAACCAGAGCGTCCAATTCAATAACAACGGCGCCCCAAGCAGGCAGCACTTTGGTGCTGGTCACAGTTGCAATGGGGCAACGCTGGTCATGACGCCCTTCTATCTAGAGGGGCACTCGGATCCGATGCCGGGCGATGACTACAGCCGGATGCAGAACACCGGGGCACAGCTCAGCATCAACATCCCGCTAGACGGCTCCATCACCGAGATGTGTAAGGAACTAGCCCGCAAGCGGCTTGAAGCGGAAGAGCACCAGCTGCAAAAAGACAAGCTTGACTACCACCTAGTCCGGGCACTGAAGTGCGCCGAGCTGTACGGCAAAGGGTTCATGATCCACCCCAAAGCAGAGCTTGCTTACATGTGCTCGGATGTTGTCTCGATCGACGTGTACCGGGATTCGCTGCCAATTAGTCGTCGTGGTGATGATTGAGAACACGCTTGATTCCAATCTGGAACACAGTTTTTAGCGGTTTGACTAGCTGCTGAGCGGCAAGCGTCGCTCCAACAGATGCCATCGCAGCTGCACCAGCCGTCACCGTCGCAACGGTCAAAACTTCAGCGCTTGGCAGTGCAAATTCCAGCGGAGTCCCAGGCACAGTGACCGTCGTGGTCTGCTCTTTTACCTGCTCGATCTCGGGCGGATTTAGCAGGTTGTCTATTGTTTTCTGTTGTGCGTTGATGTTGTTGTTCAGTTGCTCGATCTGCTTTTGAAGCCCTTTTACCGCTTCGCGAGCAGCTGGGTCTTCCGCTTTCGGAGGTTCCGGCGGCGGCTTCGGTTCGACTTTTGGCGGAATCAACAACGGGTGCGATGGCGCAGGAAACACCGGCACCGCAATTTGCATTCGCGGCAGATCAAGCGGTTTCGGCAAATTAAAAGAGGGAAGGGGTAGCGGCTCCATTCAGCTTGCCCTTGATTTCCTCTTCAATCTTCTCAGTGACTTGGCCGGAGATACGCTCCATGCTTTCGTCCATAACCTTGTCGAACTGCAGGTAGCTGATCACCAGCGCTGCGGTCATGGAGCCGCTGAGTAAAAAGCCGGTGACGGCCATCAGGTCAATGATCCTTCGCATTGAGGATTGCCTTCTCGTTGGCGTATGGTTCGACTGTAAAGAAGTCGATGGCATCCTGCACATAGGGCACCAGCCAGTCAGGTGGCCAGCAGTATTGCCAGTTGGCGGGTTTCATGCAACCGAGCACAACAGTCCGCCAAAACGCGCCCGCATAGTTGCGCGTTACTAGAGCTTGCTCCCACCACTGAACAAAAAAGGGCCGCCGAAGCGACCCCTGGGGTTGGTGTGCAGCCAGTATGGCGTCAAAAGGTGTACTTGGAACCCACCTTCAGACCATACGAAACATCGGAACCTTCGAATTTGGAAGCCGAAACTTCTGCGTACAGGTTCATGTGGTCAGAGACCTTGCCGCTCACGCCGGTCTTACCAGCCACGCCCCAGTCAGCAACGCCAGTGCCGGTAGCGAGAGCAGGACCAGCCTGGATGTAGAAAGGACCGGACTCAACACCCAGATCGATGTTCAGGGTGCCGCCCAGGCTGGTCGCACCAGAGAAGCCTTGGTTGTACTCGGGGTTCACATAAAACTTGGTTTCAGCCTGAGCTTCAGCAGGGGCGATTGCAGCACCCATGGCGGCACAGGCAACAGCAGCAAAAGCAGCTTTAAACATTTGGAGTGTCGTAACACAACATCTCCGAAAGTTTACTGGTGTCGTCTATGTGGGCGGTTGATCAACTGGATCCTCAAATGGATCCCGTCCACCACGGCAAATAGCCACCGCCCGACGATAGAAAAATGAATCTGTTTTACCCGCGTCTTCCAGCACTTGTTTGATCTTGTGCCAGTTGTCGCGGGTATGTTGATCCACTTATTTGCCCTGGCCGCGATACTTCTTCCTACCGTGGCTGGGTTTTGAGTGTTGCCCGTTGCCTTGACGGGTTTTCTTCGGTTTTCCAGGGCGGTGTTCAACCCGCCCCAGTGCCGTTTTTGACCTGACAACCATTACCAGGGCACGCCGTTAGCTTTGGTCGGCGCACGCTGCTCATCAATTTGAGCCTGGAGCGCGTTCTGAATCTCAGCAACTTTTTCGTCGCCGCCGAGTTTCTCCTTGACCCAAGAAATGCACTGCTCTTGCGTCACGTCGGCATACGGAATCATGCTGTCAGGGTCAGCAGCATCAAGTCCAACGGAGCCATACGCGCCACTGGAATAGGTGCCGTCGTTGGCGTTGACGGTGTAATGGCAGATGAAAATTTCGCCATTCTCAGTGCGTCGCTCCAGGGTGTTGATGCCCCAGGTAAACACTGTGGTCGGAGTAGCTTCAGGCATTGGATTAGCCAGGTCTGTTGAAGGTTAGTAGATCTGCAACCTGTTGGGAATGGCCGGTTGCCCGCATGAGTGATTAGAGAGTAGGACTACGCGCCCTTGAGTGCTGCTACTTCGGCTTCCAAAGTTTCGATGCGGGTTTGCGCCTCTTGCAGCGCCTTGATTGCCATCCACATCATCTGTTGTTCTTTGACGCCCATGCGGACGATCTCTTCAACAGCAGGAGTAACGACGTTGCCGTCATCGTCAAGAACTGCATCCGCAGCATTTTGCTTAACCCAATCAGTAATTACTTCAGGGCAATGCGGAGCAACTTGCTGAGCAATAACGCCGTAGCGTTTGTCGTCTGTGTCAGCGTCTTCGTTGTAGTGGAACTTTTTAAGATCCCAATGCTTCAGGCAGCTCCAAGTGCTATCAAGCGCTTCGATGTTTTTCTTTTCACGCTCGTCGCAAAGGTTGACATCGTTTGATTGGTAGTTAGCCAAACCACCGTTAGAACGAACAATAAATCTAGTAGCAGTGGAATCGTTGCAATATAGAAACTCGTTTTGAGTAGTGTTTGGAGTAGCTGCGTAATTTATTTGCAGACCGAAATTATTTCCTGCCGTTGTGCTAGTGTGCTGAATCAGAAAACGGGAAATAGTGTCCCAAGCAAAGTTGTATCCAATTGCGGACGCATAGTTTCCCGTAGTAGTAGCGCGAAGAAAACCATCATTGGTAATCCTCATCCTCTCGGAAGCTGTTGCACCTGTCGCAGCAGTCCAGAAAGTTAGAGCGTCTCCGTAGCCATAAACACGCGCTTTTGAAGCATCAGCTAGCATATGAATGCTTACTTGATCTCCAATAGCTGATCCAGCAGCACGGGAAAGATAAAAACCATTAGTTCCGCTTGTGTTCGCAATATGTAACTGGGCTAATGGATCTGATGCCTTAATCCCCACGTTGCCCGAGCTGTCGATGCGGACTTTTTCAGTCGCACCTGTTTTTAACAAAAGCGGATGCGCTGTCGTGGTGCCAATGCCCATTGCACCAGTACCGTCATAATCAATAGAAAGATTGACGGCTTGAT
>Ga0255768_10003103_pt1 | contig 16584 bp, 16 predicted proteins | sample 071ome_33_FD_179983 | JGI IMG/M metagenome (GOLD analysis project Ga0255768, IMG submission 179983) | Coastal salt marsh microbial communities from the Groves Creek Marsh, Skidaway Island, Georgia - 071412AT metaG (version 2) | ecosystem: Environmental > Aquatic > Marine > Intertidal zone >...
TCCAGACGACATGGTCCGAGTCCGGGTCACCCTCCGGCGATGCGGCCTGCCTTTTCGAAAAGCCCGACCGTGGTGGCATGCAGCAGGTCGCCGAACTCCTTGGGCGCCTTGCCGGCAAAGGCCCGGGCATGGGTGCCCTCGAGGATGATGCCGGTCTTGTAACAGGCAAGCACGGCGTACCAGTCGAGGGCGCTGAGATCGCGAGGCGAGTTGGCGTCGTAGTGGGCGACAAGTTCGTCGATCGCCGGGAAGCCATCCCAGGGCTGGATCGACATCATCCCCGCCGCGCCGTCGGCTTCAGGCCAGAACGCAACCACGAGCCCGAGATCGATGAGCGGATCGCCCTGCGTGGCGAGTTCCCAGTCGACGATGGCGGCAATCTCACCGGCATCCGGGCGGAACATCACGTTGGCAAGGTGGTAGTCGCCGTGGATGATGCCCGTGGGTGACGGCTCGGGCCGGTTGGCCTCGAGGAACCCCTGGATCTCAGCAAGATACGGCAGATCGGGTCCGGGATAGCCCTCCATCTCGTTGTAGCTCTCGAGCTGCGACTGCCAGCGGGGCACCTGACGCTCGAGGTAGCCCTCAGGCTTCCCGAAGCCATCGAGATTCTTCGTCGCCGGATCGACCGCATGCAGCGACAGCAGGGCATCGACGAACGAGAAGCCCATCGAACGACGTACCGCCGGATCCGACCCGTGAAACGCAGGGAGCCCCGCGGTCGCCTGGAAGCCATCGATCGGCTCCATCAGATAGAACGCAGCGCCGAGAATGTCGATGTCACCCTCTGCGGCGATCAGCCGCGGATGCGGGACGTCGGTGTCGGCGAGGGCACCGAGCACGCGAGCCTCTCGACGCATCGTCTCGTCGGAATTCTTGCGCTTGTGCTCCGGCGGGCGACGGAGGATGAACGTGCGCCCGTCGCGCACGAAGCGCAGCAGCAGGTTTTGGGTTCCGCCTGCGAGCGGTTCGACCGATTCCAGCGGGCCCGAGCCAAGACCCTTCCCATCCATCCAGTCCGCGAGGAGATCGATGTCGACGATCGACGGATCGACAGGTTGCCCGTCAGCCACCACCGACCGTCCCGGTCATGGCGCCGTCGAGACGGACGATCGTGCCAGAGATGTAGCTCCCGGCATCGCTCGCGAGGAGCAGCGCCGCTCCAATGATCTCGTCGGGCCGGCCGACCCGACGGGCCGGGATCGTTCGTTCCATCCACGCCACCATTTCCGGTGGCCAGGCATCGCTGATGTCGGTGGCGAAGGGGCCCGGAAGCAAGCAGTTGACCCTCACCTCCGGGGCCAACGACCGGGCGAGGCCGGTGGTGAGGTTGTTGATGCCGGCCTTCGCAATGCCGTAGGGCAGTTCCATCTCGCCCGGACGTAACGACGCCGTGCTGGACACATTGATGATTGCACCACCGCCCGCCTCCTTCATGCGCTCACCGACAAGCGCCGAGAGCCGGAACGGTCCAGTGAGGTTGACATCGATCACCTTGCGCCAGAGCTCCTCGGTCACCGAACTCAGCGACTCGTAGAGCGGACTCATGCCGGCGTTGTTGACCAGAATGTCGACTCGACCGAACTCGGCGTAGACCTCGTCTGCCAAGCGGGAGACCTGTTCCCACTCGCCGACATGGCACGCCTTGGCCGTGATGGTGCGGCCGGTGGCCTCGGCAATCTCGGCTGCCGTCTGCTCCAGCACATCGAGCTTCCGGCTGGCAATGATCACATCGGCGCCGTGCTCGGCAAACGCCTGCGCCATCTCGCGGCCCAGACCGCGACCCCCGCCGGTGATCAGGGCACGCTTTCCGCTGAGATCGAAGCGATCGACCATCAGACAGGCAGGTCCCCGGTGGCGGCGCGAGTGGTGCCGTGATCCTTGTAGGCGGCGATGGTTCGCTGTGCGATGCGCATCTGATGGATCTCGTCGGCGCCGTCAGCGAATCGGGCCCAGCGGGCGTGCTGGTACATGTGTGCGAGCGGCGTATCGGTCGAGTAGCCGAGCGCACCGTGGGTCTGGATCGCTCGATCGATGATGCGGTTGAGGCTGTTGGCGACGAAGTGTTTCGCCATGGAGACCTCCGACTTGAAGTCGACGTTCTCGCCCCGGTGGGCAGCGTCGATCTTCGAAGCGGCATGCAACACCATCAGCTTGCACTGGTAGAGCTCCATTGCCGAATCAGCGATCATCCACTGGACGCCCTGCTTCTCGGCGAGGATCGAGCCATGGCTGTACCGCTCGAGTGAGCGGCCGACCATCATGTCGAGTGCCGTTTCCGCCTGAGAGATCCATCGCATGCAGTGAGCGAGCCGAGCCGGGCCGAGGCGGTACTGGCCGAGTAGGTGACCCTGACCACGACCGCCGAGCATCTGGCTCTCGTGGACTCGGAGATCTTCGATCACGATCTCGCTGTGGCCGGTGCTGCCGTGCATCGTCTCGATCTGGCGTACCTCGTTCCAACCCTCGGCGGGCAGATCGATCAGGAACGCCGTATTGGCGGCCTGGGGCAGATCCGGGTCGTCTTCGGTACGTGCGACGAGAATCGCGAAGTTGGCACGGTGGGCGTTGGAGATGAACCACTTGTGCCCGTTGAGCACCCACTCCTCGCCGTCCTGGTAGCCGTTGGTGCGGATCAATGTGGGGTCGGAGCCTGCGACTTCCGGTTCGGTCATCGCGAAACACGACCAGGCGGTGCCCTCCGTCAGCGGCCGGAGGTACTTCTCCTTCTGCTCGTCGGTGCCCCAGTGCAACAACGTGTGCATGTTGCCCTCGTCCGGGGCTTGACAGTTGAGCACCCACGGGCCGTAGTGGCTCTTCGCCGCTTCGGCCTGCACCATGGCGAGCTCGACATGGCCAAGGCCCATACCGCCCCAGTCCTCGGGCATATGGGGCAGCCAGAGGCCCTGTTTGAAGGCGAGCTTGCGCAGCTCAATCAGCTTCTCGATGCGGGCCTTTCCGGTGAGGGCTTCGTGGTCGCCATGCCCTTCGATCTCATCCTCGGCCGGCTTCACCACCTCGGCGATGAACGTGCGGACACGGTCTCGGATGTCTTCAAGCTCGGCGGTGAGGGTGAAGTCGATTGCCATGGCTACTCCCGGAGAGGTGGACGGTTCGACGCTAGTGCGCCTGGCGTTCGGGAACGAAGCTCACGGGCAGCCGGCACGGGGCGTGTCGACCTCGACCGCCACAATCTTCGTCAACCCCTTTCCCGCAACCTCGTCAGGGTGCGAGCCGGGCGACACGAACCCGTAGAGGGTGCGGCCATCAGCGCCGCCAAGCATGCACGCCACTGCGGCACCGTCGACCGGGATCTCGGAACTCACCTCACCGCCTTCGTGCACCCGAGCGAAACGCTGCCCGACGAAGTCGGACATCCAGATGGCACCGTCGGCATCGAGCGCACACCCGTCGGGCGACGCACCGGGCACCGAGGCCCATACCCGTGGATTCACGGGATGACCATCGCCGTCGAGATCGAACGCGGTGTACTGCCCGCCGAACGTCTCGCCGACGATCAACGTCGAGCCGTCCGGAGTAATCACCGATCCGTTGGGAAAGGCAAGCGGATGCTCGACCCGACGAACCGCACCGTCGGGCGCGATATGGGCGAGGTACGCGATCTCGAACGGTGCCTGATGTTCGAGATCGAAACCGAAGTTGCCCACGTAAGCGTGCCCGTCGACCGACACGACCATGTCGTTGCAGAAGTGCGTGGCAATCTGCGACAGGTCGGCGTGCACGACCGGCTCGCCTCCGGGAGAAACGGCCATGACCCGCTTGGCGGTCATCGAGACGTACAGAAGGGTGCCGTCCGGCATCCAACCGAGGCCCGAGGGCTGGTCGTCGACGGCGAACTCACGACGTTCGCCGTTGTCACCGATCGAAAAGATGCCTCGCCGATAGAAGTCAGAGAACCAGAGCCGCCCGTCGTGCCATCGGGGCCCCTCTCCGAAGTCGACGCCGGTATGGACCACAGTGGGTTCGCGCATGGGCGGACCCTACGTGATCAGGTCGGTCAGCTCCGAAAGATGGTCGGGATCCGATGAGGTCGGCACGAGGTAGAGCTCGTCCATGCCTGCGGCCCGGCAGCGTTCGATGCCGGCGAGCGTCGCCTCGGCACCTGCAGCGCTGCACATCGACGCCATCATCGCCGCCGCCTCGTCACCGAAAATGCCGAGATAGCGGCGGGCGTAGCCATCGAGCTCGGCGGCCGCACCATCGCCGAGCGAGTACCAGAAGCTGGTCGACACGTAGGGACGCTCGGCGCGACCTGCAGCCGCCCAGGCATCGACCATCGTCCGGACCGATGTTTCGTGGTCGTCGGTGTCCGGCGCCAACGAGAACCCCATGTTGCCGTCGGCCCACCGAGCGGCGCGCGCGGTTGATTTCGGGCCCATTGCGCTCGCGAAGATCGGCGGACCACCCGACTGCACGGGTGCAGGACCGACCGGCACGCCGTCGACGTCGCCACCCGCCCAGATCCGGCGAAGCTCGGCGACCTGACCGTCGAGCCGCTGATGCCGACCGGCAAAGGAACGTTCGGCCCGGTCATAGTCGTGCTGGCGACCCCCGACCCCGACCACCAGGTCGAGGCGCCCACCACTCACGACATCGAGGGTGGCGAGCGATTTCGCCGCCCAGGCCGTGGCGTACATCGGCAGGATCGTGAGGGTCGATGCGAGGCGAACCCGTTCGGTGACAGCCGCAGCGAAGGTCAGCGTCGTGTGCATCTCGAGATTGTCGAACCCGATCCGCTCCCCCACGGCCAACGCGTGGAACGGACCCTCGTCGATTGCCTCGCACCAGGCACGCAGCAACCCTCGATCGATCCCACCCGCCATGGTGGGGAGGGTCATCGAGAGACGCATGACAGATCAGGCGTCGAGGTACCGGGTGACAGCAATCGACGAACCGATCACCGACACGGCCAACGCAATCCCCAAGACGAGACCACCCGTGAAGATCAGTTCGTCGCTCTCGACCTGGAACCCAGCCATCAGCTCGAGACTGTCGGGCTGGCTGAAGCGCCCGATCACTCGCTGGTCGATCACGTAGAGGCCGCCCCAGGCGAGCACGGCACCGAGCAGCGCCTGCATGATGCCTTCGAGCATGAACGGGATCCGGATGAACCAGTTCGTGGCGCCCACGACCTTCATGATCTCGATCTCGCGACCTCGATTGCGGATCGCGCTGACGATGTTGGTGAGTATGAGTAGGGTCGCTGCGGCGAGCAACACCAGCGAACCGGCGAGGAACACGGTGCCGACCTCGTCGGCGAGATCCTGGATGTCGCGGATCGTGTCGTTGGCAGAGACGACCGTCTTCACCCCGGGTCGTCCCTCGAACTGGCCGGCGAGCTCGGCAACCACGTCAGCATCAGGATCGACCGGAACCACGCGATACGACGGCGGCATCACCTCCGGGGTGACGACCTCGACCAGTTCGGGCGTGTCGGAGAAGATGTCCTTGAACTCCTCGTACGCCGCGTCCTGGTCGACAAACGTGTAGTCCTGAATCTCCGGACTCGTCATGATCGCGTCGAGGATGTTCGCGTTCTGTTCGGAGGTGGCCTCGGGGTTCATCCAGACGACGAACTCGATACCGCCTTCCCAGCGCTGGGTGGCGTTGTCGACGGCGTAGTTGAACAAGAAGAAGCCGCCGAACAGCCACAGAGAAACGCCGATCGTGATGACCGTCGCCATCGACAGCATGAAGTTACGCCAGAGGTTCTGACCGGTTTCACGTAGGGCGTAGACGGGAGAGATCGCCATGTCGTCGACCCCCTACTCGTAGACGCCGCGGGCTTGATCGCGAACGATCACGCCTCGGTCGAGCTCGATGACACGACGACGCATCGTGTCAACGATGCCCCGGTCGTGGGTGGCCATGACAACGGTGGTGCCCGTGCGGTTGATGCGGTCGAGCAAACGCATGATGCCGACCGAGGTCTGCGGATCGAGGTTGCCGGTGGGCTCGTCGGCCAACAGGATCAGCGGCCGGTTCACGAACGCCCGAGCGATCGACACCCGCTGCTGTTCACCACCGGAGAGCTCCGACGGGAAGCTCGATATCTTCTCGGAAAGCCCGACCAGCTCGAGGATGGCTGGGACCTGCTTCTTGATCACGTGCCGAGGCTTACCGATCACCTCGAGCGCGAACGCCACATTCTCGGCGACCGTCTTGTTCGGCAGAAGCTTGAAATCCTGGAAGATGTACCCGATGTTGCGACGCAGGTACGGCACCTTCCAGCGACCCAACGTGCCGATGTCCTTGCCGGCGACATAGATCGTGCCGTGCTCGGGCACTTCCTCGCGGTTGAGCAAACGGATGAAGGTCGACTTCCCCGAGCCGGACGCACCGACGAGGAACACGAACTCTCCCTTGTCGATACCGAGCGTGGCGTCACGCAACGCGACGTGATCGCCCTTGTACACCTTCGTGACGTTCTCGAGTTTGATCATGAGAATCCTGGGGACAACCGGCCCGCCCGACGGCGAGACGCTACCAGTGGATCCGGCGAAATCTGTGGCACCGCCGCGGTCAGTGGGTGACGGGCGTCGAGTGCCAGGCTTCGAAGCGCCAGGTACCGTCCACGTGGGCCCAGACAGCCAGATAGCGGAGATCGAGATCGAGCGGGTGTCCGTCGAACTCGACGTGGATCTTCGCTCGTCCGCTGAACAGGGCGGTATCGCCCGCAAGACGGGCGGTGTGATCGCTTCGCTCGACCGATCGGTACTGCACCGGCCCGTTGCGGACGTTGTCGAGGAAGCTCGCCTTGGTATCGACCGAACCCGACGAGTGGGTGTACACCATGGCCTCGCTGAGGAGACCATCGAGGGTCTCGGCGTCCTGCTCGCACATGGCGGCGATTCGGGCGTCCTCCAGAACGCTCACGAGTTCAAGGGCGGTGTCGCTCACGATGCGCTCCTAGGCCTCGGCAGCCTGCGCACGCGTCCAGCGAAGCCAGGCCTCCATGAAGGGTTCGATGTCGCCGCCCAAAACCGAGTCGACCTGGGCGGTCTCGTGCTCGGAACGGAGGTCCTTCACCATCTGGTACGGCTGCATGACATAGCTACGGATCTGAGAACCGAAGCCGACGTTCTGCTGCTCACCTGTGATGCCGGCGATCTCCTCCTCGCGCTTTTTGCGCTCGAGATCGAGGAGCTTTGCCGCCATCATCTTCATCGCTCGATCCTTGTTCTGATGCTGGCTCCGCTCGTTCTGGCAGGCAGTGACGAGACCAGTGGGCAGGTGCGTGATGCGGACGGCCGAATCCGTGACGTTGACATGCTGGCCGCCAGCGCCGGACGAACGGTAGGTATCGATACGAAGGTCCTTCTCGTCGATCTCGATCTCCTCGGAGACCTCCTCGAAGAAGGGCGCCACTTGCACGGCAGAAAAGGCGGTCTGGCGCTTGCCCTCGTTGTTGAACGGCGAGATGCGCACAAGCCGGTGCACGCCGTGCTCGGACTGCATCAGCCCGTACGCGTGGCGGCCCTTGAGCACGAACTCGACATTGCTGAGGCCGGCCTCGGTGCCTTCGGAGACGGCGAGAATCTCAACGTCGAAGCCTCGCTTGTCGGCCCAGCGGTTGTACATCCGCATCAGCATCTCGGCCCAGTCCTGGGCATCGGTGCCGCCCTCACCGGACTTGATCTGACAGACGGCATCACGCTCGTCGAACTCACCGGTGAACAGCGAACGCATCTCAAGCTCATCGAGCACCGTCTCGAGCGAGGCGGCCTGCTCCGCGATCTCGGGCTCAAGGGACTCGTCGTCTTCTTCGCGAGCCATCATGTGGAGCGTCTCGAGATCGTCGACCTCGCCGCGGAGACGGTCGTAGAGCTCGAGGTCCTCGTTCACCGCTGAGAGCTCGGAGGTGACCTTCCGGGCCTTCTCTTGATCGTCCCAAAGGTCGGGACGCGACGCCTCTGCCTCGAGCTGAGGTTGACGCATCTTGAGTTCGTCGATTCGCAAATAGCCCGACGCCTCGTCGAGTCGCGTCGCAATCGCGCTGATCTGATCAGTGAAATCCTGCATGTGCCTTCAGCTCAGACGTCGGCGCTACAGCCGGGCTTGCCCCAGCAGTTCTTGTACTTCTTCCCGCTTCCACACGGACACGGGTCGTTTCTTCCGACCTTCTCGAGGTCGGTCTTGACGATCGGCGTCTTGCTTCGCTGCTGGTTGGCCTCGACGACCTTCGGCGCGCTGGCATCGGCGATCTGTGCGGCTGAGGTTCCGGCACCCGCCTCCCGCTTCGTCTCGGTCAACTCCGCAATCGCCGGCTCCTCGGGCTGCGAGGCCGAGTCGCTGGAAACCTGGACATGCATGACGTACTTGACGAAGTCGTTGGCGATGCCGGCCATCATCATGCCGAACATCTCGAAGCCCTCACGTTGCCACTCAGTGGCGGGATCCTTCTGGCCCATCGCCCGAAGGTGGATGCCCTCGCGCAGCAGGTCCATCTCGCGCAGATGCTGACGCCAGCGCTGATCGATGATGCGCAGCATCACCTGACGCTCAACCTGACGCAGTACGGGCTCACCGAGCTCACGCTCGCGGGTCTCGTAGAGCGCCAGCGCTTCGTCGTAGAGCATGTCGTGGAGTTCCTGCGTGCTCGAGGCTGCCTCAAAGGCTGCAAGCTCGATCTGGGACGGCCACAAGGTCTTGGCCTCGGTGAGCAGCGCCTCGAGATCCCACTCCTCGGCGATGTCGCTTACGCAGTAGGTGGCAACCACAGCACCGACGGCGTCGTCGAGGTACTCGAGCGCTTCGTCGCTCAGGTCGGCGCCGTCGAGAATCTGACCACGGCGCCGGTAGATCACCTTGCGCTGCTCGTTCATCACTTCGTCGTACTTCAGGACGTTCTTGCGGGTCTCAGCGTTGCGGCCCTCGACGGTGTTCTGGGCCCGTTCGATCGCCCGGGTGACCATCTTCGCCTCGAGCGGGACATCGTCGGGCAGGGCCCGACCCATCACCCAGTCCATGGCGCCGGTGGCGAACAGACGCATGAGTTCGTCTTCGAGCGACAGGTAGAAGCGGCTCTCTCCGGGATCGCCCTGGCGGCCGGAACGACCGCGCAACTGATTGTCGATGCGGCGGCTCTCGTGACGCTCCGTGCCGAGCACGTACAGGCCACCGAGATCGAGCACCTTCTTGCGTTCGACATCGGTGGTGGCCTTGTGTTTGGCGACGAGTTCCTCGAAGCGAGGCCGGCCTTCGGCAGAGTCGGGATCGAGACCCTCAGCTCGCGTGTCGCGGTCGGCGAGACCTTCCGGGTTGCCACCGAGGAGGATGTCGACACCGCGGCCCGCCATATTCGTGGCAACCGTGACTGCACCGAGACGGCCCGCCTGGGTGACGATGTCGGCCTCACGATGATGCTGCTTGGCGTTGAGCACCTCGTGCGCCACGCCCTGCTTTTCCATCATGCGCGAGAGCTTCTCGGACTTCTCGACCGACACCGTGCCGACGAGCACCGGTTGACCGGCGGCGTTGCGCTCGATGATGTCGTCGATGCACGCCTGGAACTTTGCGTCCTCGGTCTTGTAGATCAGGTCGCCTTGGTCGACTCGGGCAATCGGCTTGTGGGTCGGGATCGGCACCACGTGCAGGCCGTAGGTGGACACGAACTCCGAGGCTTCGGTCTCGGCGGTGCCGGTCATGCCGGCGAGTCGGTCGTAGAGGCGGTAGTAGTTCTGAAGGGTGATGGTGGCGAGCGTCTGGTTCTCTTCCTTGATCGCCACCCCTTCCTTCGCCTCGACCGCTTGGTGAAGGCCGTCGGACCAACGGCGACCTTCCATCGTTCGGCCGGTGAACTCGTCGATGATCTTCACGGCGCCGTTGCCGTCGACGAGATAGTCCCGGTCCCGCTTGTACAGCTCCTTGGCCCGGATCGCGGCCTGGAGTTGGTGGACCAGGTTGTTCGACACCTGGTCGTAGAGGTTGTCGATACCGAGTGCCCGCTCCACCGCGCGCACGCCCTCTTCGAGCGGGGCGACGGTGCGCTTCTCCTCGTCGACCTCGTAGTGGACATCGCGACGCAGGCCCCGGGCGATCGACGCGAACTTGACGTACAGCTGGGCCGCGTCAGCGACCTTGCCGGAGATGATCAGCGGGGTGCGGGCTTCGTCGATGAGGATCGAGTCGATCTCGTCGACGATGCAGTAGTTGTGGCCGCGCTGCACCTGCTTCTCACGCGACATGGCCATGTTGTCGCGGAGGTAATCGAAGCCGAACTCGTTGTTGGTGCCGTAGGTGATGTGGGCGGCGTACTGGGCCCGCTTGTGGGCCGAGTCGCGGTTGCCCGGGAGCACGAGACCAACCTCAAGGCCCATCCAGCGATGCACCTGGCCCATCCACTCGGCGTCGCGTGAGGCGAGGTAGTCGTTCACCGTGACGACGTGCACACCCTTGCCGGTGACGCCGTTGAGATAGATCGGCAGCGTCGACGTCAGGGTCTTGCCCTCACCCGTCTTCATCTCGGCGACCCAGCCGAGGTGCAGGGCGGCACCACCGACGAGCTGGACGTCGTAGTGACGCTGACCCAGCACACGGGTGGCCGCCTCTCGGGTGACGGCAAAGGACTCGATCAGGAGGTCGTCGGGCTCCTCGCCATTGTCGAGGCGCTGGCGGAACTCACCCGTCTTGGCCCGCAGCGCGTCGTCGGACAGCGCCTGCATTTCGGGCTCGAGCGCGTTGATGTCGGGCACGAGCGCCTGCAGGGCCTTCAGCTTCCGGCCCTCACCGCTGCGCAGAACACGAGAAAAAATGCTCATCGGCGGATCACTCTACCGACGGGCCACGCCGACCCTCGGCAGCGCTCCAGGTCTCACCGGATCTGTCGAACCACCCCGATACCGGCCGTGCCTGCCTCGGCGAGGTCAGCCGGCTTCGTCGATGAGTCCGATGTCGCCATCATCTCGCTTGTAGATGACAGCGGACCGGTTGGTGTCCTTGTTGATGAAGAAGAAGAACCCATGGCCGAGGAGGTCCATTTTGAGGACGGCATCGTCGGGCGTCATCGGCGCCAGATAGAAGCGCTTCGACTTCACAATCTGAGGAAGGACGTCGTCGTCGACCACGTCTTCTTCGACGATCGTCGCGACACCTCCCGCAGGCTGACTGGCAAGGTCCTCCATGATCGCTGTGGTGTCGAAGGTCCGAATCGAGCGGCCGTCGCCGTGGTGACGCTTCTGCAGCCTCGTGCGCAGCTTGCGGATCTGACGTTCGAGCTTCAGCGTCGCCTGATCGACCGCCGAATACGGATCGCGGGCGTTGACCTTCGCCCGGAGATGATGTCCGTGCCCTTCGACGACGACCTCGAGGAACTCCTTGTCCTCGATCCGCGGATTCCGGGCCTCGTCGAAATGCACCTCGGCGTGTTGGAGCCCGTCGAGGAAGCGATCCAACGTGCCGATTTTTTCGCGGATCACCTCCTCAAGTCGCGGCGTGATGTTCACGTGCCGTGCGCTGATGGAGACGTCCATGAAAAACCTCCGTGGATCTGTTGTGCAACGGACCGTACACCGTGCGTTCGCATGGCGCCCGACGAACGCCGTCGAGCGCGCGTGACGACCGACCCGTGAACGGCCCGCGCGCCGCCCGACCGAAGCAGCCGTGCGGCTGCTTCGAGCGTCGCCCCCGTAGTGGTGACATCGTCGATCAGCAAGACCGACGGGCCCGATCGGAGCTGACTCCGCAGCCGCAGCGACGGACCGACGAGGCGCCCGTCGCGACGGCGGGTGGTCTGCGGCGTGTGGTCGGTGCGGATCAGGGTCGGCCGCGCCGGTGTGCCGATGCGGTGGGCGACCGCCCGCGCCAACAGTTCGGACTGGTCAAAGCCTCGCTCTCGTCGGCGGCATCGCGAAGCCGGACACCAGGTGACGAGATCGACAGGCGGCGCTGCTGACGCCAAAGCATCGGCGATGGCCGAGACGACAGCCGTCGAACGGCGGTACTTCAACATCCGAACGGCCTCGGCGGCGGCACCATCGTGCACCCACCCCGTGTGGAAGGAATCCAGGAAGGCAGGGGACGCGGGTCGGGTCACCGCGCCCAACCTAGATCGGGGTGGTGACAGGCTCGCTCGGTCAGTCGGCCAGCGTGCCGAGCCGCTTGGCCGAAACCATCTCCTGCTCGAGCATCCAGGTGAACATGTCTCGCCAGGTCTCGACGATCGGGCGGAATGTCACGCCGGTGCGCTCGATGGTCGCCGAGTCGTCACCGGGCTTCGAGTGGAAGATGTAGTCGTACCCGTCGGAGGTCAAGACGAGATCGATGCCGAACCGAGCAGCGAGATCGCCGAGGCGGGACCACACCCACCACACCGGCTTGGGGAGCGGCATGCTCGCGAAGTCGGCGCCGATCGCCTCGCTCATCGTGGCGACCTGCTCGCGAGCAGTGAGGTACGTGCCCATGCACAGCAACCGAGCACTCCCCTGCCCGGGCTGGACCGACACCGCAATAACGTCGGCGAGGTCACGGACGTCGACATAGCTGCCGCTGTAGCCCTTGGCGACAGGAAAGCCCTTCTCGATCCAGAGCTTCACCGAGTTGAGATTGATCGACTCGTTCCAGTCCTCGGGGCCGACGATCCCGGATGGATAGATCGTCACGACCGGGTGCCCCGCGTCCTGCAACGAACGGGCGAACCGTTCGCACGCAGCCTTGGTCTGGCCGTAGCCGTTCTCGGCGCCGACGACCGGGTGCTCGGCGGTGACCGGGTCGGTCTGGAACGGGAACAGTGCCGCGACGGTCGAGACGTGCACGACCGGATCACACCCGGCGTCGACTGCGACACCGAGCACGTTCTCCGCACCGGCCAGATTGGTGGCATGCATCTCGGCCTCGCGAGTCGGTTCGACCGCAACGACCGCAGCCGCATGGACGACGGCGTCGCAGCCGACGACCGCCGCCTCGACCGAGGAGCGATCGGTGATGTCGCCGGTGACGATCTCGCAACCCTCGATGTGCATGCGCTCAAAGAGCGCCGTCGCCTTCGACGGCGTTCGCACCATCACTCGGACATCGTGTCCGTCACGCCGCAGCGCCCGGACGGTGTGGCTCCCGAGAAAGCCGGTCGCTCCGGTGACGAGGACCTTCACTGCCCGACCTCGACCTCGGTGTAGTTGGGCGTGCGCTTCTCGAAGAAGGCCGTAACCGACTCGACCTGGTTGGGCGTGCCGATCAGGTTGAAGATCTCCTCGCGCTCCATCGCGAATCCGGACGCGAAATCCTCGGCGTAGGCGTGTTCGACGAGGCGCTTGCCGGCACGGATGGCATGCGGGCTCTTCCCGGCGATCGTGCGGGCAAGTTCCATGGCATCGGCAAGCGGGTCCTCGCTCACATGGGTGGCAAGTCCGATCCGCACGGCCTCCTCACCATTGACTTCACGACCGGTCCAGATGAGTTCCTTGGCCACGTCGGCGCCGATCAAACCCGGAAGGAGATGGGTGATGGTCATGTCGGGGCTGATGCCCCAGCGGATCTCAAGGATGGACATGCGGACGTCAGGGGCGACGAAACGGATGTCGCAGCCGGCGGCGAGTTGGATGCCGGCACCGAAAGCGACGCCGTGCACGGCGGCGATGACAGGCACTGGCAGCTCACGCCAGCCCCACACCGCCTGCTGCGCGTTGTGCGTGATGCGGTCGTTCTCGATCTCACCGATGCTGCTGGTGTTGCTCTCGCCACCACCCGCCATCGACTGGAACCCCGAGAAGTCGAGGCCCGCACACCAGGCCGGGCCATTGCCGGACAGCACGACGGCTCGCAATCCCTCGGTCTTCGCGAGTTCGTCGGCGGTCTCGATCAGGGCCGTGAACATCGGCCCGTCCATAGCGTTCATTTTGTCGCCACGGTTGAGGCGGACGTCAGCGATGCCGTCGCTGATCTCGACGGTGATGCGTTCAGCCATTCGATGCTCCACACGGCCAGGGGCCGCCGTCTCGGACCCGAGAATGCGGGCCGGCACGCCGCCGACCGGCGCGCCCACAGCTCCATCCTTCACGACGCGCGCCTCGGCGCCAACTTCGCTGCCGGCGCGAACAACCCGCCGCCAGTGAGTACCGACGCTCAGCTCGGAGCGAGCGCTTCGAGTGCTGCGTCGTCGGGGGCGCCTTGGCCCGTGACCGGATCCAATGGATGGATGCAGACATGGGTGGCGCCGGCGTCGGCATGTTCTTGAAGCCGGGCTTCGATCTGGTCGACGGTGCCCCACGCGACGAGTGCGTCGACCAGCCGATCGCTCAGGCCGGAGATGTCGTCGTCGGTGAAACCCATACGCTTCCAGGCATTCACATAGCCAGGAGCACGGCTGTAGAACTTCAGCACGGAGGCACCCGTGGCGCGAGCCTGCTCGGCATCGGTGGTCAGCAGCACCTTCTGCTCGACATACAGCCCGGCATCCGGTCCCATGACCTCGCGCGCCATTGCCGTGTGCTCTGGCGTCGTGTTGTACGGGTGAGCGCCGACGGTCTTCTCCGCCGCCAACTCGAGCATCTTCGGACCCAGGGCGGCGAGCACGACCGGCACCGGCTCGGCTGGGGCGACGCTCGTGTAGAGCGAACCCTCCATCGCTTCCAGATAGGTCTTCATGAACGAGTAGGGCTTGCCGTACTCAATGCCTCGGACCTTGCTCACGATCGCCGGGCTCGACACCCCGATGCCGAGCGTCATCCGACCGCCGGTGGCCTCGGCCACGGTATTGGCACCCTGCAGCATCACCCCGGGCGCCCGGTTGTAGATGTTGGCGATGCCGGTGGCGAGACCGAGTGTCGAGGTTGTCGCTCCGATCATCGAGAGCTGGGCGAAGGGGTCACGACCGAAGGTCTCCCCTACCCACAGCGTCTCGTAACCGAGCGCCTCGACCCGCTGCCCGAAAGCAACGACCTCGGCCCCGGAAAGCCCTTCCGGCGAGAACCAAACACCACGTGTCGTCATGGGCGCCGACGATAGTCCAGCCGGTTCATCCTGCAGCGGGTGACCGCTCAGTAGCGGTAGTGCTCCGGCTTGTACGGCCCGTTCTTGGGCACGCCGAGGTAGTCGGCCTGCTCCTGGGTCATCTCCGTGAGACGAACGCCGAGTGCATCGAGATGCAGACGAGCGACCTCCTCGTCGAGCTCCTTCGACAAGACCTCGACGCCAAGCTCCATGTCAGCTGCTTCGGCATGCAATTTCATCTGGGCGAGCACCTGGTTGGTGAACGAGCAGCTCATCACGAAGCTCGGGTGGCCCGTGGCGTTGCCGAGGTTGAGGAGACGGCCCTCGCTCAACACGATGACCGAATGGCCGTCGGGGAAGACGAACTCGTCGACCTGCGGCTTGATGTTCACCCGCTGGACGTCGGACATCTTGAACAGGCCGGCCATGTCGATCTCGTTGTCGAAATGGCCGATGTTGCCAACGATCGCCTGATGCTTCATACGGGCCATGTGATCGGCGAGGATGATGTCCTTGTTACCGGTGGTGGTAATGAAGATGTCGGCGGTGTCGACGACCGCTTCGAGCGTGTTGACCTCAAAGCCCGACATTGCGGCCTGAAGAGCACAGATCGGGTCGACCTCGGTGACGATGACACGAGCACCCTGGCCGGCAAGTGATTCAGCGCAGCCCTTGCCGACATCGCCGTAGCCGCACACGACGGCGACCTTGCCGCCGATCATGACGTCGGTCGCCCGGTTGATGCCGTCGATGAGGCTGTGGCGGCAGCCGTAGAGATTGTCGAACTTCGACTTGGTGACCGAGTCGTTGACGTTGATCGCCGGGAACAGCAGCTCCCCCGCCTCCATCATCTGGTAGAGCCGGTGCACTCCAGTGGTGGTCTCCTCGGAGACTCCCTTGATTCCGGGCGCGATCGCCGAAAAGAAGTTCGGGTCGTCGGCGAGGATCGTGCGACAACGCTCGAGGAACACGCCCCACTCCTCCGAATCATCCTCGCTGGCCTCAGGCACGGAGCCTGCCTTCTCGAACTCGAGGCCCTTGTGGACGAGCATGGTGGCGTCGCCGCCGTCGTCAAGGATCAGGTTGGGACCACCACCGTCGGGCCAGCGGAACAGCTGCTCGGTCGCCCACCAGTACTCCTCCAGCGTCTCGCCCTTCCAGGCGAACACCGGTGTGCCCGACGGGGCGTCCATCGTGCCGTTGGGACCGACGGCGACGGCGGCCGCTGCGTGGTCCTGAGTCGAGAAGATGTTGCACGAGACCCAGCGGACGTCGGCCCCGAGCGCAACGAGGGTCTCGATGAGCACGGCGGTCTGCACGGTCATGTGCAGCGAACCGGCGATGCGCGCACCGGCGAGCGGTTGCTCATCGGCATACTTGCCTCGCAGGGCCATCAGGCCGGGCATCTCGTGTTCGGCGAGGGTGATTTCCTTGCGACCAAACCCAGCGAGTTCGATGTCGGCGACCTTGAAGTCGGAAGTGGATAGCGCCACGGTGTGCTCCTTGCGTTCGTCGGGCCCACGCCCGAAGTGCGATTGTCAGGAGCGGGCCGGGGTCAGCTGACACCATCTCGGAGCAGCCCGCGGCCTCGCAGTGTACGAGCTAGAGGTTCACCCCGGCTCGATAGACGGTTCCGCG
>Ga0255768_10003123_pt1 | contig 16536 bp, 13 predicted proteins | sample 071ome_33_FD_179983 | JGI IMG/M metagenome (GOLD analysis project Ga0255768, IMG submission 179983) | Coastal salt marsh microbial communities from the Groves Creek Marsh, Skidaway Island, Georgia - 071412AT metaG (version 2) | ecosystem: Environmental > Aquatic > Marine > Intertidal zone >...
ATAAGTATTTGCACCCAACTCCAGTTTTACTTTACCGAAGTTTGCATCTCCAGAAGTACCAACAATACTTACGATTGCATTAGATCCTGTATTAGGAATGACTTTGAACAGGATAGGATTAGATGCTTGGGCATTATATTGAGCTGTTTCCAGCGCCATAAACGCTTCACAAGTAAATGATGTCGCAACATCAGCACCATAATCTAAGTGCAAAGACGTAGCAGCAGCACCTGTGTACACAGACTGAGTACCATACTGGAACTTAGTATTATCCAGAGAAGGTGCAGATGTCCAAGTAGCAGTCAGAGCAGAATTGAATGTCTGGTCTTCATCAACTGCGGTATCAAAGTCGAAGAGAGCAACTTCGTTTGATTCAATCTTGTTACCAACGATGATGGTATCACCAGAACTATCATTGGTTACATTGGTAGGTCTGAAACCGATACCAGAATCTTGCTTCAGGTATGCTGCAGTAAGAACATTGTTGGTGTTCCAAGATACCTTGAACATAATTGCACGATGATCATTGAATGCATACTTGACATATGCACCAACGTCAATGTTACCAAAGACATCAAACTTGACACCTGTAGAGCGAATCTCCTCAAAGTTTCCTGTGGGAGCAAACATCTTTGTTACCGCAGGTGTTTTATAGTCATCTGGGGTAAACTTCATATACAGAACGCCAACCTTATTGCCAGTGGCAATTTGAGTTGCTGTAGCAGTCAGGAATCTGCTGCCATATTCGTCAATAGTAATCTTAGGTTCGGAGAATCTGAATGCAGTGTTGCCAAACTGTCTGCTCCAGGTTACTTCAATAGTTGCGGTATCGTAGTAAGTTTCACCCACGATGATGTTGCCAACACCAGTAGGATCACTAATACCAACAAACAGTGTGCTGTTATTGCCAATGTAATGAAGATCATTCAGTGTTTCATCACTACTTGTGGAACAGATCTTACGCTTTTCTTTGATTGTACCATCAAGATCCATCAAAGCAATCCACATATCGTTGGGATTGAGTGAGTTGGTATCTGTGTAACCAGCGATATACAGTTGACCGTCATCATCCAGTGCAACACCACTCATATAATCACGACGGGTACCACCAGAGATACCAGCAATTTCTCTCTGCCACTGAATAACTGCAGTTGGGTTATTAAAACCATCAAATCCAGAGATGAACTTAGCAACTACCAGGTCGGGGTTATAGTTCGGGTTGGATGTGTGGGGTTTTGTTTCACCAACAACATAGATGGAATGGGGAGAAGTGTTCTCAACGTAAATTCTAGTGAATACACAATCCTTATCTCCCGTTGCAGGTTGCAAAGGCAGCATTGTACGAGTCCACAGAAGACGACCGTCACTGTTGAACTTAGCAATCAGACCAGCAGAGTCTCCAGTAAGATCATCTGTCTGACCAACAACATAGAAAGTGCGATCTTCCGCAATAGCAACATCAGAGATCTTACAGATCCTATCAAAACCACTGCTATTTTCTTTCAGGACAGATAGTGCATATGCTGCTTTCTTGAATCTCTGGGGGTGAGATACTCTGATTTCTGGGGGATTGTCCTTATCATACTCAGATCCAGAGTTAATGATCTTAACTGTGTTAACAGCACCAGACTCTTCTCTGGTAATTGACAGGGCAAAGTCTTGACCAGATCCACTAACAACTTCGTAGGTGGGAGGAATATCTTCAGAATAACCGAGACCCTGTTGGGTAACAGTTACGCGCTCAACACCAGATACGACCTTGACACGGTATGTCTTGTTGGTTTGATCGATGATGGGAATACTGTCAACGATAATACCATCGCCTGCTCTGAGATCGTGCTCACCAGTTGTTGTAATACGACCATAAGGAATATCATCCTCAACAAAGGATGTGTATGCAGCAATGTCAATACCCTTAACCGAATTGACCTTTGCAGATGCACCATAACCACCAGTACCTTCATTGTCAAAGTACAGTTTATCGTTAACCTTATACGATACACCTGGATTCTCAACCACAAAACCACTAATTTGAGCATCCTCAAACTTAGTAGTGGTCTCAATTTCGATGTCAACTTGAGATCTGGTGGAGACACGAGGGTAGTAATCGAAGAGTTGCAGCACAGGTTCTTCGGAGATTTCCAGAAGAGTTTCAATTTCAGACTGCTGCAGAACACCATCACGGTTGATATCTTCAATCTCAAAGACAAAGGTATCACCAAATTCTGTTACCAGTTGATCGGTATCAGCGTTGGGTTGACGATCAATGTCGATATCAACATCTTCATAAGGATCTCTATAACGGACAACACCCTGAGGAATGTTCGTCTGAACAGCATCTTGATTGTAATTCCACTTATCAGGTGTGGAGTACAGTTGAGGACCAGCAATATAAGGGAATACTGGAAGACCTGCTTCAGATGCGTCAATAGAAACGAAATACGCATATACACCTTCGGGATAGTCGGGTGTCTTACAATATCTACCGTTATATTGGTCCAGATCACCCTGTTGGAAGACATACTCATAGTCTTCAATAAAGGAACCTGCAGGATAAGATGCCAGGACAGGACCATCAGCGCGAACAGGGTTCGGGTTTGTATCCTCATCATATAGAAGAACTGGTTTGATTCTGTAAGAAGAAGTGACCCTCTTAATACCAGAAGACTGGTCTGCGGCATCAATATAACCGTAAGGACCGTAGATTGGGTTACCATCAAATGCCCAACCAATGATCGGGGAGTGTCTCAGACCAGATGAAAGTTCTTTCAACTGTCCTGTAGAAGCCTCACGGAATACATTGTCACCGAGAACATATCTCAGTTGCTTAGGATCAGACAGGTGAGCATACTCGCCACCATACTGAGTGTTATATCCAGCAAAAACATATCCACGAGAAGGATCAAGGAGACCATCAAGTTCATTTTCCAGGTTACGAGTCCACTCAAATACATTTGCTTTGAATGTCGCAAGTTCGCCAATCGCTTCCAGGCGAATTGTAGTGGTTCCAGTGCTGTATCCAATACCACGGTTTTCTACGGTAACACCAAGAACTTTGCCCTTATCTTCACCAATGGTACCGATAATTGCTTTACCAACAGCACCATAACCATCGCCATTGATGACGACTCTCGGTGGAGATGTATATCCTCTACCAGATGCAATAATAGCGATAGAGACGATACGACCGTTGATAATAATCGGTTGTGCAACAGCACCCTCACCAGAATTCAATTTAATTTCAGGAGAAGATGTGTAACCAGAACCAGATGAAGTCAGAGCAATAGATTTGATCGGACCTCTAACTTCGGCAGTTGCTGTTGCGCCAGATCCCCCGCCACCAGAAATTGATACAGTAGGAGCAGAGGTGTACTGTTCACCAGGAGTTTCTACCAGGATCTTACTTACAGTACCATTCGTGATAACAGCAGTTGCTGTTGCACCGAAACCACCGCCACCAACAATAGAAACCAGGGGTGAAGATGTGTATCCAGTACCACCAGCAGTAACTTCAACGCTGAAGAGGGATCCATTAACAGTTACATTTGCTTCGGCACCTGATCCTCCACCACCATTAATTTCAATAGCGGGTTTGTTTGCAGCGTCATAACCTTTACCAGAATTGGTAATATCGATACCAGTGATGCCACCAAACTGAATCTTGTTCTCAGATTTATAGGACCAAGCAGCAACACCATTAACCCAAGCACCAATAGGACCAAACGAAATGTTCTCTCGACGAGAAACTGTCTCAACATTCAGTGGGAAACGAGATAGTTTGCGCTGGTTACCAGGAAGAAGTGCAGATCCAATGAAAGGACCAACCTTATAGTTGGGAATACCAGTTGTAGCAATATATGCGTGAGTATTATCGAAGAAAGTGTTTTGTACGTTAGTTGTATAGTCTTCAATGGAATCATTGATACTATCAACGTCGGACTTACCTTTATTAAGGTCAACCGACATCAGGATGTTACCCTGAGGTGCATTCGGAGCAGGTGCACTAATCTGATACGAGAAGATAGTGTCACTGATACGAGAAGTGACAGCGAATGTGCCGTTAAAGACTGTTGGGTTTGCACCGTAAATGGTTACCGAGTCTCCAACCAGCAGACCGTGCTTATTAGTTGTATAGACAGTTGCAGTCTGATTATTAAGACCACCAGGTTCAATATTGTTGACCTGAATCAGTTTCTTGACGTTATACAACCAAGAAGTGATTTTCTTATTAATGGAAGAAGAACCCAGCGATGCAACGTTCAGTTTGTCACCTGCCAGATAGTAGGAACCAGTATCATTCAATACGGTACCATTTGCTTCTGCAATACCAAGAATACGGAGTTTAACTTCGTTATCAAGACCTTTGTTGATATAGCAGAAGATGTCAGAGTAAATTTCTGTACCTGCGTCCCAATCCTCTACAATACCGTTCTTAGAACGAGTACATTCGATAAACTGGTTCAGAGACTTCTCTTTATATTGAACATACTCATTATCACCAAGAATAATCAAACCATTTCTTTCTGGCCAACCAATAGTAGAGTCAACCGTAATAATAGAATCGGTTGTGTTCAGAGGTTCTACAAGAGTGGTCTTGTAGGGAATAGTGAACTTACCAGAAAGGGTTTCTTCTGAAATTGAAAGTTCGTAGATAGTACCAACACCAGTATTGATAGCAATAACGTTTTCAACCAGACAGGTTGCATTTCCAACATTAATATCAACTGGATCCGCATACTGGAACAACTGAGAATCTTGGATGTCAAGTGGGTTGCCAGAAATAATTTCTGCACGAATAATCGTCTCTACACTCCAAGTTGCAGAAGACGGTTTGATCAGTTCATCTTTAGGATAAGAAACATCAATCTGTTCCGAGAAGAGGACCTTGAAGAGATATTCTGTTGCTCTCTTGGTACCTTTAGACAGATAGAAGTCTTTAATTGTCTTGATAATCTGCGGAGCATTGACTTTGGTGTAGTCAATAGGCGCATTAGGCAAGAACTGGTTTACAAAACGATTGTATAGAGTTTTTACGAATAGTGTATCCAGATTCTCGATTACTGTGCCTGCTTCGTGAGAAGAAACGATGCTATCAGATTCTTTAGTATAAACCTGGTTTGCTCTAATATCATACGAGGTTGTGGACGACACACCACGCTTACAGTTACGGAACTGTGAGGGTTGATAGTCTCTACCTTGGGAATGAATAGTAAATCCAGTAACTTCACCAAAACCAACGTTACAGGATGCTGCAGCCGCTTTAGGTTCTGCAATGAAGACAGTAGGAGGATTATCTTCAGAATATCCATCACCAAAACTGGTGATATTGATATCAGTAATCTCACCATTGAAGATAGTTGCTACAGCAGTTGCTCCTGTACCACCGATGTTATCTCCAGAAAGATTCTTACGATTATCTACGATATAAACAGAGGGAGCATCAGTGTAACCTTGACCGCCAGTAAGCAGTTCGATATTTGTTAGTTTGCCACCAGTTACTTGAACATCGAGGATTTGTGCGCCAATAGGATCAATAATACGGCATCTAGGCGCAGTAAGGTACCCTCTACCACGGGAAATCATAACAATCCCGTCTACTTGCCCTTCGGCATTCAAAGTTGCATATGCAGACGCAGAAATTGCATTTACCGCATTCTCAGAAGGCGGATCGATATAAACTTGAGGTGCAGTTGTGTATCTCAGACCACCTTCGAGTACGGTGATAGAACCATCAACCACGGAACCTTCCGCATCAATCTGAGAATCACTAATCTTTGCTCCACCAGGATTGAGGAATCTGATAGAGGGAATGGAGTCATATCCAGAACCAGAAGACTGAACATTGATACCAGATACTTGACCAGTAGTATCATCAACAGTTACTGTCGCTCTAGCAGGAATGCCAGAAGGATCTGCGGGTGTATCGAACTCAATTAGAGGGGGATTTGCGGAAGTATAACCTTGACCACCATCAATCAGTTGAATATCCTTGATACCATTGACAAGTGCTTCCGCAGTTGCGTTTTCACCAGTCGTATCATCTGGAGTCAGAACGGTAACTTTTGGTGTGAAATTAATTTGATATCCGCTACCACCATTCTTTACGATGAGGTCAATCAGTTGTCCATTCTCAATTTTACTGATTGCTTCTGCATTTTTGCCAAATTCTGGTGCAATAAGCTCAACAGCACGAACTGTAAGTTCATCATTGACACTAAGAGAAGATTTGAGGATAATATTATCCTGATAGATCGTATAATCCACAAATGGCGTTTTTACCCTACCATTAATTGCTACAAGACAAGAAACTGTCGAAAGTGGAATATATCTACTACCATTTAGAGTCAGATTGTATTCTGCTCTCTCTTCGTTAGCGTTTGCAACTGTAATTGCATCCAGTTCTCTTACAGGTACACTTGTGTAACCAATAAGATACTCAAGACGAGTAATTTCCGTAGATCCTTGAATAATCGTTGGAGGAGTCTGGAAACGAATCTGCGCTCCTTCCAAAAAGTAATCTACATTCGGTTTCAGTTGAATACCATTGACAACAACACGCAGATACTCTGGTGCCTCAGGTGTAACGGGCGTTCCACCGAGTGTAAGAGGGAATTGTGTTCTGGTACCATCAAAAAGAGTTTTGATGTTCTCAAGTTCTTGAATTTTTTTGTTAAACTCAAGAAGATTGACTCCAGGAGTGAAAACTACCTCAGGAGACTTGGTGATACTCTCGTAGAAGATGATTTCATCATCAATTTTGATAGTACCGTCCTTTTCGAGGAAGTAATCAATGTTTTCTACCGTAATGTTGTTATCATACGGTGAAACACGGTTCAGAACGACAGAAGATGATGCCAGGAAGTTGGGATCATACTCATCCGAACTAATATCTGTATAAGACAGAATATTATTGAGAATATCGTAAGGCTTGCCATACTTTTCCTGAGATTTGTAGTATTGAACTAGCAAATCTACAAAAGCCTGATCTTCCTCCCTGATAAAGGCAGGAATTTGGTCTTGTAACCTTTGGGATACCTTAACTGACTTCATTTTTTGTTATTCTTCTGTCTAAGTTAGAAGCAAGCGTCGAACTCGGGGAACTCGAACACTGTCGTCGGATAATCAATGATATTTATCGAGGTTCCGTCGAAGTTAATTGGCGTAAAGTCGAACGGATCGAAGTTGGGGACTACGGTTCCATCGATTGTGTAGTCGATGGTAATAACCTGTGGATTGAAGATCACAGGGTCTACTCCAGTGCCGATTGTGACCGCTCCAGAAGCGACTAGAACCGTAATCGGGATGCGTGAGGTACCATCTGGAGTGCTAGCAACATTTACAGGTCCAAGACAAACTTCGCCACTCTTATAGTTGACTGTTCCGACACCTTTTTTGAGAATAACTTCTTTTTCATCCAATTTTGTGACCATAATCAATTCACCACGTCCGTCATCTCGGACATTTACGGGAAGAAGTGCTGAAGTGTCACCATCAATAAATGTACTGGTGCTCAGAACTGAATTTGCAGTCAGTTGTTGTGATTGTACGGCAAGATCGAGCAGATTTTCCGTATATCCTGTCGAATAGAAGGTACCACTCTTAACAGAAGAGAATTTCGGGTCACAAGTACCAGCGCCTTCACCAGATCCAGTCGTTCCACCAGAAATATCACCAGGATTTACGATCTCATTGTCAAAATCGACACATTGAGTGAACGTTGACCCAAATGGGAACCCTTCAATGTTCAAACCAAGGGTCATTGATGTCTGGTTACCAACAATAGCGTTGTCAGAAGAGTCAACCATCGTCATAAATGCCGATGTATCAATTCTTCCGTTAAATCTGTTGGCAGAACCTTGAGTATTGTACTGATCAATAGCGCCTAAGACCTTCGATGCCAGCTCATTGTTGGAAAGATTCGTAGATCTACCATCAAAGAAGACGTAAGACTTGGGACGGATGTACATAGAGACAGGATCGATGATGACAGGTTCGATTGCTGCCATCGAATACTTCAGAAGATCCGCTTTGATGCGCTTTTTGGTAGTTTCGTTCAGTGCAGAACCACTCTTGGTCTTAACTGCAATGAAAACCTTGCCGTAAATGGGAGGAGAAAGTCTTTCACCACCATATGCAGTCACAGAACGTGCCTGAGGGTACACATATTTGGTAATGTACTCATAGTCAGTCTCAGTAACCGCTCTATTCTGCGCTGAGAATGCCCTAGGAGCGTTGAATTTGATGCTAACGATGTCTTCACCCTCTTCGCCGTCCTGAGAGGCGTCTACGGTCGCTATAGTGATCTGTGAGGAAGGGATAACACGGTTTAGGTTATCAATCGCACGACCAATAAAGGTAAACTTCTTACAACCGTTAGCAAGAGGACCGTCAGTACGTACATACTTGAGTCTGATGATCTCACCAGCAATCAATTCTCTACCAATGATACCGTCACCAAAGATGATCTTATACCTCAGGTCATCAGTTTCTTCCAAGAAGTATCCACGAGTGGTACCATCAACACCTACAATGTCATTAATACGATTGTATGTGTCAATCTCCTCAGATTGAGCGTTAGGTGAAATAGAAACGTACAGAAGATCTGTATCAACATTGTCTACAGGAATCTCATACCCGCGCTTCTTAACGTCCTGCACGGTGTATGTGTAGTTCAGCAGGTTACCCTGATATGCAACAGTTTTGGGGAATGACGCAATACCTGTCTGTTGATCTACTGCGGTTGTAATTGCAACAGGGAGAGTAAACAGGAATGATTGACCGTCTACAGAAGAAACAAATACATCACCCTGAGGAAGGGTTACCGTAGCGGGATATGCATTGCTACTACCCACCAAAGAAGTCTGCACAGAGAAGTTCAGACACGCCTTTGACGCTTTGATGGATCTTGGTGTATAATTAAGTTGCTTCGCAATCTTAACAACGTTGTCTCTAATCGTTGCAGATTCTAAGAATGCTTCATTCATTGCCATATTGGCATTGAACGAAGCGTAGTAAGTGTTATATGACAGTACGTCTAGCAGATAAGACGCAGCAGAACCATCAAAATCATAATCCGTAAACTCTTCACGAGTTCTTAGATAAGATCTGATAGACTCCTTAATCTCTGTAAAATCCAGAGAGGTTAAATTGGAAGGAATTGCTGCCATTTGTTAGGTTCTCTCTAAGAGGAAATCAACTGTTTGTATAAGAGTTTCACCAACGATAGTGTAATCAAGTTCAACTTCAATAGTATTAGTTTCTTCACCCTCCTTGACCCGTACACTATTGAGTACGACTCTGGGTTCAAATCTTTTGACTACGTTGGAAATCTCTTCTCTGATGTCCTCAGCAAGAAATACATCAAATGGTTCAAAGAGCATTTCTCTCAAGCGAGAACCTTTACGGGGTTGGAAAGGTCTCTCATAAAATCCAGTGAGAACAAGGTTTCTCACAGACTGCTTAATAGCATTCTCATTTTTAACTACAGAAAAATCTTCAGTATTGGGGTTCGGTCTGAATCCAATACTGAAGTCTTTGAACGCTCTACTGAGCGTCCTCTCTGCTCTAAATTTGTATGCCATTAATGCCAGCGTTCGACGTAATCATCGAAACCACCTGCACCTCCACATTGTCTAGAATAGCGATCCTTAGGGGGATCGTTGGGTTTCGTTCGGTTTAAGTATTTATCAGCTCTTGGATCAGTTATGAGTACCATACCTGACTCAATGAACTCTTGAGATTGATCTGGAATTGGATGGTTCGCCATTTCGTTCTCCCTACTAAGTAGTAGAACTTTTATAGCGGTTACTATCGCTGTGGTTATTTATCGCTTGCCTTGACCGCGATACTTCTTCTTCGCTTTGTTACGACTCGTGGCAGCATACTTTGTATTCTTACTGTTACCCTGACGAGTACACTTTGGAGTAGATACAATAATCTTTTTGCCAGAAAGACCAACTTTTGCTCGTGCCATAATCTTGTGTGTAGAACTCTGAAATTATAGCACTATCTATCCTGCAAGTACAGTGGGTGATCCATATGCAACCACAGATTTACACGGCCAAGAAACAAATGGTTTACCAATGCCAAGCGGGTCCAACATTCTACCAACAGGTCTCTTCAGAGCGTAGACTGTAAATGTTGTTGCTTCACACATACGGAAGTGACCAACACCACCCATATCCTCAACAGTCAACATCCCGCAAGTAGTTGGTGTTGGAATAAGACAGGTACCCTTACCACAAGGACAAACATAGTTGATGATATTTGCTGTAGTTGATGTGTGCGGTGTAAAAACATCACCAAATAACATCACAGGCAATCCGTTTACAAGCACAGTTGCCCTAAGAGGATTGACCGCTTCAAGGGGAATTAGTGGTTGAGGTGCCCACCAACAGGTAAGATCCTTTAGGACGATGCCAAAGGGGATTGGGGGAGTACCACAGACTTGAGAATTGTGAATAGTCGCAGGCACAGGTAATCCGTGTCCAGAACACGGAAGACCGTTGAGTGATGCAAGTGGTTTTAGAATTCCTATTGCCATTTACAGTGGATCGAATGTAATATCGCACTCGTCAAAGTACGGGTTACCAAAGTTATTTAACGTTTGATCAAGCAATCGCGCAGCACCTGTAGAGAAATTTCTCCAAAGCATTGTCCCTTCATATGGTCCCATCTCAATCCAGTTGTTTTGGTTGATACGTTTGGGGTCAATGGCAATCGCTGCGTGAACAACCTCATCTAGTGCTAGACATCCCGCAAATGGTGGACTAGAACATATATCTACCGCACTAATCTCACTACCATTGGCAGTATATCCAGAGTTAACTGTCAGAACTCCTTCATCTACAAAGTTATGCCAGCAGTCACTAGGGAACTGACCACCACTACAAGAGTCTAGAACAATCGAATTGTACGGAGCACTCACGGAGTTACCAGTTGGACCTGTAGTTGTGGTTGTAGTTGTTTCACCTGTTTCTGGGTCTGTAGTCTCCGTTGTAGTAGTAGCCTGCTCATACGAGAACCAGAACAATGGAGTGTACGCACTATAGTTGTCAGAAATCCAAGTTTCCAACTGATCAAGCTCTGTCATACCCTGGTTTAGTCCGTAATCGAACGTATTTTCATCTCCACCAATCGGAACGAACGTGTATTGTCCGTTACTTGACTCAAAACATCTGCCTTTTGCTGCACCATTACTGCAGGGATGCGTCTTTTGGAAGAGGTTACCACCACTTCCAGGGAATTTACGCGGTCTTGTGAGTTGTGGTCTGTTCAAAGACTTCAACCAGTTCATAAATCTGGTGTTTACTGCCGCGCCTGCACCACTAACATCACCCTCTACTTGAATACTGACGCTAATTTTCGCGGTATCTTGCTTAGAAGCACAGTATTTGAACGGCATATAACCGTAAACAATCTCATCACCGTCAGCATTATAAGAAACATAGGGGCAAGGAATGTCAAAAAAGCGTCTGGTACTGTATAAATTAGCGGTAGCAACCTCAATACACCCGCCTGGGAAGATTCCAGGCATCCCAGAACTCATTCTTTCCTTGATAAGGTTGGATGTTGGTTTGGATTGGGACCACAAACTGTCCAACATAGGGTTGTTGGCGTTAAAGTTTGGATCCATAGAGCGCAAATTGTTGAAAATCGTGCTCTGATCAAATCTAGATCCGAAATCTGCCCAGTCTCCACCAGAATTTGGTGAGAAACAACTGCCAGGAATGATGCTGTTACAGAACTTTTCTGGTTGTTCTATGTTAACATCACCCATTTTGATGTAACCACGGTTGTATGATATCTCTTTAGTTTTATTAAACTCTTGTGATAGGTTAAGAATAACGTCTCTATCTGCTTGAAGTTGCGCGTTTGCCGCTGCATCTGATACACCAAACCCAGAAAGTGAGTTATTGATCTCACTTTCCACGGGAGACATACCCTCACCAACGTAAGTATCTGTGCGTTTTCCTTGTTCCCTGTCTACTACAATGATAGGACAGTTCCTTCCAGGTGCATATCCGCGCCCAGGATTGGTAATAATTACGTCAATGATGGATCCTCTCTCATCAAGAACCGCAGTAAACTCTGCTTCTTCCAGGGTACCCGTGAAATCTGACTTGTTGACGTACTTTTTCTTACTCAAATCCGCAGCAGACTTTCTAAATTGCTTGTCGGTGCGGGCAAAATCTGTCTCATCTTCAACATCCAGTTGAACTTTAGTAGTAGAATCGTCTTCAAAGAACTCAGGAGTGTTTTGAGCGGGGTCAACAAACCCCTGATCGCGGATTGTCTCTGGAAATTCTACAGAAAGTTGTGGATTTACATAGTCTTTACCGCTATTTACGATATTGACTGATGTAACTTGACCTTGTTTGTTGATTTTACACTGAATAACTGCGGAATCAATGGATCTTTGAGGGATCAGAGCGTTCTTATCGATCTCTACACGGGTATATGTTACCTGTTTGGGGAACTCATACACTCCCCAGAACGCTGCTTTGTTCTTAATTCCGTATCCAGCAAGGACTGTTATGCCTCCACCGTTATCGGAAGTGAATGTTTGACCATATGAGAACGTATTTCCCGTACCTTCTTGGTTAATTTGCGTCAATTCCATATAACCACAGTTCATCTCATCGCCAAAATAGCGACAAGCAGTGATCATCCAACCGTTAATGCGCTCACCAACGAGGAAGAATCCACTAGAAGTGGTGTACCTAAAGAAGATACGGTGATCATCGGTACCAGCAGTCCAGAATGATTCATTGGCACCAAGTTCACCTGAGGGTGCATCTACAAAGATATGAGTCTTCTGGGTTCTCCAAACGTCAGGATCGATCTCATAATTGTACGTGTGGTACGTTAGAGTCGGTTCTGGAGGAGGAGTGCCTTGCTGATACGTGGTAGGAAGACACGGTGCATCAGTCTCAAAGAAGTTGATACCATAGATCGGTCCATTCCAGGGATTAGTTGTATCATAAAGATAGAATACAAACTGACCCTCAAAGGCATCGTGAAAGTTCAATGAGCGGGGCACAGATGCCTTCACAGCAGCGTTCTTGCCGTAATACCACTCAAAGTATGCATCGGTGCTTAATATACCAACATTGAATCCCCAACCGTAGTTTGATGTAGCAGGTACACCATCCTTATCCTTAAGGTAATTAATCTCTGTGTAGGTTGTTGGTGGTGTCGTATCCCAAGAATACCAACCACTACGGTTTACTAGACCTGTACTCTGGGGTCCACCAATATCAAGATACTGTGCAACACTCTTAGGACCAGGTGTTAAGGTAACATAACCAACAACACCAACATACTGATAGTCCTCAGAACCAGGTTCCTTACAGTCAGGTACTCCAGGTACCCCTGTTTGTAAATTAACTTCTGCCGCAGGGTTTATAGTATAAAAGTGATCTGTACCCCTTCCATTGCTAGGAGCAATGTATTCGTGGAGTGCTAAGATGCTCTCTCCCGATGTCAGTAGACCAGAAGAGGTTGCAGCAGATTGTGAAGACCAAATATATCCAAGTAATTCGGATCCACTTCCAGTCTGTAGTCTGGAATCATTCTGACCCGAGTCGTAGGCACGGTATAATGCTGTGGTACCAGAGACACTAGACTTCATCAGGGTGAAGTATTTTGCGCTTCTTTGTCTCGGTTCCCTATTGTACGAACGGAAATCGGTGTAACCGCTGTCTAGTTCTTGCTTCTTTGTGTATAAGTGGTCTCTTTGCTTACCAGAGTACCATCTGTAGATAGTATTTCTTTCACTATCGCAGAACGCTACACACGTTTTTTGTCTATCACCAATATAGAATACTTCATCACGCCCAAATTTGTACCCACCAGGTCCCTCATCCTCATAGGTGATCTGGTAACCGTTGGGTACGTTCTCTACACCGTTCCAGGTTTTATTGTAATCTTCAGAATCGACTGGGTTCTCGTAAGAGCGCCCAGTCTCCTGCAGGTAAATTGCCACTACATTACGAGAGTTTCTCTTCGATCTTATTTAGTCGCTCAAAGATATTATCAAAGAGACCAGTCAGGTTGGTGTAGTGCTCATCACCAGGAATCTTATACTGAATCATATCAGCACCACGGGAAAGCATCTGCTCCACTCGTGCAAGGCGTCCAGCAAGGTTAGTTGCTGTCTTGGCAATCATTTCAAATCGCCATTCATTCTCTTCCTCTTTGTTAGCAAAGTTGGGAATCTCAATATCCTGTGGGATTTCAAAGTCTTGTGTCATCAGAAATAATTCAGGTTAAGGACAATACGATACTTTTGATCAGTAGTAGATGTACCAGCGTGAGGTGTATTCACAGGGAAACGTACTAGACGGTTTGCTTTAGATTCTACCTTGGTACCATCTTCAAACCTAGTGTACCCATCGTTATCATTCAGATAGTAGATTGCAGTGGTCGCTCCAGCAAATTCATCGGTACCATACTCACCACAGTCGGTATGAAATGCATACTCCTGTAATTCATCTGTATGGTGATTCAGGTTTGCCTTGATCCTGATCAGCGCACGCGGTTGTAAGGCATCTACAAGGGGCAGGAGGACGTTGTAAAACTCGTTTCTGGGTTGTCCACCCAAATAAACGTAATTAACCATTTGCCAGTTGTAAATCTCCTTTGCCTGTAGTTCTGGATCGAACATACGAGCAACGTGCATTACCTTTGCTTCATTAACGTACCAAGGGAAGTCCTGTCCCGCAAACACGCTACGTATTTCCTGAAACACCTCTTCAGGTAAAAAATTGTCAATGATTTCCATAGTATTAGAATAGTTACGACGTTCGCGGGGGTAACGGTTCTGAATCACTCAAATAAAACTTGAAGCACCCAGTTTGGTCTGGATACTTCGCCATAGTTTCTGAGTCTTCAATAACTCCTTGCCACCGCAAACGTCTGCTTTGTATATGAGACACCACTGAGCTGAATTGCACAGTAGTTTGCGTTCCGCATCAGTGAGTGTGATAGTCCACTCAGTCTGTTGCTCTGTAGGTTCCATAACGATTCACCCTGTTTGCGATCTTTTGCAATATTGCATCGCATTCATCATAGCGATCTTTTTTGAAAGGTCCAATGTTATTCGATTGATAGTAACGAATTGCATCGTACACAATCTTCATCTCAGTGCTGGTTAACGGGTCACTCATTGACTCTCCTGATCTCAAAGTAATCATCGACAATATTATACTCTACTTCATTGCCTACATCCCACCCAAGTTCCTCACAGATCTCGTCAGGTATAGTGAAGTAGAGTTCCCCGTGTTCATCCTCTTCTATGTGGACTGTAAAACGTTTACTCATTCTTCCGAAGTATATGTCTAATATACGGTATATAGGAGTCCACATACTCCAATCGTGATACATCGTATGCCTTCTGATGCAATAGAATACTATCTCCGAGGTAGATAGCACTATGCTTCAGACGACCTGCCCTCCGATTCGGTTCGAGGTTATCAAATGACATTACCAAAACATCATATTTTTCAATAATTGTTTTGTCAAAGTCCTCTCCTTCCTCTGATTCCAGGACAGATGTCCACCCTTCCAGTTCCCAGATGTTCCTGAGAAAGTCTTTGAAGTTCAGGGAGTAGTCCTCAGCGCACTCGTGGTACCCTGTCTTCCTCCCAAACTCAAAGAGGAGGTTGAAACATCCTCCCCCTCTCTGACCGCCCCATTCTCTCCCGAGAAACTCAGCATACTCCTCCGAGTATTTTTGCATCAACTTGTCAGACATAATTTACCTGGGAAAAATTTTTTGTATATGGGGGGACCCAATCTGCGTTTTCGATAATATAGGCGACCCTATACTTTTGTAGGTTAGCATAGGGGACCCTTTTTAATATGTCGAAACTATCACAAATCGTCCCCAACATTCACTGAGTAGCATAGCCCTTCGGCAACGTAATATTCTCTGAGTTGTTTATACTCAGTGTACCACGGTTCTTGTTCAGTGTCAATCAAATACTGCACCCATTCGATACACTCTTGAGGGGGCAATGATCCCTCCTCATAGAGTGTCGAATACAGACTAAATGTGCTCACGATTGTGTAGTATAATCGAGGTCAATATCCCCATAGGATTGATCATCAAACTCCAAGTCTTCAAATATATCGTCGAGAGAATCTTCGAGCATTTGTTCAATCCAATCGTCTGCTGTGATTGTTGTTAGAAACTCTTCGTCATTCATTGATAGTAATCCTCCGAGTCAATTTGATAGTTTTTACCGTTTCGGTTGATGTTGCGATCTTGATCGAATTGCTCTGAATTGTTACCATCAGAGTACGTCGATTGTTTACGCGAACCGTATGCACGTTTCTCTCTCAAACTCTTAGGACGGTTTGATCTATAAACGTCGTTACGCTTGTATGTTCTACCCATTGAATTGTGTGGTGATTAGTGTTCCTTTGAGGACTCTCATAATGTATAGGATTTTCTCCGATATGTCAAGAGTGTGTCAGAATCTGTTTCGTCCCTATGTGTTGACAACCGTTCGTTCGTGTGCTAACGTCCTT
>Ga0255768_10003132_pt1 | contig 16504 bp, 15 predicted proteins | sample 071ome_33_FD_179983 | JGI IMG/M metagenome (GOLD analysis project Ga0255768, IMG submission 179983) | Coastal salt marsh microbial communities from the Groves Creek Marsh, Skidaway Island, Georgia - 071412AT metaG (version 2) | ecosystem: Environmental > Aquatic > Marine > Intertidal zone >...
GTCATTGAAAGCGGTAACTTTTTTTATCTTGGTGCGATATTGAAGAATTAAAAAAAAGAAAAGTAGTGTCAATAACTCTAAATAATAAATTTTAATAAATTCATTCAATTTAAATATAACCAATACGAAAGGTATTGTTATGGCCGAGATACTAATAATTTGAACCCAATCATTAAAATTCAGCCTTTTTGTTTCGCCGGTTAAATCATCCGAAATTATTGTGTTTTGATTAAAAAGAAATTGAATCAGGCCAATTAACATACCAAAAGCGGCTAAAGTAAATCCTAAATGCCAGCTAATAGTTTCTCCAACAAAGCCGATAACGAGTGGTGCCATAAATGCTCCTAAATTTATTCCAACATAAAAGAAACTAAATCCACTATCACGCCTTGTATCATTTGATTTATAGAATTTTCCTAGGAGGGTGCTTATATTAGGTTTAAAAAAACCGTTACCGATGATTAAAAGACCCATAGCGAGGAATAGATGATCTGGGAAAGCCATTAATAGATGACCAAGCATCATCACAATAGCGCCAATGAGTATTGATTTATTTTGGCCAAGGTATTGGTCTGCCAGATAACCACCAAAGATAGGTGTTACATAAACTAATCCAGTGTAAATAGCATAAATTTCTAATGCGGCAAAATCTGAATAACCAACGGATTCGACAAGGTAGAGAACTAATAAGGCCCTCATACCATAATAGCTAAACCTTTCCCACATTTCTGTGAAAAATAGTGGCATTAAACTTTTTGGTTGGTTATGGATAATTTTTAACAAAATTAGGAGGCCAATTTTTCTTTAATGTGGCTTGACAGTTTAGTTAGAATGTTAGGGCTGATCTTTTCTCGGCCCGAATCTAAAATAAATGAATCTTCAATACGATTGCCAAGGGTATTAATTTTTGCATTCTCAATGGAGAGCCCATGATTATGAATTTCTAAAGCAAATAAATGTAATAGTCCTGGTCTTGAGTCTGTCGTAATGAATAACTCATAACCTTTGGAGCTCTTCTTGAAGTCGATCTGAGTCTCAAGGGAATGAAATTCTGCTTGTCTGCTTTTCTCATAGCTAAAAGTTTTAGGTATAAAATCATTATTGAGTTTGTCTGAGAGTTCTTTTTCTAAGTGTTTAAAGAAGTGTTGGTAGCTTAGATTGCGGTTCGGCTCGATATGAAGACTAAAAACATCGAGGGCATAATTATTTTTTGTAGAATAAATTTTAGCTTGCATTACATCGAGCTTGTTCGTCATAAAAAATTGAGAGGCCTTGATAAATAGATCTTTAACTTCTTTTTTAAAAATTAAAACTTCAACTCCTTGGCCCTCAACTGCATGTCTAATTTTAATTAGCAAATTTTTTGATTTAAATTGGCTAAGAAGCGCTCTTGTATGCCATGCTATTTCACTTTCATTAAATCGATAGAAATAATCATCTCCAAGCTCACCCCAAAGTGGATTAATGTCAGTTTTTTTAATCAAATAAGACTCTTTTAACGTTTTGAGTGCTTTAGTTTTTCGAACCTCAATCAACTCTTGTGGATCTTTGAATTTTTCATCTAAATAGTGAAACGATTGACGGTAAAGGTCTTTTAGTAAAGCCGCCTTCCATTGGTTCCAAACCTTTGGGCTTGTACCACGAATATCAGCACCTGTAAGAAGATACAAACCTCGCAACTTGGTTTTACTATTAATGCTCTCAGAGAATTCTCTAATAACTAATGGGTCTGAGATATCTTTTTTTTGAGCCACCTGAGACATTTGCAGGTGCCAACGGACGAGCCATGTTACAAGATTTGATTCCCTGTCATCAAGACCTAATTGATGACAGTAATGAAGAGCAATCTTTTCTCCAAGAACTGAGTGATCACCACCTTGCCCTTTAGCTATGTCATGAAACAGAGCGGCTAAGTATAGTAAGTAGGGTTTTTTAAATGATTTAAAAATTTCATTACTTAGGGGAAACTCGTGTTTTAGCTTATCCTTGCTGTAACGACGGATGTTTTCGATAACATTGAGGGTGTGTTCGTCCACGGTATATATATGAAAGAGGTCATGCTGCATTTGCCCAACCACCTTTCCAAAAGCAGGGATACATTTGCCTAAAATATTCAATTTATTCATAAGCCTTAAGGTGCGATTGACCTTATTTCTGGCCTTAAATATTTTAAGTAGATTATTTTGAAAGGTCTGATCAGATCTTAATTGTTGATTAATTTGATCTGATTGTTGATTGATCAGCTTAAGCAGATTAGGCCCTAAACCTTTTATCGTTTTTCTCTTCTGAAATATATAAAAAGGCTCAAATAAGTATTGTAAAAATTTACCCTTAAAGCTTGAATCAATTTCAATAAGGTTGTTATAGGTGAACAAAGGCAGGGCGGCGCTAATTTTGGTCTTTTTATGATTATTAGGATCAAGTTTTTTTATGATAATTTCATTTAATAAATTTATATATCTAACTGATTTATAATACTTATTCATTATTAATTCGCTTGCTTTTTTATTACGATCAGGCTTGAAATTAAAAAGCTTAGCAAGCTTATTTTGTAGATCAAAGATCAAGCGATCCTCTGCTGAATCAGCAAGTATATGGAGCATGATTCTTATTTTCGTTAATTGATTGAAATGAAAGTTAAGTTTTGCATACTCTTTAGCATCAAGAATGTCTCGATGCTTTAAATCTTTTAAACCTTTGGTATTTTTTTGGCTATTTACGATCCATAGAATTGTATGGATATCTCTCAATCCGCCAGGACTCTCTTTAATGTTGGGTTCTAATTGATAACCTGAGTCACGGTACTTGTTATACCTTTTATTTTGCTCCTCAATTTTTTCCTTATAGAATTTTCTTGGATTAATTTCTTGACGTACCGACAACTCAAGATCTCTAAAGATTTTTTTTGAACCACAAAGATATCTACTTTCTAAAAGATTGGTGGCTGTTTTTACATCTTTATTAAATTCGATGATTGTCTCACTGAGGTCACGAACGCTGTGGCCAATTTTTAAGCCAATATCCCAGCATTGCGTTATAAATATTTCAATTTTTTCAGTTGAATTTAGACTTGAATCTACTAGCACCAGGATATCTATATCTGAATAGGGGAAAAGCTCTTTCCTGCCATAACCACCAACAGCAATGAGTGAGGACTCATTATTTATTCCACAATTTACCCATAATTTTTTAAGTAACTGGTCTATCAGATTGCTATGTGATCTTAGGAACTTGGAGTTATTGTGATCAGATAAAAAACTCTTTTTTAAGTCTTCATAGGACTTTTTGTAACTTTTTTTTAAATCACCAATCATTTGATTTAGACAAAAAAGGGTGGTTTAGGTGTGCCATCAGATGTTGTTAAAACCTCATAACCATGACTTGTTACTAGAATGGTGTGCTCCCATTGCGCTGACAAGCTTCGATCTTTCGTAACTACGGTCCAGCCATCAGGTAACATCTTAATATCTTTTTTTCCTGCATTAATCATTGGCTCAATAGTAAAAATCATGCCGGCTTCAAGTTTAAGTCCATGCCCACGTCTGCCATAGTGCAGCACCTGGGGGTCCTCATGAAATACTTGACCAATTCCATGCCCACAAAATTCTCTTACAACGCTAAAGCCATTAGATTCAGCATGTTCTTGTATAGCACAACCAATATCACCTAAATGATTTCCAGCTTTGACCTCTTTAATTCCATACCACATACATTCATAGGTAATATCGCACAATCGTTTTGCTTGAATTGAGGGCTCACCGACATAAAACATTCTGCTTGTGTCACCATGGTAACCGTCTTTAATTACGGTAATATCAATATTCACGATATCTCCTTTTTTCAGGAGCTTTTCCCCTGGAATACCATGACAGATTTGATTATTAACAGAGGCGCATACAGATTTTGGGTATGGGGTATGACCTGGAGGTGCATAATTTAGTGGTGCAGGTATTGTTTTTTGAACATTCACCATATAGTCGTGGCATAGTCTATCAATCTCTTCCGTCGTTATATTTGGTTTCACATAATCAGTAATAAAATCTAAAACCTCCGACGCAAGACGGCCGGCAACTCGCATTTTTTCGATGTCACTATCGTTTTTTATTGTGATACTCATGATGGTTCTTTTTGGACTAAATCTAAATAATTATGTTATCATACGGCCTCTCTTATTTTAGAGATAAATTTGCGTTAAATTCATTTAAGGGTCCCCATTCCAAGGGTATACATGAATTTAACGAAGTGATTAACCCTTATAGGAGATTAAACATGTCTGTTACCATGAGACAAATGTTAGAAGCGGGTGTGCATTTCGGACATCAAACCCGTTATTGGAATCCAAAGATGGCCCCATTCATCTTTGGCGAAAGAAATAAAATTCATATTGTTAACCTTGAGAAAACACTTCCAATGTTTGAGGATGCGCTTAAATACGCTAAAACATTGGCAGCTAACAAAGGTCGTATTCTATTCGTTGGAACTAAGCGTCAGGCCAGAGAAATTATTAAAGATGAAGCCACCAGAGCAGGATGTGCTTACGTCAACCACCGCTGGCTAGGTGGAATGCTTACAAACTTTAAAACAGTTAAACAGTCAATCAAACGCTTAAATGAAATGAAAGTCATTTTAGAAGAGGGCGGCATTGAAAAAATGACCAAGAAAGAGGCACTTAACTTAAGACGAGACTACGAGAAGCTTGAGCGCTCTATTGGTGGAATTAGAGAAATGATCGCCTTACCTGATGCCATATTTGTTGTTGATGTTGGTTTTGAAAGTGGTGCTGTGGTTGAAGCCACTAAGCTTGGGATTCCAATTATTGGAGTAGTTGATACCAATAACTCTACTGAAAATATTGCTTACGTTATTCCTGGAAATGATGATTCAAGCCGAGCCATTCGTTTATATGCGAGAGGAATGGCTGATATTATTTTGGAAGGCAAAAATAGTGCAATTAATGAAGTAGCTAAAATGGTTTCAGAAAAACCTGAATCAAGTGAAGCTGAAGAAGAATCTGTAGAGAACTAATTTAAGGAGTTAATTAACAATGGCTGAGATTACAGCAAGTTTGGTAATGAAATTAAGAGGTGCTACGGACGCACCCATGATGGATTGTAAAAAAGCACTAATGGAAGCAGATGGTGATATGTCCAGAGCTGAAGAAATACTTAGAGTTAAGTTTGGTAACAAAGCTTCTAAAGCTGCTTCTAGGGTTGCGGCTGAGGGTGGAGTAGCATCTTTTATTACAAAAGATGGTAAACAAGGATCCCTAATTGAAGTTAACTCTGAAACTGATTTTTGTGCTAAAAATGAAGAGTTTCAGGGCTTTATACAGCAATTGGCAGAGGTTGTTGTTTCAGAAAAACCATCTAACGTTGAGGAGCTATCAAATGTTTCTACCAATGGTAAAACGGTAGAAGATTTAAGAACAGGTTTAATTGGCAAAATTGGTGAGAATATTACACCGCGTCGTTTTGTTAATGTTTCTGCCAAGGGTTCTTTATACAGCTATATTCACGGTTTACGCATTGGCGTGATTATTGACCTTGAGGGCGGTAATGAGGACTTAGGTAAGGATATTGCGATGCATATCGCAGCAGCCAAGCCAAAGGCTATTGATCAAACAGGTGTTGATCAAGAGTTAATTGCCACTGAGCGACGAGTTGCATTAGAAAAAGCTCGAGAAGCAGGAAAACCAGAAGAAATGTTGGAAAAAATTGCTGAAGGTACGGTAAATAAGTATTTAAAAGAAGTAACTTTGCTTAATCAAGCTTTCGTTAAGGACGATAAATTATCAATCCAAGATCTTTTGAATCAGAATAAGGCAACAATTCATTCCTTTACCATGTTTACCGTTGGTGAGGGTATTGAAAAAAAACAAGATGATTTTGCAGCTGAGGTTGCAGCCGCAGCTAATGCGTAAATAATAATTATCAATAGAAAAAAGGATTGCCCGTCAATCCTTTTTTTTTGCCTAAAACCATATAAAATACAGCTATTATTAATTTTAAAAGTTGTTATGAATCCCAAATACAAAAGAGTTTTATTAAAGTTATCCGGTGAAGCGCTTATGGGCGATGACTCTTTTGGGGTTAATCCAGATGTTGTAAATTCCATTGTTCGAGAAGTGGATCAAGCTAAAAAGCTTGGCGTAGAAATTGCCATTGTGATTGGTGGTGGTAATATTTTTAGAGGTGTTGCATTGGGTGCTGCGGGCATGGACAGAGCAACTGCCGATTACATGGGTATGCTAGCAACCGTTATGAATGCGTTAGCTTTACAAGATGCGATGACGAAAGCTAACATCGTTTGCCGTGTTCAGTCTGCTATTAAAATTGAACAAGTAGTTGAGCCTTACATACGTGGTAAAGCAATTCAATATTTAGAAGATCAAAAAATTGTCATTTTTGCGGCAGGTACTGGAAATCCCTTTTTTACTACGGATACTGCAGCCGCCTTAAGAGCGATGGAAATTAGCGCTGACATTATGATAAAAGCTACCAAGGTTGATGGGGTATATTCTGAAGATCCAATTAAGAATCCAGATGCTGAGCTATATAATAAATTATCCTTTGATGATGCTATTAATAAAAATCTAAAAGTTATGGATGCAACGGCTTTCACCTTATGTCGTGATCAAAATTTACCAATTGCAGTTTTTAATATAAATAAAAAAAATGCTTTATATAATATTTTGGTAGGCCATAAAGAAGGCTCAATAGTTAAAAATTAATTTAGGAATTTTTTATGGAAGAATTAAAAAACAACACAAAATCAAAAATGCAAAAAAGCCTTGAAGCTCTTAAGGTTGATTTGTCTAAAATTAGAACGGGAAGAGCACATACCGGTTTGTTGGATCATTTGATGGTGGATTACTATGGCTCACCAACCTCTATTAATCAAGTTGCTAACGTTACTTTAGGTGATGCAGTTACAATTAATGTCCAGCCTTATGAAAAAACGATGGTTGAGATTGTTGAAAAAGCTATTCGTGAGAGTGATTTGGGTCTAAATCCAGCAACCTCTGGAGATATAATTCGAATCCCAATGCCTCCACTTACCGAAGAAAGAAGAAAGGATTTGATAAAAGTTGTTAAATCTGAAGGTGAAAATTCTAAAATTTCAGTTCGTAATGTAAGACGTGATGCAAATGATGTTTTAAAGAAACAATTAAAGGATAAAGAAATTAGTGAAGATGATGAGCGAAGAGCTCAAGACGAGGTTCAGAAAATGACAGATCAATATATCGCCGAAATTGATAAGGTCGTAGCTTCTAAAGAAAAAGATTTGTTAGCAATTTAATTATCAATTGTTCACTTTTTTAAAAAAATATTTTCTTAATCCAAATAGAAATCCTAAACATATTGCTGTCATTATGGATGGTAATGGTCGTTGGGCACAAAAAAGACATATGCCACGATCATATGGCCATGTTAAAGGTCTATCTTCTGTACAAAAAATAATTAAATATTCTATTCAGTATAAGATTGAGGCATTAACTTTGTACGCTTTTAGCACTGAAAACTCAAAGAGACCTAAAAATGAAATTGATGATTTAGTAAACCTATTTGATGAGTCAATATCAAGAGAGGCCAATAATATATATAAAAATAATATTGTTTTAAGAATTCTTGGCGATATAACTTTTTTTCCTAAATTTCTTCAAAAGAAAATTAATAATTTGGAGATTCAATGCAAGGGTAACAATGGTTTAAAGTTAAATATTGCATTGAATTATGGTAGCCAAAAAGAAATCGTAAATGCAGTCAACAGATCTTTAAAGAATAAAAGGAAGGTGACCTTGAAAGATATTGAAAAATCATTAGATACAGTAAATTTACCAAATGTTGATTTACTTATTCGAACCGGAGGTGAAAAAAGAATTAGCAATTTTTTACTTTGGCAATTAGCTTATTCAGAATTATTTTTTGTAGATAAATTATGGCCAGATTTTAATGAGGCTATTCTTGTTGATGCTTTGTATTCATATCAAAAAAGAAATAGAAGATTCGGAAAAATATGACAAATTTTTCAAAAAGAATATTTTCAGCCTTAATCCTCTTTTTAGTTTTTTTTATTAGCTTTTTTTCAAAAGATCAGTTATTTTTTATATGCCTAATTTCTGTTATCTCTTTAGTCTCATTGTTCGAAATGAGTAATCTTTTGAAATTAAAAAGAACCAGTCTCTTTCTCTTTTGGATTTTCCCTTTAGTAGCATTTTTTTTACATATATTTGATTTTTATAATTTAAACTTTTTGATTATTTTTTCAGCTTTGTTTTGGATTTTTATAGCCCCAATATATTTATCAAAAGGTAAGCCGCAAATGAATTTTTTGAACCTCTTTTACGGGCTAATTATTATTTTTGGACTATATTTATCTGTCTACCACTTATATATAAACGATAGATTGTTATTACTAATTTCAATAATCATTGTCTGGGTTGCAGATATTTTTGCTTTCTTTACGGGTAAAGCGTTCGGAAAAAGGAAGATTGCGCCATTGATAAGTCCTGGGAAAACTTTTGAAGGTTTTTACGGAGGACTTATTTCCAACCTTGTTTTAACGATAATTTTATCAATTTTATTTGATTATTCTTTTATAAAGTTATTATTGTTGGCCATGCTAATAATACCTTTTTCATTAATTGGGGATCTTTTTGAGTCATTACTAAAAAGAGGTGCAGGCAAAAAAGATAGCGGATACTTTATTCCTGGTCACGGAGGAATTTTAGATAGAATTGATGGGTTGTGTCCAACAATAGTATTGGTATCATCCCTTAGTTTACTTGGGTTCGTATTATGAAAATTGTATCAATCCTTGGGTCAACAGGCAGTATTGGAATAAATACTTTAAATGTAATTAGACTTAATAAAAATTTATTTGATATTTTTGGCCTTTCTTGTAATAAAAATATCGAATTGTTGATAAAACAGGCTTTTGAATTTAATCCCAGGTATATCTATTGCTCCTCTTTAAACGAATCTAAAAAGCTAAAAAAGAATCTGCCATCTACAATAAGATCCAAAATTCTTTACTCTAAGGATTCAAATAACTTTTTAGCCTCTCATCAAGATGTTACTCACGTTGTGGCAGGTATTTCAGGCTCAGCAGGTCTTGAGTCAACATACTATGCTGCAAAAGAAAAGAAAATTATTCTTCTCGCTAATAAAGAATCAATGGTTATGGCTGGGCCATTGATTATGAATTTAATAAAAAAAAATAGAAATTCCATCATACCAATCGATAGCGAGCATAATGCAATTTTCCAGGTATTGCAGGGCGAATCAAATAGTAAAAAGTTTTTAAAAAAAATTATACTAACGGCATCCGGCGGCCCTTTTTTAGATACACCTCTTGAGAAGTTAGAATCTGTAACTGTTTCAGATGCTCTAAATCATCCAAATTGGGCCATGGGTAAAAAAGTAACTATTGACTCAGCCACCATGATGAATAAAGGTTTAGAGGTCATTGAAGCTTCATTTTTATTCGATTTACCAGCTGATAGGATTGAGGTTTTAATTCACCCTCAAAGCATTATTCATTCAATGGTTGAATTCGCTGATGGAAGTTATCTTACTCAAATGGGTAATCCTGATATGCGAACGCCGATTTCATTTGCTTTAGGTTATCCAAACAGATTAAATTCAGGGGTGAATTCTTTAAATTTTTCTGAAATAAATTTATCTTTTTTTCAACCAAATTATGAAAAATATCCTCTATTACCCCTGGCTTTTTCGGCATTGAGACTGGGCCATAGTCATTGTATTGCACTAAATACAATCAATGAGATTGCAGTAAACGCATTTTTGAAAAAAAAGATTAAATTTACTAGTATTTATGAAATTAATACTAAAATCTTAAATTCAATAAATAAAATTCCTATAAATTCAATTGATGACATTTTTGAATATGACTCGGAGATTAAAATAAAAACCCATGAGTTTATAAAAAAATTTTACTAAAAAATTATTTAATCTCAATAACTTATTATTGATTTTTATATTAAATATATCTGAATTTAATATATAATATGGCAACTTAAGTTATTGTAAAAATATGAAAAAAATTTTTATTTTTCTCTTTTTGGTTTTTGCGCCTTTATCATTAATTGTGGCATCAGAAAAAATTACTGATATCCAAATCGAAGGCCTGCAACGTATTGATCCAGGCTTAGTATTTAATAATATTCCTTTTGAAATCAACGATAGTTTCGATGACGTTAATTATTCAGAGACCATAAGCCTGCTTTATAAAACGGGACAATTTAAAGATATTGTCGTTGAAAAAAAGGGCACAGTTGTTATTATTTCTTTGAGAGAAAAACCATTGCTCTTTGAACTTAACTTCAATGGAACTGAAATGTTTCAGCCAGAGGCACTAACCGAAGCCCTCAACCAGATGGGCATCGCAACTGGATTGGTTCTTGATGAGTCGGATCTTTCTAAGGCAGAAAAAGAAATTGAATCTCAATATTTGGCTCAAGGTAAATACAAGGCTTCAGTAAAATCAGAAATTATTCCTTTAACAAATAATAGAGTTAATGTTAATTTTTATATTGATGAAGGAAGAATCTCAAGAATAAAAGAAATTAAAATTATTGGAAATAAAACTTTTTCGAATGATCTTATTTTAAGTGAAATAGAGTCCAAAGTAACAAATTACATGTCATGGTGGAACAAAGATGACAGATACTCAAAACAGGTTTTATCTGGAGACCTAGAAAAAATAAAATCTTTATACATGGATAAAGGTTTTTTAGATTTTAGAATTGAATCCTCCATAGTTAGTATTTCTAAAAATAAAAAAAATGTTTACATCTCCATTACTATCGAAGAGGGTAAAAAATATCAAATAGGTAAAATTTTTATTACTGGCATGCTCCCAGAAAATATATCAATGCAAGATCTTGAGAAAAAAATTCTTATAAAAACTAATGAGAATTTTAATAGAAAATTGGTTAATCAGTCATCTAAAGATATATCAAATTTTTTAGGAAATTATGGATATGCATTTGCAAATGTAAATGCAATTCCAACGGTTGATAAAGATAAATTAATAGTTGATTTTAATTTTAATATAGATCATGGTAAAAAAATATATGTCAGAAGGGTTAATATTGTTGGAAATGATAGCAGTCAAGATCAAGTCATTAGAAGAGAATTAAGGCAGTATGAGTCCTCATGGTTTTCTCAAGAAAAAATTGATCTTTCAAAATCACGTCTCAATAGAACCCAATTCTTTGAATCTGTAAATATTGAAACTCCTGTTGTTCCGGGCACATCAGACCAAGTTGATGTCAATATTTTACTTAAAGAAACAAATACTGGTAAATTTCAAATAGGGGCTGGTGTTAGTTCGAGCGATGGATTAGTAGGCACCTTAAGTTTAAGCCAGGCTAATTTTTTAGGTACTGGAAATCTTGTTCGTACTGAGATGAGTCTTGGTGGCGTAAATAAAGTATGGAGCCTTAATTATACTGACCCATATTGGACTGATGACGGTGTATCAAGAGGTTTTAATGTGTATTACAGAGATTTTGATACAAAAGATTTGGGAACAGGTGATTATAAAACAAATAATTATGGCTTAGGCATAGATTTTGGTATCCCTTTAGATGAGTTTAAGAAAATTTCATTTGGCTCAACATTCGATTTTACTGAGTTAGAACTAACCAGCAAGTCCCCACAGAAATATCGTGATTATTGTGCTGACTTAGATGGGGCTGGTTCTATGAGTTGTGATTCCAATTCATTGTTGTTTTACTCTGCATGGACGGATAATACCGTAGATAGCCCTTTTTTCCCAACCAAAGGACATAAATTAGCTCTTTCAGGCGACATAACAACCCCAGGATTAGATTTAGAATATTTTAAGATATTTGCCAAAGCGGAAAAATATTGGCCAATTAGTAATAGTGTAACTACTAAAGTTAGAGCCAGTATTGGTATAGCTGATTCATACGGAGATACAAAATTCCCTTTATTTAAAAATTTTAAGGTTGGTGGAAAATCTACAATTCGTGGTTTTAAAGAGGGTTCAGTTGGTAAAAAAATATTTGATAGTAATGCAGGAGGATGGGTAACTTACGGCGGAAAACAAATGGTATCCTTTGGGGCTGAAAGTTATTTTCCTGTTCCCTTTATGGCAAATAGCGAAAGCTACAGATTGAGTTTATTCATAGATGGTGGTTCCGCGTATGATAATTCATTTAATGGTTCTGACCTTAGGTACAGTTCAGGATTAGGGGTGGTTTGGTTATCACCTTTTGGAGCGCTTAGTGCCTCAATAGCAATTCCTCTTAATGAGGGCGATAATGATCAAACAGAAAAATTCCAGTTTGGCATGGGTTCAAGTTTTTAATTTAAATTATTGGGAGAAAAAAATGAAAAAATTTTTTTTAGTTATGTTTTTATTTTTAAGTTTTACAGGAAATGTATTTGCTGAATTAAAAATTGGATTTGTTAAAGTTGATCAGATTTTAAAAGATGCTCCTCAAGCTGAGGAGAGTAATAAAAAACTTGAATCCGAATTTAAAACAAGAACAGAAAAATTAAAAAAACAAATTTCGGATCTTAATAGCCAGGAAAAAGATTACCAAAAAAATAGTCTAACGATGGATGATAAACAAAAAGAAAAATCACAAAAAAAACTTACACAAAATCGTATCGATATTCAGCGTTCAGAGAGAGAATTGAGGGAAGATATAGATCTTAGAAGAAGGGAAGAGATAGCAAAGCTTCAAAATAAAGTTACTCAAGTAATTCAAACATTAGCTGAAAGAGAAAAGTTTGATTTAATTTTATATACCGGAGTAGCCTACGCAAGTGATAAGATTGATGTGACTCCATTAATTTTAAAAGAATTGGGTAATCTCAAATAGAAATGCCCGACGGTTTCAAATCAGATTATATTGCGAATTATTTAGGTGGTGAAAGCACAGACAATGATATTTATGTTGATAACTTATCTAGCCTCTCTGGATCCACCAAAAAATCAATTTCATTTTACAATGATCCTAAATTTAAAGATGATCTTTTAAGTACAAAAGCTAGAATTGTAATTTTAAAAAAAAATGATGTTGATCTTCGAAAAGGCGCATCAATTATCGTTGATGATCCATATTTAGCATTTGCTAAACTTTCTAATCTTTTTTATCAGTCACACAAATCTACACTTATTCATGAAAATGCTTCAATTTTTACCAATGCTAAATTGGGAGTTAATTTATATGTAGGAGCTTTTGCAGTTATTGGTAGTAAAGTTTCAGTTGGAGATAATGTTTACATAGGTGCAAATTCTGTTATTGGTGACAATGTAAAGATTGGAAAAGATTCAATTATTCATCCTAATGTAACTATTGAATCAAATGTTGAAATCGGGAATTGTTGTGAAATACTTGCTGGTGCAAGAATTGGCACATCAGGCTTTGGTTTTGCTAGAGAAATAGAAGGAAATTGGCTAAAAATACCTCAAGTTGGAAAAGTTATTATTGGTAATAATGTTGATATAGGAGCAAATACTACAATAGATAGAGGTGCGCTTGATAATACTATTATTCATGATGGTGTAAAAATTGATAATCTTGTTCAGATTGGTCATAACTGTGAAATTGGAGAAAATACTATTATTGCAGGTTGTGCTGGCATTGCAGGCAGTACAAAAATTGGTAAAAACTGTATGATTGGTGGTGCTGCAATGATTAAAGGCCATATAACTATTGCAGATGATACAATCATTTCAGGTGGTACAGGTATCGGAAAAAATGTTGAAAACCCCGGTAAAAGATTTACAAATGTTTTCCCATACAATCTTGAACATAAAGATTGGTTGAGGATTTCAAAAAATTTAAAAAAAATGGGAAAAAAAAATGACTGAAGCTTTAATGGATATCCATCAAATCTTAGAGCATTTGCCGCATAGGTATCCTTTTATTCTTGTTGATCGAGTTTTAGAGCTTGAGCCTGGAAAAAAAATAAAAGCCGTTAAAAATGTTTCTATTAATGAACCTTTTTTTCCTGGTCATTTTCCTCATCATCCTGTAATGCCAGGTGTTTTAATAGTTGAGGCTTTAGCTCAAGCAGCAGCTATATTATCATTTAAAACAGGCAATTTTATGCCGTCAGATAATTCGGTCTATTATTTTGCAGGTATTGATAAAGCTCGATTTAAAAAACCAGTTTCACCTGGTGATCAATTAATTCTTGAAGTTTCAATTGATCGAATTCTTAAAGGTATATGGAAGTATAATTGTTCTGCTTCTGTTGATGGAAAACTAGTAGCTGAAGCCGATATTATGTGCATATTAAAAGATATTAAAAAGTAAATTTTATGCACGTTACAAATTCTATTCATCCAACTGCGATTGTTCATAGCACTGCAAAGATTTCCCCAAATGTTCATATTGGTCCTTATTCAATTATTGAGGCTGGAGTAGAGATTGGAGAGGGAACTGTTATTGGAAATCATGTCACCATATCAGGTAAGACAATTATTGGAAAAAATAACAAAATTTTCCATTCGTCCTCAATAGGAGAAGATCCACAAGATATGAAATTTTCCAATGAAGACACTCGATTAATTATTGGCAACAATAATCTTATTAGAGAGTTTTGCACTATTAATAAAGGAACTTCGCAAGATAGGAATGAAACAACCATTGGTAATAATAATTGGATTATGGCCTATTGTCATATCGCGCATGATTGTATTCTTGGTGATCATATTGTGATGGCAAATAGCTCCACATTAGGCGGACATGTTGAGATTCATGATCATGTTGTTTTAGGTGGTGCTACTTTAGTTCATCAATTTTGTAAAATTGGAGCCCATGTTATTACTGCTGGTGGATCAGGAATTCAGAAGGATGTGCCCCCCTTTATTATTACGCATGGAAATTTTGCAAAACCAATCGGTGTAAATTCTGAAGGACTTAAAAGAAGAAATTTCAATGAGAACCAACTATCGCATATTAAAAGAGGTTTTAAGGCAATTTATAGAAAAGACAATTCAATAGATCAAGCTCTTGAAGAACTGGAGTCTTTAGCTATTGAAGATGAAATAATCAATTTATATATTGATTTTATTAAAAAATCTACACGAGGATTAATTCGTTAGTGCCAAAAATTGCAATAGTATCAGGAGAGCCATCTGGTGATTTAATTGCTTCTGAGCTTATGAGAGATTTAGTAAAAATAAATAAAAATATCTCATTTGTTGGAATAGGTGGTCCTGCTATGAGGAAGTTCGGCCTTAATTCTTTTTTTGATTATTCAATCCTATCAGTAATGGGTGTAATTGATGTTTTAAAAAACATAAAAATACTTTTTATTGCGCGAAAAAAATTAGTTTCATATCTATTAAAAGAAAAACCTGATGTATTTATTGGTGTAGATGCCCCAGATTTTAATTTTTACATCGAAAGAAAAATGAAGAATAACGGAATTAGGACCTTCCATTTAATATCACCATCTGTGTGGGCATGGAGAAAAAATAGAATTTATTACATGAAAAAAGTTATGCATCATTTATTCTGTGTCTTTCCGCATGAGCCTGAAATTTTCAAAAAAGTAAAATTACCTACAACTTATGTTGGCCATAACCTTGCAAGCAGGATACCATTAAAGCCAAATATTATTTCAGCAAGAAAAAAATTAAAAATACCATCTAAAAAAATTGTTATATCAATTTTGCCCGGAAGCAGAAGGCATGAGGTGGAAAAATTATCTGAAATTTTTTTGAGAACTGCTGAGCTCATTTCAGAAAAAAAAGAATGTCTATTCCTAATAGCAGCAAGCTCAAAAGATAACTATTTAAAAATACAGAAATTTATTAAAAATTATCAAATTGAAAATATTCGAATCGTTATAGGCCATTCTCATGATGTCATTAGTTCGGCTGATTTGGTTATTCTGGCCTCTGGTACCGCAACCTTGGAAACAGCCTTATTTAAAAAACCAATGGTGGTTGCCTATAAATCATCATGGATTGAATTTGCTATTTATAAGATGGTTCGATTAATCAAATTTATATCACTTCCTAACATCTTACTTAATAGGGAGGCTGTTCCCGAATTTTTGCAAGATAATCTATCCCCTGAAATTTTAAGCCAAAAAGTTTTTGATATTCTTGATGATAAAAAATACCAATCGAATCTAAAAAAAGACTTTATTTCACTCCATAATTCATTAAAAAGAAATACATCCCAGCTAATCTTTGATCAAATCAAAAAATATCTATGACGTTAATATGTGGAATTGACGAAGCTGGAAGAGGCTCTTTAGCAGGTCCCGTTTATGCTGCTGCTGTTATTTTTGACTCAAATTTTATTTTAGATGGTTTAAATGACTCAAAGAAATTATCTGAAAAGAAAAGGTTGGACTTGTATAAAATGATAAAAATCAATGCAGTTGACTATTCATTTAGTTTTGCGAGTGTTTCAGAAATAGATCAGCTAAATATCCTTCAAGCAAGTTTACTGGCGATGAAAAGAGCCTATGAAAAATTA
>Ga0255768_10003135_pt1 | contig 16493 bp, 14 predicted proteins | sample 071ome_33_FD_179983 | JGI IMG/M metagenome (GOLD analysis project Ga0255768, IMG submission 179983) | Coastal salt marsh microbial communities from the Groves Creek Marsh, Skidaway Island, Georgia - 071412AT metaG (version 2) | ecosystem: Environmental > Aquatic > Marine > Intertidal zone >...
GCCGCGATCCTTGATGCCGCACGACTCTGCACCCGGCTCTAGCCAGGCTTAAGTGACTGACGGACTCGCTCTGGGGCTGTTTTGGGGGGTGCTGGGGTGGTGCTTTAGAGCTATAGGAAGAATAGCTGTTCATTTTCACTTAATTTATTCCTGAGGTCTGCAACATACTCATCTTTTGATCCACATAAGCAATCGAAAGTCCAGTCGACGCTATGTCCCGCGGCTCTTCCTTTGAATATTGCAACGACCTGCCCATTTGAACAAGTAATGGCACGTGCCATGTAATTATCGCCTTCATATGGATCTTCCCCTTGCTGCTCCATCAGCACATCTTTTAGAAGCCGGAGCTCTTCAGATTTTAGTGAATCGCCAGAGTAGATTTCATTTTCTCTTTTCTCTGTCAGATCAAGGCCAGCGTGTCTAATGTCGTCGGCAATTCCATATTCTTCTGGATCCTCGAGCATTTCATTTAAACGGTATTCATCTAGTTCAATAATGTAGCAAAATGGATCGTCGTCTGAAACTGAAGTTGACTTAAGCACCCATTCCTTCTGTTCTTCGAAGGTAAGTTTCAGTAGATCTTCTGTATTCATTTTATGTCTCTTTTAAATCGCCTATAGGCCTGCTTCGTCTAAGCATTGAGTATGTGTTAAATCAGGATGATACTGCTCACACCAGACATCAATATCCTCAAACTGGTCAACAGTTGGTTCAATCAGAAGAATTGCTAACCCTAGTAATACAGCAACGGGAAACGGTAGCAAAAACACTACCACCATGAAGTAGCGCAATCTCCCCGTTAGACGAAGGCCGACGTTTCTGAAACGTCATTTACCTTCTTGTACTAAGATTAGGCGAGGCCATGTTGATGGGCCGCAAAACCTAGGCGGGACCGAAGAAAAGTGAGACTACCGCCTTTATCCACCCATCATCTGACACGATCCTCAGGAAGCAAACCGCGCCAAATTTAAACAAAGTGTCCAACAGGTCGTTTTAGTAAGCATGAAGAAGTGATTTTTCATGTTTTACCTCCCTGTTGAACTGGCTGTCCCTAATCGGACAGCCTTTTTCTCCACAGGGACTGGCCGAAACGTGACATCTATTTTAACGGGCAAACCTATTTACTCTTCAGAACCTTCCACATGTTCCACACCTTCCACCCAAGTATCCCCACCCCAACTCACATGACCAACCAAGAAACACAAAGTCGTATATTTGAATCTTCTTCTTTGCTACGAATGTAGCTAAGCGAGGAGAGCAGCATGGATATATTAAGATCAGGCACACGCCCCACAAAGAAAGCATCTTCTGAGTACTTCACAGGCACAGTGTGGCAAGACCCTATCGTTGAGGCCCCTGAGCCGGCACGAGTGCGAGCAATCAGGGTAACCTTTGAACCAGCGGCTAGAACTGCATGGCACACTCACCCACTAGGACAGACGCTCTATGTGCTAAGCGGTACTGGCTTGGTTGGATTAAGGGGCGAACCTCCAAGAATTATCAATGCAGGTGACACCGTCTGGATACCACCAAATGAAGAACATTGGCATGGTGCTACGTCAACTAACTCAATGTGCCATTTGGCGATTCAAGAAAGCCATGAAGGACGTGTTGCCGAGTGGTTAGAAAAGGTATCTGAGGATGATTATAAACTACCCGATATTACCGCTGAGAAAGTGTTTAGTTCGTTATTCTAGTCGGGTTGTCCCCACCCCAACTCACATTACCAACCACTCGCCACAAAAGTGTTTATGGAGATTGGAGTGATTGCTACGGCTGTAGCAAGTGCTGTGTGGACTTTTTTGCTACTTCGTAGAAACTATTATCCACATTCCCGATGAGAATGTCTGTAACAGAGACACTGATGTCAGCAATGATACCGTTAAGTCAGCATGCAATTAATTAGCCAATATTCGGAAATAACTTAAGATTTGTGCCCTAAATACATTAGCGCGATTCAAATATTGGCGACATAGCTTATTGTCGGCAACGAGAGTAAAGATGAAATAAAGATTACACGGGCAATATTATCAACCTTTACGCCGTAATTCATTGCCAACATAAACGACATCACGCCACATGGGGCTGCTGCGACCATAACCGCTGGATAAGCAAAATCTAAGGGCACATCAAAAACGAAAGTTAATAAAAAGTATACTATAACGGGGTGTATGATGAGTTTGACAGATACAATCAGCCCCGAAAGGGAGGCAATTATATCATCTCTCTTTATGCTCAAAATTACACCAAGTGCAAAAAGTAGAACTGGCGAAGCCGTTGAAGAAATATTTGAAAGGAAAATTTGAACATTCGGAGCTATCTCCAGTCCACTTAAACCATAAAGTAAACCTACTAACATTCCTAAAATTGGTGGGTTACTCGCAATCTTAGTCACAGTAGACCGCCATCCCTGTTCCTTAGATGACATAATATCCATAACCACGATTGTACCGCTAAAAATGAGCATGCCATCCATAGAAATAAGCGCAACTATCGGCAATGTGGCACTAGGGCCGATCAAAATTTCAGCGATCGGTAGAATAAAAAGAATATGGTTTGTCAACGCCGTTGCTAAACCAAGTAAAAATGCTTCCCTTACTCCTACTGAAAATACTCTCCTCGCAATGATAAAGGTAATCAAATAAACACATATTTCTGAGAGTAGATAACCAACCAGAAGTTTTATTGGTACATCGAAGAGGCTCGCATCAGATAGTAGCTTGAAGCCTAAAACTGGCATACCAATGAACATTACAAATTTGTTCAAGATCATCGCTGAGCCAAAGTCAAAGACTTTTAATCTTCCGCATACATAACCAATCACACTAATTGCGAATATTGGAAGTACCCCGTTAAAAAGACCAGCTAGCATGCAGACACTCCTTGCTTGGTGTTTAAATGCAAACAAGAGCTGAAAAATGCGTCAATGGTTACGCTACGAAAAGTAAAGGTAATTCATTGCGGCGCGAACGTTTGCATACTTAATGAGCACTTTAAAAGATATCAGACGCCAGTACTCTGAAGACCGAACCTTTTTCACCAAAAATGTGAGAGCGGGATAACTAGCAACTGAAACGGTCGAGTTTTTGACCCGCTACCCTTGAAAGCTGCGGTTAGATACAAAGCTTCCCTCACCCCAACTCACATTACCAACCATTCAACACAAGAGCGTTTATGAAGATCAAAGTGATTGCTACTGGTGTAGCCAGCCCTGTCACGCTGGATAGTATTTGTCCGATCATGCTGTGATCTTTCTGCTGATTTGGTAATTCTTAATTGTTGTGTTAGCGTCCTCTTCGCCAACACAAGGAGACAGCCACATACGCGTGGTCGTATTCACCCATTTGAGTAATTCAGAATGCACAGTTTCGATGCGTTGAGCTAACGCCTTGGTGTATTCCTCACCTATCGTACACTAAGGCATCAAGATTTGCCGCCGTCGTCTTCTTTCTATTGGTGGCAAACTCTGTGAGGTCAGCATCTGCGCCAATAGATTGCTGGCCTCACTTTTTCTCTCCAGCGCATAGGTACAGTTTCTGTACTGGCTGAATGCCTCTTGTTTGTTAGCATTTTTGCATTAACCAACAGGGAGAAATATAATGTCACTAATGTATATGGTTCAATTGACGTACACAAAAGACGCACTGATGGCGATCATTGATCAACAACAGGATAGGATGGCTGCAGCGGAGGCTTTATGTGAAAGCATCGGTGGCAAACTGCACGGAATGTGGGGTGTTATGGGGCAAGATCACCATATGTTTGCTATAGTAGAAGCTCCATCTGAGGTCGCTTATATGAGTGCATATATGAAGCTGATGAAGTCTGGTGCTTTTGAAAATTTAAAGACGGTTAAGCTATACAGTACAGCACAGGTTGCAGAAGCCGCTTCAATGGTTGCAGGTATTCCATACACACCAGCAACTGGATAAAAGTTACTTCATCGCAGCCCCGCCAGAGAAGCCAAAGTAAGCACCAACCAGTGCCGACAGCGATCAAATGCTGTCGGCATTTTCTTTGCTAATTTTGAGGGAATCGATTCATGTGCTAGCCTTCGATGCCACCTAACAAAGACTATGGAAAATTGAATTGGGCAAACTGCCGTGTCGCCCGATTATTACACTTTTTTGTTGTTAAATTTTATGTATGAGCGCACCATTTAGACATCCAGTTTTAAATGTGGAGCTCCCCATGCCCGTCCGAAATAGATTAGCACAATTGAAAACTGAAATTAGTGAGTGGAGGCAAGATATACACCGTAATCCTGAATTACGATTTGAGCTTCCAAAAACAATTTCTAAAGTGACATCTTTGCTTTCTGAATTTGGTGTAGACGAAATACACGAAAACATTGGGCAAGCCGGTATAGTCGCTGTAATACATGGTCGACAAACAAGTTCGAACAAAGTAATCGGTTTCAGAGCTGATATGGATGCGCTTCCAATCACAGAAATATCTGATCTAGATTATAAATCATCAGAAGTTGGGAAAATGCATGCCTGTGGACATGATGGTCACACTTCCATTTTGTTAGGTGCGGCGAAATATTTAACAGAAACTCGTAATTTTAATGGTACCGTTGTTCTCGCCTTCCAACCCGCAGAAGAAGGAGGTGGCGGTGCAAGAGCCATGGTGGACGACGGTCTCATGGATCGTTGGCAAATAAACGAAATATATGGGCTACATAACATGCCAAATCTACCAGTTGGCAGCTTTGCAATCCGCCATGGCCCATTGATGGCAGCTTCAGATTTTTTTGAAATAAACGTGAAGGGACAGGGAGGACATGGCGCACTTCCTCATAAAGCTAAAGACACCACGTTAGCAACAGCAGCGATTATCCTTGCGCTGCAACAGATCACATCTCGTGAAATTCCGGCATTAGAAAGTGCTGTAATTTCTGTCACGGGTATTCAGACCGATACACTAGCTCATAACGTAATACCTGACAGCGCTCGGATAACGGGAACCGCAAGATTCTTGAAAAAATCAGTTCAAGCAAATGTGGTTGAACGAATGCGTGATGTAGTTGAAGGCACGGCCAGGGTTTACGGCTGTAATGCAAATTTCGATTATGAATATTGTGTAGATGTTACCGAAAATGAAAACAGATGTACCGACCATGCAATTCAAGCCGCCATCGCAGTAGCCGGCTCCGACCAAGTTGAAACGGATATTGATCCATTGATGGGCGGCGAAGACTTCTCAGAAATGTTAAAAGCACGACCAGGCGCATTCATATTCTTGGGGAATGGTGAAAGTGCTATGCTTCACCATCCAGAATATGATTTTGATGACGAAGCCATTCCATCTGGAAGTTCTTGGTTTGTAGAATTAGCAGAACAAAGAATGCCTGTTAATTAAGAGTATCCATCTAATTTGGAAAATCAGTGCATAAAATTGCAAAACATTTTTGAAACCTTTTTCAGAAAAAATGTGAGAGCAGGATAACTAGCAACTCAAGCGGTCGAGTTTTTGACCCCCTACCCCTTATTACGCACTAATCAAAAATGATTTCTCTAGCCGATTGAGGGGCCATTTGGGGGGCCGATAATTACATTTTAATGTAAGTTATTGTTATCAATAAATTAATAAAGATAAAGTGGCGGAGCGACAGGGATTCGAACCCTGGAGACGGTCTCCCGCCTACACACTTTCCAGGCGTGCGCCTTCGACCACTCGGCCACCGCTCCGTTATGGGGGGTTTAGACTGATTGCTTTGGGAATATCAAGGGGGGATTGGGAAATTCCCGCATCAATCCTGAAATACCAGATGAACACGTCTGTTCTGTTTGCCCTTTTTCTCGACTTTGCTGATCGCAACGCGTCCAATTTCACCTGTTTTGGCAACATGCGTGCCCCCACAGGGTTGCAAATCAACTTGCTCGCTTACATCGCCGATGCGCACCAAACGAATGCGCCCTGCACTGCGCGGGGGTTGCACAGACATTGTTTTCACAAGCCCCGGATTTGCATCCAGCTCTGCATCACTGATCCAGCGTTCGGTGATATCAAAATTACGCGCGATGATCGCGTTCAACATCTCTGTTAGGGCGTCTTTGTCATCAGGCGCCTCTGGCATGTCGAAATCCAAACGCCCTTTCACCGCTGTGATGGCACCACCTGTGACGGGCAATGGGATCACGACCGACAATAAATGCAACGCCGTGTGCATGCGCATATGCGCGTACCGCATATCCCAATTTATATCCTGTTTGACCGCTTGCCCAACCGCGGGGCGCGTGGCCCCCTCAGCGGGGATAAGGACAATGGATCCCCCCTCGCCCTTGATCGTGGTTGTGATTTTAATGTCCTGATCGTCCCAAATCAGTGTGCCACTATCCCCAGGTTGACCACCAGATGTGGCATAGAATAGGGACTGATCAAGGATAATGCCGCCCTGCTCGGTTATGCCAGTGACACTTCCCTCGGCGCGCGTTTGATAGGCATCCTCCAGGTACAGTGGCGCTGTCATTCGCTGCCCTTACCGAAATCAGCAATGTTTTTGATTGTGATATCACGCTGAGCGAATGGAATTTCGATGCCTTCGGCGACAAAACGTTCAGCGATTTGGTGATTGATTTCTGATTTGACGCTGAGCATGAAATTCACATCCCGTAAAATCGCGCGAATTTCAAAATCCATGCTGTCCGCACCAAAGCCTTGGAACACAACGGATGGTCCAGGGTTTAAAACGACCATTGGCTGGGCCTCGGCAATTTCGTGCAAAATTTCTTCCACCTTCCGCGTATCAGTTCCATAGGCCACACCCACAGGCACAATCAAGCGGCCAATCGTATTGCCACGGGTATAGTTCGTAACCTTACCAGAAACCAAATCAGCGTTTGGCACGATCACATCGCTGCGATCAAAGGTTTCGATGCGGGTGGATCGCACGCTGATGTCGCGCACGTATCCCATGGTGCCCCCCACGTCGATCCAGTCCCCCTTAGTCACGGGGCGCTCAATCAACAAAATGATCCCTGAGACAAAGTTTGAAACGATGTTTTGCAATCCAAAACCAATCCCCACGGACAAGGCACCAGCAACAATAGCTAGGGAGGAGAGGTCCAGTCCCGTGCTGGAAATCGCAACCATTGCCGCGATGAAAATACCAACATATCCCAAACCCGACACAATCGCGTTTTGCGCCCCTGCATCCAGTCTTGTTTTAGGTAAAACTGATCCGCGCAACGCTGATTGGATCAGTCGGGTGGCCATGTATCCGATTGTAAAGATCAGAACAAAGGTCAGGAAATCCAAGGGGGAAATGCGGGTGCCCGCAATTGGAACGCCCTCCTTCACCTGATCCCAAACCTCTGACAGGTTGGAAACCCGCGCGCCCCAAATCAACGCAAAGAACGGCAATGATGCAAAGGCGATCACGAAACTGATCAGGATAGGGACCAAACCATCCTCTTGTTCGCCCTCACGCCCAATCGCGCGGGCATATAGATCAACGAGACCGCCTTGTAGGATCACAATGACAGAACACAACACCAAGGTTAGGAGTGAAGCCAGAACCAAACTATAGGCTGCAGTCACATACCCAACTGCGCCTAAAACAGGTGCACCAAAGGTGATGAAACGCCCAACTTGGGCTAAAAGGCGGGCAAAGCGGATTGCGAAAACACCATCTGGGCCTGCAACCTCACTGTCACTGGCTTGTCGCAATTTCACAGTTGCACGCGACAGGACATAGGAGCCCAACAGGATCAAAACGAAATGCAACACTGAAATCGATGCGACACTGACTTCGTTGAACACGAAAACATGCTCAAGCGCGTGATCAATGACAAAGATCAACGCTCCCAGAACAAAGGTGCGGCGGATCGAGCCTTCTTCAATGTCGCTTGGCAATTCGAATGCCGATCCCGATCCTGTAGCCAGACGATCCGAGATAAAGATGGCCGCAATGATATAGCCCGCCCAAATGGGCATGGCGTCCAAGACCAAGGCACCACGCACCCCAAACATGCCCGTTTGCAACAACGCAGCCCCCAAGGTATAAAAGGCTGCAATAAGCATGGCCATTTTGATGGATGCAGCAATCAAATGCGCTAATCGGGGATTGCGCGCCACGTTTTGTGAGAGATCCCGCGCCTGCAGAGACACCCGCGATGCACCAAAGAAAAATGCAATAGTTAAAGATAGTTGCAGGACAATATTCAACAAGTTCGATTGAAATGATGCCCGAGCCGCCGCATTGTTAAATGCATCTGATACTTCATCGACAAGCCCAGAAATCACGCCAACCACCTCTGTCGTGGCCGTCAACCATTTTGACGGCGCAAGCGGTGTTGGCCCCAATTCCAACAATGCATTTGTGCGCCGTGCGCTGATGATTTGGTCAATTTCACGGATCAACCCGCTGGCACGGGAATATGCCTCTTCTGCGCGAAGCAGGGGCGCGCGTGCGGCGTTTAATTGTTCGCTTAGTGCCGCGCGACGATCAGCCAATGGATCCGCACCCGTTTCGGGTACAGGTGCCAGCGCATTTAATTGATCTTCCAAAATTGCAACGCGTGCAATGTCTTGGGATTGCGCATCTAAGAACTTTTGTCGCCAATCCACAATTTGACTGCGCAATGCCTCAAGCGCTGCATCAGAGGCTTCGGCATTTTCGACAACGGCTTCGGCGCGTGTCGCATCTTTGTTCCAACTGTCATAGGCCTCGGGCGCGACCCCTTGGGCAAAACTGGGGGAAACCAATGTGATCCATAGGATCAAACAAAATCGAAACAGTCGCACCATATATTTAGTCCACAAATACCCCTGGAATTGCCTGTGGTCCACGCTCTAGCCAGTCAGGAACAGGCAGGCCTTTGGATTTCAAGAAATCAGGATTATAAAGCTTAGATTGATAGCGCGTGCCATAATCACAAAGAATGGTTACTATGGTATGGCCCGGGCCTAGATCGCGGGCAAGTTTCATGGCACCCCCAATGTTGATCCCAGATGATCCGCCCAAACACAGGCCTTCGTTCGCCAGCAGATCAAAGACGATTGGCAGTGCCTCTTCATCGCTAACTTGATAGGAATGATCGGGGGTGAACCCCTCAAGGTTGGCGGTGATGCGCCCCTGCCCGATTCCCTCGCTGATCGAGGATCCTTCTGATGCCAAGGTACCCGTTGTATAGAACGAATGCAGTGCAGCCCCCATCGGATCAGCCAGACCAATTTTCACGCCCTTGGGTTGTAGGTATTCAGCGCACCCTGCAAGCGTACCACCCGATCCCACAGCGGCAACAAAACCATCAACCTTGCCATCGGTTTGGGACCAGATTTCTGGGCCTGTGGTTTCAATATGCGCACGACGATTGGCCACGTTATCAAATTGGTTTGCCCAAATGGCCCCATTAGGTTCTGTTTTTGCCAATTCATTGGCCAAACGTTCCGAATAACGCACATAGTTATTTGGGTTCTTATAGGGCGCTGCGGGCACTTGTACCAATTCAGCCCCTGCAAGGCGGAGCATGTCCTTTTTCTCTTGGCTTTGGGTTTCAGGGATCACGATCACCGTTTTAAAGCCCATGGATGCCCCAACCAGTGCCAAACCAATACCGGTGTTCCCTGCTGTCCCCTCGACAATGGTACCGCCAGGTTTCAGCGTTCCGCGTTCGATTGCATCGCGAATGATAAACAGCGCCGCGCGATCCTTGACCGATTGCCCAGGGTTCAAAAACTCTGCCTTGCCTAAAATTGTGCACCCTGTTTCTTCGCTAACACGGCGCAGTTTGATTAGGGGGGTGTTACCGACGGCATTTGTCAAATCAGACGCGTACTGCATATCATTCCTCAATTCACGTAAATCTATGCTATGAGCGAACTTAGCGACTTACAAGATCACTTTGGCGATATTGTTGTAGCCATAGCACCATCATCGCCAAGGGAAGTGCGCGAAAACGACCCTGAATGGCCATTTCAATCGCCTGATCAACGGACATAAGATGGGTCCGGATGTCTTCGTTTTCGGCGTCAAGCCCACCAATTTTTGGCGTATAGCTTTTCAAATCACAGATCCCCAAAAAGCTGTGGAAAAACGTCGTTGATCCACCGGGGCTGGGATATGATTTTGAAATAGGGATCAGGTCGAAAATGTTCAAACCCGCCTCCTCTTCTGCCTCGCGCCGTGCACAGGTTTCGGGTGTTTCGCCTAAATCAATCATTCCTGCGATGGGTTCGAAGAGCCATGGGTTTTTATCCCCTCGCGCGAAAGGTGCCATCCGAAATTGTTCCAACACCAAAATTTGCTCGGTTTTGGGATCATAGGGCAAAACCAATGAGGCATCCCCTGAAACAATAGCCGCGCGTGATACTTCGGCGCTCATCGATCCATCAAAGTGACGATAGCGCAGGCGATAATCGCACATAGCAAAAAAACCTGTATAGGGGCGCGTCATTTCAGTCACCTCAACATGACGATCCCCCGCGCCTTCCTCGGGGCCCTGATCTGGGTCCTCTTGGGCCATGCGCCAGGAATGCGCGCGCCGTTCCATCATTGGGAATTTTGGATCCATTTTAGACGCAGGGGATTTTCCAAAATGATACATGAATTCTTCGGCAGCCCCATAGGCGGTTGGCCCCCATTTTTCCGACCAATCCGATAGGCTCCATTTATCGCCAGACACAACATCGGGATCATCACAATAATAAACGCTGACGTCCTTCGGTCCTGCTTCTGTTTCTACGGTCACAGGGACAGGGGCATAATCAAATCCGCTTTCATAATAATCCAGCTTGTCAATATCGGTTTGATCTAACCCCGTCAGCAACAGGCCCTTGGCAAGCGATCCTTGTTCGCGAACGATCACTGGAAAATTTTCGCCCCGCGCCCAATAGACGGCGTGATCGTGCAACACCGCCTCGGAAAACTGCATGTGATCGCGCGAACGTCCCAGTACGATTTCACACAAACGCAAATCGCACAGCGTTCCATAGAAAAACATTGATGGCATATCCGCCCCCATCTGATGGTCGTGATCGCGGTGTAGAGGGTTCCAACCCGCTTGCCTAGGGCAAAATAAGGCGCGCTAAAACGTACGCGCCTTATAGCTTTCTAAGGCAAGGTTGCGCCCTGTAGACAGATCAACAATCGGATCGGGATAGCGCATGTCAGGTCGCAAATTCCACGCCTGTGGGATCGCGTCATAAAAATCTAGCGCTGTTTTGGGCGCATTCCTTTGCCCCTCGGCAATCCACGCATTGCGATAGGCACCGCCATCGTCAAATTTTTTTGCCTGCGTATCAGGATTAAAGACACGAAAATAGGGGGTTGCATCAGGACCTGATCCCGCGACCCATTGCCACCCAAGCGCATTCAGTGCAGGGTCCCAGTCCACCAAACACTCCTCAAACCATTTTTGTCCGATGCGCCAATGCGTCAACAGATGCTTTGTCAAATAGGATCCAACATTCATCCGTCCGCGATTGTGCATATAGCCCGTCACATAGATTTCGCGCATGGCCGCGTCGATCAATGGAATGCCCGTGCGCCCCTGTTTCCACGCCAAGACATGTGGATGATCTTCATCCTCTTGCCATGGAAAATGATCCCATTTTTCGGACCAATTTCCTGTTGTGATATGTGGGGTATGATACATCAGGTGATAGCCAAATTCACGCCAGACCAGCTGTTTGATAAAGGCCTCTGCATCTGCAGCGCCCTGCATCAACGCCTGACAGGCGACATGCCACACCTGACGCGGACTAATTTCACCCAGCGTCAGAAACTGCGATAGGCGCGAGGTGCCGTTAACCCCCATCAAATCGCGCCCTGTGGCATAGTGATCAACGCCGTTTTCCATGAATTGAAATAGGATATTCTGCGCGACATCTTCGCCCGCGCTTAGATATTGTGACAGAACTGACTGTCCACGACGCAGGCCCGCGCCCATGGTCCAATCCGACAAGTGTTCGCTTTGTGGCCATGTCTCAGGCGATGAAATTTGTGTGGGCGCAGGAAGGGGTGTGGGCACATCCCGCCCAGAAACCGCCCGCCAGAACGGAGTGTAGACACGGAAAAAGCCACCGGCCTTGGTTTCCACCGTCCATGGTTCAAACATCAGATGGCCCGATACGCTTTTGGCATCAATGCCACCGGCCTTTAGTGCGGCTTTAACCTCAGTATCACGCGCGACACTTTCTGGATCATATAGGCGTGACCAATAAACCGAACTCGCATCTGTTTCACGCACCAATCCAGTCAACACATCAACGGGATCACCACTGCGATAAATGATCCGCGATCCAAGCGCGCGTAAGGAGTTATCCATGGCCTCAAACCCCAAGGACATGCGATAGGCCGAGGCCGCACCGAGACCGCGTTGAATATCGTCATTTATCACCACAGGGATAACGGGGCCACCGCGGTTGATCGCCCCAACCAAAGTGGGATTGTCACCAAGCCGCAGGTCGCGGCGGATCCAGTAAATTGTTGCCGTATTTGTCATACAGTGTGTACGCAGGTCCCGCAAATTAGATCAATAATTTCAGACCGTTTGCATAAACCGTTCTGGGTCACAAATGCGTGCCTAAGGCATCAATCAATTTCGCAATATCGGCATCACTTGTATAATGCACAAAGCTCAGGCGTAATACACCATGATCGGGTTTCACATTCATGGCCGTCAAAGGGCGCACGGCGTAAAAATCACCACCCCCCGCCATGATCCCGGCGGTTGCGAGGGTTGCGGCAAACTCTTCTGCATTGCGACCAATGTCCAAGGCGACTGTGGGCGCGCGTGCAACACTGTCCACAGGGCCCAAAACACGGACATCATTGCGACCACGCAAAAATTCCATCAATGGCTCCATACGGGCAATTTCGGCCTCCCGGAACAGTGTGTGGACAAGGGCTCCGCGATCCGGTGCAGATAAATCCGCGCCACCATGATTGGCGGCCACCGCATCAAAATAATCCACCATCCCCGCGCAGGCCGCAACCTGTGCATGATCAGGTCCTGCGGGCGTAAATTTTTTATAGAGGCTGCCGCCGTTGAATGAATGGGCCTGATTGGGCAGCAATTCTGCCAATTGACGGCGCACCACCATGATCCCCTGATGGGGTCCATAGGTTTTATAGGACGAAAACATATAAATATCTGGCCCCAAATCACCAACATTTGGGATGCCATGGGGCGCATAACTGACCCCATCCACACAGACAAACGCCCCCGCCCCATGGGCCAATGCGGTGATTTCCACAACAGGGTTGATTTCGCCCACAACGTTTGAACAATGTGGAAAACATACCAAACGCACCTGATCATCCAGCAACTTCATCAGATCACTTTTGTCAAGCCGCCCTGTTTCTGGGTCGATTTGCCATTCGCGCACCTCGATCCCGCGCTCGGTCAAACGCCGCCAAGCGCCTGAATTGGCCTCGTGATCTTGGTTGGTGACGATGATCGCGTCCCCTTCGTTCATCCATTCGCCAAAAGCCTTGGCCAAGACATAGACGTTCTGTGTGGTTGAGGGACCAAAACTTAGCTCATCTTCATGAACCCCCATCATCGCCGACAGACGCCTGCGCGCCTCATCCATTTCCTCGCCCGCCAAACGGCTGGCTTCATAGGGGGCATAAGGTTGCACCTTGCGTTCATTATAAAAGCGAAAGAGACGATCAATCACCTGACGACAGGTAAAACTGCCACCTGCATTTTCGAAAAACGATTGCTCCGCAAGCGCGGGTTCGGAAAAAGTCGGAAATTGGCTGCGGATAAAGTCAAGATCAAGCTGCATGTCGCCCCCCGTTTTTTTCAGGCACTGTGCAAGCGGTTTGGGGGATTTGCAAGGGGCGTCATTGGGATTGGGCCCATAAATGGAAGTGCAATATAAGCCGCAAAGCTAAAGCTTATGACAGTAAAACCTTAGCCAATCGTCAGATTGGCATGGCGCCTTCGTCGCCACCCGAGGTCGGCTAAGTTTTATGAATAAAATAATGAAAGAAACATCAAATTCTATCAACTGCGCCCCACCACCTTGGGCGGGGCGCAGTGAAATTATTAGGCGTTTACGTCAACGACGACGCGCCCCTTAACTTGTCCCTTTAGGATGTCTTTGCCCAATGCTGGCAAATCACTCAAGGTTGCAAGGTGGATCATAGCCTCAAGCTTATCCATCGGCAGGTCTTTTGCGATGCGTTCCCAGGCACGTAGGCGGTTGTCATAGGGTTGCATCACGCTGTCGATCCCCAATAGGTTCACGCCGCGCAATAGAAACGGGATAACCGTTGTAGGCAGGCCCGCGCCCCCTGCCAAACCAACCGCAGAAACAGATCCGCCGTATTTCATTTGCCCCAGCACACGTGCCAACATGTCACCACCCACGGCGTCCACACATCCTGCCCATGTTTCACGCTCGAGCGGGCGTTTAACGGTTTCGTTGATCTCTTCCCGTGGCACGATTTGGGTAGCGCCAAGGGCGCGCAAATACTCTTCGGTTTCAGGACGTCCTGTGACGGCCGCAACCTCATACCCAAGGTTTGCTAGGATAGCTGTTGCAACAGATCCGACACCCCCCGCAGCGCCCGTTACCAAAACAGGGCCTTGATCCGGCTTCAACCCATGATCCTCAAGCGCCGTAACCGCCAACATCGCGGTAAAGCCCGCGGTGCCAACCGCCATTGCCTGACGTGATGACAGACCGCTTGGCAATGGAACCAGCCAATCAGCATTGACGCGGGCCTTTTGAGCGTATCCGCCCCAATGCACCTCACCCACGCGCCAACCCGTTAGGACAACACTGTCCCCTGCGCTGTAGCGTGGATCATCCGAGCTTTCGATGGTTCCTGCGAAATCAATTCCTGGAACATGGGGATATTCGCGCACCAAACCGCCCCCTGGACCAATGCAAAGGCCGTCCTTGTAGTTTACGGTTGAATATTCAACGTTCACCACAACATTGCCTTCAGGCAGTTGATCGGTGCTGATCTGTTCGACCGCTGCGGATGTTTTGCCGCTTTCTTCATCCTTATTGACCACTAATGCATTAAACATCTGATCCTCCTACTTTCTTAAATCCAAAATCTGTCTTTCACGCGGGCGCTGCGTTCGCCCACGCCTGTGTCTACGATTAACTCTTGGCCCGCTTCCCAATAGCCCGCATCAATCATGCCAATGGCCACGTTTGTGTTGAAATCTGGGGACCACGTGGCCGATGCGATCAGACCCACATTTTTCCCATCCACATAAACCGACCAACCGGTCGCATTATGGGGCAGATCGCCAGAACCCGAAATTTCGATGGGACGAATTTGTCGAGGGGTGCCGTTTTCCTTTTGTGCTTCGATCACGGATTTGCCGATGTAATCCTCGGGGGAATTACAGAATTTGGCCAAGCCCGCCTCAACAGGGGTATTTTCGCGCGTCATGTCCGAGCCGAAGGACAACAATCCGCCTTCTATCCGTTCGATCAGATTTGGACAGCCTGCGCGTACGTTCAAATCCTTACCCGCCGCCATCAAGGCATCCCACAGCGGCATGCCGAATTGCGTGCCATCCACATAGATTTCAAAGCCGCCCTGTTTGGACCAACCAGAGCGCGCAACCACAAATTCGGTATCCATAAACGCCATGCGTTTGTAACGGAAGAAACGTATATCGCGCACATCATCCCCAAAAACACGCGACATCAGTTCGTCGGCCTTTGGCCCCTGCACCGCAAGTGGCGACACATCGGGTTCCACAATTTCAACATCCATCTTTGATGCAATCGCAAGCCCAAGCGCATATTGCAGCAAATCACCATCCGCCAATGACAGCCAATAATGATCCTGCGCCAATTTGATCGCCACAGGGTCATTCAACATGCCCCCATTATGATCACAAATCGGCACATAGTAACACTGATCATCCGCCATGCGATCCATGTCGCGCGGACTCATCAACTTCATCAGGCGCAGGGCATCGGGGCCCTGAATGCTGACCTGTCGCTCAACGGCAACATCCCAAACCTGAACATGCTCTTTCAGGTGGCGATAATCGGCCTCATAGCTTTCAAAATAGCTGGGCAGCAACATGTGGTTATAAACCGTATATGCCTTGGCGCCAGCCGCCTGAACACCGGCTGTAAACGGGGTGCCGCGCACGCGGCGTGATGGAACAATACCTGCCATCCTAGGACTCCTAATCCAAAGAGAAACGAAAACAGAGGGATAGGTTTCAAACCTACCCCCTGTTTCAATTCAAAACGGGTTTAGCGTGGACCGTGCCAATTGATTTGGCAGATCTCGGCAGAGCGGCCGTCAAAATCCCAAACGCGGCCATGGGCGCGCACACGGCCTTGGGTAGCAGTAGCGACAGTGATATCCGGACCCATCCAGTATTCTGTGTTTTTCACAACGATTTCTTCGCCCTTGTGACCTGGAACTGGAACAACCTCGCCCTGAATAACCTTGCCCACCATCAAGCGGCGTGCATTGCCTTCGGTTGTGAATTCAACAGGGGCGCGTTCTGCGCCCAAAAATTCGCTGACCAACACCTTGAACAACC
>Ga0255768_10003145_pt1 | contig 16454 bp, 8 predicted proteins | sample 071ome_33_FD_179983 | JGI IMG/M metagenome (GOLD analysis project Ga0255768, IMG submission 179983) | Coastal salt marsh microbial communities from the Groves Creek Marsh, Skidaway Island, Georgia - 071412AT metaG (version 2) | ecosystem: Environmental > Aquatic > Marine > Intertidal zone > Salt...
GACAGTTTTGCACCGGGGAAACCGTAGATTCGAGAACGAAGGAACCGTTGGGGTATAAGAACGTCCCATTTCACAGAATAATCAAAGATTTTATGGTACAAGGAGGTGACTTTGTTAAAGGAGACGGCACAGGATGTAAGTCAATTTACGGCAGTAAATTTAAGGATGAAAACTTCATCGCTAAACATACCGGACCGGGATTGTTGTCGATGGCAAACGCCGGAAAGGACGGAAATGGATGTCAGTTCTTTATCACATGCGCAAAGTGTGAATGGTTAGATGATAAGCACGTAGTTTTTGGAAGAGTTATCGGTGATGGCATGTTAACATTGCGTAAGATGGAAGCGGTTCCAGTCTCAGGTGGCGCAAACACGCCGAAACTAGCGGTTGTAATCTCACAATGCGGAGAAATGTGAGCCATGTAGTCACGGTATTCTCATGTATATATGTATGTGGAGTATTTAGAATAGCTCGATTAAAGTAATAATAATGTAATAATAATAATAATAATAATAATAATAATAGTAAAGGAATTGATTGAGGATGCACAACACCATTTGTGGTCTTCTTAAAGGAGCTGCCTCGAATATATTTACGCGACGGTAAAACTGTCCACTTTTTCATCTTAGACTTTATTCACAGTAGAAGCAACAACTTCTACTCCAGATGACGACGACAGCGACGACGACGAGATATTCGAAGTTCTAAAAGTCTGGACGTTTGAGTATCTTCTCCAAGAAAGTTGCTCGAGTTTGTATTCGATGAGCGTCCCGTTTCCGTCGTTTTCATAATCTTTTGGTCTCCAACCATACTGAACCTTAACGATTTTAGCACCCGCGCCAACGTGCAAGAATAGACCACGGTCGTTATATCCGCCTTCCTTCGACATTACATGTTGTTCGTACGTGGGAATCCTGAGAGAGGCTTTGAGATATCCCGAGATACTCGCTTGCGTTTGCTCAGATTCCTCCTCAATTTTCTTGATGGCTTTTTGTTGCATTTCGCGGAAGCCTCTCGTTCGAGTTACGGCGCATACTGTTTTCACCATGGGAACTCTTTCTGCAAAGTGAAGTACGAAATCTCTGAGCTGCATGCCAACGTCGCCACCGTTTTCGAGCGAGTAGCGTTGATCGGCAAAAACATCCAAAAGTTGTATCGTCTCGGATGAGAACGGCTCGACTCGAGCAGACTCTTTTGTCGCCCAACAGTTTCTCTTAGACACGTCTTCTGTGCTTTTGACAAACTGCGTATACATCATCCCTTTCAGCGAGGCATTGGCGTTTTCAAAATCTTCATCGTCCATATCAAATATCGCAAAGTTCATCACTCGATTATTCAACACGCGATCGCGAATTGTATCTTCAGATGTGCGCATCTCCGGACACGATACCCAAGCCTCGCGCTCAATCTCAACCAACTTATCGACGTTAGAGAGCGATAAAGTGTTGGTAACTTTGAAGTTTCTCTTTCGAAAGGTCGCAATGAAGAGAACGCTTGCATCAGAAGATGGTGAAAGTGGAGATGATGACACCCATTCGGCTGGTTCATCACAAAAATCGAACAAGGATACGTCGTATGTACCTCGCAAAGGATAAATTCCACACGAAGCGAGCTTGAGCAAAAGCAAGTGCGCAGAATTTTCGTGCTTTGCGATGGCATCGAAAAATACTCCACCACAGTTGACTCCATTTCTCTCGCCTCGAGAAGAAGACGCCAAGAATGTCGTGGTTGCAAATGTCTCCTCATCAGTGAGAGCAGCTTCCTCATTATCCATCTCGCGGCAGATTGCCGTCACCACAGCATCTAGCGAAAGTGAATTCATCGCATCGCTTCCCACTAGAATAACTTTTTGTCTCTTCACTCGAGCGATAATCGAAGTTTGTCGATGAATTTTGTCATCATCCGTTACACCGCGAACAGGCGACGACGGGAAAAAATATCGGGCTTTTGACCACTCGTCCAAGGCTTTCAAAAACGCCTGCCCGAGTCCCGGGGAAACGCCTAAACATGGAGTTATCACACTTGTTTCCGGCAGAACGGTCTTCAAACATATCTTTTTTGACGATGCAATTTCACTTTTTGCATCAAACATAGACGAAGATAATGCCTCGGACACGATATCGTGAACGAAAATATCTTCTTCGATTTTGCTTCTTCTTAGATTGTCATCGCCAGCCGAGGCGAAGAGCGCATCGTATAACGATGTGACGAGAGAAGCATTTGCTCTATCCGCAGAGCATGGTTTGAAACGCGCATATTCACTGGTATTTCTAGAGTTGCTCTTTACACCGTCGGATTCGCTTGAGCGCGTGAAGACTCCCAAATTTGCATTTGATGGTATCTTGAGATGTGGATCACGCTCGAGCATCGCACAGAGAGTGAAGGTTTTCATCGACGATGCGAAGACGTTTTCATCATCTCCGTCTCTCACTACAGTATTACTGCAAGAGATGACGTTCGCGTTCTCTGGAAGCATTTTTGGTACACATTGTAGGGAGAAGCAAACATCATTCCCCTCGTGTGCGTCTTTCTGCGCCGCCGCTCGTTGTAGAACGACCCGATGCACTCCATCAAGAAGAAGTCGAGAGAAGAAAGATATGGCGGCATTCGCTTCTCTGCCCGTGACCAGCAAAGCTTCGTTTGCGATGAAAAAACGATCGCACTTGGCTATACTGTGTACATGCGGATCAGATTCAGCAGCATTGATATCGTGGTCGTCATGAGAGAGGAATTTCACGCGAGCGACGGCAAGAAGATCCTCTGAGACTGGTCCAAAAATCTGTCGGATGAAACTCAGCTCGTCTTCCTCTTCTTTCTTTGCAATGTAAAGATACGCGAACTTTTCTTCCAGCGCATCCTTGCATGCCACTTCACAAACTTCGTCGGCAGTAGTATCATCCTGTTCTTTCTCGGCGACACCACAAGAGAGATATTTTTCTTCCTCTTCTTTTTCTCTTTTTGACAACAGCGGGCGGTGAAGGAGAGGAGGAGGACACACTGTCGCGCGTTTCAACAGGCCCATAGCTGCTGCGCACAATCTCTCGCATTTCCTTATGTCCTCCTCGGAAGTCGCTTCGCAGACTTGGTATAAGATTGGGACATTCTCTTCGTCGTCATTTTCGTCGTCGACTTTCGAAACGAGGACGCTTTTTTTCGCTCGAGGAAGCAGCGTTTCCCCTAAAACAATGCTCTCCTGATTTACCGCCAAAAACGGAATTTTTTCACCTCTGTTGAAAAAATTAACCTTCTGTTCTTCTTCTTCTTCCCCTGATTCAGAGAAAGAAGCTGAAGAAGATATGATGTTGAACGCATCATATGGATCGATCGATCGGTTATATTTTTCAAGTGTCGACCGCGGTGAATTTATGAGAAGATTCGAAGCCACCTTGATCGCTCGGCGCGATCGCTGTTGTTGATGTTGACGTTCTTCTTCGTCTTTTTCTTTGACTCGCATGTCTTTTTTTTCTCTGACGCACGAGCCAATTCCCCTTTTTATAAATCACCTAATAAAAAAAACTTCAACTTTGCAAGAAGACGAGCGCGAGTATTCTCGTGCACAAATAGGAACGAGATCACGCGCAAATGAGTCTAAAGAGCGCGCTTGTTTCTCTTCTACGTTTGCGTAAACAGTCGATAAAATCACAATCTGCGCGCGCGCGAAAGAGAGAGACTGAGATAAAATGAGATAATTGAGGACACTTTTTGAGAAAATATCTTTTGCGCTTTTTTTTGCTTTTCATGAAAACAAGCGTTACCAACTTTTTTATTAAAAACCCTAAATATTCGGGAGAGCTGATGAAGAGACGAAAGCTAAAAGGAGACGCAAACGCAAGGAGAGGCGGAGCGTGCCGAAATCATGGTTGACGCGAAAACGCACCGGCTTTATTTCAAGTCTAAGCTTGAGCTGGTGACCAACTGCGCGTGGACGAAGAGTAGTAATAGTAATAGTAAGACGAACGACGGTGCTGGCGAGAAGGCGTCGTCGATCGTGTTTTTAGATGCGCTGGAAGAGGAGATCGCGAACGAAAAGAAAGAGAGAGGAGGAGGAGAAGAAAGCGACGAGGACGTAAACGAGGAATTCGCGGAGAGAGTGGTGTACTCCCGATTGTCGTTTTCGCCCTCCTCGTCGTCGTCCGGAGGAGGAGGAGGAGGAGGAGGAGGTGAACAAAGGAGAAATGAACAACACCAACTGAATCAACAGTCAAAGTTCAAGTACCTGTTAGAAACGTTTCACAGAGCGGATGACGAGTTGCGAAAATCCACTCTCGCGCAGTTCGCGAACGAAAGCGACGCGAAAGAAAAGTTCGACATGTTGATGCAAGAGGTGAAGAAGTTGTGCGTTTCATACGGTGGATTGGTGTTGAATCCTGATGAGGAAATTCGAGGCACCCGAGAGGAGCCAGGTATGTTCCCGATATCAGAGTGGGAGGAAGAATACGGCGTGAATGAGTTTTCGTATCGATTATATACGGGAGAAATCAGTCAGATGTATTTGGATGCCTTTTGTAAAAAGTTTGGCGAAGAAGATCCCGACTTGCTGGACGCGATATTCTTGCACGAAAAGCAATGGACGTTTAGGAAAGAGAAGTCTCTACCGACGGAACCTTTTCTCTTGCACGGAATGTCCATTCTCGCGGATTTTGATCCATTTTTGAGGGCAATGTTTATGCTCGCTGCGAATCCAATTTCCGCGGCGAGATTGATAAAGCATCCGCTGTGGGTGCCCAAAAGTCGGAGTGCTCAAATCTTTCCTCCTCTACCACCTCACGTCATGATGATACAAAATTTTAACTCAAACGCGCGAACACCCGACGGATACGTGTTGGGCAAAGATTTTGAGGAATGTTCAATATTAGGCCCGCTGTTTGCCCTTTCGCCGATGTTCACGAGGGTTCCAGCGATGAATATGTTGAGCGGAATACGAGAACCAAGCGTATTTCCTGCATTGTTTCCTAGCGTTGATTTAGGATCGAAAGACTTGAAAGTGAGTGTGCGAGAAAGAGACAACGCGCACGCGACGATTTGGATGCACATGGCTCGCGTTTACGAAGGTTTGCACGCAATCTTGAAAACTTTGCTTAAACACGGCGGATCAACTCGGGATGGCGTTTTGAACTGGATCTTTGTGAACTTGCGCGTGAATAAGAAAAGAAGTCAACAAGAGCAACAATTATCTTGGTTTGAGAATTGCTCGGATGGCTACTTCGTAAACTTTTGCGAGACGATGTTACGTCTGAGTTTGCCATTTACGGACGTTCTTAACGGAACTGGAAAACATCTGCCCAAAATTAAAGCAGAATACACCCTTTCTAAATCGTGCGGCATAACGGACTACAAAGATTGCACGAGACTGGGCATGACCGAGAGCGAAGCTGAACAATGCTATAACAGCGGGGAGTTTGAGTTAAAAGAAATCGGCGATACTAGCGCGTCGTCGTGGGGCTTTGTCTGTGAATGTTTTTTCGCGACTCATCGCGCTATGCATCTGGGAATTATTGCGTGCATCAACGCGCAAGAAGAGAGGCAGCGGCACATTATACGTCGTTATGCGGAAAGAGTGAATGAATTGGAGGAGGAGTTACAATCTTTACCCGGGAACGATCCACGCAGACACGAGTTTGCTGTTCAACTCCGACAACTTACCCTGAAAAAAGATGGTTACATTCAACAGACAATGCTTTGTGATGCGACCTTGATGGATCCGAGAGTAGTGTCGGATAGTTTCGCATTCTATCGTCTAACATGCGTGTGGTTATTGAACGCAGCAAGAAATGGTGGAGGGGTTCAGACATCACCGGCAACGCCAGCAACGACGACGCAACTCCCAGACGAAGCCTCGAAAGCTTTCCGAGCGATACCAGAAGAAATTGTCGAGGACACACTAGACTACTTGGAGTACGTCATGTGCACGAAAAGTTCATCGCATTCGTTGATCGAGAACGAAATCTTGACTGAAGTCGTTGACTTTCTCGTCCTCTTCTCCGGCGCGTCAGAGCATATCAAAAATCCATATCTTCGATGTAAGTTTGTCTCAGTTATACACTCATTCTTGCCAGATTATTCTGGCTCAGACAAATTAGGCCGAGTGATGTTCGAAACGAACCCGAGCGCGTTTCAGTTTCTCATCCCGAACTTGCTCAAACTCTTCGCCGATGCCGAGCAAGCCGTTGGTCCTTACGAAAAATTCAACGTCCGTAAAGAAATCGGCGACATTTGCGAGTATCTTTGGGCAATCCCGGAGTACCGGAACGGTTGGAAGATTTTTTCAGAAACCAAGTGGCGCTTTTACGCGAAGTTCGTCGACATGCTCATCAACGATGCCGTGCATTCTCTCGGTGAGGCCATGGAAAAGCTTCCGCAAATTCGAGAAAGAGAAGCGTTGATGGCGGATGAAGCGCAGTGGAATCAGTTGACGGACGAACAACGCGAAGATCACGAGTCGCATTACGAACGCAGTGAACAAGAGCTGAGATCGGATTTGTTTTTCGCGAAGCAAAACATAGAAATGATGGCGTATACGAGTAAAGAGATCGCCGCGCCGTTCTTAAGGCCCGAGATTATCAAAAGAGTCGCGGACATGTTGAACTACTTCCTCAGTCATCTCGCCGGCCCGGAGAGACGAAAGTTGAAAGTGAAAAACCCTGAAAAGTATAAGTTCGATCCGAAAGAGTTACTCACAAAAATTGTCACCGTGTATCTCAACCTTTACAAAAATGAACGCATCATCAATGAAGGCGTGGATAGGATGGAAACAGACTCGGAAAAGACGTTAGCCGAGGCGATTTCGGAAGACGGACGCAGTTACAAAGACGAAGTGTTCACAATGGCCATCGAAGTTCTCTCCAAACATTTTCTTCTCTCGCCGACGGAAATTGAGATTTTCCAAAAGCTGCAACAAGCCGCAAAGAAAGCTGCAGACGATGCCGTCGATCTCGAAGCCGATTTGGGCGAGATTCCAGACGAATTTCAAGACCCTCTCATGTGCACTTTGATGAAAGATCCAGTCATCGTACCCATCACCAAAAACGTCTGCGACCGGGCCACCATCGAGCGCCACTTACTTTCTAACGAAACGTGTCCTTTTAGTCGTCAGCCTTTAAAAGTAGAGGATTTAAAAAGTGACGTTGAGTTGAAGAGAAGAATCGAGGAGTGGGTCATGGAGCAGAAGAAAAAGGCGAAGAAGTAAAAGTAGTTTATTTTTAAATAGCACCACACCGCACCCGCGCGTCTGCGCCGTGATTCTCGTTGTAAAAATAAAGAAGAGACAAAAAAGCGCTACTCGTACACAACAAAAAAAAACAGCGATACACAAGCGATAACAAAATAAATTTATGTTTCACGCGACCGCATCGACGATGAAGCCGTCGTCTCTGGTGCGCAGCAACATCAGTGCGTTTACGAATGCGAAAAAGAACGAAAGAGGAACATCATCATCCACGACGACGAAACGGAAAACGAAGAGAAGCGCGAAGAAAAGCGAGGACGCGACTACTGATGATTATTCCGCTCACGAAACCGATTTCGATGCGTTCGAGCGCGCGCTTTCTTCGCTCTCTTCCTCTTCATCGTCGAGCAGTGACACGAATTACGATAACTACGACAACAATGGCGTCGATAGTAATTGCATTCAAACGATGAAAACGAAGAAATTCAAAAAAGCAGTTTCCGCGCTGTGTGCTTCATTCGTTCTCTCGACCGAAGTTTTACTCCTTTCCTCCTCTGTTGCGTTTCCTCCGGAAGCGAACGCTTTGTTATCAAACCCAAACTCAGGTTTGCCGAGAACTCCAACCGCGGCGTTAAGACGAGCTACGCCAAGAGTGAACGCGGAGTCTTCAGATGTTCAGGATAATTTGGACGACGCGGCGTATCAGTTTCGCATCCCGCAACGCAAACCGTGGAACTCGATGTTGAACGAAATCAAGAAAGCGAAAGAGATTGCCAAGGAGAAAAGAGGTGAGATTTTCCAACCGATAGTGAAAGAAAATCAAGCCGGCGCGGAAGCTGAGATTGAAAACTTAGTCATCGCCTTGGACAGATTAATCTTAGCGTGCGAAAACCAAGACGTGGAGAATTTCGATAAGTGGATCGCCAAGGCGATAGAAGCGAATGGAAACATCATGATCAGCCAAGTGAACGACTTACCATTTTTGCTACCACAGAGATACCAAGAGTTACCAAGAATGACTGGACGCGCGGAATTAAAGTTTACGATTAAGCACGGCGACGGAAGTTCGTTTGGAAATTTGAGGGGCGAGCCTTTGAAAACTGTGGATCTCGAGATTACCTGCGACGGTTTCAACGCGCCGATAACGGCGGGAAATTTTGTCGACGCGGTTAAAAGAGGCGAATTCGATGGGAGCAAATTAAACTTATCCGAGACGGCTGTTATTTTTGGCAATGGCGATAATACAAGATCTATTCCTCTGGAGGTCAAGGCATCGAATGAGTTCGAGCCGCGATACCGATCGCCTTTAGATGTTGCCAGCGGTATCGATGCGTTACCGTCCATCCCTCTCTCAGTGAATGGGAGCGTCAGCGCCATGCGCTCAGCCACCGACGACGGCGCGTCCTCTTCCTCCCAGTTTTTCCTCTTTAATTTCGATCGCAGACAAGCCGGTTTAGGTGGCGTAGCGTTTGAAGAAGGTGAGTTTTCAACCTTTGGCTACGTCACGAAAGGATTAGACTACGTGAGAGACTTACGCAAGGGCGACGTGATTGTGAAAGCGTCAGTCACGGCGGGAGGCGACCGGTTGGTGAATCCGAGCGTCAGTAAAGCCGATCGAGTCGATGAAATAGAAGCGGCGGAAATAGCTGATAAAGAGTTGTTAAAAGCAGAGAAAGGCGTTTGAAACTTTGGAATGTTCCCGCGATAAAATGAAAAAAATATAAGTTTTGTGTTATAACTCGTACACGTACCCAGTAGTTTTCTTCGCCCTTTTCCCGATTCCCGTCGTCATCGACACTTCACACAAATGAAACAAAACACACAAAGCAACAGACACTGACAGAGAGATTCTCTCGTTTGGGTAAAAAAAACATTCCGCGTCAAGAAAATCGAAAAAAATTTAGAGCACAGATCAGGAAAAACTTACTTCTGTCTTTGCAATGAAACAAGTACACCACAAGTCACAAAAAAACGTCAGCCACGAAAATTCGTTTAATAGAAATAGGGAGAGAAAATGGTGGCGGTGATGATGATGCATGCATCGGCATCGGCATCGATAAAATGCCAAGCGAGGACAACTGCTGTTTATGACCGCGCTGACTTCCGCGTCGCGCGATCAAATCGCACAACCATTCGCGCTTTCGCAAAAGCGCCGGTGGCGTCGTTGAAAATCGTATCTAAAAACGCTACCGAAACGTTGGGAAGAAGAAATCTCCTTCGCACCACTCGTCGGCGGCGCACGAGCAGTACTAGTAGCATCAATAGTAGTAGTGGTAGTAGTAGTAGTCACAGTAATATTGTTTTCGTGTCCTCGTCGCTGGCGAACGAACAACCCCGAGCACACAGTAAAGGTGTGTTGGACACCGAGAAGATGAGTTCTTTTGCAGAAGGAAAAGAGTGGAACACGAACCTTCGAGCGACGTGCGAGGCGATCGTGAAAGTGAACGAAGCGGACGATATCACGCCCGAACTATCGTTGGCGAGTTACATGCGACTGCCGGTTGAGCAGTACGTGGACGTGCCGTTGCCGTTAGGCGCGAAGATGACGAAATATTTCGACGAGACCATTAAAGAAGACGAAGGCTTCTTCGAGCTCACCATCCCGGGGCTGAAGTTCTTCACGTTAGAGGTGAAACCAGTCGTGAGAGTGAAAGTGAGCGTTTTGACGACGGATAAAGAACAAAGGTTGGTGTGGAGTGGCAAGACAAAGGCGAACGATGTGAAAGCAGAGGAAGAAGAGAAGAGAAGAAAGAAAATGAATAAAATGTACCGACCGGAACGCGAAGACGCGGATATGAGAGGTCCGTGCGTTTTGATCGAAGTCGCGAGTTGTCGATTGGAAGGGAAGGAAGTTGAAAGTCTCGGCATAAACGAGATGTTTATCAATCGAGGGAGCACTGCGTTCCGCTGGAAGAGCAGAGGAGATGATTCGTGGGACCGCGGTGATTTGTTGCACTACGGTATTGGCTCGGCGGAACACGCCGATGACGTTTCGAGTAGTAGCAGTAAGAAAAAAGAGGAAGGAGAAGAAGAAGAAAAAGAAGAGGAAAAGAAATACGCGTACATCGAAGGGTGGACTGAAATCGGCGTCGGGGTCGATCCGCCAGGACCGTTTAAAAAGTTTCCGCGAAGCGTGACGCAAAGCGTAGGTGACGCCGTTCTTGGGTTCACGCTGAGGGAAATCGAGAAAGCTTTCTTACGTGGGTTAGCGAGAGACTACGAGCGGTGGTCCTCGGATGCAGAGTATAGACACCAACGAGCGACGGCTTTCGAAAACGTCGGCGCTTGGACGAATAAAGAGGAAGTGATAGATTTAGCGGCAGAGTAAAGTGTATATAAAAATAATGATAAGAATTTCTGTACAGTGGCCGATGAAAAGGAAAGTTTCGCCCAGTTTTATATTTGATGTACATATTTTTAATCAATCCATACTCACTTTCGTCCGGAGCTTACCGACGCCAAACTTGGAGACGCCGCCGCGATAGAACGAAGCGTTCCCTTTCCCACTGATTGAGCTCAATCTCATGAAACTATCATCCAACAAAACTAAACTCGCGAGTCCGCACAATCCAAGCGTTTGTAACGTCACGCATCCAGCGGCGACAAAACGCCTTTGCCACAACTTTTTCATAAACCTCGCCATGAAAACAACAGCCGGGAAGGAAAGCAACCACAACAAGCCAACAACGCGAAAGTTTCGAATGAAATTCTTCGCTCGTCTATCGACATCGACGGCAGCAATAGCCGTTCGACCACCGACGACGAAAACTGCGGCATGGACTAAACGAAGAAAAACGAGGAGAAAACCAGGTAAATGTTCGTGGTCGTGGAACGAGTTGAACATCGACTCGTATCGTCGCCCCCACGCTTCTAAAATAAAATGTAACACTGCGTTCCCTGCAATAATCATCCCACCTGCAGACAAGCGACGAGTGCTTACGCTGATACCGTCGGGTAACTTTTTGAACAAATACCCAGGCGAGCGCAACGCTGCGGTTATGTTGACTAAAATTCGCTTCGTCTCGGGATTTTCCAACGCGTTTTTACCGAGCAATCCTTTCGCGATGGCTGCCGCGCCTTTTGCGATTGTTTTGGGCGTTGGTGGCGCATTCTTCTTCTTCGCGTCGTCGTCGTAATCACCATCGCCACTAAAGTTATTCGAACGTCCTCTTTTTCGCTCTCCGTCGTCTGCGACGCCGTCCGCGCCGGCAACCGCTCCAAAATTCGCCCCCGTTCGTCTTCTCGCCGCCGATCCGCTTTCCAAACTCGAATCCCCACTAAATACTTTGGCCGCAGAACTCTTCAAACTTTCCGCCTCCGCCGTCGTCGTCCATCCACAGACGAGAAATAACAAGGTCATTGTCGTGATAAACTCAGAAGTTCCTTGCGTGACTTCTGCCATAAAATCTGCGGGTAAGTAGGAGTACCGCCAACGCAAACCTTTCCCATCTTTGACGAACCTTCTCAAGTGTAGTAGTTCAAGAAATAAGCTCAACATCTGTAAAAAGTACGCCAACATCACTAAAAGAACGACTAAATGCGTCGTTTTTTCGTTCCTTCTGTGCATGCGAATGGCCATGGAGACGAATACCAATCCTAAGAAGAACATGAATAAGAAATTCGTCACGTACACCCACCCGATGCCGCTCAAATCGGACGGTAAGTGTTGACCGTTATTCTTTATCGTGATATCAAAATGTAAAGGCGGAGGCTTCGCGTCGTAAAATTCTAACGCGCAATCTGCGACAACGATGTACCAAAACGCAGATCTCGACGCGTTATACGTCACGCCTCTTCTTCCTTTCACTTGTCGCATCGCTCGTAAGCTCGATTCGAAATACGTCTCCCGGTGCACAATCTTCTGCGGCGTCAAAGAATCCGTGTTTGCCGCTTTTCCTTTGAGTCCCCAAGCTTTGGAAGACGGTGGCTTCTTCTTCTTATTGTCCGCGGCTTTTCGAATGGCTTCTTCGTCCACCATGTGATTCTCTGGATGCACCCAACTGACGTTCCCGCTGTCCAAATCCACTCGGTAGGAATCTCCCGATTCTGGATCTTCAAAAAACTCGTACCCTTCCGCCTTGTGCGTCGCTTTCGGGTGCGGTAAATCCACATCGTGCTCTAAATTTGCCATGTTACATCGCGTATCGCACAAGCTTCCTTTCTTCACCTGTCGGTCGTATTCTTCGTACGATTTATCTTCAAACAATAAGACTTTCAACTTATGTCTGCCTCGCTCCCAACCGGTTTTCGCGGTTGATAATTTCACGCTTATATCTCCAGTTCTTCTCACCGCAAATTTACCGATCGTTTGCTCCGTGTTCGCGGAATTCAGCTTTAACGTTCCCGTAAATCTCTCCGCGTTTGCTAACGAGAGGGTGAGCGAGAAGAAGAAGAGGAAGAAAAGGACAACCGCGTGGTGGTGGCGGTGGCCGGAGGAGGAGAAGGTCTTCTTCGAATTCATCTTCTTTTTGAATTTTTTTTTGTGCGTGTGCGGCAAACGCACAATAAATACAAACAGAGGAGGGGAACAATTTCTTTTAACGAACAATATATTTAGGGTTTTGTATCAGAACTGAAAAAAAAAAATTCCTCTCTCCCTTCTTCCTCGCCCCCCTCAATTTCTTCTTCGCGCTCTTCTTTTGCCGCTAAAAAACAACGCAACCACAAACACACTTAGACACAAAAACATACTTAAAACGTATATAACCCCCAAAGGGGATGACGGCAGCAGCAGCACTTGAAGTCGCTTTGAGAACGACAACGAGAACAACGAGAATAACGAGAACTATTTTGATGACGACGATATTCGTCGGCGGCGGAGAAAGAGGAGGAATACCGCGGAGCGCGATGTTGTGCGCGAGCGAGGCGTGGCACGGCCGGTGGAGCAGCGCTTTGAGTAGGGGTAGGGGTAGGGGGGTCGTGTTGACGAACAGTTGCAGCGCGATGAGTAGTAGCACGCTAAAGAGCGAAAATGACAGGAATAGAGGTTGTGGTATCCACAGTCTTGGCAGCAGCAGCAGAAGCGAAAGCAGCCGACGAGACCCAATGAACAAGAAAAGGTTTGAATTCTACAACGTTACCACCGTTGCTCCTGCTGCTGCTGTTGCTACCGCTGGACGAGTCGAAGACTATTTCGACGACTACGACGAGTTAGACGAGTTAGACGACCCGTGGAAAGAAAGTTCCGAAGACTTTGACGACGAGGAAGGTGGTATAGTTTTAGGCCCGAAAAAGCCAACGCCAGGGACGAAGAAGAGTAAAAAGAGTCCACCGAAACGAGGCAGTAGCTTGACTTCGCCGAACTCTTCTCCGCCCGACGGGGTTCGCGCGTTTTCTTCCTCCTCTTCGTCATCGTCTATTGGCATTTCGAGAGAAGACGACTTACCGAAACCTGGAGAAGATGAGGATAGTTCGCCGCCTCGACCGCTGGAAAAAAGCGACGTCGAGATATCCTTCTCGCGCTCGGGAGGCGCCGGTGGACAGAACGTGAACAAAGTAAACACGAAAGTGGACATGCGCTTATCTCTCAACGGCGCCGTGGCGTCTGGATTTCTACCCAAATGGGTCGCCGCTCGACTGCGTATATTAGAAAAGAACAGAATCAATAGCGAAGACTGTCTAGTCGTGAACAGTACAAAACATCGAACGCAAAGTAAGAACATAGACGACGCTTTAGAGAAGATGGATGATATCATCCAAAGCGCCTCGGTGTTGAAGGACGTGGAAAACGCTCAAGCCAGAAAAAAGATGGAGAAGAGCGCGAAGCGGGCAAACGCCAAGCGCTTGGAACAGAAGAAAAACGCCAGTCAAAAGAAAAAGTTACGATCGGGTAAAGGTTTCGATTAATCACGTGAATACATTAAAATCGCGTAACATGTGCGCGCGCATCTAAATATACGTTTCTTACCTGCGCGTTTTGTGCCTTCTCTTTTTTTTGGATTTTTGGTTTTTTGCTGTCGTGAAACCCTGCATTGCTGCGCGGTCAGAGAACCGCTTTTTGCCCGGACTTTTGCCGACTGCTTCTTTTGTTGGTTTTAGTAACAACTTCAAAAAAGTAAACATATTGAGAGAGAAAAAGAGAGAGACTTTATCGATAAAAGCAAAAACACCGATAGCACGACGAGCATCAGCATGTCCGTGTTTTCTAATCCGTGGTTGTGGACGCGATCGCCGATGTTGAGGCGTTGGTTTTTACTTTTTCTCAGCGCGATTGAGTGTACGTTTTGCACCGGCGTCATGTTTGGAGCCTCGTCGTTGTTTGTGATGATGAGAAAAGAGGGACAATATTCGGAACTGTGCGCTTCGAATGGAAGTGATGATTACGATAGTAACAACAACGACGATGATGCCACCGCTAGCACAGCAATAGCCACGTGCGCGAGCGCGAACTTGAAATATTCCGCAATATATACCGCCGGAGCGTTCGGGACACCGGTTTCACTGCTAGTTTGGGGCATCCTCATTGATAAATTCGGGGTGTTGCCGATTCGGTTAACGAGTATACTCATATTCGCGGCTGGGTGCTTACTTTTTGCAGAATCAGACTCTGAACATTTTGACGCTTTCATGGCGGCGAGCGCGCTGCTTTCTATCGGTGGTGCGGGTTTTTCTCTCACGCATTATACATTTTGCTCTCATTGGGAGTCTACGCGATATTTTGAGATTTCGCACGCGCTCTTGAATACGGCATACGACGCTTCGACGATTTGTTTTATGATTTTCATGCTATTACATCGATCCGACGCGGAAACTTTTTCTATGCGGCACTTGTTCTATTGGTTGTTTGGTCTCAGCGTTCTTTTCTTGGTTCTATCGCACAAATGGGTTTGGGGTAAATACATGGAAAAACCAGAAGAAGTTATCTCTGAGTCAGGAGCTCGACAGCTTAAGAACATTGGGAGTATGAAACGTCTTGGCTTTAATTCGGTACAATATTTCGAGAATAAAATGGGTGTAAGCGAAGCTACGCATAACGGCAGGATTATAAATCAGATGACCTTTCTGGAGCAATTGAGAACCCCTCATTATCTGTGGCTCTCTTTGTGGACGTTTATTTGCATTTATAGAATCATGTTTTTCCTGGGATCAATTTTCGAACATCTAGTATTTGCCGGCGATGGACGAGATGTCAAAGACGCGAATGCGCTGATCCTACTTTTTAATAGTTTGATTTTGATTTCTATTCCGATATTCGGCGTTACGGGTTTGTTTGTAAATAAGTTTGGGCTTGCGATAAGTATCGCCTTGGTGAACGTGCTTGGAATAATTTCGTTTATCCCAATGCTATTCAACGATTCATACTGGTCCCTTTGGATTGGTTTTATCGCTTTTGGTATATTCAGATCTACTTTCTACACTACGATAACTGTGTATTGTCAGAAGGTGTTCGGTCCCAGTACATTCGGTAAAATGTACGGAACCGGTGTCGGCATTTGGGCTATTCTATCGGCGGTCTTGCAATACCCGACGATGAATTCTGTTTTGGAGAGCGATTCTCCGAAGGAAGCGTTCTTCTATATAGACCTATCCCTCGTCATAAGTGGTGTCATCATATTTGCTATGCCTATGTGGATGCATTTTAGCAAGAAAGCAAGGAAGAAAGAAAAGAAGTTGAGATCCGTGGAGAATGCCAACGCCGGTCAAGAACAACGAGGTAACCAGAAAGAAGCATCATCCAAGGATCACGTCGGCGGCGCCGGCGCCGGCGGCGATGACGACGATGACGACGACGACAACGTTGAGGTATAGTTACAGTGAACTTTAGATGTAAATAAATAGTGATTGTAGAGAGAGAGAATGAGAGCGCGAGCGATGCCTACAAAATATCTTGTGTTTTTTGCTTATTCTTCTTTTTCTTCTTCTTTTTCTTCTTTTTCTTCTTCTTTTTCTTCTTTTTCTTCTTCTTTTTCTTCTTTTTCTTCTTTTTCTTCTTCCCCAGACGCCAGAGTTTTCTCTTGCACATCTCAATTCACGTGTTTACAAACTTTCTCAATTATTATGCTTTAAAGTGTATATTATTATTCTTACTATTGATTGAGGGCAAGTAAGGGAGAGGGAGAAGAGTCGCATCACGCGCGCACACACAACACGCACGCGAATCTTTTTATTTATTCGCGGCGCAAAAATCCGTGCGCGCACGAATGAGAGAGAGGAAACAAAAGAGAGAGATGAGAAACGAAAAAGCGGGTCAAAAAACAAAAAACAACCGTCGTTTCAACTCTCGTCGACGTCGCAGTCCATACCAGTACTCTTTGGCATCTTGTTTTCTCTTTTTTTGTTTCAACATCCA
>Ga0255768_10003149_pt1 | contig 16442 bp, 34 predicted proteins | sample 071ome_33_FD_179983 | JGI IMG/M metagenome (GOLD analysis project Ga0255768, IMG submission 179983) | Coastal salt marsh microbial communities from the Groves Creek Marsh, Skidaway Island, Georgia - 071412AT metaG (version 2) | ecosystem: Environmental > Aquatic > Marine > Intertidal zone >...
AACGTAAAATCATTCATTTTTGGCATGAATGGTGGCCATAATTAGAATTTATAATAAATCAAATGAATATGCAAACGGTGTGCATTCATGTTGTGAATATAGATAGGCATTAAAAAGCCCTCACTTGGAGGGCTTGGGTTGTTACTGCTTTATGACTATTGAAGAGTCGGACTGAATGGACAAAACAAAAGCCTCTTTAACTTCACCATTGGTTCTGCTCCTTACAATTAAAATTGGCTCTTTTCTAGCCTGCTCATACACCTTTTCAGGATTCCTGGCAAACTCGCTTGCTTTATAGGATTTCATAGTATTCACCCGCTATAGCCAGTACATGTTTTATCGATGGTATAAATCCTGACTTCATCAAAAAAGAAACAGTTATTTTTGTCTTATAATTGACAATTGCCGTTATTGAATAGCTATCTCCATACCATCGAGAATGAGCGGTATTGCCATACCAAAACACATTAAAAATAGGTGTTTTCTCGTTAAATTGCACATCATTAGCCTCTATTGACTCTTCTACCTTGGCCATAATCGCAGGTTCTATGCTGTCGTATATGTTTTGTAGTCTCATTTAACCACCTTAACCACTTTAAGAACTGGAGCGGGCTTCTTGCGCCCCGTCTTCTTTTTCTTATTCCAGTGCATTTTTCCATCTGGAGATATATTTAGGCCTTCTATAGTTACTTTGTCTCCAACCTTAATTTCATCGCTCATAGCTTTGTAACCTTATACGACTTAATTGGATAAATTAGCCGAGTCACATACTCACCGTTTCCAGATACTACAAACTCTCTGCCTTGATCCCTAAGAATACTATTGGTATTAAAGCCCCAGAGTTTATAGTCTTCTTCAGAAAAACCCTCCTCTTTGTAATCAAGATTCTCTTCAACCTTAAAACCCATGGCATCACACATGGCCATAAGAAGCTTCATTTCATCACTTGTTGCATTATTTGTTTTATTCACAGCTATCTCCTTATTCAATTAACACGAATAAGATAGTAAAGATAAAGGGCTATGTAAAGCCCTTATTGTATCTGAGTAAACATCTGCTTGGCGTTGTCTATTTGCTTTCCTGCTGTTTCAGCTTGAATCTTAGCAATGTCAAACCCGGCTTTTTGAGCTTTTGTTACAGCCTCCAGCCTCTTAGTTTCAGCATTGAACTGATCAACCTGCTTATCAAGCAGCTCGGCATTTGCAATCTTATCCTGAGCAACGGCAGCGATCATGGCCGGATCCTGCTGTGCTTGCTGCTGAGACTGAATCATCTGCTGAGCAATCATCATTGCCATTTGCACATCTTCAGGCTCTGTTATACCAAGGTTTTCAATAGGATAGCCAGCCATTAAGAATTGCAACGATTGAGAGACAAGGATCTGAATCTCATTCATCCTGGCGATCTTTCTCATTGCTTGAGTACCTTCACCAGTTGTTGATTGAATGGCTGTCATTAGTGCCATTTGCCCAATTGGCGTATCTGTGCTGGCGTATTGAAGCAGCTCAATCGCGCTCTGTCGCTCAGCGTCCTTCTTGGTTTTGTATGACTCGCCCTGCTTTACGCTAACGTCATATCGACCGCGAGCAGAGTTAACATTCGGCCCGTAAACCTGTGTTTTTGGATCAACACCATATTGCAATGTCTCTACAATCGCATAACCACCATCCTCACGCATTGTTCTAATTGATCTAGGATTGCTAAAGTAAAGTTTCTGAGCTGCTGGAATCCATACATAACAAGCATTTCTAATTGAGTCAGAGGCGTTTGTAAACAATGGAAGGAAGGCGTCATCTGTTCTTTCGTTAACCTGCCTGATTGCCTCTGCACTAGATCCTGCTGGAAGTGTTGCCTGACCTTCTCCTGATTGCTGCTGAATGTTTCCAGCAAGGAATTGCAATGCTGTAGCGAGACCGGAGCCTACCTGCGGAGGTTGATGAAGAGCAGTTGGGCCGTAGTGCACTGGATTTCCGTTTGCATCTCTAATTGGATCGGCCAACTCAAAAGGTCGGTTTTCAATATTGCTATTAGCCCTTGCTTGCGCATGTCGCTGCATCTGCTCCGGCGCGTATTCTGGTTTAGTAGTTTGCGGCTGACTGACAATCTCCATCAGCGCCCCAAACCCCATGTTTAGGAATCGCTGATTGTCTTTCTGGCGACAAACCTCGCCGCAGTAGTACTCAATACCGTTGATCTCTCTGTGGTATCCGTACACTGGAATGATAGGAATGGTCTTAAATGGCGTTATAATTGGTTTTATTAAGTACTTATCGCCTGACATTAAGGCATATTCAACAACCTTAATGCGCTTATCCACCTTTTCAATGGACTCCTCGCCATAAGCGTCAATCAGCTCTTCAAAGTCTTCTTTATCGATCTTTGTTCCAAACTCATCAACATACTTCCTACCATCACGAATAAACAGGCGACCATCTGGGAATCTATACTCTGTGATGCGCTTCTTTGACACTTCGTAATAATGGGCAATATAGATATCTCGGCCTGGGTCGTATTCGTCACAATCCCAATCAAATAGCGTTGAAAAGTCAGTTGACTGAAAAGAGGTGATCTTTGTGTCAAACTCCTTCTCGGTCTCTTCTCTATTAACGCGCTCAACATGCCATGCCTGAACAGCGTCACGCTTATCTTTTCGTATTGCACCAACATTATAAAAAACTGACGACGGGGCCGATCTTATCGCCTCAATGCACAGATTCTGCTTGTCTGGATCAGGGTTCTCTTCATCATCGTATTTTGCCTTGACCTTAAATGCACCAAACCCGCCAAAAAAAGCCTCTTCTGCTGCGTTATTGATAGCCTCAGCACCATCAGAGGAGTTAACGTCATTTCTCCACATGGCTTGAAGAAGCGAGGCGTCTTTCTCAGTAGCTTCCTCACTGGCGCTTGAGATTTTAGCCCCAAACTCTGCTTCCTGAAACCTGCCAACCAAAGACATGATATTCTTAAACAGCTTGTTATCTTCAGGCTTGGGCTTATTTTTAAACTGTTCTAAGTCCGATCCAGACCACTGATGGCCAGGCAGAAAAGCGAATTTAATGTCCTCAATACAGCGGCCATTCCTTTCGTAGTAGGCTCCGTATGATTTATCAAAATCAACAATTACTTTTTCGTGGGCTTTCATTTATTCACCAATGGTTTACTGTTGGCATATACAGGCTATCAACGTCTATTTCTTTTTCAAATCCAAGCTCACCAAGAGGCTTGGCGTACCTTTTCATCATGTAAGCATACCTTACAGCGTCTAAAATATCATCTCTGACCTTGACAATCTTTCCTTTATCATCCCTGTGGTACTGGTTGAACTCATCAAAGAACGATCTAAGGCCTTTAAACACCTTAAACTTACCAGTCTGCATTAGCTGCCTAATCTCGTAGATACCCTGTTCAACCGAGTTGCTAGATCCATCCCAGGTGGCACGCTCAAACAACATATTGAAGCCAGCGTCTGAGTAATGGTCTTTTTGTTGTTTTGAGTCGTCACGGCCCTTCTCGTGCTGAAGCCCATCATGCGGCCATGCAACCGGTACAAATTGTTGCCAAGACTTACAAGCACCCCAGGCATCATTAGCAGATACCCGCTCAGCCTTGTAAGCATGAGTCAGATAAATGTCTTGCGTGTCCATGTCGATGGCAAGCCTAACGTGTGCCTGAGGGTGATCCCAGCCAAAGTCCATACCGCCAATAACATGCCAGTGACTTGGAATATCAAACGGATCACACGTTATAAAGTCCTCACTAAAGTCGTAAATGCGACCATGGCCAAGCATTGGAACGCCTTTGGTGCGCATCTCTCTCTGGTGCGGAGGAAATGACTCAAGAAGCTTTTCTTTTACCTCGTCAGACAAATGAGGAGCATCATCCCAACCCTTCTGCATAAAGTACTGACTTGGCCCAGGGTCATCCATAAACTTGATTACAAGATCAGTACGTCCATTTTCAGGAGTAAAGGTTAATATTCCTCGGCCGCCTTTACCGCTATCGCCTGTTGCGGTACGAGTTAAAACTTGAGGATAGATAGCCTGATCTTTTGGCTCCTCATCGATATGGTACCAATCAACAGAGTCACCCATTAACGCGTGCTGACCCTGCGAGTATGACCAGAACTGAACCTTTGATATGCCGCCAGATGAATGCTTAACACGAACAGATCGCATAGCACCAGAAGTACCAGTCATCGACTCCCAGTCTACGATCTTGCTTTTAGGTATTAATCCGCCTTCAAATCCATTGGTGGTCTTTCTTCCAAATAGCTCATTCTGAAGAAGGTCGCGAGTTTTTTCGCCGGAATATCCCAAGCACCAAATCAGAGGCGGTGTTTCGAACCTATGCCCTGCCCAGTCTTCAGGATAGGTGCCCATGGCATGAACAGCGTCAATGAAGGTTCCAGTGTAGGTTTTACCAATACGGTTTGCAGCACATAAGCATACAGCTGTGTGAGTAGATGTTCTTTCGATAAAGCTCATCTGCCAGCCATACAAGGTGGCATACTTCTCTTTGCATCGATCGACTGAATCATCGGGCCTGATCTTTTCTACAATAGCAGGCTCCAATGCATCAAGGCGCTTGGCCAATGCACTAGCCATTCTTGCCCTCGCTTATCATCTGCTCTAGTGCTTCAAGTCGATCTTTTATTTCTGTTATCTCATTGATCTTAAGCATGTTGGCAATTGAGGCTACGAACATCTGCGCAACGTCCGGCGCTATCTCCCCTTTGGCTGCGGCATCAAGAACCTGGCTTGCTTGTTCATGTGGTTGTGATTTTGGATCAAAGTCAAATTCAACATTGCCAAGAGTTGGCTTCATGCTTGACCATCCCTTGTCGCCTAAGAACTTAAGCAGCATTCCTGAATCTTTATCATCATCATCAAAAGCCCGGTCTGCTACTTTCTTAAAGAATGCTATCTCTGCATCGTCTCTTGTAGCGTCCTCTGAAAGGCGCGCCATAGAACTCTTCCTAATACCATCAAGGACACGGTTTTTATTGCTCATGCCCCTTGCAGGAAGGTTGTCGCCTTCTTTTAGTGTTGTTGAACTCTTTGCCATGAAAGCCCTTATTTAGCCCTTATATGATTTCATCTTGACCTTTAAAAACCCCTTTCGGGGCTTACTTCTTCATACTCTTCTTGCCCTTGCACTTCCATCTAGATCTACTTATCGCATTTGGGCAGGGAGGGTTCTTGCACTTCTTTATACCAGCCGATCGAGCGCAGTAAGCATCGCCTTTCTTTGTTCCAGGCTTAGGCTTCTTTCCAGCCTGACCCACTGATCTGGTTTTGCCATTTACGGTAACTCTTACCGCTTTTCCTTTTGCTGGCTTCTTAGCTGGCATATCACAAACCCTCTATTCTAATGTCTATCTTTCGACATCTTGAGCAACGTCTTGCGTACGGGCTTTCATTCTGCCCAAACTTCTTTTGCCATTTATGCCCAAATATCAAGCACTTAACGCTTTTTCTTTGCGGTAGGCTTTTTACCTTTATATCCGTTTGCGTAGGCTGCCCGCCCTTGCGCTTCTGCTTTTGCTTTTGCATTTTTACCCCGGTAAACCTTTCCAGACTTACCCCACTTATAACCGTCTTTTCCGACTTTATGAACCGGCATTCTCTTTACCTCTTAGCGATCGCTTATATAGCCAATTGTCTAGCGCTATGTAAGCATGAACAGCTCCGAACAAAACCATTAGCACCGTATACCAATTATCACTTAAAAATGTCCCGGTCAGGGTCATTGCGTAAATGATTGTGTTTGTGGTGGTGTTTCCGGTATCGATAGTACTCACTTACTGCATCCTTAGTGTTTGTGATGGCTGCCCAGGTGCAAAAGGCCGATAAGACTATGCCGAGCATCATCCACCAGTTCATTAAGCGATCCCTTCTTATCTTTAATAAACAGAACCATTAGCAATTCAATATATCCTATAACGCCAGTAACAACTCCAGCAAACACCGACATACTTCCAGTATTTGCATAATAGACGTAGTGACCAAAGCTAAAGACCATGAGAGAGCACAGAACACAAGCCATCATCAGGCCAAGAACCGAGTTTGTTCTAAAGAAATGCGCAGTAACTGCAGTTGCTGCCAGTGAATTAGCGAGTATAGACCACGTAAACACCGCCCACGGTTCAGGATTCCCCGTACTCACACCCATACTAAATAACGACACAAGCGCAAGCCACATGGCAACCTCGGTCTTCTTGACCATGGCAGCCCCAAGGAACAGGATTGGAAGTATTAAGAATGGGAATGAGTAGTTATCCATGACTTATGCCTTTTTCTTTTTGCTTCCGTATCCAGCACCTGCCGACGCTACTTTTTTAGTAGATTTCTTTTTAGGGGCTGCTTTCTTGTTCTTCATTGTGCGCTGGCCGCGCATTGGTTTACCTGGCATCTTACTTACCTTTATATGAATTTAATGTGTTTACGCCAAAAGAGGCACCGACAATACCGCCCCAAGCCGTAGTGATAGGCAAGAACAGCTCAGTCATGGCTATTGAAGCCTCTTTTGCTGCTTCTGCATCACCCAGCCCGAAGAAATACATAGTATTCAGCGCTGTCATTGCTATCAAATAGAACCCATAAGCAGTGCAAGCAAAACGGGATAGCTCACGCCTCATAACTCCATTAGGGTCAAGCGTCTTTATAAACAACGCCCTAGCCTCGGCGGACTCTTTTTCTGTTTCGATAACTTCGGAGGCTATGCGCTCAACAGAACCCATCACGCCAGAACCAAAGACCTTAGATAGAAAACCAAGCACTGCTCGGGCTCCTTTGTTGTGTTTCTGCCAGATTATCAGATACTAGCATACAAAACAAACAGGCATAAAAAAGGCGAGTGATGAAGGAGAGGCATCACCCGCCCGGGGAATATGACTATAACAGCCTATTCATACTCTGACCAGTCACCAGTTAACATGGTTTTCATGTGGCGCAATGCCCGCTCGGGCGTTTGACGCGCCCATCGACTATCAAGCCCTTCAGTGTATGCCTTCTCCCAATCTTGATCTTTGATGGCTTGGATCATATTGCGGAATCCGAAAAGTCCAGAAGTACCCATCTGGTAAGCCATTGAAATCAATACGGATTTTCTAGGCTCATTCAACATAGGAAATTCAGGCATATTAAACTCAATCTCGCCAGACTTACGGCTGATTGTGTTACGCATCTGGGAATAGGCTGTATTTCGGTCAATAACCATCATTTCAAAGTCTTCTAACGCCTGCCCTTTCTTTCCAATTTTCCATCCAATTCCAATGGTCGGATACCCTTCCGAGCAGTGATATGCCGTACTTCTAAAGCCTTCTTCTCTCTCAAGCAGCTTGCAAACATCCATCATAATCACCCTTTATTAAGTTTTTCCAGCATCTCAACTTGTGAATTTGTCCAGCTGAGTTCGGTATCGGCAACCTTGTTAGCCTCTTTGCTATTGCCAGCAGCCATGAGTTCTACAACCTGTTTTTCCAGCATGGCTGCCCGCCCTTTCCAGTAATCAACTATCTCTTGCATTCTTAATCATCTTCTCAATTGCTTCGTTGGCTATAAATGCTGATTTCATGTAAATCTCCATAGCCTGCTCTATTGCCTCATTGAATTCTACACCATCACGGATAAGCATTTCTGCTCTAATTGCGTGCTCTTCTGGTGTAGAAGTCATCCGTCCCGGCTTCCAAAGCCTGTGGCCAATCAATCCCTGACTCATGCTATAAACCTCTCAATCTCAGCGTCCAAATCAACGCCCATTTTACCAGCAATTCGAGCTATGCAGTTAACCGCGCTGGTATATCGCCAGTTTTTAAGCTCTGCCGATTCGTGTTTAGTCCCGTTGAACTTCGTAGCTTCTCTAAATGCCAGCTCGCAATAATCCGCTATTACGTTCATATAGTCCCTATCTGACTTTGCGTTTTTGTAGTCCGGCGTAGCCTTAAAACTCAGATTGCGGATATAGGCCAGATTGTACTGACCACCGAAACTAAGAATGGCAACCATGGAATTAACCAGGATACCCTCCCTGCTTAACTCATTAGTCACCGCCAACTTATCAATCAGCCCCAGTGCGTTTATTTTATCTGCTAGTGCGTTGTAGTTCATTATTTCTTCTCCTTAGTTGTTATTACTCACCGTCCTTTATGAATACGCCGCCAACCGTTTTACCGGTGCGGCCTTTGATCTCATCCCATGCAGCACCCAAACACTCTGACAGGCTCATGTTGTGCTGCTGAGCAAGTATAATCAATGTTACAACAGCGTCGCCAATGCCATCTTTGATATTAGGTTCATCACCACGGGCCATGGCTGCTGCAATTTCGCCAACTTCTTCAATCACTTTTAGAAACTGAGCGCGAGGGTCTGCTTCATCAAGCCCTTTTGCCTTTGACCATGCTTCTACGTTACTTACTAATTCTTCTATGTTCATATCCTACTCCTTGTTATGCGCCCAGGTTAGTGGGCGCTTTGTGATTTAATCTTCGCTAGGGAAAAAGTCGCTAATATCAGCATCCTTAACAAAGTTTGACAGCTTTCCAGTATCGTCAATCTTGAGAGCGATATAGTCGCCATATTCATTTGGAACTATGCATGGAACATAATCTTGATGAATTGATGCGATTTCCTCATCATTCTCATCAAGCAATGTGTAAGTACCCTCGTCACAAATCTTCTCAAAGATATCGACAGGCCTACCTTCTGGCCAGCCAATAACAACTCCAGTATCAGGGTCAAACTCAATCTTGAACCGCTCACCATCAAAAAAAGGAAGCTTTTCATTTCCATGGTAAAAAGAGCTTTCTTCTTCATCCGTGTATCTTGGGCAAAAATCAACTACAACCTTTTTGATATCAACTTCTTTCTTTACTACTACATTAGCTTTCATACTCACTTACTCTTAGTTATGCACCTTAGCGCTGGTTAAATTTTAAACACAGGTGTCACTAGAACGGACAGCTAGAAATGATTGATAAATCATGGCTAATTTGATCCGAAGACAGCCTGTAATCAGTACTGTGTATATTCGACTTCTTTATATTGCAAGATGCACACAGCGGCTGAAGGTTATCAAAACAGTATGAAAGCTCTGGGTAAATTGATTTTGGTTTTATATGATCAACCTGTATGTCATCAACAGATCCGCAGCACAGGCAAACCTTCCCGTACTTGTCAAAAACCCTATCCCTAAGCTTCATCCACTTTAAATCCTTAATTGAAAAAGGCTTTACCTTTTTTCTTGAATGTGACCTTACTCGCCTATTATTCTTTATCTTTTTTATGGATTTTGCTTCATCCTGAAGATCCTTATACACCTTTGATATTACCGAATAGGAGTCTCCAACAATTAAATACTTGTTTGAAAGAAAGTTGGCTAATTCACCAATCTCACTACACCCATCAATAGATAAGTAGTGCCTTATTACTTCGGATTTTCTAGATATTGAAGCCATGAGAATTCCTCGTTAAAGAATTATCGTTACTATAAGTGCGCTCGTCTGGGTAACGAATCCAGATATTCCCCCGCTAAAGGTAGAGCGCAATAAAATTATAGACATAGGGGCTACCAATGCAACCCCTATTAACACCAACTATCAGAAAGGGATTGGATCGTCACCTTGCGGGAATCCGTTTTTCGGCGCAGCCTGGTGCACTCCCATTGGCTGATTCTGAGGCGGTGCTGGCGGATTATTAGGGTTAAACCCCTGTTGTGCTGGCGCTTGCTGAGGCTGGAAGCCACCTTGCTGAGCTGGTTGCTGTGTTTCAGCACCAGACTTAATCAATGTCAATTCACTGACATTAACCTTTAGCATCGAATGCTTTTGACCGTCCTTTTCCCACTCATCAAGTGTTAGCTCACCACTGATTGCAACATGAGCACCAGTTCCAAGATACTGTGGCAATTGACCTTCAGCGCGCTTGCCAAACATGCCACACTTAACCCATGTTGTTTTTTGCTTATCCCCGAATCCTGACTTAACAGCAACTGAGAATGTGCATACAGCCGATCCGCTAGGTAAGTATTTTACCTCGGCGGCCTTTCCTATATTCCCTGTAAATGTAAAAACATTCATTTTACTTACTCTCTTCTGGTTGGTTGCGATCAATGCCGAATTCTTCCAGCAACATCTGATCAAGTTTAGTTACAAAGTTTTCTACTTTAGCTCTTAGTTTTTCAATGTAGTCGTCGTCACGGTGTACGCGAACAACAAAGAATCTGCCTTTACCTTTGATTCGTGGATCGTAGCTGATGAAGTCGCACCACTTACGACCATTAATCATCATATTGCCCTGAACCTGCGGAATGTGCTCTTTTGGCATCTCACCAGAGACAACTGTCTTGATGTGATTAACAGTATTGTAAGGGCACTTGATTTCAATCATGCCATCCTCGCCCACAAGACCATCTGGGCTTGCGCCGTACTTTCCAGAGTCATGCAGGATAATTCCGACATGACTCACATCGTCGCATGATAGCTCGTACAAATCACAAGCGCCTGATTCGTGCTCAGCGCCCCAGTCCAGCGCCTTGCCTGATAGCTGCGCCTGCTCACCTGTTAGGCATTCAGCCGCTAATTCGCAAAGATAGCTATATGCGGTATCAGACAACGCCCCAGATTCTTTATCCGCCTTGCTACGTGGCTCAGTCATAATGTCTTTAAATCGGCTAGCAGAGGCAAGCCCTAGTCGAGCCTCTAGCCACTCATCAGAACCTTGTTCTACATCAAGAATAATCATTTGACTTTATCCAGCAAGGAGGCAATGTGGGCACGATAACTGGGGTCTTCAATGTCATCAATCTTTTGAACCCCTGACTTAATAGCTCTAACCCATGTTTTATCGTTAGCACTAATTCCGCTAGATGCCTCAACTCTACCATCAGAGTCTTCATCAGCAGTAACGATTCCAAGCGCACCTGTGAGAGTGTAGCGACGCAAGTAAGTAACGGTTGACCCCACTGATTGAACCGTATTCTTGCTTCCGCTTGTGTCAGGTTGAGCTGTCATTTCTAAGCTTTCAGAGTGACCAGATACATGACTGGTAACACATCTAACGGTTATATTCCCAGAATCCTGAGCCTGTTCAAATCTATAAGACAACCCACAGCTACTAAGCAAATCTTTAATCTGAGCAACAATATCAGACAAAGGCGCGTACTTGTAATTGTGCCCCTTCTTCATGCTAACGATAGCCGGGCACTCGGATTGAAACCGAGATAGCGCAACCAGGTAATCAGACTTAGCCTGTTTTGCGTCATATCGTTCTTGAAGATCCATTAGCTTCTCCAGCTTATCGATATCTGCATCCTGCTGAATAGCTAACTCAAGCATCTTTGCTGGCATTGCTGACTGCTGAGCAGGAGTATTAATCTCCTGATTTACCACTACTTCATTACTCATAGCTATTCTCCTCTGCTGCTTGTTCACGGTCTGCGAAAAACTCTTTTACTTTGTTGTAACACCACTCACTAATCATACTGTGTAGTTCGTCGCTGTGGTTTCTGGTGCTCTGCTCATTGATGACTGCACATAGCATAGAGCTTAACTCATCACCCATGTCGTACTCGGCGTCAGCCATTATATCAATCACCACACCTGCAATGTCGTAAGGCCCGATAGATTGACCATTAGACAACTGTTCAACCAGTTCGCGTGATAACTCATCCTGTCCCATGCCAGCTCGACGGTGCTCTTCGATGCCCTTAAATAACTCACTCATTTTATTTCTCCTTGGTGTTGCCTTGTGAATATAATCACTATACTATGTGAGAATAATCATGTTTGCAAGGTGTTTTATGAAAACAAAAGAACAACTAGAAAAATTAGCCATTCAGGGCTACGACTTAGAGGAAGGGTTTGAACTATTGTGCAAGCACCAGGGTGACAACCTATCATCAATTGCTAAGAAAGCAGGCCTAAACCCATCAACAATAAGGCGTGCCATTGAGTACAACAATATAAGACTTGAAACACTTGGAAAGATAGCCATTCATACTGGCCATACCTACAAGTGCAAGGCAACAGGCGAAACCAAACCATCAGTAAAAAAGCTGCTGGTTACTATGGGCATTAAGTAGATAAGGAGAAAGACCAATGAACACAATAAACGCTAGTGAGATTAAAGGGGATTCTGCGCGAGAAAACCCGTCACCCGTGTTCTTTGCAGTGATCTTTTCTTGTATTGCCATTGTGGTTTTCATTATCTACGTTGCTTTCGACCTGGGCAAAGAATCGGTTTTAAGCTCTAAGGACTGGCACTGCGTAGAATCCCCGTCAGTAGAGACTATGGCCGAGGCTAAGCAGCGTGTGGAAGATGGCTGGAAACGGTTTGAAAACGGCGTTCCTGCTGACCTGGAGGCTAAGTAATGGCTAAAGAATACAGCAAGAACAAAATCAAAAGCACATACAGGGACGGAAGGGTAAGCAGGCTAAACGGCAATGATACTGAATCATGCCCATACCCTATTTCATTAATGCAGCTTCGGTCTTGGTGGCTTGCAGGCTGGCATGATGTCGACATGGAGTGCGGGCGATGAAGGGTGCAAAGAATAGACTTAAAAAGCAGATGATCGGCGCCTACGTTAAATTTGATGGCAATGAATCCAATGATCAAGTTGGCAAGCTTAGGAATGGCGTTAATTTTCTTCGTCAGCATTTAGACGCGTTCAGCCATTGGTCGTGGAAGTGGAATCTTGATATTTGCTTTGTTTTTGAGAATGGCAAGCTACCAGAGCGTCATTGCGAAATTTCAGTAGATACCGATACGCCACTAAGGCTTGGACACTTGACTGACCTGGTACTTGATAAGCAGACAGAGGCGGCATTGGAGCAGCCGGACGGGTACAAGTACAAGACAAAAATCTGGACGGCAAGGATAACTGGATCGGCCATATAACCCCAGCCCGCTTCGGTGGGCTTTTTTTGTGCCTGAAATTAATTTTAATTATTTGTATAAAAAGGCTTTACAGATATCAATGGTGCATATATAATGTTTACATCAACTGAGGGATTGGCCCGAAGTGATAAGGAGAAAAATATGAACGCATCAAAAATCGCAATGAATCAAGACTTTCAAGCAATGGCCGCTATTGACGCAATCAAACTACTAGCAGAGAAAAGCGGATTTAATTCACTTGAGCTTATGAAGCAATTTGTATCAGGCAAAAATCCTGAACTGACAAAAAGAGTGGCTGAAATGGTTGCTTATGCTGCACAAGTTACCTCAGAGGCTCTATGAGCCTCATAACATGGGGCGTGGATGGTTACGGGGTCAGGCATTACTGCTGCCGACATTGTGAGCTGTATTTTGGCCCTGTAGACCCAGATCAAATAACCCACGACTGCGACACAATCAAACCAAAATACCAAAACAGAGGCAAGCATGACACAAGAACAGCAAGCAAAAGCCCTGGGGATCACGCGAATGGCGTATCACCAGCGGCTAAAAAAATGGACAAAGACCATGACAGATGAAAACGGGGTCGAATACTTAGTAAGCCCTAAGCACTGCATGGTTAAGCCAGAACACATCAAAGCCAAAGATAAGGAGTGAGTTATGCCGTGCTACGACCCAAGATCAAAACCAGGATATCAAGAGCCTGAAATAAGATATGTATCAGGAATAGACCCTCAAAGACTAAAGGATGAAGAGAATACGAGAGCTTACATTGAAGCAGCGTTTTGTGCAGTAATGAATGAGATTGAATCAAGAGGCATTGCACAGGATGTTCTAGCTAAGGCAAGCAGAAACGGGCGTATAGATGTAATGTGGCTTTGGAACAACCACAGGCTTGATGATGAGAAGCGATTATCAAGCAAGCTTCATAAAGAATATTCAGTAGATGAGCAAAAAGTCCTGTTTAAGCTACTAAAACAACAATTGGAGAGTAAGTCATGAGTGAAGAATTGAAGCGGTACTTTGAAAGTATCGATAGCGGAATGTTCCCCTGCGACAAAGGGGAAGAAGGAGAATGGGTTAAGTACGAAGATGTTCAACTCCAGCTATCCCAGTATAAGGCGCATATTGAGAGACTTACTGAAACCATATATCTGGCTCTGCCGTACGTTGAGTGCTACGAAGGTGATGACGATTTCAAACAGGATAAAATCAAACGAGATTCAAAGCTAATCCGCAATGTATTGGCCAACCCATCCACAACTACATCACTTGAACAGGTGAAGATGGATTCGGCATATAAGGCGGTAATGGGGATTCTTGATATGGATTACTGGTGCGAAACTCCAACCGGAGGCAGCGCATACTCCGAAAACCAGATTATCGAATACGCCAACAACCTAAAGGAGCAAGTGTGATGAAATACACACTCATAGTTACACTGACATTACTAGTATCACTACCTTCTGACGCGGGCTACACAAGTCATCGTGACTGTAAAAAATTCGAGCAGGTGGTTAAGCAAAAGCTCAAACGACAACAGCTAGAGATTGAGCAGATTAAGAAGCGCTTGATTAGTATCGAACCCGAACTTGTAACCAAGAGGACTAACCAATGAGCTACACAGTAGAAGATATTAAGGTGATGAAACAATGCAAACAATAGCAATCCTAGCGGCCTTATCCGCTTTCTCAGGCCACCTGGCTTACTCTCTGCGCCGTGAGAACGATAACTGGCCTAGCTGGACACTGGCAGGGATTGGCGGCTTATGTGGCTTCTCGGCCTTTATGATAACTGTGCTTGTGCATGTTTGAACTATAAATTAAGGAGAACAAGAAATGATCCCATCTGTAAGCTATGATCAGCATGAAATACTGAAAAACATCATGCTGCTATGCGATATAGATCGGTTTTGCGCCGATGTGACATACGGAAACGGTAAATTTTACGACAAGATACCGGAGCCTGCCTTTAAATTTGATATAAGCCCGCAAGTTGACGGAGTTACAGCGTGTTCGAGTGACAACGTTCCGTTGACTGATGGGCAAATTAAAAGCCTAGTATTCGACCCGCCTTTTCTAACGTATGTTCGCGCAGCAAGAGAAGGTAATGGGAATATGGTTATGGCCAAACGATTTGGCGGATACTGGCGCTATGATGAGCTTGAGGAGCATTATAGAAATACATTGATTGAGGCCCATAGAGTTCTATCTAAAAAAGGGATTATGGTCTTTAAGTGCCAAGACATCATCCATAACCACAAGATGCACTGCACACATATAAATGTGATAAATTGGTCTGATGGACTATTCCGCCTTAAAGACTTGTTCATACTGCCAGCCAAGAGCCGAATGGCAATACCTCAGCAAGAGGGCACAAGAAAAAAAGTTCAAAAACATGCAAGGATTTTTCATAGCTATTTTATGGTTCTTGAGAAAGTTTGAATCACTCCATAGTTAGGGCATAACCCAGGCCAGCCAAGTGCTGGCTTTTTTTGCGCCTGAAATTTGGCCTGTCTATTTTTTGAGCTATTTAGCTAATAATTAAAATAAATGCAGTCTTAATGTTGCAAAGTGCTATCACCTTGATACTATATAGCTATTAATTATTAAGAGGAAAGACCAATGGAAAAACAAACAACCACACTCCGCATGGAAAAGGAGCTTTTAAACGATCTGAAAGCGGAGGCCAAAAAAGACAAGCGAAGTGTCAATAACATCATCAACACAATCCTTGATTCTTACATCAAGGATAGAAAATCAAGTGAAGCTAAGTCGGCTTAAAATAAGCACCCTTGCGCCAACAAGGGCACCATAAAAAAAGCACAAACAGGATTATAACATGGCGAAACAAAGGACGTCATTCCTTCTTCATTTTGACAGCTTGGAAATATTAAACGAGTTATCAGACGAAGAAGCTGGGCAATTATTTAAGGCAATAAAAGCACATCACGAAGGTGAAGAAATAACACTATCTCCACTTGTTCGAGTTGCTTTCTCATCATTCAAAAATCAGTTTGTTAGGGATGAAAAGAAGTACCAAGAAACCTGCAAACGTAGAGCTGAGGCGGGTTCCAAAGGAGGTCTAGCAAAAGCTAGCAATGCTAAGCAAAAGCTAGCAAAAGGTAGCAAAGCCAAGCAAGGCTTAGCAAACTTAGCAGATAGTGATAGTAAGAAAAAGAAAAACAGTGATAGTAAGAGTGATAGTAAGAAAGGATCTAGCGGCTTTACCAAGCCTACGCCCGACGAGCTAATCGAATGCTTCGATGAGAAAGGAAGCAACCGAGACGAGGCTGAAAGATTCTGGAACTACTACGAGTCCAACGGGTGGAAGGTTGGCAGAAATCCAATGAAGAATTGGAAGGCTGCTGCGGCTAACTGGCTAAAGAATGCTAAGCCAGCTAACACAATGCCAGCGGCACCAGCTAACCAAGAAACACTATCTCAAGTTTCAATGAGGACACTCTGATGAACAACGAAGAACTGGCTAACGTGCTGATTGAATCGTTTATGGGTATCTGGCCGTCTATGCCCGCAACGATGAAGC
>Ga0255768_10003156_pt1 | contig 16431 bp, 10 predicted proteins | sample 071ome_33_FD_179983 | JGI IMG/M metagenome (GOLD analysis project Ga0255768, IMG submission 179983) | Coastal salt marsh microbial communities from the Groves Creek Marsh, Skidaway Island, Georgia - 071412AT metaG (version 2) | ecosystem: Environmental > Aquatic > Marine > Intertidal zone >...
GTGAACTTTCTTCTCAAACATTGAGAAACGAAGGGCAAAACTTGAGCAATCAGTCAACACAGCAAAACATTGCTCAAAACGATGTGATGAACCCTCTTCTTGCTCAAAACCAGCGCAACCAAAATGCAGGACAGCTTTTGCAAAACCAAACTCAAGCTTTGCAAAATGCACAAACGCAACAGGACCTTCTTCAAGGCAAAACAAATAATGCGCGCTGGGTAGGAAATCACGAAACTGGTGTAGTAATGCGCACCAACCCATACACAGGGTTAGACGAAGATGTAACAGATCAATATTCACCTGCTGCAATTGCTGCGTTTAAAGCTGCACAAAAACCAACTTTAACAGCAAACAACAAAATTAATCCAGGCGTCAATCGTGCGTTAAGTGAAGCTGAAATACAGCGAGACAAAACTTTTGCTAAAGAATTAGAAACTTTTAGACCTGAGCAAGCCGCAGGTAATATTGGCGTTTTGTCAATGATCGCTGACGAGCTTGCGACTGAACAAGCCGGAGACTCTACAGGGCTTTCTCTTTCCAGTCCTCTTGTATCTGCTGCCAGAATTCTTGATCGAGAAGGCGATATGGGATTACGCGCACTCTTAGATCAAGAAGGCATTGACAAGCAACAAATTGTAGCTGGTGTGATTCAGCAAAATTTAAGACAAACACTTGGTGCTCAATTTACACAAAGAGAAGGCATGTTGCTTATTGACAGAGCATACAATCCTACTTTGCCGCCGCAAATGAATGCAAAACGCTTAAAAGCGTTAGCCATGCTTGCTGAAGCTGCTTTAAAAGCAAGACAGCAAAAAGTTGAATATTACAACTCAAACAATGGCTCACTAGCTGGGTATGATCCTAAAATGGATGCGGTCTTAGAGGCTATGAAAGCTCAAGTTTTGCAAGTTTACGCAGCAAACGGCGGAATTGATGACGGCGCTTCTGCAGCTACTGGCACCACATCTACAGGTGTCGGCTTTTCAGTAAGCACCCCAACAAACTAAATCACTACACATACGGAGACGCCTATGGGTCAGCTCGATCTAAACATCGACGGCTATCCGACTATTAAAGTGGACGATAGTTTCAACCAACTGTCTCCTGAGGATCAGCAGAAAACTGTAGAAGAAATCATCGCAAGCATGGGGCAACCTCCAGCTGGCGACACTTCGCTAAGCACTGCTTTTCAATACGGCGATTTAATGAACCGAGCCAATGTTGCAGATTATGCAGCAGACGCTAACCAAGCAATGAACCAAGGTTTCATTGGCGACATGACACGCGCAGGCCAGCAATATATTGGCAACCCTGTTCGCGAGTTTTTTGGTTTTGAGCCTATCAACAATGATGAAGTCAACGCTCAGTTTGAAGCGCAAGCACGCGCTGCAGCTGAAACCCAACGCCAGCAAGCAGATGCTCTGAACTACAGATCACTGACAACAGACGACATTACTGGGTTAGGCTCAGCGTTGCAGTTTGGTCTTCAAAAGACTGCTGAGTCTGCTCCAGCTATGGCTGCGGCAGTTGCTGCTCCAATTGTTACACCTCTTATCACAAGCGGTGAAGTCAACGCGTCCTTGAAAGAGATCGAAGGTCTCACGCTTGATCAGCAAGTCCGCTATGCAACAGCTGGCGGCATGATAATGGCTGCCTTAGAAAACCTTGGTGCTGGTGTCGTTTTAAAAGGCATGCCAAAGGAAGTTGTAGGCAAGCTTGGCGTTAATGGTGTGTCAGAGCTGCTTAAAAAGCGAGGCATGGGTCGCATTGCTGGGGCGTTTGCAACAGGCATGGCTTCCGAGGGCTTGACCGAAACAGCTCAAGAAGGCGTAAAAATTGCCACTGAAGCCTATGCTGGCAAAGAGTTCGCAGACAACGAGATTTTCACACGTCTAAAAGAAGCTGGCGCAGCTGGTATGGCGGCTGGTGGAACTATCCGCGGTGGTTCACAGACAATGTCTGAAACTGCCAATACGGCTGTCAATGTAGCAGGCAGCATGGACGGTCTCAAAAAAATACACCAAGGCGACACGCAAGCTTTGGCTGACGTTTCTCGGGATGTAGCGCAACTTGCAAGCCAGTACAACGACCGCAACCCGACCAAAAGCCTTGATGATGCAGACGCAACAATACGAGATCTGCACACGAGCTACATGAAGCAATTTGACGCCGCTAAGAAACGTGCTGAAAACGCTGGCGTCGACACGCAAACTGCAGAGTTTAAAACTGCTGAGCGCCGCGCTAAAAACAGAGCTAAGAATGAAGCCTCAAATGCAGACATCGATTATCTTAACAGTGTCGATCCTGAGTTGGCGGCTCTTGCACGAAAACTCAACGTCATCACTCGCTTCACACAACAAGGTGTCAAGGGTGGAGTAAGCAAATACACAGATCTTCTGAACCCAATTGAGGGCTTGAAAAAGACTGGCACTTTTGGTCGTGGAGTCGGCGGAATGCAAGCTACTGGTGCTTCGGCGCTGGCTGCTTATTCTGGCGGACTTACTCTTGGTGCTTCAGTGGGTGGTCGTGTTGTAGACGCAGTTACAGGCAATCGAAATCGCGTCAACAAAGCAATCCAAAAGTATTCTGAGCGCCCTGGCATAGACACAACAGGCCAAGGCCAAACACAACAAAATGAAGCTACATCTGTGGCGCAATCTGAAGCCCTCAGGCGCGCTAAAGCTGCGCAGGCAGCTAACCTGCAGCAGCAAAACATAAGCAACCTACAAGCTGGCTATGAGACTACCAGTGGTGCCGAAGCAAATATGCAGGCATACACAGGCCTGAATAGACAGCAAACTGCTGTGGTTCTCAGAAGCCTTAAGCGCACTCGCCCCGACCTTGCGCCAACTATTAAAAGCTACGAAGAAAGCTTAAAAACAGGCCAACGCGTGGGTGATCAAACGCGTGAATACTACAATTTACAAAACGCAATAAAGGGTCGAGCCCAAGAGCTCGGCATGGAAGTTAATGTCAATCCTACAGCGCAGCCGATGCTGCGGTCTGGTGTCGGTGTCTCAAACGCTGCACCATCTAATATATACAATGCGCCAGCTTACCAAGCGACTATTGACAATGCTATGCGCACTGCTGAAGTCGCTGTGGCAAGCGCTCCGACGCCTGAACTGGCTCAAGTTGCCAACAGCATTGCTAACGCTCGCACAAAAGCTGTTAAAGAAGCTAAAAGGCTTGAAGCGTTAGAAAACTACCCAGAGCACAAAGATTATATCAACAGTGTGCTTCCGGCTCTGACTGAATATGGTCCAAAGCAAGAGTCACGATTTGGTGTGCCAGGCGGCGACATAATTCAAGAAGAAATGGACGCTGGCCGCGAGATGTACGGCGATCGTATGGTTGCTTTAAATCACGGCACAAGTAAAAGTGCAGCGGCTTCGATTGACGCGTCTGGTTTTTCTACACCTTTTGTGTTTGCAGCAGTAGATCCAGCAGATGCAGATAGCTTTGCGCAAGCAACACTGCAAACAAATGACAATGGCCGCATTACAATGATGTGGCCTGAAAAAGTCTTTAATCAGCTTAAACGCAATGGCATGATCAAGACTGAGCCGTACAAAGCTCCGTTTGGCAAAACAATAAATGAATATGTGTTGTCGCCTACAGCTTTAGACAAAGCCGACATCTTTAGATCTCGCTCGCTTCACAAAGCTGGCAACAAAATCACCGACGCACAACGTGCACAGCTTGTAGCTGACGCATTGGGCAACGATTTTAAAGTTCAGTTTAACGCTAGTGACGACGCATATTATCGTCGCCAAGAACTCATCACGCTCACATCTGACGGTGACAAGCGCAAGGTGCTTCACGAAATTTTCCATGCTGTGGAAAACAGACTTACACCAGAAGAGATGAACATCATCAAATCGCACTCAATATACAGCGATGTGATGAAAGAAGTTGACGAGCTTTATCCTGACTTAAACAACGCCGCTAAAATGCTTGAAGGTCTTGCTGAGACATCAGCACGCTTACAAGAAGTTCGCGGTGAGGATATAGGCAGAATTAAATATATTCTGTCGCGCATCAAAGATCTTATTGAGGCATTTAAAAACCTCATTGATGGCAATGGCTTTACAAACGTCAACAACATCTTGGACGATGTCTATACAGGCAAAACTTATCAGCGCCAAATTAATGAGCATTACGACAGCTTGTATGTTCCTGACATTGCTTACGCAAAGAAGGACAAGCCTGGTGGACCAATGGTCGCCAAGCGTCTTGCTTTGCTCGACAAAATTCAAGAACAAGCAAAATCTGCAAAAGCTACAACACCAATCGTAAACGAGCAGTTCAACACAGCTGTAACGAACATTGCCGAAAATCTAAACTTGCCAAGTGTAACGCCAGAGGTACTTAAAAAGACTCTGTCTCGCATTACACCTAACACTGACATAGGCATGGTGGCTGCAGACTATCTGCGTGCTATTGGTGTTATGGACGACGCAGGTGTTGTCGACACAGGATCAAATCCTGACGTTGAAGTAGACGACGTTGTTAATAATTATCGCGAAGACTTTCTTGTGCTTCTAAAAGCGCTGCAAAAGTCTGACATTATTGATGACTTTGGTCTTGCCTTCAGAACCTCCGCTGGAGGTCGTATGTACCCTGTCCACATGCTGGTACCCAAGCTTCCAGAATTAGTGGCCAAGGCTGAGCTCAACAACATTCGTAAATTCGAAAACAGAGCTAAGCCAACCCACTGGGAAGGCAAAATTGAAATCAATGGCCATCCGTTTGGAAACTACGACAACACTGAAGCCTTCATAACACGCGAACAAAAACAAGGTCTCGTAATCAACGACAAGATATACGAGATGATGGACAAAATGCAGTCGACGCCACAAATCCATCGTGGTCTTGATCTTGTGTTTAAAAAAGATGGCACAACAGATAGCGCTTATACGCTAGCTGCTGCAGAAGCCTTGAAACAGTTTAAGGACAACCAAGGCGAAGGTGGAGGCATGACGCCGCTGTTCATGAAACGGCGTGCACAAGATCGGTTGCGCGTAGATACTTTGAATGGCTCTGCTTCGTATCAAGGCAAGGCTGGCAAAGCCATTTGGGAATTTCCAAACTGGGAACCTCTTGGTGACACAGGCTTTGAGCAAATGCTTCATAGTATGCGTGACCATTTTGGTATTTCAAACGAGCTGCCGTATAGCCAAAGAGCTGGCTTCCTTTTTGGGACTGTAAGCCAGTACCTTACACTTGCAGGTCGCCCAGCTAGCGATAGCATTCCACAAGCAGACCTAGAACTTCCGTTGATTGATTATCTTGTAAACGCATATGGTCAGCCCGGAAGTTACGTCTACAGCCACACACGCGGTGGCACGCCAAAGCTATTTTTAGATAAGCAAAGTGGTTCAACACTTTATCAGAAAAACCACGCTTTGTTCGATGTCGCAGAACACGGATTTGAAATCCAACGTGCTGCTGTAGAGTTAGGGCGTATGAGGTCTTATCTTGAAAACGTCATTGACGGTGCCAAGAAAATTCCTTCTAGCGAGCTGTTCATGATGCCACAGGCGCAGCAGGCGCTTGCTGACTTTCGCTCTAGCTATCCAGTCTGGTTTGATGGCACTTCGTCTTCGTACCAACTTCACGCGGTGCTAACAGGCGACGCTAATCTTGCGCAGGAAACAAATCTTGGACCCATGGATCCTGACGGTCCAGGCGGTGATTTATATCGTCCTGGCGCTGAGTATCTGCAGCGTGCGTTAGATTTGCCACAGTCAAAAACACGCAAGATCACTAAGAAGTTCATTAGCAACAGACGAAGCTATGGGCAAGTTAAGCTCACGGCACTCAAATCTGGTGCAGATGAGATAGCAAAGTCAGTGCCTTCTTATGCCGAGCGTGACGAGAATGGGCAGTGGACACAAGAAACCAAAGATAGTTTGAGACAAATTCAAAATGATCTTGAGCTTCAATTTGACTCACGGTTTCCCGGTGCAGCTATGGCTGAAGGTGTCGCAAAATCTATTGCGCAAAGCTTGTATAACAGCCTTGGCCAAGACGCCTTTGCAGTCCGTGTGCCGCTGCCTGATGGAGACGTTGCTGTCTACACAGGTAAATTGCCAGACAGCGCAAAGCGGCGTGTGACATGGCAAATCGGCAAAGACAAGCGTGTTGCTGTTCCTGTTTATCAAGACAAGAAAGCAATTACAGGTTTTGCTGCGTTTTTGAACCATGCGCTTGATGCCTACGTTCAGCGTGAACTTGCTAAGCGCGTGCGTGCTGCTGGAGCAACAGGCTTTATGCACACACACGATGCTTTTGCTACACACGCAAAGAACGGCGAAATGATGCGCGAGTTATATTGGCAGATTATGCGAGAAATTGCAGGTCAGCCTATTTATCAGCAAATCTTGCAAGCTAACGGCTTGGATCCGAACGGTATGTCAGTGAAATACAATATCACGACAGACCAAGGCAGCCAGAGCATGGAGCGTTCAATGACTGACGTTCTACAGCAAATAGAACAGCAAAAAGCAATGACATTTGGAGGTGAGGCAGCGCCTAACCTTTATGCATTGTCATAAGAAATATAAGGAGAGCACATGAAACCCACTGAGCTATATCAGCTTATCGAGGTCTTCGACAAAATGTTTACAGACGATCGTTTTACGCTCGAAGCGCGGCTTGCGATGGGCAGCGAGTTTTTAAATTCAATGCCACCTGCGTCGCTAATAAAGAGCAGTTCAACAACATATCGTATCGTACACAATTACATAGCAGCTGTGATGCAAGGAGCTATTGATGGACAAGCCAAACGCGTCAATGAACCCGAAGTCAAACAGGCTACGAGCAAACCCACAGATCAAGCCAGCATGGACGGAAAAGAACATGCACATGCATCCGATAAAACGGATGAAGGCAGAGGGCGGGGAAAGGTGGCAAAAACACCTGGAGCACCTGCGAAGCGTGGGCGCAAAAAATAATAGGCCGAAAGGCGTGCCCGATGGTTGGGGTCGACAACTCGATAAATTAGCTGAAGTTCGTGAACAATTACGTGTCAAAGCAGAAAACAAGGTACAGCAAATGATTGAAAAAGGCATTTTGCCGTCAGACGACGACATCGCAAAACGTGCTGTCACAGTTCTGCTTGAGATCGCCGAAGGACCAGACGCAGCAACCACAAAAGCAGGTGCTGCAAAAGCTCTTTTGGAGTTCACCAAGCAGAAGCCCGTGAACAAGCATGAAGTAAAGGCAGTCGCTGAAGAGTGGCTGGCAAGTCTAGATGACAGCAGCGAAAGCACAGAAGATCAGGAAAAAATTGAGGGATGACTTTGGCTTCTATTCAAAGCACGCTCTAAAAATCCGCACTAAAGATGGAAACGTAACTCCGTTGCATCTAAACACCGCCCAGAGCCTTCTTCTGGAGCAAGTTGAAAAACAGCTTCAGGACGAAGGCAAGGTGCGCGTTATCATTTTAAAAGCGCGCCAGATGGGCTTATCCACAATGGTAGGTGGTTGGCTATATTGGTGGCTTTCACAACGCCAAGCTCAGCGAGGGCTCGTTGTGACCCACCACGCCGACAGCACACGCGCCTTGTTTGATATGACAAGGCGATACCATGAAAATTGCCCAGAACCGATCAAACCACACACTAAGTATTCCTCGCGTCGCGAGCTTAACTTCGACATCTTAGATAGTTCTTATGTTGTCGCAACAGCAGGTGGTGAATCGGTAGCGCGAGGTGAAACCGTAACCGTAGCGCATCTGTCAGAGTTAGCTTTTTGGTCTCACTCTACAGCAGAAGAAAACTTCAACGCCATTATGCAGGCTATTCCAAACAAAAAGAATACTGCAGTTTTCGTTGAGTCGACCGCTAACGGCGTTAGTGGAAAATTCTATGATTTATGGAAAGGCGCATGTGAAGGCACCAACGGTTTTATTCCTGTGTTTCTTCCTTGGTATATTCAAGACGAGTACGAAGAACCATGGGTTTACGGCAATGATTACACGCCTGAAGAAGAAGAGCTCAAAGAAAAGTATAAACTAAGCGATGAGCAATTAGCTTTCAGACGCAAGAAAATTGCACAAAATGGCATTGATCTATTCAGGCAAGAATATCCGTCAGACGCCGATGAAGCATTTTTGACTTCTGGTCGGCCAATTTTTAACCCTGACCAACTTATTAAAATGATTGATGCAGCCAAAGAGCCAATTGCTCGCATGGCGCTAGAAGGTGATGTCTGGGTAAAACATCCACGCGGCGAACTAACCTTATACAGGGATGTCGATCCGGGCGAGATGTACACAATTGGTGCTGATGTTGCCATGGGTATTAGAGGCGGAGACTATTCTGTTGCTCAAATACTCGACAGCAAAAAACGGCACGTAGGATCTTTTAGAGCCCACGTACACCCAGACTATTTTGCTGATGTGCTTCTTAGACTTGGTGAGTTTTTTAATGACGCATATGTAATATGTGAAAGCAACTCTCACGGGCTGTTGACCTGCACACGACTTTATAAAGATTACGGATATTCAAATTTTCATACTGAAATTGTCGTCGACAAAATAAGCGACAAAGAAACAGTAAAACTAGGTTTTGCAACCACAGCCAAAAGTAAGCCTTTAGTCATCAACGAACTTCGAGCTGCGCTCCGTATGGACGAGTTAGAAATTCACGACAAAGTTACTTTGCGCGAAATGCTGACATACATCGAAACTGAAACAGGCGGTATGGAAGCTGAAGCTGGCTGCCATGACGACTGCGTTATGTCCTTGGCAATCGCAAACTACGGCCACCAGCAAGGCTGGGAGCCTGTTACCATTTATGATGAATTTTACAGTGAGGCAATCTAATGGCTGAGACATTCACAGCACTTACCGAAGATGAGCTGCTAAGTCTCGTTCAAGACGAGATCAAAGGTTCAATCGGATACTCCGATGGCGATCTTAGCCATGAGCGTCAGCAGATGCTTCGGTACTACCACGCCGAACTGCCCGAGAGGCAGTCTAACGGCAACAGCAGCTACGTATCACAAGACGTGTACGACGGAGTTGAAGGCTTGAAAGCCTTGCTGCTAGAGACATTTTCTGCTGGCACTGATGTCGTGCAGTTTAATGCACAAGGTCCCGAAGACGTTGAGATGGCGCGAGTTTGCACAGCTTACACCAACTATATTATCCATCGCCAGAACGATGGTTTTAGTGTCTACAGAGATGTCATACACGATGGCCTGATGGCACGAAACGGTATTGCTAAAGTCTACTGGGACAACAAGCTTGATGTGGTCGAAGAAGAGTTTGACAGCTTAACATCTGACGAACTTGACGGTCTCATGGCTGACCCAGACGTAGATGGTCTCGCCTCACTAAACGACAATGACGGCTTGCTTTCAGGTGTGATCCGCAAGTCAGTCAACAAGTCAAAAGTAGCAATTGAAGTAATTCCACCAGAAGAATTTATCATAAATCCTATGTCGACTAGCGTGGATGATGGGTTTGTAGCACACCGCAGAACTATGCGAAAAGCAGACCTTATTGCTATGGGATTTGAGGCTGAGCTCGTTGAGACTATTGGCCACGACGAAGATCCACTAGGTGAGAATTATGATGAGCGTTATTACAGGCACGAACAAGTAGGACCGCAGCGCCTAACGCCAGATGAGCATCATCGGCAAGAGCAAATGAAGCAGGTGGTCGTATATGAATCCTATGTCGAAGCAGACATGGAGGGAGATGGCGAAGCTCGCTTGTACAAAGTTATGTCCGCAGGAAACACACTGCTAGACATTGAAGAAGTAGACCGTCGACCATTTATCGTATTTACACCTGTACCAGTACCTCACTCATTTCATGGTGAAAACTTTGCATATAAGTTGATGCCAACACAGAATGCACGGACTGCTCTGATGCGCTCGGTGCTAGATCATGCGTCTGTTACAACTAACCCCAGATACCTTGTGCAGAAAGGTGCCTTAACCAACCCTAGGGAGCTCCTAGACAACAGGTTGGGTGGCATTGTGAATGTAACTAGGCCTGATGGCGTTGTGCCGCTTATGCAGAACCAGCTTAACCCATTCATCTTCCAGACAATCATGCAGCTCGAAGAAGATGCCGAGAATACAAGCGGCATTTCGAAGCTGTCTCAAGGTCTTAACAAAGATGCAGTGAGCAAGCAAAATTCTGCGGCTATGGTTGAAAACCTCGTCAGCTTGTCGCAACAAAGATCTAAGATTATTGCGCGCAATTTTGCGAATAACTTCTTGAAGCCTTTATTTTTAGAAGTCTATAGACTTGCCATTGAAAACGAGAACTATGAAAAAATTCTCGATGTTGCCGGTAATTATGTCCAAATAAACCCAAAAGATTGGGCAGAGCGCAAAGACGTCGAAGTAGCTTTCAAGCTTGGCTATGGCGAACAAGAACGTGAAGCACAAAAGTTTCAAGCTTTACACGCCATGCTTACACAAGATCCTGGCATTCAGCCTTTCTATACTGAAGTTAATAGGTACGCCATGGTGCGCCAGGCGATGCTTAATGCCGGTATCAAGGATGTCGACACGTATCTGACACCACCTGATCAAGTGCAACCTCCGCAACCTGATCCTGCAGCACAAATGCAACAGCAGATCATGATGAAGCAAATTGAACTTGAAGAACGCAAAGTTGCGATCCAAGAGCAAGAGCTACAGCTGAAAGCACAGATGGAACAGGCACGACTTGAGCTTGAGCAAGCTAAAGTAGAAGTCAACGTAGCTACACAGTACAGCACTGAAGAGCGCAAAGACTTCGACTCTGAGATCCGTGCAGACATTGCTTACAAAGAGCTGGAGATGGCACAAGCCACACCAGCAGCAGAGCGCACGGCAATTGTCAGCCCGAACTCATAGGTAAGCAAATGCCCACAAAAAATAAGAAAGAGCCTCGGCTGTCTGTCGGCCGAGGTGAAAAACTTCCTGCGTCTAAAGGTGCAGGTCTCACGGCAAAAGGTCGTGCAAAATATAACCGAGCAACAGGTGGCAATTTAAAAGCCCCTGTTACCGGCAAAGTTAAGCCAGGAAGCAAAGCTGCGAAGCGCCGCAAATCATTTTGTGCCAGATCAAAAAGCTGGACTGGTGAGCGTGGCAAGGCAGCGCGGCGACGCTGGAAATGTTAATTTGGTCAAGGAGAGATAATGGAAGACCAACAAATAATTGAGCAGGGAACTCATGCAGAGACACTGCTCGGAAGTGACGCGTTTACAAAAACCGTCAACAGCTTACTCGATCAATATGTAAGCCTATTTTTCTCAACTGATCCGCTACAGAAAGACGAACGTGAAATTGCGTATCACTCTGCGCGGGCAATGCAAGAAATCGTTAATACATTGAACCAAAAGGTCATGATGAAAAATCAGATCCTTGAGGCAAAGGAGTAATTTATGTCCGAGACTACTGAAAATAGCGTCTCTGAGAACCCTGAAAGTCCCACAGTGGACGGAGCAATTAGTGCTTTTATGAAGCGTTGGGAAGACTCTCCGCAAGCGGAGACATCTGAAACCGTGGATGAAAGCGAAGCTGAATCTGTAGAAGAATACGAAGTAAGCGAAGATACAGATGATGCTGAAGACTACGAAGTTGTCGAAAGTGATGAGGTGGACCTTGATGATCTTCCAGCTTTAGACGATGACGAGGTTGTCGAAGATGACGAACATTATGAAGTTGAAATAGCTTCTGATGATCTCATGACAACAGTCAAAGTCGGTGAAGAAGTATTCGAAGTATCCGTCAAAGACTTAAAACGCTTATACGGTCAAGAAAAGTCGCTTACTAAAAAATCCCAACAAGTTGCAGAAATCCGCAAAACTCTTGAAGAAGACGTAAAAAAGAACGCAGGCATCCTTCAAACACTGCTGGCTAAAGCCGAGGAAAAGCTCAGGCCTTACGCAGAAATTGACATGCTGCTTGCTTCTCGACAAATGGAACCAGATGACTTTGCTCAGCTTCGCAAAGAAGCACAAGCAGCGTATGACGATTACCAGTTTCTTAATCAAGAGTCAGACAAATACATCGAGATGGTCCGAGATGCTCAACAGCAGGAACTGAAGAAAAGAGCTTCGGAAGCAATAGAAACTCTGAAACAGGAAATACCTGATTGGTCAGAGGATCTCTACAACAAGATCAGAAAATATGGTGTCAGTCAGGGAATTTCCCAGCAAGACATCGATCAACTTGTAGATCCAGCCGCAATTAAGCTGGTGTTGAAAGCTATGAAGTATGATCAAGGCAAAAAAGTTGCCGTTAAAAAACGTACTAAAGCCCCTCAAAGAGTATTGAAGTCTGGCGCAACCAAGCCGCAAAACCCAGCACGCCGAGCAAGGCAACAAGCAATGGATACGCTTGTAAAGTCTGGATCAACTGATGCGGCAAGGGATGCGTTTTTAGCGAGATGGTCTGCTAGTGACTAATCTTTAGCCCATAAGAGGTAATAATGGCTACGTATTCAACGTACAATCAAATCGGCATCAAAGAAGATATTTCAGACATCATTTCAAATATCTCGCCGACAACAACTCCATTCCTGTCGTCAATCGGTAAGGAATCAGTTCACAACACACTGTATCAGTGGCAAGAAGACAGCTTGGCTTCAACTGCAGAAAATGCAGAAGTTGAAGGCTTCACCGCGTCTGATCTTACACTGACCCCAACTGTAATGCGTTCTAACTATACGCAAATCCAGTCAAAGACCATTAAAGTATCAGCAACAGCTGACGCTATTGATGCTTACGGACGTGCGCAGGAAACCGCTTACCAGCTTTCGAAAAAAGCCGCTGAATTTAAGCGCGACATCGAATTTAACTTGGTTGGCGATCGTACTACAAATGGTAACGACGCAGCTGCGGGTTCTTCATCGACTGCTCGCTTGACTGCTAACGTGCATGGATCGGACCCGGACTCAAATGCCGTCATCAATTCTGCCGTCATCGAAGACGCTGGAACTTCTGGTACGCCTGCTGCCCTTACTGAGCAGGACATCCTCAACCTCGGCGACAAGCTGTACGACGAAGGCTCAGAAGCATCAATCCTGATGATTAAGCCAGCCGACTCAACTGTAATTGCTGGTTTCACCCGCTCTGCAGTTGGTTCAGGCAACGCTCGTCAAGAGCATTTCGTAAACGGTGGTCGCACACTCATGAACGTCGTCGACGTGTACATCTCGCCTTACGGTGAGCAGCGCGTTGTCATGAACCGCTTCATGAAGACTTCAGTTGCGCTGATGTATGATCCAGCAAACTGGAAGATCTGCGAACTCCGTCCAATGACTCGCGAATTGCTCGCGAAAGACGGCGACGCTGACAAGCACATGATGGTGACTGAATACGGTCTGAAGCATACCAATTACAAAGCTTCAGGTCTCATTCGCTACTTGAGCTAGACCAATTAGCGTGGGTGTCTTCGGATTCAGCTCTCCTTGCCGAGGGCACCCACGTTTATTCTAAGGGGACAAAATGAATAAGCCAGTAATTGACACCGTAATGGGCGTCAAACAAGACGCTGATGGTTTGTATCGGACAAACACACAGCACATTCCAGACAGTTTTATTAAAGAGCTACAAGAGCAAAAGACCGCTGGTGGTTACACACAAAGCGGTGAAATGCTCAAGATGGCGTCAATACCTGTCGTCATCGTAGAACAAATGATGCGTGAAGGCATCGATGTCTACAAAGCTCCCATCAAAGACATCATTAAGTGGCTCAAACTAAATGACATGGAGCACTTTCTAACGACTTCAAAGAGGATCTAGCATGGCAACTTACGCTGAGCTTAAACAAGATGTGATTGATCTTATTAATCGCACAGACTGCACCAACGCGCTTGCAGGTACATTCATTAATCAAGCGCAGCGTAAGATCTCAAGAACACTGCGCGTGCCGTCATTAGAAAACAAATTAGCAGTTACTGTTGGCACAACTTCAGCCGCAACCTACGACGCCACAGAAGGCGAGATAACTATACCAAGCGACTTTTTGGAAATGGTCTACATATACACAGACAAAGGAGTACTGCAGCGTACACCTTTGCGCGTTTTTATAGATTTAGATAAAAAAGTTTCAGCTACCGGCGAGCCAAAATATTACACAAGAATACAAAATAAATTTGCGCTCAAGCCTATTCCAACGACTGGCAAAGTTATCAATCTTGTCTACTACTCTGACCCTACAGATTTGAGTGCAGACTCCGACACAAATAGTTTTAGTTCCATTTGCCCTGATCTCATGGTCTACGGCGCGCTTTTGTATGCGTGCGATTATTTCAACGACAGCCGTAAGCCTGTGTTTGAGGCAACATACAACACTATCTATGCCGAGCTTGTTGCATTGGTTGAAGCAACAGACCAAGCAACTGCTGATAGCTCCGTGCAGCCTTCATATTCGTATAACGAAGATTTATTAAATTAAGAGTTAGTAAACATGGCAAAAAGTTCCGTATTTCAAGTGACAGGGTCTGACCCAACCTCACTTCAATCGTTTGTAGATGAACTTAGTGCATTTGCAACAAACGCAGAAACAAGTGAAACCAACGCCGCTAATTCTGCGTCAGCCGCAGCAACTAGTGCTACAAATGCCGGAACAAGCGCAACTAACGCTGCAACCTCGGCAACGTCTGCTGGAACAAGCGAAACCAACGCAGCCACATCAGAAACAAATGCTGCGACTTCAGCAACAAGCGCTGCAGCGTCTGCAACAAGCGCAGCCAACTCTGCTACGTCTGCTTCTTCGTCTTCTTCAAGCGCAGCGACAAATGCTTCAAACGCAGCAACCTCAGAGACAAATGCTGCTTCTTCTGCAACTGCCGCAGCGGCATCAGAGACCAACGCAGGAACATCAGAAACCAATGCAGCCACATCAGCAACAAATGCTGCTTCTTCTGCTTCTTCTGCGTCTACAAGCGCAAGCTCTGCTTCTACACAAGCTTCTAATGCAGCAACTAGCGCATCCAACGCATCGACTTCAGAGACTAACGCCGCAACCAGTGCGTCTAATGCTGCAACTTCAGAGACTAATGCAGCAACCAGCGCGTCTAACGCTGGAACCTCAGAGACTAATGCTGCGTCTAGCGCGTCTTCTGCATCCACCAGCGCCACCAATGCAGCAACAAGTGCCTCTACTGCACAATCTGCTCAAACAGCTGCTGAAAGCGCACGAGACAGTGCGCTTGCGGCTTACGACAATTTCGATGATAGATACCTTGGTGCCAAGTCATCAGACCCGACAGTCGACAACGACGGCAATGCTCTAGTCGCTGGTTCGCTATATTTCGACACAACAGCTGAAGCGATGAAAGTCTACACAGGTTCTGCTTGGGTAGCTGCATATGTGTCTGGTACTGGATACGCTGCACTTACCGGCGCTACGTTCACTGGCGATGTAACCGTTCCAAACCTTGTCACCAGCGGTAACGTGGACGGACGTGATGTATCTGCTGATGGCGCAAAGTTGGATGGCATTGAGACAGGTGCCACTGCTGACCAAAGCGCCGCAGAAATCAAGACAGCGTATGAGAGCAACACAAACACCAATGCTTTCACTGATGCCCTACAGACGAAGCTTAACGGTATTGAGGCAGCTGCAGACGTCACAGACACAACTAATGTTGTTGCTGCCCTGACTGCAGGTACAGGCATTTCCATTGCAGCAAATGGAACAGTATCTTCTACTGCTTCATCTGATGTCGTAGACGACACCACACCACAGCTAGGCGGCAACCTCGACCTGAATAGCAACGACATCACAGGCACAGGCAACATAGACATAACTGGCTCAGTCACCAGCGATGGGCTGAATGTTGATGGTGGGACAACTACTGGCGTAACGATTGAGGGGGATTCGTGGGCAAGATTACAGTTTATAAAATCTTCAGCCACAGCAAACACATCGGGATTAATCAACGATAGTAATGGCTTCTCAGTCTACGACTGGACTGCTGGTGGGAGAAGATTAACAGCAGCAAACAACGGCGACATCAGCTTCTACGACAGCACAGGCACCACGCAAGGTTTCTTCTGGGATGCTAATGAAGTGCGGTTAGGGCTAGGAACTACAAGTCCTGCTAGAAACCTTCATCTATATGCAGAAAATTCTGACGCTTCTGTCCGGTTGCAAAACACTGCAAACAGTAAGGTGTGGGAGATTAACCCATCAATACCGGGGGTTGCTAACAGCGGTATAAGCATAGTCAACGTCACTGACAACACTGTTCCACTGCACATAGATAACAGTGGCAAAGTGGGCATTGGCACTACGCCTGACAGCGAATTGCACATTGACCGTGGCCAAGTAAACATTCGGTTTGGTTACAACAACCTTTCGCAAAACTACATCGACACTGATACGCAAATATTCCGTAGCGGTAACGGCGCTACAGAATATATGCGACTCGACAGCAGCGGCAGCTTGCTGGTGGGTAAGACGAGT
>Ga0255768_10003171_pt1 | contig 16394 bp, 15 predicted proteins | sample 071ome_33_FD_179983 | JGI IMG/M metagenome (GOLD analysis project Ga0255768, IMG submission 179983) | Coastal salt marsh microbial communities from the Groves Creek Marsh, Skidaway Island, Georgia - 071412AT metaG (version 2) | ecosystem: Environmental > Aquatic > Marine > Intertidal zone >...
AGATGCTTTATAGAGCCCAAGTTAAGGCCTGCAAATATAGAACTAATTTAGGAATTTCAAAGCGCCTTGTCTAGACGAATTTTTGTCTTCTTTTTTCCTTTCTCTCCTGAATCTTAAGCACATCCGAACTCATTTCTGCATAATCTTGTCGTGAACGAAACACATCCACGGCAGTGAAGACCGCCTCCTTAAATGAGCTTTCGTCAGCAATTCCCTTGCCTGCGATCTCATATGCGGTGCCATGGTCGGGAGAAGTTCTGACCTTCGAAAGACCAGCGGTATAGTTTACTCCCTTTCCAAAAGATAAGGTCTTAAAAGGCACCAAGCCCTGGTCATGGTAGGCTGCTAAAACTGCGTCAAACTGAGTATAACTGTTAGACCCAAAGAATCCATCTGCTGCATAAGGCCCGAAAACGAGATGACCTTCTTCAAACAATTCAGCAACCGCAGGTTTCATGATCTTTTCGTCTTCTTCGCCTATGGTTCCATTGTCGCCGCTGTGGGGGTTGATTCCTAAGAGTGCAATTTTGGGTCGTATAATCCCGAAATCTTCTCGTAACGACTTCATCATTGTGGCAACTTTGGATCGGATCAGCTTTGTGGTGATCGCTTCGCTCACTTTCGATACTGCAATGTGATCGGTAAGGAGACCTACTCGTAAACGATCTGCAACCATAAACATCAAAGCTTCAGCGCCAAGTTCTTTTGCTAAATAATCAGTATGTCCCGGAAAGCTAAACGTCTCTGACTGAATATTGCTTTTGTTGATTGGCGCAGTCACCAATGCATCTATTTGGCCTTCTTTGAGCGCCTTAGTTGCGGCCTCTAAGGAGGCTACAGCTAATTTTCCGGCCTCAGGAGTGTTTTGTCCAAAAGTCAAATCAAATTCTATGTCGAAAGCTTGGTAAACATTAATCTTACCCGCCTCTATCCGACTCAAGTCTTTTATCCCATGAAATTTTATGTCCAAATTCAGCTCGCTGATCTGGCTTGTCATGGTTTTATTAGAGGCAAAGAAGACCGGGGTGCAATTACTTAACATCCGCGAGTCAAGAAAGGATTTTAGGGCTACTTCACAACCTATGCCGTTTAGATCGCCAACAGAAATACCTATTTTTACCGTATTATTTGCTTTCATAGATGAACTATTGAAGCAACGAAGTTACTGAAATTTATACCGCAGTATGTTTACAGGAATCATAGAAACCGTAGCAAAAGTTGTTGCTGTTGAGAATGAAGGCACTAACCTTCATTTAACGCTTGAAAGTGATCTTACTAATGAATTAAAAATCGATCAAAGCCTGGCGCACAACGGAGTGTGTTTAACTGTAGTGAAAATCAACGGTTCTAAATACACCGTAACTGCTATCGAAGAGACCCTATTAAAATCAGCTATCGGCGAGCTTGAGGTAGGTAGTGTTGTAAATCTTGAACGAGCCATGCAATTGGGTGCACGGCTTGACGGACACATTGTTCAAGGCCATGTAGACACCACCGCCACCTGTACTGAGGTTGTCAATAAAGACGGTAGTTGGATCTTTTCATTCGAATACCCTGCAAACCCAGAACACATCACTATCGAAAAAGGTTCCATAACGGTAGACGGTACCTCGCTAACGGTGGTAAATTCAAAAGACAATAGCTTCAGCGTCGCTATTATTCCTTATACCTATGAGCATACTAGATTCAACAGCTACCAGGTGGGCACAAAAGTGAATCTAGAGTTTGATCTAGTGGGCAAATACATCGCGAGACTACACGCCAGACAGCAATAGATTACTTTTTAAGGGTTTTTCGAAGTAAGAGGCCTGCGGTTACCGCAACAGCAAAGAGAATCAGTGCAGGCAAGGTCTCGCCGTAAAGCGCCTTTCCAACTGCAAATAGTAGTCCGTAAACTAGGACACAGCCCAAAAGCATTGACTTAATCCCTGAGCTCAAATAGGTAGATTGACTCTTGCCCCCAAACTTTTTCCAGCCCGCGCCTGAAAGATCAAGGGACTGGACAAACCCTTCTAACAAGGCTCTATCCTCCGCCGGAGTAAAAAAGGTAACTGCTAGCCAAACAACCATCGTGAAAAGAACGATAAAAGGGTATTGCATATATCCAGGCATAAGACCTTCTGCTCCAAACAAAGCCTCGCCTAGGGGTGTAAATGCTAAGCTGATTGACAGAATCCCTGACACCAACATCGCTGCAATTTCAGACCAAGCATTGATTCGCCACCAAAACCAACGAAGCATGAATAGCAGACCTGTTCCCGCACCAAACATCAATATCACATCAAAGAGCTGTTTCGCGTTCTGAAGGCTAAGTGCCACTACAGCACTCAGGGCCATAAGCAGCAATGTGCTAATCTGTCCGACTACTACTTTTTGTCGCTCACTTGCCTCTGGTTTATAGGCTACAAACACGTCGTATACCAGATAGGAAGCCCCCCAGTTAAGGTGACTAGAAAGCGTAGACACATAAGCCGCTCCTAAAGAAGCTAAAACTAAACCTAATAGCCCTGAGGGCAGTGAGGTCAACATTGCAGAATACGCTAAATCGTTTCCTAGTTTGTCAGGGGTAACCTCAGGAAAAGCAGCAGCAATCGAAGCGATGTCTGGGTATCGAATAAGTGACGCAAGTGCAACTAAAATCCATGGCCATGGACGAATGGCATAATGCATAATATTAAAGAAGAACGTCGCCCATACTGCATTAGACTCGTCTTTCGCTGCGAGCATTCGTTGTGCAACGTATCCGCCTCCTCCTGGTTCTGCTCCAGGATACCAACTGCTCCACCACTGCACTGCAATCGGAATAATAAAGAGCGTGATAAGCGCCTCGGTGTTAGAAAAGCTGGGCACCAAGTCTAACTTATCACTGACATTCGGATGAGAAAAAAGCTGCGTCAACCCTCCAATATCAGGTTCATTTACCAAAAAGTAAGCGGCTCCAAATGCGCCGCTAATTGCCGCAATAAATAATACAAAATCAGTATAAATCACTCCTTTAAAGCCTCCAATGGCGCTAAAAAAGGCTGTGATCAACCCGGCTACTACAACGGTAACCACCGGGTCAAGACCTAACATAACTTGACCGATTTTGATAGCAGCAAGTGTGACTCCCGACATAGCGAGCACATTAAAGAGAAGCCCTAGATATAAGGCTCTAAAACGTCTTAGAAATCGAGCCGGTTTTCCGCCATAACGCAATTGATAAAAGCCCATATCTGTGGTAACCCCACTCTTACGCCATAATTCAGCAAAGACGAAAACCGTTAAGAGGCCTGTAAGTAGAAAGGCCCACCAAACCCAGTTTCCTGAGACCCCCGATGAGCGCACGATATCAGTAACGAGATTGGGGGTGTCTGTAGAAAAGGTGGTTGCAACCATCGAAAACCCCAATAGCCACCAGGGCATATTACGGCCCGATAAAAAATACTCTGAACTGCTCTTATTGGCTGACTTGGCGCTGTAAATTCCGATACCAAGCAGCAGGGCAACAAAGGCCCCAATGATTAAAAAATCAAAGGTTTTAAGTTCCATACAATGTTAGGTTTGGAACCTAATATAGCCAATTTAATTTCCCGATTTACCCTTAGGAGCTAGGAATGCTGTCTACCACCACCTTTACCCGGCGACCTTGATCTCTATTCATTTCTAATCGAAGAGAACCCATCACTGCTTTTATCTGCTCTGGAGTAGCGTTTTCTGGCATTTCAATTTTGATTTCGATTTCTTCAGGGAATCGAACGGCTACGCAGCTACTTAAGAATAGGGCGGCTAAAAGGGTGAAGAAAAATGGTTTCATTAGGTGTGTTTTTTTACAAAGATACCTTTCTATTTTTCTTCTCTAATCGTTCTTCCTTTCTCTTAAAATGTTTCAGTCTTTTGAACGACTTCAATAGACTATAAACCATCACAAAAATGACAAATAAGAAGAGAATGCCAGTACTAACTGAGGCAGTTTGCATGGCTTTTAATCCTCCACCCAAAAGAAGGGCTATGGCTACAGCTCCTTCTGTGAGAGCCCATAAAATACGTTGACCTACAGGGGCATCTAATTTTCCTCCTGCAGTAATACTATCGATCACCAGCGAACCGCTATCAGAGGAAGTCACAAAAAATACAGCTACCATGAAAATACCTAGAAAACTAGTCAAGGCAGGCAAAGGAAATTCTTGAAGAAACACGAATAAGGAGGTTGAGCTATCATTAAGAATGATCTCAGACAGTAACCCTGGATTTTCCATCTCAAGTGAAAGCGCAGATCCACCAAACACTGAAATCCAGAAAAAAGTCATTAAGGTAGGTACAAGGAGCACTCCTAACACAAACTCTCTAACGGTACGTCCTTTGGATACCCGAGCAATGAACATTCCAACAAATGGCGACCAAGCGATCCACCAAGCCCAATAGAATACGGTCCAATCATTCTGCCATGCAGAGTCTGCATAAGCCGATGAAAAAGTTCCAAGCTCAATAAAGCGGTCAAAATATTGACCCGTTGACTCCACAAAAATTCGAATAATACTCAGTGCGTCTGACAAGAATAGCATGCTTACCAAGAAAATAAGTGCGATGAATAAATTCAAACGACTTAAGAACTTAACCCCTTTTTTAAGCCCAGTTACCACCGAGATTGTTGCTATTAAAGTAATGATTACAATGATGCTTATCTGAGTTCCTTGACCCGGGTCAATCCCAAACAAATAGTTCAGTCCAGTGGCAATTTGACGAGCTCCAAAACCTAAAGAAGTTGCCAGCCCAAATAGAGTGGCAACTACCGCGATAACATCTATAATGTCTCCTGTTTTACCAAATATTTTGCGCCCTAGAACCGGAAAAAATATGGATCTAAGTGAAAAGGGGAGCTTTTTACTAAATCCATAGTAAGCCAAAGAAAGCCCTACAATACAGTAAATCGCCCAAGCGTGTAGACCGTAATGAAGAAAAGTGAAATCAAGAGCTTGTATCGCACGATCTTTCACAGAGTTAACTGGGATGGGCGGATTAGCAAAATGGGTGATTGGTTCAGAAACGCTGAAATACAATAATCCGATACCCATACCGGCCGAAAAAAGCATCGCAAACCATGAAAAGACTGTAAACTCGGGCTTAGCATGTTTGCCGCCAAGTCGATGCTTTCCATATTTACTAAAAGCAATATAAAGGCATATAACAACAAACAGATTGACTCCTAAAATGAAGAGCCAACCCGTTGATTCTGTTACTAAATATGCGGTTTTATCAAAAAATACTCTAACAGGCTCCCCTCCCAAGATGGACAAGAAAACAAAGGCTAGAATAAAAATTAACGAGGGATAGAATACCCTGGGATAAACATCAAAGTATTTTTTCATTGAAACTAGTTAGACAAAATCCACATCTTGCCATTAATGCCATTATATTGAGCCTTTGCAGCGTTATAATTTTCTTGATTCAAACTCTGTTCTTGACCCGGATATAAAAATCTCATTGGCAACTCATAGTCGTTATAATTTGTGCCTATGGGCTCTTTAACAAATCTCAAGTTGTCAAAACCACCTTCAGAAACATACCATCTGCGTAACTCAAAATACGGCTCCATTGCTGTGAAGAATAGCGACAACCATTTTTGTTCCCAGATGTCAATCACCTCATCATATGCAACTCCAGAGTTGATATAGAAATCTTCAAAATCCGCAAACCCATAAGGAGAATAGTTTACTTGGTAGTAATCGTGTGAGGCTTTGATTCCTGATTTGTAGTGTGTCTCTACATCGTTATTGATCCATCCTAGGGCTGCTGCTTCTGCTAATAGAAATTGCTGTTCTGCATAGGTCATCATAAGACCTTCTGCATACTTCAAACCAATTTGTTGAGCGGTCGTTTGGCCAGGATAATCAAAATAGGCGAGTCCAAGGCGAGATCCTGTTTGACCACCTACTCCATTATCAATCGCTGAAAAGGTCGGATTGTCAAAATCTTCATTATCAGGACGAGCATATCGTGATAATCTCGGATCGTTATACCCGGCTAAAACAGCATGAGAAGATGAAGAAAGAGCAACAGCGTCAAAGTCCCCTTGTTTCAACGGGATCGTTGGAAATTGGTTAGGAAAAGCATTTAAAAAACTTAGTGCTGCTTGATCCTCGTTTCCTTCAAATAAAGGTTCGTTATTTACAATAGCAGCAAAGGCAGAACTAACATCCGTCTTTGCAGACCGGTACATTAAAAGTCTTAATCTTAGAGCGTTTGCAAATTTGATCCACTTCGCCTCGTCTCCATTATAAAGAATGTCGCCTGAAATCGATCCCGAGCCACTTAATAGATCTGTAGCGGTACTTAGGTTGGCTAAAAGGCTACTATAAATCTGTTCTTGAGAATCATACGCAGGCGTAAAATCAGGATTTTCAGCATTAGCCCCTTGAATCGCGCTTGAGTAAGGGATGTCACCATAAGCGTTGGTAAGCTGAGAGTAAATCCAACTCTTAAGAACAAGTAGTGCTCCTTGTGCTTTCTCATTTCCAGATGCGCTTGCAATATTCAATGCACTCTCTATGTCAGTTAAGCTGCCATATAAACCTTCCCATAACGTAGGGAAAGCGTTCCAGTTATAATTGTCTACCTCAGCTCGTAGTGCTTTTCCACTGAGTTGGGCAATATTGTTCGACAGTAAGAAAGCCTCGTTAGAAGTTGTTTGAACACTGTTGCGAAGTGCTGTAGTTAATAGAACATCAGCGCCAACCTCCGTAGGCTGGTTTGGGTTCTCGTTGATTTCTTCAAAGTCTGAACATGAGGTGATGAACAGAGCAGTTAATGCGGTATATATAAGTGATTTGTAATTCATCTTAGTCTATTAAAATGTTAGGTTAAGATTAAGACCAAAGCTTCTAAGCGATGGAATAGAGGTCGACTCGAATCCATTTACGAAAATCCCATTTCGAATCGAGTAGGTTTCGGGGTCAATCGTCGGAACATCTGAGAACAATAGTAGGTTTCTACCAACAAGTGAAAGTGTTGCAGAGCTAATGCCCCATGCCTCTGATAAGGCATTCGTCAAATCGTAGCTAATGCTTAATTCTCGTAGCTTGAGATACGAGGCGTCATAAGTCGCTGCTTCAATATTGTCTCGGTTGAATCCGTTTCCATAGTAATTGTAGAAATACCCTACGTATCCAGCTCCTCCTGCAGGTACAACGACATCATTTTCTACAAGGTTTCCTGAATCGTCATACTTCCAGCCTGGTCCTACAACTCCTCCGGCATCTACAAGTGTATAAATAGGATCTCCGCCTACATCATAAGACACGCTGTAAACAGTTCTACCTTCGGTAGTAGTGAGAGGTAAATTCGGATCGTCGTCATTTACAATCGCTCCTCCCGTTGCATAAAGAGCGTGAGATCTAGAATAGATTTTACCTCCGACTTGTCCGTCAAACAAGAAGGATAGGCCTAAATTTTTATACTGAAACTCGTTGTACCATCCCAATCTAAAGTCTGGCTGAAAAGAACCAGCGCTAACTTTCTCGTCGGTTAAAAGCGGAAGTCCGTTTTCATGAATAATTCTACCGTCAGGACCTCTTTGAAAACCGAGGCCATAAAGTTGTCCGAGTAGTTGTCCCTCTTCAGCAACAAGCTCTAAGTCAGAACCCCCTTCGTCTCCAGGGAAAACATCGGCAATAATTGAGTACTTCCCACTTTCAATAACATCAGGTAAAGACTCAACTACCGACCGGTTTCTTCCGAAATTTAGTCTTGTAAGTGCACTAAAGTCATTAGTTTCTATATAGTTATAGTCGATGGAAGCTTCAATACCTTTATTGCTAATTTCACCGCCGTTAGTAAGTGTGTAGTCAAACCCACTCGACTTAGCTACTGGTAATGAAATGATCTGATCGAAACTATTCATTTGATAATACGTAGCACTAAACGAAACCTTACCTGCAAAAGCGCTAATATCTAACCCAAACTCTGTTGCAGTGGTTCTTTCGTTTTTGAGGTCTGGATCAGAAATTGTTCTAGTCGTTGTGAATGCGGGGCTGGTGCCATAACTAGGCTGCGGCGTGAAGGTGTTGCCGAAAGAATAAGGCGGAGCTCCATTCCCTACTTCAGCGTAAGAAGCTCTTAGTTTGAACAGATCAATTTCCTTGGGCATATCAAATACTTGATCTAACAGTACACTAGAAGAAGCTGAAGGATATCCAAAGCTAAAGCTTGAACCCGATCTTCCCGCTAGAGGATTGACAAGCGTGCTCGACCAATCGTTTCGGTAAGTAAGATCGAGGTATACCGTGTTTTTGTAATCTAAACTCATCAGCCCAAAAACACTGTTGATTTTTGCCTCTGTTTTCTGTGACTCCACAAGTACGCCTGCTCTAGAATTTGTCAGGGTGTAAATAGAAGGCCCTGTTCCAAAAATTTGTAGTTGGGGGTTGTTTGCAATTCCAAAGTTCGCTTGTTGCGACATGAAATTAGCTCCTAACTTAACGTCAACATCGATGACGTTCTCTTCGCCGGGCGTTGGATTAAAACTTAACAATGCTTCTGCATTACTCTCTCTGAATGAAATCTCATCTTCACGATAACTTCCATTCAAAACCCCTTTAGTTGATGGGGCTCGACGATATTGTCTTTGTTCATCTACATAATCAACCCCATAACGCGCTCTGAAGTTTAATTTGTCATTGATATCAAAACTCGCTTGAAAGTTTGAAATCAATCGATTACTCTGAAAAGCATTCGTATTCTCATATGCTATGAACCACGGATTGTTTACCCAAAGATTTTCAGCGTAGCGCTGTTGTATTCCCTCTAAGCCAGGCTGCCAGTAATCTCTCAAATCGTTTATTTCTACTTGGCGAGGCAACCATAACCAACCATACATTACCGATGATGATTCATCGTAACCCGAGTTAGGAATGTTGTCAGAAGTAGATCGAACAAACATAGTGTTTGCTTGAATATTTAATCTTCCATCCATTAGAGATTTTCCGAAGGATGTTTGAAAGGTATTACGCTCTAGTCCTGTGTTTGGAATAAGACCTAGATTATCAAGTCTGGTATATGAGAATCGCCCAAAACTATCCTCGTCGCTTGAATTGATAGCAACATTAGTAGTGTGGTTAATTGCTGTTTCATAAAAATTACGAACGTTATCAGGCGCGGGGGTAAATGGAATTGCTTCACCGTTAGAGTTAAACTGCTTGATTAATTGTCCGTTCATCTCAGGACCCCAGTTCTCTCCATAGGCGTCATAGTTTTCATTGGCTCCGATATAGGTAGATCCGTTTAAATAACTGTATTTACCGCCACCACCAGAACCGTAGGTGTTTTGATAGTTTGGCAGTTTTAGTGGGTTTGCTATTTGAATACCTGTATTTAGCTCAACACGAGTACCTTGATTGCGCATTTTACCCGATTTAGTTTCTATAAGAATTACTCCGTTCGCTGCTCTCGCTCCATATAAGGCAGAGGCTGCTGGTCCTTTAAGAACACTGATGTTTTCGATGTCGTCTGCGTTAACTAGTTGCGCGGCATTACCAAAGTCAATGGTAGAAGAACCATTGAGGCCATCGTCAAAGCTGTACAGGTCGTTGGTAATTGGCATTCCGTTTACAACAAATAACGGTTGGTTGTTACCCATTAAAGAGGTGGCTCCTCTAATGGTAATATTAGCTGAAGCAGCTGGCCCTGCAGAAGATCCCGTAATATTAACTCCAGATATTTTACCTGCTAAAGCATTAATTACGTTCGGTGTTTTCACCTTGGCTACTTCAGAACCCTTAATTCCCTGAACAGAATATCCAAGAGCTTTCTCTTCTCTTTCAATTCCAAGAGCGGTTATAACCACCTCGTCTAGCTGATTTGAAGGTTGTAAAACAATCGAAAGATTGTCTCCAGGGTTCGCAGAAAGTGTTTGGCTAACGTAGCCAACAAAAGAAATCTGAATCGTAATTTTTGATTCTGTTTCTATAGAAAATATTCCGTCGAAGTCTGTAATAACTCCCTGGTTAGTTTCTAAAACATACACTGTTGCACCAGGTAAAGGCAGACCTTGGTCGTCTAAAACAGTACCTTTTACAGGGTTTTGAGCGAGTGCTGTGAGTGAAAAAAGTAGTGATAGGAAGGTATATAGTTTCCTCATAAATACATATTGCATTGGTTAATCAGAATGCAAAGATATATATTTTCTATAGAAACTATTTATTGATTGATATCTGCAGGCCCTGTAATGATTGGTGAGGCGTCGACGTCTTCTATATTTAAAAAATTAGTAATCGTCTCAAAGGAGTTGACAATCGTCAAGTATTCTTCGTCAGAAATTCGATCAAGGTTTTTTGATATTCGCTCGTGTAATGATTCGTTCGACTTTTTGATAAGTTCATTGCCTTTAGAGGTAAGTACAATTGGTGTCGATCGCTTATCCTTTGGGTCTGGAAGTCTAGCGATATATCCCTTAGATTCTAACCTAGCCACAATTCCAGTAACCGTACTTGCATTCAAGGATAAAAAGTCTCTTAATCGACGCATAGTCGACTTATAATCGGGCTGTTCGTTAAGGTGCTTCAGGGTCAATAATTGGGGAATGCTGATTCCTAGGTTCTTCTCGACCCTTTTGCTCTCTAGGTTGATGGCTCGTACTATTTTACGAACACTAATCATTACCTCTGAATACTTCTGAGAATTCATAATCTTAATTAAAGCAAACTTCTCAAAGGTAAGCTATCAATTCTTTTTGCTACTTTGACCCTTTAAATAAACAACTATGTCAGCCAATCAAAGCAAACTTTATGCCTGGAGCCTAATTGTTGGGTTAGCCGGTTTTTTATTCGGTTTTGATACCGTGGTAATATCAGGGGCAGATCAATCCCTTTCTAACCTATGGAGCAGCTACACTTTAGGCGGTGAGTCAAGCGCTTTCCACGGCATTGTGGTTATGTCTTCTGCGCTTTGGGGGACGGTTTTAGGTGCGGCACTTGGGGCTTTTCCGACCGATAAGTTGGGCAGAAAGAAAACGCTGTTCTATATCGGAATCTTTTATTTCGTTTCAGCGCTTGGTTCAGCACTGACCAGTGACCCCTACCTGTTCGCGTTGTTTCGTTTTATAGGAGGTATTGGGGTTGGTGTATCGACCATTGCAGCACCTGCTTATGTATCAGAAATTGCACCAGCCAAAGAACGCGGAAAATTGGTGGCTCTTTATCAGTTTAATATCGTTTTTGGTATTCTTATAGCCTTTGCTTCTAATTATTTCATTGGAAGTTTGGTCTCAGGCGCAAACGCTTGGCGTTATATGCTAGGAGCAGAAGCCTTGCCGGCTCTAGCCTACCTGCTTTTAATTACTCGGGTTCCTAGAAGCCCACGCTGGTTGTTGGGCCGAGGAGAGGTTGATCAGGCAAGATCAATCCTTGCTCGTCTTCACAACGCCTCGGTAAATATTGATGAGGTGATTAGCGATATTGACAAGGCTGCAAGTAATGAGACTGCCGAAACGGTCTTTCAGAAAAAGTATCGCAATCAACTGTGGTTGGTGATTGCGTTAGCTGCATTCAACCAGTTCTCTGGGATCAATGCCTTTCTTTATTACTCCCCAAGAATTTTTGAAATGGCAGGTTTAGAATCAAGCGCTGCTCTTCTTAGTAGTATTGGGGTTGGAGCAGTCAATCTCATCTTTACATTAATAGGTTTAAGTCTTATTGATAAGTCGGGGCGCAAAAAGCTAATGATTATCGGTTCTCTCGGATACATTCTGTCTCTAGGCCTAGTTACCTACAGTTTTGCCACCGAATGGTTCGGAATGCATGTGACCTATTTCTTTTTCCTTTTTATTGCTTCCCACGCGATCGGACAGGGAGCCGTTATCTGGGTGTTCATCTCTGAAATATTCCCAAACAAACAGCGCGCTCAAGGACAAGCGGTAGGAACCTCAACGCATTGGGTTCTTGCAGCAATTATACCGGCTCTGGTTCCTCTGTTATTCACTACGATAGGAGCAAGCACAGTGTTCGGAATATTTACTGTGATGATGATATTACAGCTTGTATGGGTGCTACTCATCATGCCAGAAACTAAAGGAGTTTCTCTCGAAGAGTTAAGCAAAAGCCTAGGTCAATATCAGAAGACTATAAATAAGTCTTAAGGTTCGCTTTAAAAAAGTTTGCACTAGTCTCTACGCTTTTCATAGAGGATTCGGCAAAGTTTCCGCCTTGTTCAATGTAAAACCACTCTAGTCCAGATCGAATGGGGTCGGGCAAAATTTTGGTATAATCAATACTTCCATTGCCTAACTCGGTGTAGTCCTTCGACACCTTGTGCATATCTTTAATGTGCCATAACGGAATTCGTCCTGGCGCCTTTTCTACTAATTCGTCTGCGGTCATCACGCCTGCGCGCATGAGCCAATAAAAGTCAACTTCTAGCTTCACCCAGTCAGGGTTGGTCTCCTCAATCACCCAATCCATTCCGGTACGGCCGTCGTAAGTATCAAAATCGAAACCGAAATTATGATACGCAAAGCCCAGTCCCGCTTCGCTAATCTGTTGGCCCATTTGATTGAGCCTTTTTACCAAATGAGCATACCCTTCTGCAGAATGATAGGGCTCGGGGAGTTTCGGAAAAACGATGTAAGGATCACCTAAGCGAGTAGCGCCCTCAATACAGCTTTCTATGTAAGCGGCTTGTTCTTTTTCGTTAGCCTCTAGCATAGCCGCCATTCCGTAATGACCGCTAGTAGTTCGCAGTCCCAGGTCTGATAAAATCGTCTTAAAAGCTTCTGGTTCATAACCGTAATAGGTCTTGGCTTCTGCGTCGTAGCCATACGATTCAAAATGCAAATACCCCATCTCTTTGAGCGCCTTTAAGGTGCCAACCGGGTCTTTTTCCATTGCGTCACGAACCGTATACAACTGAAGTCCCATCGCAAATCGGGAGGCCGGAGGAATAGGAGAACACGAAAGTGGTAATGATGCGAGCGCTGCAACAGCAGCAGATTGCTTAAGGAAATCACGACGAAGCATATATTGTTTTTTATATTGGCTTTGAAAAAGATACGATAAATCGCATGAAACAATCTCCAATAGAAGTATTCAACCGATGGGCTGAAATAGGAAAAGACCAGGGAATGGCAGACGGCCATCGTTCAGCGGTGCTTCAAATGCTTGAGCTTAGCCTTCCCGAAACCCCCTTCTCTTTTCTAGACGCGGGTTGTGGAAACGGGTGGGTCGTTCGTTTAGTGAAAAGCATGGAAGGTTGTCTACTATCCGAAGGCATCGACGGGTCTGTAAAAATGATCGAAAAGGCTGAGGAAACAGACCCATTAAACAAGTACTATAGAGACGACTTGACCACTTGGTCTCCGAGCAAAACCTACGATGTTATTCATAGCATGGAGGTCTTTTATTATCTAGAGAAGCCCGAAGAGTTACTTGCTAAGATTCACGATAAGTGGTTAAACCCTAAGGGTCGACTGGTTATGGGAATCGATTTTTATCAAGAGAATGCGGTTTCACATGATTGGCCAGAAAAATGTGGCATCAACCTCATGCGGCTCTTCTCTGAACAAGAGTGGATTCAAATGTTAAAAAATGCAGGATTCGAAGAGGTAAGCACTACTAGGCTCGACGTTAAAGACGACTGGGCCGGAACACTCTGTATTATCGGTCAAAAATCATGAGTTACGAGCTACTAAGGTCGATACACCTTTTTTCAATTGCTCCCTGTGTTCCCTTGGGGTTTTATCTCATTGTTTTTTCAAAAAAGGGGGGCAAGTCACATCGGTTATGGGGCAAGGGCTATGCCCTATTAATTACCTTTTCATCTTTAGTGTCTTTATTGTTAGAGGCGCGTGTTGGCCCCACATGGCTCGATCATTTCGGATACATTCATCTATTAAGTGTATTAACGATTACTACGGTTCCTTATGGTCTATGGCAATTAAAGCGGGGCCGGCTGATTTCACATCAGCGGTCAATGCAGTTTCTCTACTGGACCGGGCTTCTCATTGCCGGAGGGTTTACGCTCTTCCCAGGAAGGTACCTTCACGGTCTTGTCTTTGGATAGATTTTTAACACCTTTTGGTAGCAAAGAGGGGGCTTACTTCGGTACATTTGCCAAATACAACCAGCCATCATGAAAAAACTAATCTTCTTAATAACCCTCGTCTTCTCTCTAAACGCTTCTGCACAATACGGCGGAATAGAAGCGAGTACCGGAGGTTTTTCATTTGTTCCTGATTTCACTTCAGAAGACCCTCACTTTATTCTCTCGGTGGGCACAAATACCGACAAAAGACTTCAAGGTCATTTATTGTCACTCATTCGAGCTGAAAACCTAGTCCCTAGAAATGCCATCTTTATTACTCGCTATAAATTCTTAGATAAAAGACTGAAAGCAACGATCGGAACTCACCTGCCAGCACTTCAAATTTCAGACGACTATCAGGTCGATTCATTCTTTGCCCAAGAGCTTCGAACCGATTATAGCATTAATGAGAAATGGAGCCTAAGCACTATGTATCTTCACGGAAAAGGTCGAAACAACGACCTTGAAATTAACTTCGGTTATGTTGGTCTGAATTACAACAAAGGCAAGTGGAATAGCTTTTCTCAAGTGTGGGCAATCGACCTCAATAATGGCTACGGACTAAGCCAAACGGTTAGCTATCAAATCGCGCACAAAACCCAATTACGCGGATTCGTTAATAAAACACTTTCTACGGGTAATACTAACATGACCATTGGAGTGTACCGAGCGTTCTAATACACCTTAAGGTCACCAATCGTGATTTCGAGAGGTCCCAATTTGTGGAAGGTTGAAAACAACACGTCTTGTTTGCTTACCCAGCTAGACCATGTGGCTGAAACCCCTTTAATCGGAATGATACTCACCCATAACTCAAAGTGTGTGGGTATTAAATTTTCATCAAAATACCACAGATAAGAATCCCCTGGAGTAACTCCTCCGCTCGTGTGTGTGATCAGTAATGCCTTGCTGCCTTTATCGGTCTGAACTAAAGACCGTACCACTCCGGGGTCAAAAAATTTAAACGGCGCCACCAACCAGTAAGAATCATTATAGAAATAAGCCTTTGCTTTTTCAATGAGGTCAGAGCGATTCGAGTCTTTACCTCCTTGAATAACCTTTGAGTTTTCAATTTCAGAAAGAATCAGGTCTACTTGGTAGTCCTCCCAAGAAACTAGAACCCGCTCTTCAGTCTTGTTCCATAAATAGTGGTGATCCCTAAAACTAAATTGTACTTTACTGATGGTGTCATATCCTTGAACGTTGAGCGCCTTTTGAACATCTCTTGCGAACTGGTCTGCCTCAGGCCCAGTAATTGATTCTGGCAATGGTTTCGACAACCATTGAATCACCAAAACCAATCCAAGAGAAATAACTATCAGCGCAAGGATTACCTTTTTGACCACTCTCATCATGTCTTAAAGGTACAAGTAATGACTAGTAACCCGCCGTTTAATCCCTTACTTTTATTTAAAATTCTAGATGAATAGCCCTGTAATTCATATTCTAAATGGCGATGCGCTTGGAGATCAATTTCCCAAAGATCTGCCAGGCGAAACCTTGGTTTTTAGAGAATGTCTTATCGAAGGTCCAAAAGAGGTGGTTGAATTTGAGACGTTTTTTACTTCTAGAGCGGCTTATTTGTCTGATACCTATGACCCAAAAATCAAAGAAAGTTATTCGAGAGAGCTGTCTATTCCTTTAATAAAGTTAGTTACAGACCTAAGGCCCTCAGAGATTGTCCTTTGGTTTGAAGAGGATTTGTTTTGTCAGACAAACTTCTGGTTTATCTGCTATTTCCTAGAGGGCTCTGGATATAGGGGTAAGGTGTCTTGGGCCAAGCCCTCAGGGGTTGCTAAATATAATTTTGGTCTACTATCGAAAGAGTCCTTAAACGCTGTTTTTGAAGATCGTTTGCCTGTTGATATTGCAAAGGTCGCTCTGCTATGGCAAGCATATTCTGTAAACGACTCGGATGAGTTAATTCGTCTTGTCGAAGGTGTCGCTGGTTTAAGCCAGTATATTGTTCCGGCCGCGATAGCCTATCGTGACATGAACACCTCAACCATTGAGAAAAGCAGACCTTATTTGTCCTTGTTAGCGATCACAAAGACACTAAAGACTACTCATTTTGGAAGGGTCTTTATGGTGTTTTGCAAAAAAGAAGCGGTTTATGGCCTCGGGGATTTACAAGTAAAACGAATCTTTGATCATGTAGTGGCCCTCGAAAATTAATGACCGGTCTTGAAGACCTTTCTAGCGAAGAGGCGGGGTGGCGCCAAGAAAACCACTCCTGAACATGACACGAACCCACCCTCTGCTACACGCAGAGGAGATTTCTTTATTGCCCTTAGCAGCTTAAGCGAGCTTGCTGCTTCACCAAAAAAGAAACCCGCTCCTCATCG
>Ga0255768_10003173_pt1 | contig 16394 bp, 16 predicted proteins | sample 071ome_33_FD_179983 | JGI IMG/M metagenome (GOLD analysis project Ga0255768, IMG submission 179983) | Coastal salt marsh microbial communities from the Groves Creek Marsh, Skidaway Island, Georgia - 071412AT metaG (version 2) | ecosystem: Environmental > Aquatic > Marine > Intertidal zone >...
GAGCCGTTTTCGATGAGTAGAAATACGATGGCTGTTGTACCCAATGCAAAAGCAACTGGCATACCGATCAAGAGCAACAGAATTAGGGTCGATGCGGCTAACACACCCATTAAAATAGGATCCATCAGTTAGCCTCCTGGTTAACGGCCGGCAAACCAAACGGGGTGTCGCGCCCTGTGATCAAACACAAAAGATCCGCAAGATACTGCAACGTAATCAGCGCAAAACCGATTGGCATAGCGAGATAAGCCTTCCAGAGCTTCGGTGCCCAAATCGTGTCTGAGCTCCAATCCTCAACCCAGGCTTCGTGCCAAAAAATATAGGCTTCGTAAGCGATAACGGCGCACAAAGCTGTTGCTCCAGCATAAGCAATAAAAGCCAAAATAAAACGTCCACGATCGCCCAACATGAGTGGCACAAGCTCAACGTTCACATGCCCACGCTCTAATAAAACCCACGGTGCGCCAAGGAAAGTCGAGGCAAGCAACACATAGGTGACAAACTCGGTTTGCCATGAGGTAGGTAAATTCAAAACAAAACGCGTGAACACCATGTGACACACGACTAATACCGCAACAAACAACAAACTAGCAGCGATATAACCAAACAAACGCGACAAGGAAGCGGTCGCATTAATAAAGAAGTTCATGATTCAGCCTTCTGCTGATAAGAAAATGCACTCGCTCAAATGAGCGAGTGCATATAGGGGTTTATTATTGAACTGACAACGCCATATCCAATAACTCACGACCGCCTGCTACGTCTTTTGCAAATGCGTCGTAGCTCGACTTATCTGCAATATCACGCCACATAGCCGCTTGCTCAGCTGACATCTTCACAACTTTAACGCCAGCCTTCTGATAAGCCTCAACAAGTTTTGCGTCTTGCTTCTTAGCTTCGTCAGATGCGTACTGCTCAGCCGCTTTACCCGCTGCCAAGATTTCTTTCTGTTGCGCTGGGGTCAACTTCTCAAAGCTTGCTTTAGCCATCAAGATTGGCTCGTACATAACCCACAAGGCGTTATCACCAGGCTCAGTCAAACATTTAACTTGCTCGTAAATACGGTATGAAACCAATGATGCTGATGAGGTGTTCGCGCCATCTAGAACGCCTGTCTGAAGACCTGAGTAGATCTCTGATGAAGGCATAGACGTAATAGTTGCACCTGCCGCTGCGAGCATTTGGTTAAACGCTTTACCCGCTGCACGGAACTTCATACCTTCAACGTCTTTTGGCTCAAGAATACATTCGCCAGTTGAAACGAAACCGCCTGCCAACCAAGTATCAGCAAGCACCATCACGCCAGCGTCATCCATAATCTTTTTGATCTTATCCATGAACGCTGATTTATTGAGACGCAGTGCATGGTCATGGTTCTTTACCAAACCAGGCATCAAGGTCAGGTTGAACTCTGGGTGCTTACCACCAGCGTACGCCAATGGGAATGCGGTCATATCTAGTTGACCTTTGGTCATTGCGCCCCACTGCTCTTTTGGCTTGAACAAGCTCTTACCTGGGTAAACTTTAATGTTCACACCTGTTTTCTTATCGGTCATGTGACGCGCAATCATCTGCACCATCTCATCACGCATATCACCTTTGCCACCTGGCCACTGGTGAGATGCTTTCATCGAAACTTCTTTTGGAGCTTCGCTACATGCGCTTAACAAACCCGCGGTGACTAACGCTGCAGCCACAAGTTTTAGTTTTTTCATCGATCTCTCCTTATTGAGTCGTTAATTGTTGTAGAGCTGCCCATACAGGCGTTGTTATTGATCGCGACCTGCCCCAAGAGTCACGACATGAATGCTTAATCTCGTAATGCTTTTTCCTGATTACACAAATGAGCATACATCGCTTTACCGGCTTTCTTTGCATCACCTTTTTCAAAGGCATCCATAATCACGCGATGTTCTTCTAGGGATTCTTCTAAACGACCTTCTTTGGTCAGCTGTTTGTGACGAGCCAAGGTCAACACATTTCGCAGTTCCGCACTGGTCTTTTCTAACCAACGGTTATCTGCCAGTTGATGCACCGCAGAATGGATCTCACGATTTACTTCGTAATAGCTATCGACCTTGCCGTTAGCCGCGTGCTTCTCTAAACGAGCATGTAACTTCTGGAGATAACCCAGATCACTGTCAGTCATCTTTTGCGCAGCTAATTCAGCACACAGACTTTCCAATGTCGCCATCACTGGGAAGAGCTCTAACAAGCCCTCTTCATCAAGCTCAACAACGCGACAACCACGACGTGGCACTAGCTCCACTAAATTCTCAGAGTGCAAAACCTTTAAAGCTTCACGCAAAGGAGTACGACTAATGCCTAAGGTTTCAGCTAGCTCTAACTCATCGATCCAATCGCCAGGTTTAAACATGCGTTGATAAATGAGTTCGCGAACGCGCTCAGCAACCTCGAGATATAGAGGGCGCTGGTTTAGTGGTGTAAGCATAGTCGTTTTTCTTGTTCAGCTTATCTTGTCAGATTGAATATATAATTCATAATTACAAAAAAGCAATGCACAAATACCCGACACCCCATGACTGACCTGAACAAAGCACCCAGCCTCTTCGAGCCATTAAATCTACGTGAGACGACATTAGAAAATCGTATCATTGTCGCACCCATGTGCCAGTATTCGGCAACCGACGGCACCCCAAACGACTGGCATCTTATGCACATTGGGAATTTAGCCATTTCAGGGGCTGGTATGGTGATCATGGAAGCCACTGGCGTATCTGCCGAAGGGCGCATCACACCTTACTGCCTTGGTCTGTATAACGAGACACAGACTGAGCAATTCAGACGGATTGTCGAGTTCGCTCACCAGCACAGCCACGCCAAAATGGTGCTGCAACTGTCGCATGCCGGCCGCAAAGGCTCCGCCATGCCACCTTGGGCTGGTCGTAAATTTATCGCCAAAGATGACGGTGGCTGGACGCAATACGCCCCCTCCGCCATTCCTTTGGCTGAAGGCCTCCCAGCCCCCACCGAGCTAACCCCAGAACAAATCAAACAAATTAAACTCGACTTTGTTGCATCAGCCGAACGCGCAAGTGCGGCGGGCTTTGATGGTCTTGAGATCCATGCAGCACATGGCTACCTGCTGCACCAATTCCTCTCACCCTTGACCAATCAGCGCACCGATCAGTACGGCGGTAGCTTAGAAAATCGCATGCGACTGACACTTGAAGTGTTTGATGCGGTACGTGCCGTCTGGCCAAGCACAAAACCTTTAGGCGTTCGCCTGTCGGCAACCGATCATTTAGAAGAAGGTTGGGATATCGAACAAACCGTGGCCATTTGCCATGAACTTAAGCAACGCCATGTCGATTGGGTCGATGTCTCAAGCTCAGGCCTTAGCCCTGCCGCCAAAGTGGATGTGCATCCCGGCTATCAAGTGCCCTTCGCTGAACGCGTAAAAGCAGAGACCGGCATCACCACCATGGCAGTCGGCATGATTACTGAACCGCAACAAGCCGAAGACATACTGAATAACCAACAAGCTGATCTGATCGCGATGGCTCGTGAGTTTCTCTATAACCCACGTTGGCCATGGCATGCTGCTGCTGAGCTTGGCGGACAGGTTCACTACCCCGATCAGTACTTACGCTGCCGTCCTTGGGTACGCAACGACGTGTTTGGCGAGAAAGGCTCGGCCCTTAGAGAAACGCAATCCAACTAAGACACACAAAGAGGTCTCAACGCTTTTCCGTTAAGATACGGTTTTAAATTGAGATCACAGCCTAATGGGCGACACCCTTCTCCAAGCACTGAGCCTTTTAACCCAGCTCGACCCAGCGATCATGAGCATCGTTGGCTTGTCCTTGCAGGTCAGTTTATCCGCGCTTGTGATTGGCTCTTTGATTGGCATGCCATTTGGCGCCCTGCTCGCCGTTGCTCAGTTTCCAGGTCGGACCACTCTCGTCGTTCTTGTGAATAGCTTTATGGGCATGCCGTCAGTTGTATTGGGTGTGCTTGTTTATCTCATGCTATCTCGGTCGGGCCCTTTTGGTGACTATGGTCTGCTCTTCAGCCCCACAGCAATGATCTTTGCTCAAACGCTGTTAGTGCTTCCTTTGATCGCTGCCCTAACTCGCCAAATTATCGAAGACACCTGGAAAGAGTACGAACTCGAGTTAAAAGCCAACCATCTCTCTAAGCGTCAAAGCGTGATGGTTCTACTTTACGATTGCCGCTTCTCACTGACTGTTGCGGTACTTGCAGGCTTAGGTCGCGCAATCTCAGAAGTCGGCGCAGTAATGATTGTAGGTGGCAACATCGAAGGTTTCACTCGCGTGATGACCACCGCCATTGCGCTCGAAACTTCAAAAGGCGACCTCCCCTTATCGATTGCGTTGGGCCTTGTCCTTATTGGTATTCAAATTGCACTTAACTGGGGCACCCATGGTGTACGCAGTTGGGCGATGCGGAGGTATGGCTGATGTTTCCTATCCGCGTGAAAGACTTAGTCGTCATGCCAAAGGATCGACCCATCCTCAATGGCGTCAATCTCACCTTAGATGGCGAAGGTATCTCTGTCATCCTTGGCCCTAATGGTGCTGGTAAAAGTGTCTTAATGCGCACGCTTGCAGGCTTGAATGAATATCACAGTGGCGAGATCGACTGGCGTGGCGAGCAAACGCCTGAACAACGCATTGCCTTTGTCTTCCAACATCCCATGATGTTACGCAGTAGCGTATGTCATAACGTCACCTTAGGCCTCAAATCACTACCGCTCAGCAAAGCTGAAAAGCAACAGCGTGTCGCCGAGGTGCTAGAGCAGGTTGGACTTGCTCACCGCACTAACGAAAGTGCACGACTACTCTCAGGCGGTGAACGCCAGCGACTTGCTCTTGCACGTGCTTGGGCTACAAAACCCCGACTTTTGATGCTCGATGAGCCCACCGCAGCCCTCGATCCAACCGCAACAGAAGCAGTAGAACACATTATTCAAAAGATCAATGCGGACGGTACACGCATTGTTATGACAACCCACAATATGGGACAGGCATTGCGCCTCGCAAAAGAGATTATTTTTGTGCATGATGGTCAAGTTCGGGAGCAATCACCGAGCACACAATTTTTCGAAGAGCCTCAATCTGAAGAGGCCAGGTTATTCCTCAAAGGAGAACTCCCATGGCAAGTCGAATTCAACGACTGATTGCATTGACCGCAATCCTTTTAATTAGCTCGTTTAGCTTTGCCAATGAAAGCATCATTGTGGCCTCGACAACATCAACACAAAACTCAGGTTTGTTTGGTTACATACTGCCAAAGTTCAAAGAAAAGACCGGCATTGATGTAAAAGTTATCGCGCAAGGTACTGGTCAAGCACTCGAGACTGGTCGACGTGGCGATGCCGATGTTTTGTTTGTACATGACCGCAAAGCCGAAGAAAAATTTGTGGCTGATGGCTTCGGCATTAATCGAAAAGACGTGATGTATAACGACTTTGTACTGATTGGTCCAAAGAATGATCCTGCCGGTCTCAAGCAATCAACAGATATCAACAATGCGATGCAGCGCTTAGCGAGGAACAATGCACTGTTTATTTCTCGCGGCGACAACAGCGGAACACATGCTGCTGAGCTGCGTTATTGGGCCTCTACAAATATTGACCCCAAGGAATTGAAAGCCTATCGCGAATCAGGCTCAGGCATGGGCGCCACATTAAATCTGACAGCTGGCCTTAATGGGTACACGCTTTCAGATAGAGGAACATGGCTATCGTTTAAAAACCGCCAAGATCTAGAAATTGTTTTTGCTGGCGATCCACCCATGTTTAACCCATATGGCATCATCTTAGTTAACCCAAGCAAACATAACCACGTTAAAAAAGCTGCCGGGGAGGCATTTATCGACTGGATCACAAGCCAAGAAGGTCGTGATGCCATTGCTGAATACAAGATCAATGGTGAACAGCTTTTTTTCCCTTCATCCAGTGATCATGTTGCTCACAATTAAATGACACGAGCATAAAAAAGGCGAGCTACATGCTCGCCTTTTTTATTTCCACCGCTTATGTCGAAATGTTCTTGGCGCATGTGCAAAAAATACAGACCACAAGATAATCAACCAATATAAAACAAGTGCTTGATCCATCCAGATTGCCATCGCGGCAATCATGCACAACTTAGAGATCATGGATAAGCCAGCCAGTTCGGCAAAAAACAACTTGTTCGACATTTCCATTGCTAATAACGCAACGCCACTCAATCCAGTCGCAACAATAATTTCATATTGATGAGTTAGTGATTCAGGTGAATGGAGAACTATTCCCAGCGCCAGCACAAACGCTAAGTGAACTGCCCTTAATAAAACACTCAACCAACGCATCAAAGGACAACATCGTAAGGCTGCACGGTCACCGTATCACCCGGTTCAACGACATTGATCTCTTCATTTAATAGCACCAAACAGTTTGATCGACTCATCGAGGTTAAAACGCCTGAGCCTTGGGTGCCCGATGGACGCACCGTCAGGTCGCCCTCGTCGTCATACGACAAGATGCCGCGCACATATTCAAAACGCCCAGGCTTCTTCTTTAACTTGGCTTCAGATCGTGCTTTAAGTAGTAATAACTTTGGCCACTCGCCTGATGAAAAATAGCGCAAAGCGGGTTCAACAAATTGCATATAGGTCAACATCACCGCCACCGGATTCCCAGGCAAACCAAAGAAAAGCGCATTACCTATTTTGCCAAATGTCAGTGGACGACCCGGCTTCATCGCCAAGCTCCAAAAATCCATTTTACCTAAGCGCTCCAGAATTTCTTTGGTGTAATCCGCTTCACCTACCGATACACCGCCAGAGGTAATCACCACATCAGCCATCTTGCTCGCGCTATCAAATGCCTCCTCAAGCGCCTCTTTATCATCCTTGATAACACCCATATCGAGCACTTCAGCACCCGCCGTGGTTAGCATCGAATACAAGGTATATCGATTACTGTCGTATACCTGTCCTTCTTCTAGCTGATCACCCATAGAGCGAAGCTCATCACCGGTAGAAAAGAAGGCCACACGGGGGCGGCGCTTAACCCGCAGTTCAGCCACACCTAACGATGCCAAAACACCCACATCGGCTGCAGATAGCTTTCTGCCTTCATTAAATACGACCGAATCTCTCGCGATATCTTCACCAATGTGACGGACGTTCTGCCCCACGCGATGACGATCATCGATTCGTACCAAACCATCATCCATCACCTGCACTTGCTCTTGCATCACCACGGTATCAGTTCCGGCCGGCATACTGCCGCCAGTCATGATACGCACACATTGGCCGGCTTTTACGGTTTTACGACTGATATTGCCTGCAGTAACCGTATCGATAACCTCATAGCTTTTAACACCCTCTGACGGAAGATCCCTACCTAACAAGGCATAGCCATCCATCGCAGAGTTTGTATGACTAGGGACATCTAAACGTGACTGACAATCACATGCTAAATAACGACCCAATGCAGAGCGAATCGCAACCGTCTCTTGGTCACGCAAAGGCGTAATTTGATTTTGAATCGCTGATCGTGCCTCAGCAACACTGATCGAGTTATGCACGGTGACATCCGCACAAGAAGGTTGGACTTCAAATTCAGGTTCTTTCATATGTGGACTCTCGGCGATTTATGACATCAATCTACTACGAGAAATAAACTGGCGCCTTATGGGCGCCATAAAACACTTAGTGTAATGCGCCCCGCGGTGAAGGCGACATATTCAGTGCCACAAAGGCATCCATTATGCGCGTTGGGTCATCCATGAGCTTTTGCTTCCACTCGCCCAAATGCGTACGAGATTGAATCAAGCCACGTAGCACACCCACATGATTTGTCAGACCTAAGCTTGAGGCACCCACAATCACATCATCTTTAAATTGAAGATTCATATATTGGAATGCTTCCGGACGATTCAGCTCGGCAGACTCGCCGCCATCGACACCCATCCACATGCCAAAGGAGCTTGAGATCAAACCCATGGTATCGAGCACGTTCATATTCACACTGCCAATATGTGCCAGATCCTGGCCAACCATATTGCTTGCAGCAACACGACCATGTTCTGTCGCCGTTGGCTGAATAGCTTGAACCGTTTGCATGCCCGTTGAGAAGTCATAACCCTGACAGACATCACCTGCGGCATACACGTTATCTACGTTTGTTTGCAGACGATCATTCACCACAATGCCGTGATCAATCTTGATACCTGAGTCCTTGAGGAAATGCGTATTCGGCTCTACACCGGTCGCCGAGATTACGATGTCCGCTGCAATCTTCTCGCCGCTTTCGAGCTCAACCGTTAATCCATCTACATTTGACGAGCCGCCGCCAAATAACTTGCTAAAGAAACCGCCCGATGAGCCAACTTTAATGGACTTCACTCGACTTGAGGTACGTACCGCAACACCTTGCTGCTCACACCAATCTTTAATTAAACCGCCTGCCGCATCATTCATCATGCGCGGCACCATGCGATTCTCAGCTTCGACTACTGTTAGCTCAACGCCACTGCGGGCCAATGCCTCAAGAATGATGCAGCCAATGAAGCCAGCACCAATCAATACCGCTTTATTACCCGCCTTACACACAGAGGCGATCTGACGAGCGTCTTCTAGCGTCCAACAGTTCACTACGCCCGGTAGATCAGCACCGGGAATGGGCAAATGGATTGGGCGCGAACCGGTCGCGATCAGCAAGCGGTCATAATTCACCGTATCACCCGACTCAAGCGTTAAGCTGTTAGAAGCAGTATCCACTTTAGCGACATGCTCTTTGCGCACCTCAATACTGTTGTCTTCAAAGTGACACGCCGTTTTACGCAAGTGCGTGCCCTCTTCTGGAATCTGCCCCACAAGGTAATAAGGGATCGCCATGCGAGAATACGGATTCTCAGGCTCATTACCAATCAACGTGACTTTTGCCGAAGGATCAGCTTTACGAATTGTTTCAGCGGCAACAACGCCTGCTGGGCCAGCACCAATGATCACATGCTGCATCTTGAAAACCCTTTGCTCTGCGTAAAATCAAGCAAGGCCTCTTTCGAGGCCTTGCAATTAGGTCTTAACGGATTACAAACCGAGACGAGCTTTAGTCTCGTCAGTCACCACGCCATCTGTTGTCCAACCACGAAGCTCGTAGTATTCAGGCAACATCTTATGCAGATCATTAACTCGACCCGCTGCAGGGCCTACGTTAGCTGCATCCTTCAATAGGCGCTTAGGCAAGGTGTCATCCGCTGCAGTAAAGCCCGCTAAGCGGTTGTATTCACGCTCAAGGTTCCAGATACGCTCACCTACCTCGACCAATTTCTCAGTAGTCCAACCACCTTCACACGCGGTATCAAGCTGAGGTGCCACATCGTCCAAGCTCCAAGCGAAAGACGTAAACAGACATAGGCCTGATGAATCGAATGCCGCTGTCGCATCTTGGAATGCTTTAACCAAGGCGGCTTTACCTTCGGTCTCAAGTGGATCGGTCTTCACTGGAATACCCAGCACCTCAGAAGCGATGGTGTATGAACGTAAGTGACATGCACCACGGTTAGAGGTTGCGTAAGTCAAACCCATACCTTGCACGCCACGTGGATCGTAGGCTGGGAACTCTTGACCTTTAACCGTCATGGAAAGTTCTGGATGGCCATACTTCTCACACATACGCTTTGAGCCCAATGCGAGATCAACTCCAAAACCTTCGCCCGAGGCGACCCACTCAACCGCAGCAGTCAACGCCTCGGCTGAGCCAAAGTTGAATTCAATGCCACCGGTTTGCTCTTTGGTGATCGCACCGATCTTATAAAGCTCCATCGCAGCAGCAACCGTTGCACCCAACGTGATTGGGTCCATACCGTCTTCGTTACACACAAAGTTGGCATAGGTCAGCGCATCCAAATCATCGACACCGGTATCAGCACCGAGCGCCCATGCCGCTTCATATTCCAAACCACCTGATGCACCCCAGTACTGTGGCTTGTTTTCAACAGAAAAGTGATTTTTATCAATCGTCGAGATACGACCACAAGCGATCGTACATCCGAAGCACGCCGCATTCGTGGTGAGGTTTGGTTTACCGTCACTTTGGCGTGGCTCGTGCATGGCTTCACCCGAGATGTTCTCAGCACCTTCAAACTGAACCTCGCTCATGTTGCGCGTTGGTAGCGCACCCATGCCGTTGATCACGTTCATAAGTACCTGAGTACCGTAAGCTGGTAGACCTTGACCAGTGACCGCGTTCTCACGCAATACCTTCTTGCCCTCTTCGGTCGCCTTCATGAAGCCCATTGGGTCTTTGATGTTGCCAACACCCTTGGTGCCGCGAACCGCCAATGCTTTAACATTTTTAGATGCCATAACCGCACCCACACCCGAACGACCTGCCGCACGGTGCATATCGTTAACGATGGCTGAGTACATACAACCCTGCTCTGCAGAGCGGCCAACACACGCCACACGCAACAATGGATCGTGGTGATCTTTATGCAGTTGCTTGTCGGTATCCCAAACCGAGGTACCCCACAAATGCGATGCATCACGCAATTCAGCGTTCTCATTATTAATGTAGAGATAGACCGGCTTATCCGACTTACCTTCGAAGATCACCATATCCCAACCCGCTGCTTTCAGCTCAGCACCCAAGTATCCACCTGAGTTAGAACACGCGATTGCGCCAGTCAAAGGACCTTTCGTAATAACCGAGTAACGACCACCCGTTGATGCCATCGTGCCAGTCAACGGACCGGTCGCGAAGATCAACTTGTTATCAGGACCCATCGGATCACATTTAGGATCCGTTTCTTCGATCAAATATTTAGTCGCCAAACCACGCTGACCTAGATAGGCATCTGCCCATTCCATATTGAGTGGCTCGCTTTTAACAGTACCTTCGTTCAAGTTAACGCGAAGGATTTTCTGTGCCCATGCCATGTGTCTTCTCCTTAGCCTTTTACGTAGGTTTGAACCGACTTTTCAACCGGTGCGTTAGTTTTCGCAGTACGAGAGAAGCCCTCGCCCAAACCTTGCTGAGCCCAAGCACGCATTTTGGTCATGCCCTCATGGTCTGCATCGATATAAGTGATAGCACCGGTTGGACAGGCTTTTGCACACCATGGATCTCCACCACATAAATCACACTTCACAACCTTAGAGGTGGCTGAATCGTAGTTAACCGTACCGAAAGGACACGAGATGGTGCACACCTTACAGCCTACACAGGTACTCTCATTCACTTCCTTAGCACCAGTTGCTGCATTCACAGTGATGGCATCAACTGGACAGGCCAACTGACACCACGCCTCAGCACACTGAGTACAGGTATAAGGTGAGAAACGCCCTTGATCATGGAAGTTAAAAACTTTGATGCGTGAACGTGCAGGATTAAATGCACCGGTGTTCTCGTAAGAACACGCCATTTCACACTGAAGACAACCGGTGCATTGACTCGGCTCAATATGTAGTGCCCGTAACATGGCAACTGCTCCTTTGGTGGGATTTTTAAACGTTATTTTTATTATGTAGAGCGCTTTGTAACACTCAAATTAAGGTTTGCATAATTAGAGAGTGGTGATGTTCTAATACGTCAGGCCTTTAACCAAAATCTAGCCGCCAGCGCGTTGGAATTGACGCTCAAATTTCTTTTCAAATTCATCAATTTGCACCTGAGATAAATCGTTATAGTGCAGCGCAACATCGGTCTGCGGCAGAACCAACGCGGCGATTTGTCGAATATTTTCAGAGGATAATTCAACCGTAATAGATCCGCCCTGCCAATCAAACTGGCAACGTCGCATTCCCGCCTGATAACTCACCTGATCACTAATCACCGGTGCATCAATTTTAAGAAATAAGCGCCAGAAATCAGCATGTCCAATGCTCATGTCTTTTGAGATCAAAACAGGGGGGGTCTGCAACAAAAAACTAACCGCCAGCTACTGGCGGCCAAATGGCCAACACATCACCCTCTTTCAAGGGCTCATCGCGTTTTTCTGGTGGGGTAAAAATACCGTTTACCACCACTAAGTGCGCCATCTCACGCGGAACACCGTAGGTATCAATCAAATCATGCGCAGAGGTAGTTTCGTCGACATCCAAGGTAGCACGGTGACGTGAACTACCCGATGGCAAATGCCTCATTAATGAAGCGTAAAGTTCAAAATGTATTTGCATTGCTGAATCTCAATGACTTTTGAACCACTATATCATTGACCCCAAAACGTAAGTCCAAAAAAAAGCCGCGCATAGGGCACGGCTAAAGTTGCCTTAGGATAATTAGTTGGATTTTTTCAGGCTCTCCACATCGGAATAAACCTTTCCAGACGCCTTCATTTCGTCGTACCAAATGGAATGGTGTTCTTTGGCCCAGTTCTCATCAACGTAGCCTTTGGTCATAGACTGAATGGAGCCTTCCATACCCGCGGTGCCGATATAGATGTGGCCAAAAGAGGCGATCAGTAAACCAACAGCAGAAACCGCATGTGCAATATGTGCCACTTCCATGACTTCACGGGTTTGACCAAAGATAGGGAAATCTAGGATGTAGCCTGAGATGGTGATAACAAGACCGCCAAAAATAGCCAACCAGAACCAGGTTTTCTCACCTGCATTGTAAAAGTCTGAGGGTGGCGCATGCCCACCAAACATGCCGCCGCCTTTCAAAAACCAACCAATATCTTTGTAGGTATAGCCATTACCCTTCATGAACAGAACAACCACACCCAAAATCGCAAATGGGAACAGTGGACCTAGCCAGTTGTGACTTACTAAAGAAATTGTTGCCAAGACTGAAAAAGCCTCAGGCCCCATAACAGGGAGTAGCGCAAATCGACCAAATAGCATGATCAATCCCGTGAGTCCTAAATACAAAAACAGTATTGCTAAACTCCAATGCGCGACACGATGATTTATGGAGAAGCGAGGGACCACCTTTCCTGACCAACCACCATCAATTCGTATGCGACCACGAATTAAATAAAACAGAACTAATGCTGCAACAACCAACCCAAAGCCTAGACCTCCTGTGGGTACCAACATTTCCATACGAAAATTCCGCCAGTCTTCCCCAGCTGAATTGATAAGAATCCCCCTCTCGACACCTTTAATTTGAGTAACCCCAGTTGGTGGTTGATTGGTATCTGCACGACGGACGGCACGCCATAGCTCAGAGCCGGGACTCGGAACATCAGGTGCCAATGCAACGTCCTGACTTGGAGTTGCTGCACTAGCTGTTAGGGGTAACAAAAAAGCTAAGAGCAAAAGAGGGATAAACATCTTTTGTAACATGCTGTTTGATACTAGAGAAGGCATTGGAGAGAACTCCCTGAAGAATGTGCCAATAAGCAAAAACAACTATCGGCACATTACGTGCCGATAGTTACTTCGTTTTCGTTAGCTTTTTTTATTCGCGTCGAGACTTGCTCGTTCGTAATTAACACCCCACTCCATGACCGAGGCACCGCGATTTACTACACGCTTACGATAAATATCTGAAACAACGTCAGCATCACCGGCTAGCAAAGCCTTGGTAGAACACATCTCAGCACAAAGTGGCAACTTACCTTCTGATAAACGGTTTGAACCATACTTCGTATGTTCTGCTGCACTACCATCCTCAGCTGGACCGCCTGCACAGAAAGTACATTTATCCATTTTTCCTCGAGACGCAAAAGCACCCACTTTAGGAAACTGTGGCGCACCAAATGGGCATGCGTAAGAGCAGTAGCCACAACCGATACAGGTGTCCTTATCGTGTAATACGACGCCGTCTTCTGTTGTGTAGAAACAGTTAACTGGACACACTGCCGCACAAGGCGCATCTGAACAGTGCATACATGCCACAGATAATGAACGCTCGCCAGGCTCACCATCTTTAATGGTGACAACGCGGCGTCTATTAACACCCCATGGAACATCATTCTCGTTTTTACATGCTGTGACACACGCATTACATTCAATGCAGCGTTCCGCGTCGCAGTAGAACTTCATATTTGCCATGTTCTATTCTCCTTAAGCCTTAGAAATGCGACACAAAGTACATTTAGTTTCTTGCATTTGCGTAACCGAGTCGTAACCGTAAGTCATGGCTGTGTTACACGCTTCACCGAGTACGTAAGGATCTGATCCTGCTGGATATTTACCACGTAAATCAGCGCCCATGAAGTGACCACCAAAGTGGAACGGCGTGAAAGCAACACCACTTGCAACTCTTCGAGTTACCATGGCTTTAACTTTGATCTTGGCACCTTCGGTACCTTCAACCCACACATCATCTCCATCTTTGATGCCTGCATTGTTAGCATCGCGTGGATGAATTTCGACGAACATGTCTTGTTGCAGTTCAGCAAGCCATGGATTCGAACGGGTCTCATCACCGCCACCCTCGTATTCAACCAAGCGGCCAGACGTCAAAATGATTGGGTAATCTTTTGAATAGTCTTTTGCCTGAATCGAACCGTAACGGGTTGGCAAACGCCAGAATGATTTACGGTCTTCGTAGGTTGGGTACTTCTCAACCAAGTCGCGACGACTGGTATACAAAGGTTCACGGTGAATGGGCACAGGATCCGGGAAGGTCCATACCACGGTACGCGCCTTCGCATTACCAAATGGCGCACAACCGTGCTTAATGGCGACGCGCTGAATACCACCTGATAAGTCAGTCTTCCAGTTCTTACCTTCAGCCGCTTTCTTTTCATCCGCGGTAAGGTCATCCCACCAACCGAGCTTCTTCAACATCTCGTGAGTAAACTCTGGGTAACCATCTTTGATCTCTGAACCTTTGGAATAACTGTTGTTAGCCAAGAGGCTCACACCGTTTCTTTCCACACCGAAACGAGCGCGGAAGGTCAAGCCACCTTCTGCAACTGAATGGCTTGGATCGTAGAGATTTGGTGTACCAGGGTGCTTCATGTCAGCCGTACCCCAACATGGCCATGGCATACCGTAGAAATCACCGTCAGCAGGACCGCCTTCGGCCTTCAATGAGTCATAGTCAAAGGTTCCCCAGTTTTGCTGGTGAGTCTTTAAGCGCTCAGGGCTTTGGCCGGTGTAACCGATCGTCCACATACCGCGGTTAAATTCGCGAGTGATGTCCTCAATCAAAGGCTCCTCGCCATTAATTTTGACGTGCTTGAACATTTCTTTATCGAAACCAAGCTTCTTAGCCAACAAATACATGATGACGTGGTCTGGCTTTGATTCGAATAACGGCTCGATAACTTTGTCACGCCATTGGATTGAGCGGTTTGATGCGGTCACTGAACCATATGTTTCAAATTGTGTTGTTGCTGGTAGCAAATACACACCATCGGTTCTGTCATGCATAACGGCCGAAACCGTTGGATACGGATCCACTACGACAAGCATGTCGAGTTTTTCGAACGCTTTCTTCATCTCAATACCGCGGGTCTGCGAGTTTGGTGCGTGACCCCACATGAACATGGCGCGGATGTTATCTTTTTGCGCCACGTTTGCTTTGTCTTCCAAAACGCCATCGATCCAACGTGATACAGGAATACCTTTGGTATTCATAACCGCAACGTCTTTACCTTTAGCCTTTTCGTAAGATCCAGAATCAAAGCGACTCTTAACCCAATCCAGATCAAGATCCCATACACGCGCCCAGTGACCCCATGAACCAGGAGCAAGGCCGTAGTAGCCAGGCAACGTATTCGCTAGAACACCAAGGTCAGTTGCACCTTGTACGTTGTCGTGACCACGGAAAATGTTAGCCCCACCGCCAGAAACACCAATGTTGCCTAATGCCAACTGGAACGCACAGTAGGCACGTGTATTGTTGTTACCGATGGTGTGCTGGGTACCACCCATACACCAAATAAAGGTGCCTGGACGGTTTTGAGCCATTGCTTTCGCAGCGGCATAAACCTTGTGCTCTGGCACACCTGTTACACGCTCAACTTCATCGGGTGTCCACTTAGCAACCTCAGCCTTAACTTCATCAAGGCCGTAGACGCGCTGATTAATGTATTCCTTATCTTCCCATCCGTTCTTGAAGATGTGGTGCAACATACCCCAGATGATTGGCACGTCGGTACCAGGACGAATTTGCAAGAAATGATCCGCATGCGCTGCAGTACGAGTAAAGCGAGGATCAATAACAATGACAGGTGCGTTGTTCTTTTCTTTGGCTTCAAAAATATGTTGAAGAGAAACAGGGTGCGCTTCCGCAGGATTTGAACCAATCAACAAGACAGCTTTGGAATGGTGTATGTCATTGTAGCTATTAGTCATTGCACCATAGCCCCACGTATTGGCAACACCAGCAACCGTGGTTGAGTGACAAATACGCGCTTGGTGGTCTACGTTATTGGTACCCCACATCGCAGCCATCTTGCGGAACATGTAAGCACCTTCATTGTTGCTCTTAGCAGAGCCCAAGAAATAGA
>Ga0255768_10003174_pt1 | contig 16393 bp, 19 predicted proteins | sample 071ome_33_FD_179983 | JGI IMG/M metagenome (GOLD analysis project Ga0255768, IMG submission 179983) | Coastal salt marsh microbial communities from the Groves Creek Marsh, Skidaway Island, Georgia - 071412AT metaG (version 2) | ecosystem: Environmental > Aquatic > Marine > Intertidal zone >...
TAACGACTATTCAGAGGATGTCAAAGTGATCGCCCCTCTGGAGAAAGGCTGGGATGGCAAGGAGTATGGGCATCGTTCTAGCATGGTCGGAGACTGTTTCCTCACGGACCCGACGTCTGATGGAATCGGAGAGTTCGAGGACTTCAAGACCTATCGAGTAGCCCCGTGCGGTTTTGAAGAAATTACTGACAAAGAGTTTGTTGACGCCAGAATTGCTTACTCAAACCGAAACCGAAAATTGTATCCCTAGGGCCAAGATAGTCTTGGCCCCAACCAGAAAGGAGAAAGAGATGGAAATTAAATTTGAAATGAGCCCTGAGCAGGTCCGAGACGTTGCAATAAAGGAGGTTGATGTCTGCTATAGGTTGGCCAAGATGGGCGGTGATCCTGACACTATCAAAGCCTTTGAGACAGTTTTGGAAATGTTGATGAAAACATCACCGAGGAGAGCCAAATGAAAGAAGACTATTCAGTTGATATGTTTGATCTGGTCAAGGACGTGCGAGCTCACGCCGAGGCAAATTACGAGAAAGGCTGGGATATTGTAGTCGAAGCCTATACCGACGAAGAGATCATTCGAGAGATCGTCGGAGCGAAAACAAAGCTGGGGGCGATACGCAAGCTGTCTCCGGTGGTAAATTACCACTACGAGCGCCGTAAGGAGGCTGAGGCCTATCGAGACCCCTGTAGGGGCTGCTCGGATACCGTGCTTTTTGGTCGCTTCTGACAGGACCACGAACCAAAAGACCCGCTCCGGCGGGTCTTTTTCTATGGTAGGATAAACACTGGTCCTCGGACCACGGGCCCGTCAGGTGTTTTCTTTTTTCGGTGGGTTTATAGGCGATCTCTGGCGGGCCCGTTTCAATGCCTATCTGAGCTCCTCTCGAGAGCCATGGACCACGGGCCAGTAACCAAGGACCACGGGTCACTATCCTGCACTACATTGCGTTACATTGCGTTACTTGCCTCAGAACGGTATGTATAGCAGTCTTTTCTGAAAAAAAACGTGTATCAACTTTTTTTTGCTAAAAAGACTGTTACAGACGCAATAGACGCAAGGTGACTGATTTTATTAAGGAAATATTATAACACTGACATTGCGTTGACTTTTAGCTAGACGCAATGACGCAATGGTTTTTTCAATTTGACGGGGTGCGCGCGCGAACCATTTTTTACTACTGTTTTTAAATTTTTCAGAAAAGACTGTTATACTTTGGCGAAATAACCACTCTGGAGGTCCTGTGCCGCGTTTATACGACGAGCCTTGCTCAACTGAAGGGATAACCCCTCGAAAGCACACCATGCGAAGACTGAGCTCTGGAACGCTCAAATACCCGTTCAAAGCTATGATCGTGGGGGATTATTTCTTGATCGAGACGGGAGACGATGCCCAGTTGGTTGGATCGGCGGCGAGGAAATACGGTTACCGATACCCGCCTCGCAAGTTTACGGTCCGCCCTGCGTCCGACGGGACGCCTTACTGGGTCTGCCGGAGGATCGCCTGATGTCCAGAAAAACTCTGTCTAAAATACTGAACGACACTGGCGTCAAGCCGAATGAAAAGATGCGGATGAATGAGCGCCTGCAACAACCCGTGCCGCCCTTAGAAGAGCAAGGAAAGACCGTATCGCCACAGCAGTGGAAGTTCATCTATGAGCTGATCGACGGCGAGGGAAGGCTGACAATGAAGCAGGCGGCTATCAACGCGGGCTATCCTGAAAAGAATGCAAACAAGACGGCCTCTGACCTGACCAACCCGAAGAAATATCCTCATGTCGTGGCTGCGATCCAGAAATACCGCCAACAGATGGCGGAGAAGTACGGGACCAACATTGAGCGCCACCTGCGCGATCTACAGATTATCCGCGATCAGGCTCTCGAGGCTGGGAACTTCGGTGCTGCTGTCACCGCCGAGTATCGCCGTGGGCAGGCACTGGGAACGATCTACATCGACAGGAAGGAGATCAGGCACGGGACCATTGACAGCATGAGCGCTGATGAGGTGCGTCGTAAGCTGGAAGAGATCAAAGCCCTGTATGGCGGCCCTCCGCCTAATCAAATCATTGACGTGACGCCTGAAGAGATCGAGCAGGCAGAAGGCATTGACTTGATAGAGGAGATTAGAGATGGCGAGAAAGCCAGAAAGCGCGCTGCACAAGAGGCTAAAAGACAACCTGCCGAACTCTCTGATAACGCGACTGGAGAACCGAGTCGGAGTGGGGATGCCGGACTGCCTAGTGGCTCTGATCAAAGCGAGATTCGTGATGATCGAGCTGAAGGTGGTGGAGCGGGGGAAGAAGGTGAGACTGAGCCCTCATCAGATATCGTTCAACCTGAAGCACGGAATGATAGGGATGCCGGTCTGGATACTGGTCCAGCATCACCCGAAGGGGACCACGAAGAGGAGCGAGATCAGGCTGCTGCTGTATCACGGGAAGCAGGCTCAGGAGCTGTTCGAGCAGGGGACGGACCTGCTGCCAGTGGAGAGCTGGGCGCTTGACGCGGTGGACTGGAAGCACATGCATCATATCCTGAGCACCCATTAGTCCGTAACGCTCTCAGAGGCCTTGTGAGGCAAGGTAATTAGACCTGAGGGTAATCCTAGGCTAACAGTCCATCTTTCCAAGAAAGGACCCTCGCGGGCCCGTGGGCCGTGTTTCTGGGGGGTCTTCCCGCCCTCCCCTGAGGGAATTCCCCGAGCAAAATGCTTAGAGGTCAAAGGATCACAGTCCAAAAATAGCTAAGTCATTGATTTTATTGAAGTCACTAATTCCGGTAATGCTTATTACCGGAAGTAACGGGTCCCTTTTGGGCGATTTGGTCCGTGTGACGCCGCGCTCGCACGCACACACCGCGAACTGCGGCCGCGTCGCGCGGGCCGTGGCCTTGGCCCGATTTTGCACAAATAATTCTGGCCGAAACGAAAATGGGACTGTTCCACGTGAAACATCACTTGCAAACCCACCCCCTTATTCTGGAAAATCAAAAGCCTAAAAAATTTTTAGCAATTTAAAACGAAAAAGAGACTGTATGAATTCAGTAGCAATGCCCGCAGAAGTTGAAGCAGAGCGCCTAAAACTGGAGCTTCGACTAGCTTTATTGGAAGCCCAAGAGCATGGGCGTGGAAGTTTCATAGGTTTCTGTAATTACGTCTGGCCTGAAGCAATCCTAAGCACTCATCACGAAAAGATGGCTTCTGCTTTTGACCGCATAGCCAGCGGGGAGCTAAAGCGATTAATCGTAAACATGCCTCCTCGACACACAAAGTCTGAATTCGCCAGTTATCTGCTGCCTGCCTATCTTATGGGTAAGCGCCCTGCTACTAAGATTATCCAAGCAACTCACACAGGCGAGCTTGCTGTACGATTTGGCCGGAAAGTCCGTAACCTGATGGACCTCGACAAGTACAAAGAGGTTTTTCCCACGGTAGAGCTCAAGGCTGACAGCAAGGCGGCTGGACGTTGGGACACCAATTCTGGCGGAGAATACTTCGCGGTAGGTGTAGGCGGTGCGATGACAGGTCGCGGCGCGGATATGCTGATTATTGACGATCCTCACTCGGAACAAGACGCCCAGTCTCAGCTTGCGCTGGATAATGCGTGGGAATGGTATACCTCTGGACCCCGAACCCGTTTACAGCCCGGCGGGGCCATTGTTGTCGTGATGACCCGTTGGGGCACGAAAGACCTGACTGCAAGGCTGATCAAGCAGATGCAGGAAGACGACGCGGATAAATGGGAAGTCATTGAGTTTCCTGCCATCCTGAACGAAAGCGAAGAGAACGAAAAGCCTCTCTGGCCCTCTTTCTGGAAGCTCGACGAGTTAAAGTCTGTAAAAGCATCGATGTCGGTCCAGAAATGGAACGCGATGTATCAGCAGCGCCCAACCGCTGACGAGGGCGCAATACTCAAGAGGGAGTGGTGGCAGATTTGGGAAAAAGATTACACCCCAAGGCTGGAATATATCATCCAATCTTACGACACGGCGTATTCTAAGAAAGAGACGGCAGATTTCTCGGTAGTCACTACGTGGGGTGTATTTTATCCTAACGAAGATGCGGGGCCGTCTCTGCTTCTAGTTGATGTCAGGAAGGGCCGTTGGGACTTCCCAGAGCTAAAACGTATTGCCAAAGAGCAGTATGACTATTGGCAGCCCGATAATGTCCTGATCGAGGCCAAAGCAACAGGGATCACGCTTCAGCAAGAACTCAGGCGTACAGGCATTCCTGTCACGATGTACTCGCCCGGTGGTCGTCGGGCAGGGCAAGATAAAATCTCGAGAGCCAACTCAGTAGCCCCGATCCTCGAATCAGGTATGGTCTGGGCTCCAGAGACGCAATGGGCAGATGAACTTATCGAAGAATGTGCTGCTTTTCCCAATGGTGACAACGACGACATGGTGGATAGCACCACTCAGGCCCTGATGCGATTTAGATCAGGCAACTTCATTTCCCTATATGATGACGAAGAAGACGACGAGCCTTCAATGGAAGGGCTTGTCCCAGAGTATTATTAGGATAGAATGGCCGAACCATTAACGAATTAAGGGGACGCCCTTATGCCCGGTTACTCTGCTCGAGAGATGCTCTCGAGGATTCCTATTCAAATGGCGAATGGTGGCACGGTAAATCTTGCCACAGAAGCCGCATACGCTAACTCCCCTGCCTATAAACGCGCCATGGAAGCTGGCGGAGAGCAGGCGGTTCAAGATTATTACGCCAATCTCCGTGGTATTGCAGACAAGTACATTGCTGCTGGAAATCTTCCTACCGGAGCTGAAGCCTATAACATAATGCTTGAAAACGGCATCAGCACTACTGATTTGATTAATGCCGGTATTGGTCAGGACGTTGTGGATAAGATATTCACAATGACTGAAGACCCCACGATTACTACCTATGCCACTCCAACTAGGCTGGAATCGGCGTTTATGTCAAACCCTGTCCTAAGGGCAGAGGCCGCAGCGCGTAGTGCTGGGGGAGCCGACGGTATTGCGTCTTTGCAGCAGCAGGCGCGAGATTATTTAGCAAGAGTCGAGGAAGGCGGCATAACGCCTGAAGAACAGGCGATGTTGCGGGAACAGGCCCTTGAAGGGGGATACACGTTCCAAGACATTATCAACGCAGGAATCGACCCATCGATCCTGTTTAATCTGCCTGTCAAGGAAGAAGCTCCACCTCCTCCTCCTCCGCCAGAGACTCCTTTGGTGGACACTACTCCGTTTGTCCAGACTCAAGCGTCTTATACTGCCCCCACGGTATATCAGCCTCTTCCTGAGCAGCCGGATATTTATGCAGCGGGCCAGCCTGCGCTAGACGTAGCGTTCAGGGAAAGCGCCCCACGAACCGCGATTCCCGGCATGCCCGGCTTCTATGAGTACACGCCAGCCGCGAGCTTACGCCCTGCCACAGGTGCAGGCATGAGTTTTAGGCCTCCCAGCGTGACCAGTAGACCGCGATCCCTGCTAAGTCCGACTGCATTGTCCTTTGGCTCTGCTTCACAGGATTATGCCTCGGGACTCCAGCAACAGGATGCGGCATTGATGAGGGCCTTTGCGGATGCGGGCATACAGGGCGGCTCGGATTACTACACATGGCGTAATCGCTTGCGTTCAGGGGAGTTTGGTATTGGCGGGTCCTTTGATCCTGCTGCTTTCCAATCGAGTTTTAGCTCGTGGGCCGCGAGCCAGCCAGCTAAGGCTACAAGCCCCACGGCTCAAGGAACACCGCTACAAGGCGGTTATTCTGACATTGCGGAGAACGCGGACCGCTTTGGTGCCGACTATGGCGGAGGTTATGCAAACTTCAACGCTGCTGCGGGGTCCACGGGCCCTGTTTCAGGCTACACGATAAGGCCGGTCGACTTGCGGCTGCCTCCTCCAATGTATGCTGAGGGAGGCGAGGTCACTCAGTCACGAATGATGCTCGAGCAACTTGATGCGGATGCCATGGCCCAAGAGCCAGAAAGGCAGGAGAGCGAGGGACTTTTGAGGAACATCACTAGAGGAGCGATGGATATCCCATCGTCTGTTGGTGGCTACCTAAAATCGCGTTCGCCGATAGGCACTGATCTGTCTTTCGGCGAATCTGCGAGTATGGTTTTTGATGATTTATCCAAGATAGGCGGTGCGATCAAGGAAGCTGCGGGGGAAGACCCCTTAGGCTTTGCGGCTGAGATGATGCCGATATACGGTGAGTACAGCTCCTATCAACAGGCTCAGGAGCTCTCGGAGCAAGCTGATCAGGCTGAAGCTGCGGGGGATACGGAGTCTGCCAAGATGCTTCGCCAGTTATCTACTGTTTCCATGGCAGGCGCGATTCCTTTGCTTGGAATGTTTGCTCGTGGTGGCAAGAAGTTTGTGATGGCTGGAGCCCGAGGTATTCCACAGATTGATGAAGCGGGGATTGCCGCTAGGATAGCCGAGCTTCCCGAGCCAGCGGATGTCGGGGGCTACAACGGTCCAGAGGTAGCTTCGTCGTTGATGGAGGGCGATCCGGTTGGTGATCTGTTTAATCGTGAGATTGCGGCGGATGTTGATGGTGCAGTAGCGGCGTACAAGCAGATTCCGAAGACCAAAGGCGGCAAGATTATTGATGCGGACCAGTTTCGTGAATTAAGCCCTGAGTACCGCGAAAACAGGGGCCTCGCACCCAATGTCCACGAGCCAGCCAGTGCTTTAAGCAAGGTGTATTTCACTAGATTGCTGGATGAGACAAGAGGGCAGGAGGGCAACTGGATATTCACAGGGGGCGGACCTGCTTCAGGTAAGTCGGCTGCTGTAAGTGATGCTATGGAAGATGCGGCACAAGGCGTCGTAGATGGCACCATGGGTAACTACAGGAAGGTTATTGAGCAGGTAAACCGCGTACTGGAAGACCCAACCAAAGACGTTGACATTGTTTATATCGACCGTGATCCCTTGAAGGCGTTTGATCTGGCACTTAAGAGAGCAGCCGACATGGAGACCGAACTGGGCACGGGAAGAACTATCCCAGCTAAAGCCTTTATTGACATGCACGTAGACAGCAGAAAGGCTATTCGTGAGATAAACGAGGCATTTAAAGATAACCCTGACGTAAATATTCAAATATGGGACAACAACGGCGGCTACGGCGACCAGTTCCAGACCACCATAGATACAGTCAAGGATTTTGACTATAATGATACCGCAGAAAGGATAATGCAAAGATTGGAGGAAGCGTATGAAAATGGAGAAATCAGCGAAAACGTCTACCGTGGCTTCAAGTCGGGTCCTGACCCCAGAACGACTAGCCCGTCGAGAGCGGATGTCGCGGCTAATAGCCGAGGGAGTGAAGAACTTGGGCAAAGAGCCACTCAAGGGGACGCGATAGACTCCCCGAGGGGGTCACTTTGACTCGGAGAAAAATCTAGTCGAATCAATTACCGAAGAGCAGCGAAAAGCGTGGCGGGAAGCCAACAAAGGCAACTTTAGGCAAGTACAGACGCCTGAACTTGCTGACGCTGCTCGAGACCTTCAGGCCAACAAGATATCTGTTGAGGACTACGCTCAAAAAGTAAAAGAGCTGCGTCCCATCGAGCTAATAACTGAGATACCTAAGATTTCCTCTTTTGAGGAGATAGCCTACGCGCTCGATAAAAATAAAGTCGAAAAGGGCCTGATAGGACTAAACAAAGAAATTGCTGATGGCACTATGGTCGGTTCTCGGCTAGATATTCCTGCATACAACCAGTTTGACACGTGGGTTGTCTCTCTGCACGAAGGTGCGGGAGTCAGCGGGCCCTCTATAGGTTATGGTAAAGTAGCTGTTTTGGACGATGTTAAGTTCAACAGTAATCCTGACGCGGCGCTAAATGTGGCGACAGGTAAGAAAGACAAGGCTCCATTTGCTAGAATGAACGGTAAGTGGCGTAATATGGAGGCCGAAGAGGTAAAATCTTTGGCCGAGAAGTATTTGAATGACCCAGAGTGGACGCAAGTAGGAATGAATCCCTATCGGCATTCATTCTTCTATGATAAAAACACTGGAATGCCTGTGGCGTCTGCCGATCAGGTAATACAAATAGGTCCTTTGGTTCTGGCTAAGAACACGCAGACGAGGCCATTAAGAAGTCCTGAGCATCAGTTGAAGAAGAGCGATCCAGACAATCCTCAGTATTTCGAGCGTGGTGGTAACGTAGAGCGCGTTAAGAGAGACCCAAAATATATTTAGGACAGCATCATGCCTATAGATAAAGTCGTAAATCTAGCCCCTGTCAGTGAAATGGTGGAGGTTGAGATAGAAGGTCCTGAAATCGAGATTGAGCTTGAGGATGACGGCTCCATTGAGATTGAGGTAGAAGAAAAGGAAGAAAACGGCTTTTACGACAATCTCGCTGACGAGATTGATTCGCAGGAGCTGGACCTTATTTCTCTGAACCTGATGACTTTCTTTGAGGCGGATAAGTCCTCAAGAAGCGATTGGGAAGACACCTACGCTAAAGGCCTTGATTTACTTGGCCTGAAGATGGAAGAACGCACCAGGCCCTTTCGTGGCGCGACAGGCACAGTGCACCCAATGCTGACCGAAGCCATTGTGCAGTTCCAAGCACAGGCGTTTAAAGAGCTTATGCCCGCTGGTGGTCCTGTTAGGACCCAGACTCTAGGCAAAGAGACCTTGGATAAGGTCCAACAAGCCACTCGGGTTCAGGACTTTATGAACTATCAGATAACTTCGGTGATGAAAGAGTACACGCCGGAGTTCGATCAGTTGCTGTTTTACACGGGATACGGTGGTTCAACCTTCAAAAAGGTCTATTACGACTACCCGCTGGGCCGAATGGTTAGCCGAGTGGTGCTTCCTGACGATCTTTATATCCCATACAACGGCTCTAGCGTCATTTCTGAGTGCCGTCGCATCACTCACCGCATTGCAATGGACTCAAATGAGTTCAAAAAGCGCGTAATTGCGGGCGAGTATCTTGATATTAAGCTGGAACCTGACGAATCAGGCAGCAATAACGACCAAATTAGCGCAACGATTGACAGAATTACCGGAATTCAAGCAACTGGAGAGCCGGAAGAGCTCTTTTTGTTGGAATTTCACGTCGATTTAGACATTGACGGCTACGAAGACGCTGATGAAAAGGGCAATGCGACTGGAATTAAGTTGCCTTACGTCGTAACCATGGACGAAAGTACCGGACAAATAGTTTCAGTGCGTCGAAATTGGAAAGAAGACGACGAATATAAGTGTCGGCGTGAATGTTTTGTGCATTATGTGCTTGTAGAAGGGCCGGGCGCCTACGGATTAGGCTTTGTGCACTTAATCGGCGGCCTTTCTAAGACCGCAACTGCTGCATTGCGTCAATTAATTGACGCTGGAACACTTTCTAACCTTCCTGCGGGCTTCAAGGCCAAAGGAGCCCGTATTGCAGCGGATGATGAGCCTATACAGCCGGGCGAGTGGCGGGATATTGACGCTGGTGGCGCGGAACTGGGCAGTTCATTGCTGCCACTGCCGTATAAAGAGCCTAGCCAGACGCTATTTGCCCTCTTAGGCTTTACTGTGGACGCCGGTAAGCGCCTTGCAAGCATTGCAGACATGCAGGTAGGGGATGGCAACCAACAGGCTGCTGTGGGCACCACAATCGCTCTGCTAGAGCGTGGCTCTATGGTCATGTCGGCCATACACAAGCGCCTGTATTACGCCCAAACGCAAGAATTTGAGATGCTGTTCAAGGGATTCGGCGAGTTTCTGCCGGATGAGTACCCGTATGACGTGCCGGGAGCCTGTCGCAGCGTTAAAAGGGCTGACTTTGACAATATGGTCTCGGTCCTTCCTGTGGCCGATCCAAACATATTCTCTGCTGCCCAGCGCATTACGTTAGCTCAGACCCAGCTACAGTTGGCCCAGAGCGCGCCTCAGATGCACAATATGTACGAAGCGTACTATCGTGTGTATCAAGCGATGAACGTGCGGGACATCGACGGCATCCTGAAGGTTCAGACCAATCAGATGCCCAAGGACCCAGCCAGCGAGAACATTGACGCTGTGGATGGCAAGCAGCTTAAGGTTTATGCGGGCCAACAGCATGATGCTCACATTGCGTCTCACCTGATGATGGGAATGTCCCCTTTGATACAAGCCAATCCTCTGGCTGCTTCAGAACTACAGAAGCACGTGCTTGATCACGTTAAGATCAAGGCAGAAGAGGACGCTGAGGCGGAACTTTTCCAAGAATACGGTAACGACCCAGACCGCATGGTTTCTGACATGCAACGTGAAGCACTGATTGCAATTAAGGTTTCTCAGTACATGATGGAAGCCAAGCAAATGCAGGCAGAGCTCTCTGGTCAAGGCCAAGCGGCACCTGATCCTGTGGTCCAGCTTAAGGAGCAGGAGCTCCAGCAGCGTGCGGCTAAGGACCAGATGGACGCACAGCTTAAGCAGCAGAGTCTTGCTAACGAGCAGATGCGTATTCAGCAAAATGCAGAGGCCAGTCAAGATCGCATAGAGTCTCAAGAAAAGATTGCGGATCAACGTGCTGAAGTGGCTCGAGAACGTATTTACGCTCCGAGAGGATAAGAAAATGCCGTTAAAAAGAGGCAGTAGCCGTAAAACAATCGGAAAAAATATAGGTGAATTGGTTAAAACTTACGAAAAAAAGGGTAAGATAGGCACCAGTAAACCAAAGAGCAAAAAAGCAGCCCAAAAACAAGCGGTTGCAATAGCTTTGAGTAAAGCGGGTAAGTCGCGCAAAAAGCCTGTAAAGAAAAGTAAAGGCGGCGCGATAATGACTGTTAAGAAAAAAGACGGTAACAGACCCGTAAAGATATACTAAAGGCCTTCCAGATGGTGGCATTAAACCGTCTGCTCACATGGAAAAACGACCATGCTAGAGTTCGCCGAGCGCGTTCTTAAAGACATTAGAAAGCTAGAAAAGGACACAGAAGCGATTGTCTTGAATGGAACCGTAACTGATATGGAGCGGTATCGTTTCCTTATGGGCAGGTTGGAAGGTATTCGTTTGGTGGACAGTATTGTCCGCGAAGAGCTGAAGAAGTATAGCGACGATTAACCCCAACACAGGAGCCTATATGGAATCTGAGAAGAAGCTGACAGCACTAGAGGAAAGGTGGCAGCAAGAAAAGACTGTTGAAAAGTCTGGTCTTGATCGAGCCTACACGGATGACGGTAAGGTCGATGAAGAGAAATTGGCCGCTAGTGTTATCGACATGATCCCCCAGCCTACTGGATGGAGACTGGCTATTCTGCCTTATAGAGGAGCTAAGTCGACAAAAGGTGGGATTCTTTTTGCTGAAGAAACTAAAAAACGAACTGAATTGGCTACAAACGTAGGCTATGTCCTTAAAACGGGCGATTTAGCTTATGCAGATGAGTCAAAATTTCCCCATGGTCCGTGGTGTAAAGAGGGCGATTGGGTGATTTTCGGCAGATACGCGGGGTCACGTATTCAGATAGATGGCGGGGAGATACGTCTTCTAAACGATGATGAAATTCTGGGCATTGTAAATGACCCAGAAGACATTCTGCACATGTAAGGAGAACGGAATGGGTCAAGAGAATAAGCAAGACGATCTTGAGTTTGATATTGGCGAAGATGAGCAAGAGGCTACTGTAGACATGAACGAGGATGGCTCCGAGGCCAAACTTGTTGAAGAAGAGAAGCCTGAGGTCGAAGAAGAGGAGAAGCCCGCAGACGAGAAGCAGGCTGCTCCTAATAGCGAGGAGCTGGATAACTATTCGGAAAAAGTTCAAAAGCGAATAGACAAGCTCACAGCTAGGCTTAGAGAGCATCAGCGTCGTGAAGAAGCAGCGATTGAGTATGCCAAAAGTGTGCAGGAGACCAATGAACAGCTTCAAAAGCGGTATGCTCAGACCAACACAGAGCGTATGGGAGAAGCCAAGGGACGCATTGATACCCAGATACTAAGCCTTAAAAGCGTTATCAAAAAGGCCAAGGAAGAGGGTGATATTGAGACAGAAACTGAGGCACAACAAAGACTTACCCAAGCGATTTGGGAAAAGAACAATGTTGAGCAGGCAGAGAGGCAAGCAAAGAGCGCCCCTGCACAGGAGTCTCAGAAGATGCCTGAAGAGCTCGCAAAGCCTGTTTATCAAGTAGATGAGAAGGCTGAAGAGTGGGCAGAGCGTAATCCTTGGTTTGGTAAAAATATAGTGATGACGAGAACCGTAGAAGGAGTTCATACGGAGTTGGTCAAAAACGAAGGGTTTGACCCGACATCAGACGAGTATTATGATGAGATAGATCGAAGAATGAGAGACATTTTTCCTCAGGCATTCCAGCCTCAACAGTCGGAACAGCCTGCACAAACAAACAGAAGCAACCGGCCCGTGCAAACGGTTGCTCCTGCTACCCGGTCATCTGGGGTTAATAGTTCAGCACGCCGCACGATCAAGTTGAAACCTAGTGAGGTTGCAATAGCGAAGAAACTAGGGGTGCCACTTGAAGAATATGCCAAATTTGTGAAGAGGTGAGAACATGAGCGACAAACCATCAGTTCCAAAGCTGTCCCGCAGCAAGCGTGACTCTGAGACCAGAGAAACCACTGCGCGTCGCAAACCATGGGCACCACCATCACGGCTTGATGCTCCCGAAGCTCCAGCAGGCTATAAGCACCGTTGGATCAGAAGGGAAACCGCAGGGGCCGATGACAGAATGAATGTCACTGCCAAGTTACGTGAAGGCTATGAGCTTGTAAGAGCCGACGAATACCCTGAGTTTCAGGGTAGCACCGTTGAGGACGGCAAGCATGCTGGCGTAATTGGAGTAGGGGACGTTGTTCTGGCTAGAATCCCTGAGGAAACCGCAGACGAGCGCCGCGCATATTATCAATCTCGCACCCATGATCAAATCAGGGCTGCTGACAATGATCTTATGAAGACTAACTCGCATAGTTCAATGAAGATCAATGCTCCTGAAAGGCAGTCAAAAGTAAGCGTCGGAGGGCCTAATAGGTCTAACGACTAAACTTTTTACTTTGTTAAAGGACATTTATCATGGCAAACGTAGACAAAGCATTTGGTTTGCGTCCTCTCGGTAATCTGTCTGCCTCTGGTTCTCAGAAGCAGTACGGTTACGAGATCGCAGATAACCAAGCAGGTGCTATTTATCAGGGTGACCTAGTTACTCTGAAAGATGGCTACATCTTGCAGTTTGACCCTGCATCTCATAGTGCAGCGGTAGGCGTGTTCAATGGTTGTAACTACATTGATCCAACCACGGGTAAGCCTACTTGGTCTAACTACTACCCCGGTTCTGTCAACATCACTCAAGGCAAAATTACTGCTGAGGTGATTGACGATCCAAATCAACTGTTCATCATTCAGAACGACGGCACTTCAACTGCTGCTGATTATGGCAAGAACGCTGATATCGTCGTTGGCACAGGTAGCACCACCACTGGTGTTTCTGCTAACGAGCTCGATACCAGTTCAATTGCTACAACTGCTGCGTTGAACCTGAAGGTCATAGGTCTTTGGGATGTTCCCGGCAATGCTGTGGGCGCTAACGCTGTCGTTGTGGTTAAGATCAACGAGCACCTGTACGGTAGTGCAGGCGTTGCTGGCCAATAAGGAGTAACTGACCATGGCGATTTCACGTTCACAACTTGTAAAAGAACTGGAGCCCGGTCTGAACGCTCTGTTTGGTCTGGAATATAGTTCTTACGAAAACGAGCACGCAGAAGTCTACTCTAGCGAGACCTCTGACCGTGCATTTGAAGAAGAGGTTATGTTATCTGGCTTTGGGGAAGCCCCAGTAAAAGCTGAAGGCGCGGGCGTTGCATACGACCAAGCGCAAGAAGTTTACACTGCGCGCTATACTCACGAGACAGTAGCTTTGGCATTCAGCCTGACCGAGGAAGCCATTGAGGACAACCTCTATGACAAACTCGCTGGCCGTTACACCAGAGCTCTGGCCCGTTCAATGGCTCAGACTAAGCAGATTAAAGCTGCTGCTATCCTGAACAATGCGTTCACCACCTCTACTGGTGGCGATGGCAAGCCTCTTTGTGCGACAGATCACCCAACCCTTAGCGGTCCTGATCTGGCAAACGAGCTGACTACTGCGGCAGACCTTTCTGAAACTTCTTTGGAGCAGGCTCTGATTGATATCGCAGCCTTCACTGATGAGCGCGGCCTGAAGATTGCTGTTCAGGGCACCAAGCTCGTCATTCCTAAAGAGCTTCAGTTCACTGCTGATCGTATCTTGAAGTCTACTCTGCGAGTAGGTACAGCAGATAACGACATCAACGCGGTCCGTAACATGGGAATGGTTCCTCAAGGTTACACGGTAAATCACTACCTGACTGACCCTGACGCCTTCTTCATCATGACTGACGCGCCTAACGGCATGAAGATGTTCCAGCGTGTGGCTATCAAGACTGGTTTCGAGGGCGACTTCGAGACTGGAAATGTTCGCTACAAGGCTCGTGAGCGTTACAGCTTTGGCTTTAGCGATCCTCGCGGCATCTTCGGTTCTCCGGGTACTCCGTAAGGACCTTGAAGTTAAGAAAAAGGGGGGCTTGTGCCCCCCTTTTTTTGTGTATATAGTGAGAGAAACCGGGGTCATCCGGTATGCCTGACAGTCCCGGCTGACGACATGCAGACAGGTATACCCCACATTAACTCGCATGTGAGGTTCTCATAATGGCTAATACCACTTTTTCTGGCCCTGTCACATCCACTAACGGATTTGTAGGCGCTGTCACAGGCAACGTAACAGGCGGAGTTGACGCTACAAGCGCATATGTGCAAATCAATGCGGTAGCAGCAACAGCGATTGCAGACGCAGCAGACGCTATTAACACCGCAAACAAAGTAGCTGGCACTATCGTTCTAGACACTACTAACTCTCGTATTATGGTTGCTTTGGGCGCGGATGCTACATCGGATTGGGCGGTTGCCGACGGTTCTGCTACTGTAACCCCATCCTAATTAAGGGGGTGACCCATGAGTTTCAGTAACATCAAATCCGTCACCAAGGCGGGAGATGCCTCAGCAGTGGTGGGACGCTCACGATTAGTGGGTGTTTACTTCACCAACACTGCTACGGGGTCTTCATTTGCTCTAAAAGACGGCACCACTTCTGGCGGAACTGCGTTATTGTCAATAACTACTCCTGCCGTTGCAGGGGCTACAGACCTGTTTATCCCAGACATGGGCATCTTATTTGAGACAGGCATTTTTATTGACGTAAACGACGCTGAAGTCACCAGCGTGACTCTGTTCTTTGAAGGAGGTGATCCTCAATAATGGCGACAAAGAGCAAGAAAGGCATGGGCATTAAAACCTCCGTAAAGTCGGGCAATTTTCGCGCGACAAAGAAGGGGGCAGGCATGACCGAGAAAGGTGTGAAAGCCTACCGGAAAGCCAATCCCGGCAGTAAGCTCAAAACAGCCGTCACAGAGAAGAACCCCTCTAAGTCACGTGCAAAGCGCCGAAAGTCGTTTTGTGCGCGATCTGAGGGACAAATGAAGCAGTTTCCAAAGGCTGCAAAAAATCCGAATAGTCGGTTAAGGCAGGCTAGGAAACGCTGGAGATGCAGATGAAGAAAAAGGCTGCAAAGAAGAAGGTGGTCAGAAAGGCCACTGGAGGCGCAGTTAAAAAGTCTTCAGTTAACAAGGCAGGTAATTACACCAAGCCTACTATGCGAAAGCAGATGTTTGAGCGCATAAAAGCAGGTGGCAAAGGCGGTAAGCCCGGACAGTGGTCAGCGCGCAAAGCCCAGATGCTCGCTAAAGAGTATAAGGCTAAGGGTGGAGGCTATAGAGACTGATGGCACTTAAGAAGTCCCAAAAGTCACTTAAGTCTTGGACCAAGCAAAAATGGCGGACTAAATCAGGAAAGCCATCGACGCAAGGCTCCAAAGCCACAGGTGAGCGATATTTGCCAGAAAAGGCGATTAAGTCGTTAAGCAGTAAAGAGTATGCAGCGACCTCCCGTAAGAAGCGGGCGGACACTGCCAAAGGTAAACAGTTTTCTTCGCAACCTAAAAAGGTGGCAAAGAAGGTCAAAAGACATCGAAAGGTGAGGTGAGATATGGCAGGTCGTGGAATGGGTGCGGCAACTCGAGGCGGTGGATGTGTAGGTTCAGGTCCTCGCAACAAGGTTATCAAAGAAACCAGTAAAACCACTGGTCCTGTAATGATGGCTACAGGCGGTGATGTCAAAAAGAAGAAAAAGAAAGGCTTTCCTGATCTTAATAAAGACGGAAAGGTTTCTATGGCTGATGTTCTTCAGGGCCGCTTAGGCAAAGGAGCCATGAGCGGCATGAAGAAGAAAGGACCCAGAGGAATGGGAGTTACTTCGGACAAAGAAAGAGCCATGCTTAAGAAGAAAATGAAAAGACCCCAAAAGAAGATGGGCGGTGGCATGATGAAGGGCTAT
>Ga0255768_10003177_pt1 | contig 16378 bp, 10 predicted proteins | sample 071ome_33_FD_179983 | JGI IMG/M metagenome (GOLD analysis project Ga0255768, IMG submission 179983) | Coastal salt marsh microbial communities from the Groves Creek Marsh, Skidaway Island, Georgia - 071412AT metaG (version 2) | ecosystem: Environmental > Aquatic > Marine > Intertidal zone >...
ACTCGGTGTTGTGAGAGCTCGATGGACTATTGTTTCGTTCAAGACGCGTATTACGCTCAGTGTCGTCCGAAGATGTTGTGACGCGCAACGTTCGTTGTAAGTTTGAAACCAAATAAAAAAAAACGCCCGCTTTTCTTCAAAAAATACTCGTAACGCTCGTTTTTTTTTTGTATCTCGCGGTGTATTTAACGCTTGAAAACGTGAGCGCCATGAACTTCAAGCGACTCCTCCTCCTCGCGATCACCGCAATCGTCGCCGTTTCCTATAACTTCGCGTTGACTGCAGATGCCATCGCGACGCAAGAAGTCGACATCGTCTATGCGAACGACGACGAGTATAATCGAGATCCCTCTCGATTATTCTTGCCGGACGTGGCGCTTCCGAGCGGCACGGAACCATCCGGTAAAGAGGTTGGTCTCGTCGTGTTGTTGCACGGCAGATGCATGGATGGGAACTCCATCGAGCAATTGATTGATTTGAAGAAGCACGTCGACACCCGAGAGTTCATCTTGGCGGTCCCAGAAGGCCATCGACAAAACTTTTGGTGCTCGACGTGTTCGAGATCCGACGGTAAGTAGTAGAGCCGAAACCATTATCACATCTGAATCAATTTTGTTTAAAGGAATTTTAAATACCCGCTACGGCTGCAGAACCTGGGCGGCGACGGATGCGTGCTGCGCGAATGCCGGTCCTCTGCGAGCTACTTTGGTTCGAGACGTATGGGAGCCGTACGACGACGTGACGCACATTTATCAGTTGATCGCCGCGGTAAAAAGTCAATACGAAATTGATCCGACGAGAGTTTTCGTAGCTGGATTTGAAAACGGAGGATTCATGGCGCACAGAATGGCGTGTGAGCACCCCGAGGTTCTTTCCGGGATCGTCTCTATTAGTGGATCGAGCTTTTTAAATGCGAGCGAGTGTGAGGCTTTGAACGTGGAATCTTCGTCGGTGCCGGCGAACAGTTTCGTTAACATGTTGCAGATTTCCGGACGTTTGGATCGAGTGCCTTCGGTAAACGGCGGGACTTTCGAAGGCGTAGAAGTTCCTTCGATTCAAACCGTGGCAAAGCGTTGGGCGACGAGAAATGGCTGCCAAGCGGAAGAGTCGGTGGTGGTTGATGGAGCGCTAAACTTGCGCACGAAGCTTTTCGCGAACGCGCCGGACACGTCCTCAGAAACGTGGACGAATGGAACGTGCCAAGAAGGAACGACCGTTGAAAATTGGGTAATCGATGGCATGAATACTGATACTGCTGTCGCAAACTCATTCACGGATGCCTTTTCAACGGCGCTCGTTGATTGGATGATGAACCACACAAAACCAACCGACGATAAAGCTAATGAAGAAAACGACAATAATACCACAGTTGCCGTCCAATCTGGTCCATCTTCATCCGACGAAGATGTCTCCTTCGGCGATGTCGCGATTATCGATACGGCGACCGCGTTAGATGGACGTAGTTTTGAGGCGTGCCCATCCGATTTTCTTCAATGCGAGGATGGCTCATTCACCTCTCGTGTTTTACCGTCGTGCAATTTCTTCTGTAACGGCGAAATTATCGATACGGATGGCGTTTTCTGTGTAAGCAGTGACTGTTGCGGTGCGAGCAAGACCATTTGCGCCGAAACATCCGCGTGCAAGGACGTCGTTTGCGAAGAAAACACTGAATCTTCCTCAGCGTCATCTTCCTTCTCGACCTTCGTCGCGCTTGCTGTCGGTGCGCTTGGTCTTTTAATTTGAAAACAGAAACGAACACGTGTTTTAGTACCATGCGCGTGCGCTAATTTTATGTATATATGCATGGTTTGATGGAAACTGTTATTACATTATTCATAAACGATGATTTTTGATGCCGTAAGCTTTTCGCTCTCGCTCTTTTTACTCTTTCTCTTCTTCTTCAATCATAATTTACACTTCCTCTTCTTTACATAATTTGCGATCGCAATGGTCACATTTTCCTTCTCAGTACTTGTGATTCATCGCGCTCGCCATGGCGTCGGCGACATTCTTTGCCGACTTCCCTCTCCCTCTCGGTTTGCTCCCTTTCAAGTGCAATTTTGGTGCATTCGCCGACGTGTTGATTGCCTCGGCGTCGTCCATGTCCATGTCTTGCAATGCCTCTGCATCCTCCGTCGTGTTTGTCGACTTGGATCCATCGTTCGTAGTGTTCGGACTATCGCTCTCATCCAAAAGCGCTGCGCCGCTCAACATCATCAGCATCGACGCGTCTTCTGATGGCAAGCCATCTTTATTCTTCTTCTTAGACTCTTTTTGGACCGTCGGCGTGGAATTCGCAAACTCATTAGAAGCGAGTCCTACCGGCGTGATCTGTTGCTTCTTCGCGTTGCCACCCTTTTTCGCGTTGCCTGGCGCGTTGCCCGACGTGTGTCCGTGAGTTTCGATGATGTTACCATTCTCGTCTCTCACCGGCAAAGGTGGCAGTTGTGCTCTCACATTCTCTGGGATGACGACATCTTTGGCGAAGTTTGTTACAGCGGCATCACCACGAATAGCGCGCGCGGCAGCATCGTACGCCAACGCGGCATCCTCGGCAGAATCGAACGTCCCGAGCCATAACCGAGATCCCCGCGTCGGGTCTCTGATTTCAGCCGCAAACTTACCCCACGGTCTTTGTCTAACGCCTCGATAGATGGATTTTTGCGCCTTACCCGAAGCCGTCTTGCCCGGAGTTACTTCTTTACCACCATCGTTAGAACCACCGTCTACCGAGCCTACTTTGCAAGCAGCCGCTGCGCTCGCTAAACCTTCTACAAATGCCGCGTTGTTACTCAAACTATTTCGTTTCAAAACGGAAGGATCGTTCTTCGATGCTTTCTGCACGCCACCGCTTCTCACCGGTGGCGAGCTGCTCGGTGACGCCGATAAAGACAAATTTCTTCCTTCAAACGCGTGTCGCCCAGATAAAGAGTTTCTTCTGCCTACGGATGGTTGTTGCAGTTGGTGGGTATCCGTTTGATTGCTCGTAGCATTTGCACCCGGTTGACCGTAGTTGAACGAGGCGGATCTCTGCGAATGATTCACCGGTGAAAACGTTGAAAAGCCACTGTTCGGCGATGAACCGAGCGTTACTTGCGTCCCCGCAGAATTACCCGCCGAACTAGATAGTCCTTTCGTCCAAGCTGGCATCTGCGGCGTTTGCAAACTGAACCCAGAAGAGTTGCTCAACGCCGCGGCGTTTGCCGCAGCCGTCGCTCCGAAAGAATCTTCGCTACTACCTTTCCTCACCTGATTATGAAAGTTCTGTTGCTGTTGCTGCTGTAATAACGCCAACGTCTCTTTCTGGTGACTCGCCACCGCGTTATTCATAGCCGCCACGTTGCTCATAAAATTTGCCGCCGCTTGCGCCGCCGCCTGTTGCGACATCGCGCCGCCAATCGTCGCCCGGCTCGGCAACGGCGCCGCCGTCGGACTCGACCCGTAAAACGTCGGCGACGTTCCCAAAATTTGCTGCTGCTGCTGCTGCTGCTGCTGAGCATTTCCGCTCGTCGATGCGTGTTGCTGTTGTTGCTGTTGCTGCTGAATAGTAGCCGCGGGAGTAGTAGCATTCCCGCCCGGAGGAGGAAAAAATCCTCCAGTTTTCCCTGCCGGCGCCGAGTGCGCGTAAAATCCACTCGCAAACGCCGCGACCGTCGCCGGATCTATCCCTCCCGGCTGGTACCCGTTATTCACGACGCCGCCACCAAACATGTTCGGAAACCCAATCGTTGCCGCTGGATTGAACATGTTAAACCCCATCGTCGCGGGCACGCCCAAAGAAGAAGCGAACGCCGTCGTCGTCGTCGTCGTCGTCGTCGCGTGAGGCGCCTGCGGTGGCCGGCCTCCGCCTGTTCCCGAGCGATCGCCGCCAAAAGTCGACGACGCGTCTACCAACGCTTTCGTCGCTTTATTCGAGACCATATTCTCTTTATTTTCCAAATCTCACGAGACGTACGTTGCGAGCGCCCGTGTTCTTCTCGTTTAACCGTAAAGAGAGACTAATCGAAAAACAACGGCTCTCCCGCGTATCGTTGCGAGCGATGATCTCTACGCGCGCGCGAAATGCGTGTGTTTAAAAATTTAAAGATAGCGGCAGGATAGAGAGACACAGTTAGAACAAAAAAAAAAGAAAATGTCTCTCTCTCTCTGTGTCCTCTTCTTCTCTCCCGCTGGTGGTGGTGCGAAAAGAACGCTCTCGTCGTGCTCTCACGCGCGCGTCGTGTGTATTTCTTCGCGCTTCCTTTTTTAACAGACCACGCGCGTTGTTGTTGTTTAATAAATGAAGAATATACGAAAATGGATTTTCTTTTTTTTTTTGCGCCGGCGTCGTGACTCATCTCGTCGCGAAAGGACCACGAAAGGAGTTGAAAGGACAAAAAATCTACCGAAGATTTTCTCTCTTTTTTTTTTTGAGAGAGCCGTCAGAAGCCGCCACCAAAGCTCTCTTCTTCCTCTCTCTTCTTCCTCTCAAGTCTCTCTCTCAAGTCTCTCGTCTCTCGTCTCTCTCTCGAGATGATTTTGGAACTTTTGCACGACTTTTTTGTTCTTTTTTTTCTTCTTCTTCCTCCTTTAAAGCACACCACCGGCGTGTTATTGAAAAAAGAAGAGATATGGCGTGGAGGACGACGACAGCGTCTTCGTCGACGAGTTCTTCCTTGACAAACGTCGTGATGTCGAAAATAGAGCGCGTCACGGGCACGTCGGACGCGATGACGAACGCGTGCGCGCTGTTATTGTGCGCCTCGGTCGTCGGATTGGTGACTTTGAAACTTTCGAGGAAGATGATGATGATGTCTTCGTCGACGAGCGCGAGCGAACGAGGAGGCGCGGAAGGTGACAAGGTCGCCGGGAGAAGGAAACCGACGACGCTGAGAGAACTGAAATGTCCGAGCGGTGCGGATGGTGCGCGAGTGATTACGTTTTATTACGGGACGCAAACGGGCACCGCGGAGCGGTACGCGTACACGTTGGTGGAAGATGCGCAAAAACGCTACGGCGCGAAACAAGTCTTGGCGAGAGCGATTGATTGCGAAGACGTGAAACCGGATTTCTGCGAGGAAGTTTTGAGCTCAGAGAAGTGCGCGGTCTTTCTGCAGTCCACGTACGGCGACGGCGACCCGACGGATGGGTCGGCGGACTTTTGCAGATGGTTGGAAGAAACGGCGACGGACGGTCGGATGCCGGATATGCTCGAGGATATGCATTTTTGTACGTTTGGACTCGGGAATCGCTCGTACGAACACTTCAATGCGGCGGCGAAGCAAGTGGATAAAGCATTGACTGCGTTAGGTGGCAAAAAAATGATGAAGATCACGTTAGGGGACGACGACAAGAGTTTAGAGGAAGATTTCGAGGAGTTCAAGGAGGCGTTGTGGAGACAATTGGAAAAGACGTTTCAGTTGAAAGCGGAAGGAGAAGAAGGCGATTTCGACGTCGAAAAGCATTCGTACATGATCAAGAAAGAAGAAGACGCTGAAAAAGTAAACGAGTTGACAAAGATCAGAGAGCGAAAATCGTTCGAAATGTCGAGAGGAAGCGAGATACCGACGCAAGCGAAACCGTACGCGTGTCCGATCAAATCCTGCAAAGAGTTGCACACCGGCAAGTCCGATCGATCGTGCGTGCACGTAGAATTCGACGTTTCGCAGTGTAAAGGGTTGACGTACGAAATCGGGGACCATTTGGGTGTGTTCGCTGAAAACGCGCCAGATGTGGTCGATAGAGTGTGTAAGTTATTGAAGGTGTCGAAACAGACGCCGATGGAGTTGGTGAGAAGAGACGACGCGCCGAAATCGTTGCTGCCGGTATTCCCAGGGCCAATTTCTGTCGGCATCGCGGTAGCTAGATATGCGGACGTGTTATCCATGCCTCGAAAGACCGCGATTAAAGCGTTAGCATCGTTTGCGACGAACAAAAAAGAAGCAAAAGAGTTGGAGATCTTAGCCGTAGACAAGGCGAAATACCACGCGTACATCGCCGAGCCACACAGAAGTTTATTAGAAGTCATGGAAAAGTTCCCATCCGCGGTTCCGACTTTAGGTGCGTTTTTCGGATGCGTCGCCGGAAGGTTACAACCGAGATACTATTCTATCTCGTCCTCGCCGAACGACATGACCAATGGAAGCGGCATAGTCACGGCAACCGTGGCGGTGGTGAAACACAAAACGAAAACGGGGAGAGTACACGAAGGCGTGTGTTCGACATTCTTACAAAACGTCCGCGAAGGCGATCGCGTGCCCGTGTTTGTGCGCAAGGCGACGTTCAAGTTGCCGAAAGATGCGAAAGCTCCGGTCATTCTAATCGGGCCAGGAACAGGATACGCGCCTTTCAGAGGTTTCTTACAAGAGCGAGAGTACCTCATGAAATCGAAAAAAGAAGAGTTGGGCGAGTGCATGTTATTTTTCGGCTGCAGAAAAGAAGAGCACGATTACATCTACAGAGACGAGATGGAAAAAGCTTTATCGGAGAGCGTGATCTCGTCATTGGACGTCGCGTTCAGTCGAGACGACCCGAAGAAGAAAGTGTACGTTCAAGACAAAATACAAATGAAAGCGAAGGACGTGTACAAAATACTCCGAAGCCCAAACGGCGCGGTGTACGTGTGCGGAGACGCGAAGCACATGTCCAGAGATGTAAACAGAGCTTTGTTGCAAGTTCTTCAACGCGAAGGTGAATACGCAATTCACGAAGCCGAGGAAATCATTCGTCGATTGGTCGTCGATAAGAGATACATGAAAGACGTGTGGTGATTGTTTAGAATGTTTTGATTTATCTATAAAAAATATCGTGTGTAGTGGTTCTAAAACTCTCTTCTCCTTCTTCCTCTTCTCACTTTAGATTGGATGGATACTAATAAAGTACAGTTCATAATGATACTTTACCGGACGCGAGAGGGACGTCGGGTGAAGGCCATCACTTGCCTAATTCCTCAACACCATTTAATAACGCAAATCTCGGTTTATCTGCGGGGAATACCATGGCGTCTTTCTCCCATGGCCAACCGCCGAACCTTGTGCGTTGATAATCCTCGAAACACTGCATAATCTCTTGCCTCGTGTTCATCACGAACGGCCCGTGCGACGCGACCGGCTCGCCAATCGGTTTACCTTGTAGCAAAAGAACATCCATAGTCTCCGTTTCGCTTCTATTTTCTAATACTGCGGTCTTGTCACCCACAATTTCTGCGCCGTGCTTCTTCGGCACGTTCACGTTGCTCACAAACTGTTTCCCGTTTTCGCCCTCCACGAAATACAAAAATCGGTTCGTCGATTTCCCACCTTTGGCTGGGGCAATCTCACATTTCCCGCCCGGTTTCACTGAATAAAACACAACCCCGACGTCGTTCTCTGGATCCGCCGCCCATGAGTTCGGCGGCGATTTCATCTCCGTCCTCTCGCCTTTGTGTTCGCCGACCCACACGATGACCTCCGCGCCGCCTTCGTCCTTCACCTTCTTCGTCTCGCTTCCCCAATGCATGACGAACGCCGGCTCGGTCATTTTGCTCTTACTCGGCAAATTCAACCAAATCTGAAAAAACCTCGTCGGGTTTTCTTTATCCGTATGAATCAACGGAAACATCTCGCCGTGAACCACGCCTTTTCCCGCCGTCATCCACTGCAAGTCACCTTCTCCGTACCGACCGGCGTTGCCCATGGAATCCGTGTGGTCGATGATACCATCCAAAGTCGCAGTGATCGTTTCAAACCCGCGATGCGGGTGTTGGGGAAAGCCCGGAACTTTATCTCCGTGATACATTCGGTACGGTGCGGATGGGTTGAAGTCCGCGCCGTTGCCTCTTCGCGGCGCTTCCATTTTGCCATTGCCCGCCGGATATTGGTCTTTGTGGTAGACGCAAAAGAGAAACGGATCTTGCGTGTGCATCGGGCCGTCGGCGAGTCGGTCGATGCCGACGACGACTTTGTCGTCACCAGATGCCATGGTCGTCGTTGCGGTCTTTTTGAACGTTTTTGAGCTCGTGGCGATGCTCCTTCGGCGGAAGAAAAAGGAGAGTTTACTCGTCTTTGTCGCGAGCATTCTTATGACGTGATGCGTGTTTGACAGTTAAGGGTGCCTCCTTTTTCACGCTAGTACGTATACGCTTACCTAGTACTACATTAAAACATTCCTATTACTATACAATCGCTAACGTTCTGCTCTCATTCTCTCTCCCAGTCAATCGTGGCATCTATCATCTAATGAGAGAGACGTCAAAAACCTTCTCGAACGCGTCGAACGCGCGATCTGCGGCAATCGATACGGAGACTTTTCGACGCTCTTCGTCGTGTTCTTCTTCTCGTCGTCGTTGCGAGCGCAACCTCTCTTTGATACTTCCCACCGGCCTGTCGCCAATCCCGCACGGCACGACGTGTTTTGTGAAGTCGTGTAAATTACAGTCGACGTTGATGGCTAAACCGTGGTAGGTGACCCACCGTCTCGCGCGGACGCCGACTTGAGCAAACTTCGTGCCGCTCGCCCACGCTCCGGTTAAACCGTCTTCGCGGTGTCCGTTTTCTACGCCGAAGGATTTCGCGACGAGAAGAGCGACTTCCTCTAAATTCCGCATGTATTCGTGCAAATCGGGTTTGAAACTCGAACCTTTGCGTTCGTCGAGTTTTAATATTGGATATAAAACCAATTGACCGGGTAAATGCACCGTGACTTCCCCGCCGCGTTCGCATCTGTGCACTTCAAACCCGAGGTCCTCCGGCGGTGCGTCCATGTCAAACTTCAAATTATCCGTCGTGCTCCCGGTCCCTAACGTGATAACTTTCTCGTGTTGCAGCACAATCAACGCATCGTGCTCGAATAAAATCTTCTCGATGTGATCTTCTTCGTTGTCTCCGTAATTCGACGTCGTAAACGCGGTTTCCATGTCGAACTGTTTTTGGAGCAAATCTTTTTGCATTTGCCAACCGAGTTCATACGGGACGATTTCGTCGCTCAAGTCGATCAGTTTCACCGTTCGGTTGGTCGGTTGCGAGGAAGGATGCTGCACGGCCGAACGTCTGTTTTGTTTTTTCATCTTCTTCTTTCCATTCAACGAGTCGCGGCGACGGTTCGTCGCTCCCGTCGCGGTAAAGCAAAAGTTACAACACGCGACGACGCGCATTTCTCTCTCTCTCTCTCTCTCTTTTCGTTCGCTTGGTCTTGCGCTCGCGCGTATCTCTCAATCACCGGTCCATCTCACCGCACATTCTTGATATGCCTCCGGTATATATATATCGTGCGTCCTGCGCTTCTTCTTCTTCTTCTTCTTCCTCTTGAAGCGTCTTCTTTCGTTTTGGCTTCTCCCGAGTAAGTCTTTCCCCGGAAGAAAAAAAAAGTTAACTCGTGGAGAGACAAATTGAGAGATTTTGAGAGAGAGAGAAACGCGAGAAGGAAAACTCTCGCGAAGAGCGAGCGCGTTTTTTCCGCAAAGTCGCCGCGACGGAAAAAAATCAACAACAAATCGCGAAACATAAAAAAATCGAAAAAAAAATCACATCCATCGCGCCGAGAGGTGGTAAAATTTTATTCGATGGGGGCGCGAAAAGCACTTTTAAAATATATTATTCTGCGGCCGCACATAACGTAATACACATTCCGTTACTTTTAAGCGCGCGCGCGATACTACACGCACACATTCAAAAACAGACGGAAGAAAAGACGCGCGCGCGCGCTCTCTATCGCTTTGATGATGAAAGTCTCCGCCTCGACGTCGTCTCCGCCGTCGGCGAAGCGACGGAAACGAAGCGGGGAAGAAGCTGAAAAAAATAATTTTGAAGAAGACGAAGAAGAAAAACGACAACAACGACGAGAAAACGAAACGACGAAGAAAACGAGGTTTTCCAACGAGGAAGGAGGAGAAACGCATCACGCGGTGGTCGTCTCCTCGGCGTTGCCGGAGCATCAACCGGTGGACGTGCTGTTACACCCGCACCAGTCGATTGCTATCGAAGGGTCGTGCGGGGTGAAAGTGACCTCTGCGGTCGTGTGCATCAACGGATATTTAGCGCGATGCGACCACCCGGAGCAGTATTGCAGAGCTTCGAGATTGGTAGGAAACGCGGTGACGGTGCGGTCGGGAGCGTTGGGGGCAGAGGTGAGGTTGACGCCGCTACCGTTGGACGACGAGTTGTGCGTTTCGGTGAAAGGTGGGGAAGACGTGGAATTGCCGAAAGAAGAGTTGAAAGCGGTGATATTGGCGAAAGGGAAAGGGTTCTTCGCGGAACGGTTTCAAAGGAGTAAGCGAGTGTCGTTTCGACACCAGAAGGTTGCGCATCTGCAGAAAGAGGACGAAAAGGAAAAAGCGGAGAGAGGCGACGGACAAAAAATAAAGAGAAATATTTCCTCGTTCGAGCTGGTAAACCTGAATTCGAAAGGTAGCAGTTTTAGTCAAGAGGCGAGGAATAAGGACAACAAGTCGCCACAAGTCCCGCAGGAGATTTTGAACTCCATGAGCGGCGGCAAAGAAGGTGTAGGGACTTCAATGAATACTTCGAATGAAAAGACGTCGACTCCGGGAGGGGAAACGACAGATAATGTAGACGGCACCTTGCCTAGAAATAAGATCCCAGAGGACTGGGCGAGAGCTGGTACCGCAATAGGGGATACGGTGAGGCAGCTTTCGAGGGATCCAAACGGCCCACCCGCAGTTATTGCATTTGTCGGGCCAAAAGGTGTTGGGAAGTCCACATTCGCGAGATACGTAGCAAATTTGCTTCTGATTGATTATCAAAAAGTTGGATTCTTGGACATCGATCCCGGACAACCGGAACGGACGGCGCCTGGTTTGGTTTCGGTGACCACGTTGCAAACGCCTCTGATTGGACCTCCGGCATTGAGGTTATCCGGGGGAGAGTTTTTAGGGTCGGGTGAGAAGCCTTTCTATCAAAAGTTCATCGGAGACTACTCCCCAGAGAGCGATATCGATGCATATGTGGACGCGTGCGTCGAATGTTTGGACAAATGGATGGAAAAAATGAAAGAAGAAAGAGCGACGAATAGAACGGAAGCGCTTTTGATCAATTGCAACGGTTGGGTGAAAGGCGCTGGATTGGAAGCTTTAGCAAAGTTTTTGGACAGAGTACCAAATTTAACGCACGTTTTGAACGTTCAATCGCACGCGGAAAGACGAAATTGTCCGGGAGGGGCGTTTTGGAACGTGAACAATAGTGAAGATAGCAATAATCAGAATAGCAGCGAAGGAGGAGAGAGGCGGGATGTCGCTTCGTTTGATGGATCGATGTCGTTTCCAGATAAAGAAGGCACGAAAGTTACTTACGTCTCCGCCGGTGCACAAGGTAGGAATGACAATGACGAAACAGAAGGCGAAAAACAAACGTGGAAGCGGTCACCTCAAGATAATCGCGCGTTACTTTGGCTCGCGTGGGCGAAACAAGTAGTTGCGAGACACGCCGGTAGACCTGAATGTGGCGGTTTACGATTAACGAACGAAGCCATTGCGTTCGCTGAGATCTCTAAAGGTTTAGAGCGTGCGACACCATGGCGTGTATCATTAGACGATATCAAAATAAAAGTGCTGTTTTCGGATATTCCAAACCAAAACGACGCTTTAAAAGCTCTGAACGCTTCGGTCGTTGGATTGTTGCTCGAGGACGATTCGTGTGTAGGGTTAGCTGTCGTTCGTTCTGTCAACGAGGCGGATAATTGCGTCTTCTTGCTTTCGAACGTTGAAGAGGATGTCATTCGCAAAGTCAAAACGTTGTGTTTAGGCAAAGTCACTCTTCCCATGAAGTTGAAAGGCGTGTTGAATGGGAGCTCGCCATTCGCTGCGGTTGGCGTAGTCGCGAACGAAGGTACCGGTGGCGCTGAGCAAAAAAGTAGAAACAACATAGCGCGTGGAGGGGCGACAGAAAAGTCGTGATATTTCATTTACGTTACCTTCTAGTATTTTCAGTCAGATTGTATGTATATCTAAAATTATGCGACTAATAGTTCTTAATGATCAATTCCTACTTCTTCGAGGACGGCGTTGTTCTCGCGAATGTTTTCCATTCGAGCACGTATAAACTTTTTGACTTCCTCCATCGTCGCATGGTTGAACAAACTTAATGTTACCATCACGTCGCCGTAATCGCTGAGCGTCTTCATCAAACAATCCCCAGCTCTTTTTTCGGTTCGAAAACCGATAGCGCTCTTTAGAACATTCAACGCATCTTCCGTAAGCTTTTCAGTTTCTCGAGACTGGCCGAAAATAGCAACGAGTCTAGAAACGAACTTTCCAGTCTTTTCTATGCCTTCGCAAACCTTTGAGGATTTGAAGACATTCGGGCACGACGCCACCATGTTTGATATCGCTCGCAAGGCTTCCGGTGCGACTTTGAAAGCGAGAACATTCCCGTTGACATCTTCTAAATTCGTATTTTTCAATCCGCCTTCGTCCCCGAAAGTGCGCGAAATAAAATCACACAGCGCCGACGCGAGCCGATTCGCTTCGACCGAGCGCATAACGCAAAATGTATCGCATAATGCGCCCGTCGTGATGGCGTTACAAAGTTGCATAGCCATTTCTTGTCGGTGCTCTTCTTTTTTTGATAAATTGAGGAAATATGAAGCAGTTGCTTCGAGGAAGTTTTTCTCGTGACATACGTTTCGAATTATGTCGTTTCTCCACATCTTTCGAGCGGGGTCTAAATCCGCGTGCATAACGACACATTCATGCACGAGTGCAATTGCTTCTTCTTTCAACGCGTGAGAAGCATTTGGTGACGAAAAAATACTCGCAACAATATTTTTTATCGAAGGCGCCGTGGCAGCTTCTTCGAGCAAGACGGGCATCGGTGCCGCCTTCTTCATCGGCGATTTTTCAATGGCGTTCGCGACGGTGAACTGCGCACACGTCGTCGAATGCTGCAATGTGCTGTCACGCGTAATACTTACGACTTTCGTCATTGCGTTTATGAGCTGAACGCGGGCAACTTCTGGTCGTCCCGCTTGACTGGCGAGTTTTGTGATCAATTTTGCAATATCCGTCGGCATTTGTCTAAGAACTGCGCTGGCAACGTCCATTGTATCAAACCAGAGTGAGTATTCCCCCAAAGGATTTGGATTCGTAGCCGCATTTGTTTCGAGCATTTTGATCCTAAAAGATTCCCAAAGTTCAGAATCTGTGCTTTCGGGAACTGATGGCATCTTCACAATCTCGGTTCTCTGCACTGGTTCATCTTTGGTTTTGACCCACGAATCTAACTTAGCACCAGCGTTGTTGCTCGTCTTGAATAACTTGTTTAATCCTTCTTGCGTCACAAAGGTGGTCTTCCCGAATTCCACGGTGTTGCTTTCATTCTCTTTTTTAGCGGCATCGCTTTGTGCTTTAGCTTCTTCCTTCGCGAGTTTCTTTTCTTTTGCTTTCATTTTCTTTTGTTCGAGCTTCTTGCGCTCGGCTTCGTCCTCCGCTTTTTGCTTCGATTCTTCGTACTCGACGCCGCATATAATGACATCTCCCAACGTCCGCGTAATGATTTCGAACCCTTTCAATACAACACCATCGGGATCTTGCGTTATGCCGTCTTCTGAGGAACCCGCGAGCGATGTGACTACTAGCGTCTTTCTTTGCTTCTTCGCTTCGCCGACCCACTGTTGAACCGTCCTTCGCGCTTTTGATTTCGACACATGCATGGGAGTGTTGGGATCCATAGCCATCGATTCAAATGAATCTTCTCTTCGGATTGCGTCGAGATTTTCTTCTTCATCGTCGTGGCCAAACTCGCCCCGGATGATGCGCGTATCTGGGATGAAAAATTCTTGTCCGTCCTCCTCCTCGTCTTCTTCGACCTCTAAATCTTCGTCCTCGTCATCTAAATCGTCCCCGTCGATGTCCTCGCCTTCCGATTCGTACTCGTAATCTTCTCCGCCTGAATCGCACTCGTAATCCACCTCGTCGCACTTTTTGCGATAGTTTCGCGCTAGCTTTTTAATGATGGTTCGGGACAATGTTGGACGTCCCGGAGGTAAGCAGTAACCATACCATGGCAATCGTTCGTGGTAATTCATCTCGTACGATGCGAAACTGTAATATTTCTTGTATCGCTTGTATTGATCTTTCACTTCTTTCATTGATGGCGCGTCTACAATTTGGACGTCGCCACCATAGACCTTTATGATCTGCACCTCGTCGTCATCTCCGACCTCCGGAGAGCTCGATTTGGCTCGAAATGGGTCGAAATCTTTCGCGTTTTGCACGCGAGCGTTCCAGTGTCGTCGCATCGTCGTCTTCCCTGTCTTCCCTCCTTTTCCCGCCTTATAAGTTTCTAGCGTCTTTCTCCAACTTTGAAGGACATCTACGTCCGACACTTTTGATTTATTAAACAACTCCTCGTCCAGCTTCTGTACGATTTGCATACTCGGCGCCGCCACAGCATCCAACGTTTTCTGCTTCTTCTTCGGCGACTTCTGCTTAAAAAAACCGAGCAACTTTTCGCTTTGCTTCCGTTTGAGCGCTTCAACTCGTTCCTTTTCCTTCTGTTTCTCCTCTTCAATCCTGTTCTTTTCTTCTTGCTCTCTCCTCTTCTTCTCCTCTCTCGCTCGTTTCTCTTCCTCGCGTTTCAAGCGCTTCTCCTCCATCTCCTTCTCGCGCTCTTTCCTCTTCATCTCTTTCTCTTCCATCTCTTGTTCGCGTTTCAAGCGCTTAAGCTCCATCTCTTTCTCCTTCTCTATCCTCTTCATCTCTTTTTCCTCCGCGCGTTTTTGCTTCTCTTCCTCCTTCTTTTGCTTTTCGAGCAGTTTCTGTCGCTGAAGCTCAAGTTTCTTCTCCTCTTTGCGCATTTGCTCCTCCGTTTTCTCCTTCTTCTTTCTCGACGAGGTCGCCTCGGCCTCGACGTCGCCTCTCGCGATTTCAAACCCTTCCGAATCCACCGATATCTGCCTGTGTTCTTCTCTTTGCGTTTCCTCGTTCGCCTTTGCTTCCTCCAACTCTCTCTTCTCGTCGGGAAACATTTTCATCGACGAGTGAGAAGGAGGAGGCGTGTTTTCTTTCTTCTTCTCGTCTTCGTTTTTACCCTCCTCGTCCTCGTCCATAAACGACGCCACTAAATCACCCACGCCAATCATCGCAGTTATTCCTCCTCAACGAACGGTTTTGAAGAAAGTGGTGATAGAGATGGCAAAGCGCGCGCGCACTTTTTTAACGAGAGGGAGTTTTTGGATTTTCAAATTTTGAAACGTGTAGTCGACACCCTAAACACCTAACAGCGTGCTCACATTACAAAAATACACGAAAAACAACTCTATTTTTAGCACCGAAGCGAAAAACCTCGAAGCGAACGCATGACGACGAAGGCGAACGATTCGTTCTACGACCGAAACGACGCGTGTGGGGATGTGTATTCGCACGGCGAAGATAAAGACGCGATAATCTTACGTCTGCGCGTGGAGCTGGCGACGGAACGCGCGAAGAGGAAAGAACTGTTGCTGATGGAAAGAGACGCGAGTCGAGAACGCGCGAGGACGGAACACGCGTTGGAACGAGCGTTAGTAGACGAACGAGTGCACGGATTAGGGTTGGAAGCGTTGCGAGTGAAACTGGAGAGAGAACTGGTTAGCTTGAGAGAGGAGAAAGATAATTGGAAGAGAGAGAAGGAGAAGGAGAGGCGCGCGGTGGAGCGGTTGGACGAAAAGAGTGAGCGGGCGAAAAGAAGAGAGGAGAAGGTGGTAAAGAGTTTGAGGGAGGAGATTGAAGAAATGCGTGATTTTCTGGAAAAAGAAAGAGAAGAAAAGAGAACGATGGAATCGAGAACGCGCAAGGTTGAGGAGGTCGCGAGAAAGTTAGAATTCGCGCGAACCGAAAACGACCGGCTGACCAAACGCGTCGTTTCGAGCGAAAAACGCTTGGAACAGGCGCTCATGGAGAACGTGGAGAGGAGACAAGAAGCCAAGAAAAACGAACGAACGCTGAAAAGAGCCGTTCATTTATCCGCAGAACTGTTCGCCAGACGGAGACATCGGGGTAAAGAAGATGCGGGCATCAAAGATGAAGACCGGAGGACGACCGCGTCGACGACTACGAAGAAGAAGCGTTGTACACCTAGATAAATCGAACTCCAAATAATATAACATATAGTAGCGCCAATGATAACAACAACAATAACAATAATAATACACGCAAATTAAGCCAACGCTTTCAACGTCGCGGCGACACCTCCGAGAGCAATCACCCCCAACGCGACCGGCACGACCACGTTCATGATGCCTCCTTTCGTCGTGTCGTCTTCCTCTTCCGTGTATCCGTCGTTGTTCATGAACTTCGTCGACAGCGGGTTCCCTTCGCTATCTTCCAGGTTGTTCGCTTCCAATTCCATCACCACCGCTCTCGAGGCGTTCTCCTTGTCGAAGTTGATCTCCGTGATGTCTCCAGAGATGGCACCCAAGCCCATTTTCA
>Ga0255768_10003180_pt1 | contig 16372 bp, 6 predicted proteins | sample 071ome_33_FD_179983 | JGI IMG/M metagenome (GOLD analysis project Ga0255768, IMG submission 179983) | Coastal salt marsh microbial communities from the Groves Creek Marsh, Skidaway Island, Georgia - 071412AT metaG (version 2) | ecosystem: Environmental > Aquatic > Marine > Intertidal zone > Salt...
GGATAAACTGGTTCGTGTTGGTATTAACACAACCAATCCGCAATATGAATTGGATGTTGAGGGTCAGATTAGAACGACAACCTCCATCATTTCAGATACTGCTCGTATCGCAAACTTGGATATTGATACGATTGTTAACCCAAGTTTGAACCTTCGTGCTCCTATTCTCCAAACATTCCCAGATCCAGATACTGGAGAATTGCTGTACCCTCGTTCGGCAACTCCAACATTTGATGACGACAGCAATAAAATTGCTACTACCAATTTCGTATATAACATCGCTACAAACGACGTTGGTGGTCGTATTTACGTTTCTGCTCAGATTGGTTCTGATGACTTTGATGGTCGCTCCGCTACCAAACCAGTTAGAACAATTAAAAGAGCAACTCAACTTGCTGCTCTTACCGATCAAAAAGAAACCCTCATCGTTGCAGGTGGAGATTATTTAGAAGATAACCCAATCTCCCTGCCAGATCTTTGTTCTGTTGTAGGTGATAACATTCGTCTTTGTATCATTAGACCCCAGAATCCTGGGAAACATATGTTCAAGGCGTCGAACGAGAACTATGTAACAGGCATTACTTTCCGTGATAATCTTAACTCTGAAGGCAACCCAGCATTTACTTGGGGATATGCTTATGTATTTGACGATAAGCAAAGATTCTTCTATCCTAAAACTTTAGGTGGTCAGTATGGAAGAGCATTTGAATTAGGACACAAGATTGCTGCACCTCAAGAATGGGAACTGACTTTCAGTTCCAATGGTGGTGGTATTCTTCTTGTTCCTGGATTAGTACTTACAAATACTACCACGTTAGGTACTGGTGTCATTACTGATGTTACTTTTAATGATGCTACTGATCAATCAGGTGTCGTCACTATTAACAATATCGTTGGTGATATTGATTCCGTTGGTGCAATCTATCAATACACAACAAATTCTACAACTTATAACCTTAGTGTAGATGTAGGTGAGCAGTTAACACCAGATGCACAAGTCGTTAAGCATGTAACCAGTCACCAGACATATGGTGTTAAGAGTTTAAAGTATGATCCTATTAACTATCCCCAGGGACTTATTGTTACCATTGTTGATGGATTCTATCATGAGTATGAAGTAGGGCAGTATGTAGAACTTGCAAATTTACCGAATCAGGGAACATTTGGGGATCTTGGTAGATTTAATGGTAGGCAGTATGTTTCTCACAGAATTGAATCAGCTGACGGATTTAGTACTCAATTTGTAGTATTTAAAGATACTCCAACTGATCTTATTTCTCTAGGTGCAGTTAATGGTGAGTATAGTGTTACTTCGTTTGGTGCGACTGTAACTTCAGACGATCACTATGTAGTATTCTCTCTCGATAACTCTCCACGTAAATTTGAAGAATCCAATAAGAGTCCAAACAGATATCTTGATGCTGTTGATCTGATTGGTAGAAACCAAGAAGGTATTGCAGCAGAGTCCCTTAGAAGAGCTAAGGCAGAATATACCTCTTTAGTTGTTCCTGATGAGGATCAGTGCAAAACCGATATCGGTCATATTATTAATGCTATTAACTATGACTTGACCTGGGGTGGTAATGCTGCAACCAAGGAAGCAGCAGATTACTACTATGATGCTGGTGCATTAACTCACATTGAGAATCAACTCAAGGAAACTGGTTACGCATTTGAGCAAGCAAGAGACCTGTCTATTCAGGCAATGCGTAACCAGTTAAATTATGTTGATACTTCAAGCACTGGTACATTTACTAGAGTAAGTGGATACACTGGCGGTCTTAATGCTGCTATCTGGGATAATGAAAAGTTCGTTGCTGTTGGAGATTCTGGAGCAATCCACACTTCAGTAGATGGTTCTACTTGGGTTGCACAAACAAGTGGAACAACAGAAAATCTTACAGATATCATTTGGAATAAGTGGGCAGTAGGTCTAAGAGGAGTTCCAGAGTATATTGCAGTAGGTTGGAATGGAACTATTCTCTGGTCAAATAATGGTGAAAATTGGAATAGTGTAACTTCAGGAGTTACTGTAAATCTTCAGGCTATTGCATATAATGGTAGCACTTATGTTATAGTTGGTGCTAGTGGAACAGTTTTATATTCAAACAACGTTACATCATGGCAAGCAGGAACAAGTGGTATTGGATCTCTTGCTTTATATGACGTAATTTATAATGATGATATTGATAAGTTTATTGCTGTAGGAGCTTTAGGTAAGATTCTTGAATCCTCTGACGGAAATACTTGGACTGAACAGGAAAGTGGAACAAGTAATATACTTCTTGGTATTACTTGGACTGAAGGTAGAATGGTTGCTACCTCAACTAACGGCAAACTCTGTATCAGTGATGATGGTGGATTAACTTGGGAAACTAATTATGTCACTTCTAATGTAGAAGCAGATCGTTACCAGGATGCTGCTGATCTTATTCTTGAGAACAAGAAACTCATTGCAGCACAGGCAGTTTATGCATATGTTGATGCAAACGCATTTACTATCCCAACTGGCAACCAGAACTGTGTAGACGACGTTGTAGATGTCCTTGAGGCAATCGCTCATGACATCCGCCATGGTGGTAATGCTGCTACCTATGATGCTGCTTCTTACTATGTTGGTACAACTCATGTTGATGGTGAAGAGGCAGAAACTGTAGCAATCATCAACAATGCAAGAGATCTTGCTAAAGATGCAATGCGTAATATTTCTATTACGCTTTCATATCTGACAGACAATACTTATACATCTGGTTTAGAAGCACAGTTTACAACTGACATTGTTCAGTTTACAAAACCAGATATTTCTCTTGATGGATCTGATCCTGCAACTGCATGTGCAGATGTAGCATCTTCCATTGATACTCTGACAACCATTGTTACTACTGCAGTAACTAATGATAACCTCAATCACGCAACCAAAACACTTCCAACAGGAAATATCTCAACTAATAGTTTTGGTAAGGTAGTTCATGATGGACATAGATTGTGGACAAGATACAACTCTGGAGCAAGTTCATACATCTATACATCTCAAGATAAAGGAAGAACTTGGGAACTTTCATATACCTCAAACAGCGGTCCAACCTATGCATTTGCGTTTAGTTACACTGTAGGTGTAGTTCTTGGTGCTAATAATGCCGATATCCTTTTTGATGGAGTAGGAACCGAGTTTGATGCTTCACTTGGTATTGCTGTATATCAAGATGATACAATTTCAAATACTTATGATTCTAACAGATTCTTTGCCTGCGACAATGTAGCAAACTCTCTGTATACTTTGTGGAATATTGTCATTGATAGAATCAATGGTCGCAGCACTGCTCCAGTAGAGTATGCAACATCATCTTATGCAGATAGCAATAATAAGTTCTTTAATATTGGTCATTCCTGGGATGATCTTCCAATCATTGAAGTATCTCCATACATCTTCAACTCATCTGTAATTTCATTCCTCGGTGGTGGTGGATGTGAAATTGATGGAAATAAAGTTGCAGAACCTAACGTAAGAAGACCAAACTTGCCTCCACAAGGTAAGTCGATGGTTGCTGCTGCATTCACTATCATTTCATTTGGTGGTACAGCATACAGAGTATTTAATGATGGATATACCCAGCTGGTTTCGGTATTCTGTATCTTCACTCAAGATGGAGCACTTGTCGAATCTGGTGGTTATGCATCACTGACCAACTCTGCATCTAACTTTGGTACATATTCACTCAGAGCATCTGGATTTAGGGAAGAAGCATATTCATTCCACAAAGGTGAAATTGATAATATTACCTTTACCGATATTGGTAGACCAATCATTACTGTTGATGGTTTGGGTGAGGCACCTCTTGAGCATTATCTTATTAGACCACAAGGTTTTGAGTTGACTAGTGGTGCTGGTCAAAACCCTGAATACTTTATTGAAACTACTATTTCAGCTACACCAACTGCTCCTATTACAGCAGAGGTCCAAGCTAACTCGACAATGAGAGTTAGAGGTAACGAAAACCGTTACACTGATGCATCAGTTCTTCTTGAAAAGAATGCTCGTTATATTGCAGAAGAAGCATACTTCACTACTGCAGCAACCTCTACAAATACCTTTGATCAAAATAGAGACAAGTGTATTCGTGACGTAGAAGAAATCGTTAAGGCATGGGCAACTGATATTAAGTTTGATGCAAATGATGCAACTTGGGATGCTGCTAAACTATATGTAAGTGGCAATGCAATTCAACACGTTGCTGGTTACGAAGCAGCAACTAAGGAAGTTCTTGATGAAGCAGTATCACTTGCTAAGAAAGCAATCAATAATCTTTTGGTAATTAAGGGCGGAACTATTACTGCTCAGCAGTCAACCAATGGTTACTACGTAGCACAATGGACTGATGAAATTCCATATGTTGATAATACAGTCATTCATGACATCTCAACTGCTCCCGATTATGTAAGTGGTGATTGCGCTAACGTACAATCAGCACTTCAAACTTTAAATGATCTGTTTGATGAAATTCTCGATAACCCATCAATTGAAGGCACTCAGGGAGATCCATTCCCAAGTGCTACAGAAAGAGATGATGGATTCTTTGTTATTAATGAATTCAACAAAGTTAAATTACAGAATCACCCAATTGATTTCTTAAGACCATCTATTTGTAACTCGTCTTCACACACATGGGAATTCTCTGGTTCTGGTAATGATTATAATGCTCTTCCCCAAAATGGTGGCACAAGAGGTTCAGATCAAACTGGTGACTTTGAACAAGTATCCCAGTTAAACGGTCGTGTTTATGCATCAGGTACTGACGAACTTGGTGACTTCAAGATTGGTTACTTTGCTAACGTAGAAAACAGAACTGGTAACATTACCTTTGGTGGTACTGTTGAAATTTCCGAAGTTAGCTTCCTGAAAATTAGTGGCAGTAATGTAACCATTGAAGGATTCTCTACAGACAATACCTTAGGTGCTGTTGAACTTGGTGGTCCTGGTCCAGTTGATGAATTACTCTCGACTCAGAAAGCAGTATATGAATACATTAGTAACCAGTTAGGTATTTACATTGGTCGTACTTATTCTACTGTTCCAACTCCAAATGCTCTGGTTCAGTTAGACAACTCTGGTCGTATCAATATTGACCAACTGCCAGCACTGAGACCATTTAATATCTTCACTGTTGTTGATGAAGCAGCACGTCTTTCACTTGAAGGACCACTTGCTGGTGACATTGTTATTCAAACCGCAACACAAGAGTTTAACTTTACATCATCTGATATTAATACAACCACAGATGAGTTTACCATTAATAATCATGGTCTTAACACCTCTGACGCTGTTATCTATTATGAAGGAACGGGAACTGTAACAGCACCTTCACCTCTGGTAGATGGAGAAACTTACTATGCTATTGTTATTGATGCTAATACAATTCAGTTAGCATCTTCAATTACAGACGCTTCTTCTGGAACTGAAATTACTATTACAAACGCTGGTTCTGGTAACCACATCTTTGAAACTCAAGGTACTCCAATTTCATACATTCTTAACAATGATTTGGATAGTCAGATTCTTGAATTTGTTCCAGATACTTTACATACATTCAGTAATGGTGATTTTACTCTGGCATCTCCAGGTGGGGGTCAGGGTCAGGTAACTAATTTCCTTGTAGGTACAGTAACACAAGTTGTTGTTAATAATGGTGGTAATTCTTATGTAAATGGAGACACTGTTACATTTACAGCACCTTCTGGAGGCACTGCAGCAGTTGTCGGTACTGTTACTGTCAATGGTGGTCAAATTACTGGTGTAACTCTAACTTCTGGTGGTGATAATTATTTTGTTGCTCCATCTACAGCAGCAGGAACTATTACCGTCAATAGTTCTACAGGATCTGGTGCCATCTTAACAACTATTATTAGATCTAGATTAAGTATCAATATCATTAATAGTATTAAGACAGAAGTTACTGATACGATTGATGATCAGGCAGGTACTCCTAATACTATTACACTTTCAAACGTTGTTAATACTTCAGGTTTTGATGCCGATAACTGGATTCAGTTAACGTCTTCTACAATTGATGCTTCGTTTATTACATCAGGTATTATTAACCCAACTCGACTTGCATCTGTTACTGCACAGAATCCAGCAAGTTCTCTGACATACTTACGTGGTGACTCATTATTCTCGCCTGCAGTATCGTCTATGAGAATTGGTGATGACTCACCAATCATTCTGGGTGCTAACAATAGTGTAAGTACTTATATTAAACAGATTCAAATTGAAGACGGTGGTCAAGGATATACCGTTGGAACTTATACTGATACTAACCTTCTTGGTGGTAATGGAGCAAATCTGAAAGGTACAATTAAGGTATCTAATGGAGTTGTAAGTTCTGTCACCATTACAAATGGTGGTACAGGATATACTGAATTACCTACAGTAACATTCAAGGACAATTGGACAGATCCCCAAAATCCATCTATTTTGACTAGTGTCAAAGCAATTGCTGTTATTTCTAGTGGTCAAGTTGTTGGAATTAATATTCTTGATGGTACTTCTGGATTAGGTAGTAATACTCCTGTTATTGAAATTACTGGTGGTAATGGTGTAGATGCTACTGCAACCGCTACTGTAACTGACGGCGCAATTCAATATATTACTATTACTGATCCTGGTATTGGTTACTCTGGATCTGGTAATGCAACCTCATTTACAATTACTCCAATTCCACCAATCATTGGTACAGGAACATCGGCAGCAACTCTGCTCGCAATGTATGCAACATCACCTAAACTTTCTAACGATGTTGTTATTGATATTGATAGAGTTAATGGTAATACTCCAAACGCTAATGCATATAGTACTGTTGGTGTTTCTAAGTTTAGAAAGTCAGATACTGGATCTGGTGTAAGGATTGGTCAGTTTATTATTGGTGCTGATGGCGCTATTGATATTGACCAAGGTCAAGGTTCTGGATTCGATGCTGACTTACTTGACAACAAAGATTCTAACTTCTATGTTGAATGTGATAACTTTGTACCAGGAAGTACAGCAACTCCAGGTCTTCCTGCAAACTGCCTCATTGGTACTTATGGTATTGACATTGATGGTACATCAAGTTTCGGTGAAATCCTGACTGCAAAGGATGCAAGGACTTCTACATTCCAACCATCCAACTATCTTGCAGGTGGTCACTTCCAGTGGAAAGATAATGATGCTAACCCTGGTTATGCTAATGAATGGGAATTCCTTGAAGATGGTGGTCTCTATCATGGTGTAATTACTTTAAGAAGGGGTGGTACTTCAACTACCTTTGCTGAAGGTGCAATGAATCAGTTGGCAGTAACTGATAACAATAACCTGTTCTTAAGAAACAGTGGTCCAAACCATGTAAACTCTCTGACAATTACTACTGCTGGTTCTGGTTATGTTAACGGCACTTACTATGATGTCCCTCTGGGTGGTGGTACTGGATATGGTCTGAAAGCTAATCTTACTGTAGTCAATGGATCTTTCACTAATGTAGAAATTACAGATAAAGGTTGGGGATATAACTTAACTGGTTCTTCTTCACCTACTTTCCAAGTTGAACTTCCATTTAGCATTTTTGGTGAGCAAAATACTAGAAATTACACCACAGTAGCAGTCATTACTGCATCACTGCCTGTATATCAAAACAATGCAGGACTCGATGTATGGTCTTCCTGGAGAAAGGTTTGGCATGATGGCAATGACGGTGTAGGTTCAGGTCTTGATTCAGATCTGTTCCAAGGTTATAACAGACGTTGGTATCAAAGTGGTCTCAATACTATTACTGATACAATCAATAATAGCAGAATTCCAACTCAATTGGAAGAGCATTCTTTCAATAAAGAAGTAAGAATTACTGTTCCAAATCCAGCGTTCCAGACAAGTAACGGCGCACATTATGATTTGTATATTGAAGGATATAATATTACTGAAGAAGTATTAAATGCTCTTGATACAGTTGCTGGTGGAGACACTTCTATCAACCTGTATACCGCTAATAATGTTAATGAAGGTACAGTAAGAATCCTTAAGAGACATATCAATCTTGATCCTGCCAATTACTTAACTGGCACACAATATGTTGAAGAGAATACAGAATGGACATCAAATACAAACGGTTATAATAGAAATGATCGTATTGTATACGGTCATAACATTTACAGAGTTGCTAATTCTGTAACTGGCAATTACAACTCTGGTACTGTTCCCCCAACACATATTAGTGGAACGGTAACTGCAACTAACGGTGATGCCGAATTCGAGTTTGAAAGAAGAGTTTCTAATCCATGGACAGTTCTTACTGTTGAACTGATTTCAGGTAACCTGAACAGCACCATTAAGAAAGTTGGTACTGCAACTGCTCCTGCAGAATACTATCCACTGACTGACTTTGGTGTAGCTAAGGAAGAAACTTATTCTAAGGTCAAGGCAAAGTTCGGTTCGGATTCTACTGGAACTTCATACTTAAATCTTGGTAATATTACAGAATCAACTTCACCATATATTGATTTTAATTCTTCTGGTAATAATGTTGATTATGATGTAAGAATTTCTGCAAGTGGTGGTTCTAGCACTCTTGGAACTGGTAACCTCAACTTCCAAGCAAATGCTGCTCAAGTTAATGGTAATACTATTTGGCACGCAGGTAACGTTGCATTTGATACTGGCGTCACTGGAACTGCACCTGCATTAACTTATAATACTGCAGGTAATAGTGATGCAGTTCTTCGTACTTCTAATGGTGACTTTGGTGGAAGATACATCGTTGCATCTTCTGGATTTATTGGTACTGCTACTGGTAACCTGCCACTGACTGGTGGCACTATGTCAGGTGACATTACCTTCAACCAAGATCAGCAAGGTATTGTCTGGTCAAGAAATACTGATGGTGCATCTATCAAGTTCTACAATACTGGAGATGGAGATACCAATTCTAGATTAGAATTTGAAGTAAATGATAATCTTAATGAGTATTTTAGGTGGACTCATAGGCAGGGAACTACCTTCTATGAAGGTATGAGATTGACTGTTGGTAATTCTAACAACTCACTGTTAAGAATTACTGGTAATCTTCAGGTTGGTTCTTCTGCAGCAAATCAAAATATTAGAATCAAGGGTCAATATAATGATATTAGAATTCACAATACTAGCGATGATTCTTGGTTTGAAATGCTCAAACCAGATGGAACCGTTGTTGGTCAGATGGGATTCAATGGATACTCATCTGCTACTAACAGATATGCTTGGTTCCAGTTATTAACTAGAAACACTTCCAACAGCTTCTCTCAGAGAATGTCTGTCAATGAAGTTGGTAATATTGGTTTCCAAGGTAATCCAGATAATAATTATTCCGTTACCGTCAATGGTTCCTTTGCTGCAACAAGTAAGTCCTTCTTAATTGATCACCCAACTAAGGAAGGATTCAAACTTGCACATGGTTCACTTGAGGGTCCTGAGCATGGTGTATACGTCAGAGGACGTGTCACAGATGGTGTAATTGAACTTCCTGAGTATTGGACAGCACTTGTCGATGAGGAGACCATTACAGTTCAACTGACTGCAATTGGTGACTCTGGCAATCGTTGGGTAATTGATGTCGCTGATAATAAGATCACGACTGGTGGCGGGGCGGCGTTCTACTTTGTACAAGCAGAACGTAAGGATGTAAATAGATTAGAAGTTGAAATCGAAACAGGAGAGTAATCACTAATGGCAATTATTCAAGGACCAAATAATCCATCAGAGGGTTTAGTATTTGAAGTTGATGCTGGAAATCCAAAATCATATCCAGGTTCTGGTTCCAATTGGTATGACTTAGCTAGTAAAATTGTTATGGTTAGTTCGGGAACACAAACACCTTTTACTTCAATTGAGGGAGTTCCATGCTTCCAATTCAATAACAGTGGATACTGGTCATCTACTAATGAAGAAGGTCAGAGATTTTGGACAGGTGGAAATGCAACTTTGGAACTTATTGTTTGGAGTAATGGAGATTCAGTTACAGAAAGAGATACAATTTTTGAAAAGAATGCTATTTCTGGTGGAGCAAGTTATCAGAATGAATTTGCATGTACCTGGGAAACCGCTGAAAATTTAAGTCATTATAGAGGTGGTGCTACAGGAGGCGCTTATGATTACTCCAATACAAGTACAGCTTTCCCACGAGGAAGTTGGGTTCAATGGACTTCTACACTTCCTGGACCTAATCCATCTGCGGGACAAAATAGATTTAATGGTAAACCAGTAGGTAGTTACAGTGTTCGTGCTGCTGGTGGAACTAATTCATATCGTCAAGCAGGTGCAGTAAGAATTGGAACTGGGTATGCTGGCACCATGGAAGGTAACGCCACTAATGGTCCTTTTATTACTATTGCAAGAATCTATGCAAAAGTTTTAACAGAAGCAGAAATTAAACAGAATTGGGAGAGGTTTAAAGCACGATATGGATTTGCTCCTGGTGATGGTGGATATGGTTATTAATTATAAATATTCAATAAAAGGTATAGATTAAGATGGCAAATTCTGATAAGGATATCCTTATAACGCCAAATAGGGGGCAAACCAATTTACCTGAATTAAAATTTGTTGGTCAAGGAAATGTTCCTGTATACTTAAGAGTTTTTGATGATAATTCTATTTCATTTGAATCTACTGCTGGGCAATTATTATCACTTACAAATAACTTAACTGCTGGTGTAATTTTTTCAGTTAATGATATTTCTGGGGTTCCCAGTATTACTGTTGATGCTTCAGGCAGAGTGGACATTGCGAGATACAATGGATATTTAAATGTAGGTGTAAATAATGCTACTAGTGATAAAGATTTTGCCCTAACAGGTGAAATGGCACTTGCAAGTAGAGTTGGATCTACAACTCCAGCTCAAATTCATTTTTATGAAGGTGGTGCAGTTGCGGGTAATGGTGCCATCCGAATGGGTTATGATGGACCTAACAGAGCGGCAAATTCTGACTTTTGGTTTTTACGTGATGTAAATGGATCAAATTTATTAAATGTAACTACTCAAGGTGCAATTGGAATTTCCAATGATGCACCAAAAGTAAAATTACATTTAATTGGTGCTCATACCACCACACAATTTAGAATGACCCTGCCTGCAGCTAATAATGGTGGCGGTACTGGTGAAATCAATATGCAGATGTGGGTATCCGAAGGTGGAAGGACCTGGGATGCTGGCGGCATTGGTATGAATGTCAGTAATTATAACACGCAAACATACCCAACCAACGTACCCAACTCTGATAACAGTTACTTCCCAAGGTTAAATACTGGTATCGGTCAAGCATACATTAGATTTATTCCTAATGGTGGTCGCCTTGAATTTTCAACAAGAGATAATGACGGCACAACATATAGAGAGCAAATTCACATGCTCAAAGGTGGTATTGGTGTTAATACTACCAGTAATGTTGGAGTGAATAGTGCTAACAATCTACCAAGAAAACTTGTAATCAACCAAGGTAATATTGACCTTGTTGGTGGTGGAGAATTTTATAAAGATGGCAATCCTCTAACTCCACTGCCTGAACAGACAGATGAAACCAGAGGTGCATACCTTGTATCTGATGGACCTGGCGGAGCATTTTGGTCATATCCTGGATCAACAGTTCCAACTGCACCATTAAGTGGATACAGATATAGAAGTATTATTACTCATGGATATATTGGTGGAGGTTATAAAGGTTCTCAACCTTGGAGATCACTCAATAAGACATGGCATACTACTGATACTACATTCTATTGTGGAGAACAATTAGATAGAGCAGCATCGTATTGTGACGGAACATGGTCTGATTATAATGCATATGTTCATGGCACAGTAAACTCTTATGCTGGAAACTCATCACACACTTCAAGTTATAATTTAAATACTGGTATTTGTAGAACTCAAGGTGATTCTAGATTCTCTCAATATACCTATGGATATGAAGGAGATAACCCCAAAGCAGTTATGGGGTATGGTGTAACTGGTGGTTGGGCAATGAGTGTTGGTAGAAATGATGCAGGTTGTGCAACTAATCAAATTGGTCAAGGTGGATACATAACTGGTGGTGGTAGTTCAGTAACTAATAAACTGCATTTTGGTACTGAGATCATGTACTCTACTACTTCGTCAGGAAGTTCTTCTGACTTCGTTGCAGGTGTTGGTGGAGAAACAAGAGCATATATGTCATGGTCTAATGGTGTCCAACAGTATCTTACATATAGCAACGATGCTTGGACTAACTTAAACTTTGCTGGTAATAATAGAGGTTGGTGTAAGGCACTTCCTACTAAGTGGGGTCATTTTTATATTGGTACTAGCAATAACGTAACAACACCTGTTAGAAAAGTTCGTGATTCTGATGGTGCTTCACTTTCAAACTATAACAGAGCAAGAGCAGCTGGTGAAGAAAATATGGAGATGGGACAAGATTGGGGTTATAAGTTAGGTGACTTCGATGGTCAGCAGAATAATCATACTGAAAAATGGTTATATTCAAATGATTCTATTACCACAATGGGATTTGCAACTAGACCAAAAGGACACTATGGACAATCTTCAGCAGCATGTTCGTCGGCATCTGCATCTGTAACTACAACTCAACCATTCTAATAAAATGAAATATCTAATTATTAAAGAGTCAGCATTAGATACAACTCAATTTGTAGAAGATACCGATTCAAGATTGGTATTCAAGGAGTTGTATGAACTTCAAAACTTGGCATGTATTAAAATCTCAAACGAACTATTTGGAGTTTTTAATAAATTGTGGACTGGAAAATACATTGAAGTTACTGAAGAACAAGCAACTTTAGGATCAGCATTATTTTCGGAAATCAGAGAAGTTGCTAAAGTTTGGGAATCTGATGGTGTTCTTTCTCAAGATGAAACTCTTGCAGATTTGGATTATCCAGAATATGGTAAAAAAGTTGCAATCCAAATGACGGATGAGATTAAAGCAACTGTTCTTGACTTTATGAAAATTTTTGCTAAAGAGTTAATTGAAGATGAATATGAAAGAAGATTTATTATTCTAAGAAATACAAATACTCTCGAAGCATCTTCATGGGAAATTCAGAAGCATGAAGCAAAAGAGTGGTTAACTTATCAAGGTGCTGATGGACATGTCACTCCATTCTTAGATTATCTCGCTACCGAAAGAGGGATTGATAAAACTGAACTTGCCAATAAAATTTTGGAAAAAGCAGAATCATATCAAGATAATCTTTCAACCATGTTAGTAAATATGCAAACACTGTTAAAAGAGTTTAAAAATACTGCTAGCATTTGGGATATAAATATTTTGTACGAGGATTATCTCGGGGTAATGATGCCTACTGCTCAAGCAGTTGAAATGGGCAGAACCGTATCTGAAACCGATTGGGAAAGAAAACCAGAGTATGAGGTCAATGTAAATGAGTACAATTTCTGATTATTTGAATGATGGAACTAATATCGTCAATTCAAACATAAAAGATATTAAACTTAGTCAAGAGTTTATCGATGAATTTAATATTCAAGATCTAGATTGGAAGTTGCTTGAAGGAGCACTTCATATGAATAGTGGTATGACCGAATACCAATGTGAACACTTTGTTGCTGATAGTCAGTTGACTCCATGGAGAAAAACTCGACAAGCACTTTTAGAACTTGAAACTCGGTATCATGCTTATGTTGAAATTAAACATAGTTTAAAGAAGGCAGAAGTTCAAAAGAAAATACTTCAAAGAGATTATGACAATGAAACTGATGATCTTCAGAAAGAAGTAATTGAAATTGAACTTAGTAAAATTGATTATGATATTACTGTATGGAAGAGAAAGTATTATCAATCTCAAAAGGAGATGCAAATCTTCTTAGATATTATTAAAAAGTATGTAAGTAAAGAAGAAGATATTAAATATTTTACTGAATTTAATGATAATGAAGAAAGAGCATATTGGATTGCTCGTTTAGGAAAACAGGCAGCAATGGATATTGTTTCTTATGGAAGGATCGGTTCTGGTAACATGGAATCTATTACTATGATGCCTGAAGAAGACCAAGTACAAACTCTTCAAATTGCTGTTAGATTTTCTACCATGATTGGAAGTGGACTAGATAAAATTAATAAACAACTTCAACCAGAACTTAAACAGTTCCAATTGGGAGATCAAGTTGTTCCACCAAAGATTACCTCAGGAGAAACTAAAAAATGAGACATTTAGAAGTAGCACCTATTATTCATTTTGAAGTATCAAAAAAATATGATATTGAAGAACTTAAAGTGAATGAATCTAAAATTACTGAGTTATGCGAACAATATAAGCATATCATTGATGAGCAACATGAAGCAGCATTTATTAATTACGTAATTGACCGTTATGGCGATTTTCTCTCTACCAATCAATCCGAAGCTGAGTGAGGAGTTTGTAACTGAAACTTTCATTCCATTTTTAAACAAACATAAAGATTTAATCTTTGATCTTTATTTCACATGTCGTATGCCCCCATTTTTGCAAGATGCAATGGGGGATACTTTTGCAGAAGATATTAGATTTACCACATACAATGCTCTTTATATTTCTGAGCAAACTGGTATTCCACTTTCTGCTACTTTCAACAATCCCCACGTAATTCCTAATCAAGAAAACTTAGATGTATGGATTGGTAATTTTGCTGGTTTGTATGAACGTGGGGTTCGTATTGTAACTTTACCCCATACGACTTGGATGTTGACTGGACAGATCCAAAAAGCATTTCCAGATCTCTATATTAAAAATACAATTCTTAGAGAAGTATCTAAAGCAAATGATATTGTATCTCTAGCGAAAGCAGGATTTAGTTATATTAATCTTGATAGAGATCTTATGAGAGACAAAGATCAGTTGTTGAGATTAAAACAAGCAAAGGAATATTGTGCAAGCATTGGGTTACCAGTTAGATTTTCTATGCTTGCCAATGAAGGTTGTTGGGGAGGTTGCCCAATTATGCCTGAACACTATCATTATAATACAACAAGAAGACCTGACAATCCTCAGTATTTTAATGATACAATCAGTAGAGTATCTTGTTCTCTTTGGGATGAGCGTGATCCTGCATCTTCTTTAAAAGCAGCAAACCTTCCACCTTGGAAAAAGGATTGGGAAGAAATGTTCGATCTAGGTATTGATGTATTTAAAATGCATGGTAGAGAAAATGCTATGCGTCTTAAAGAATCTATGGATATTATTGAGAGATGGAATAATGATGATGAGTTATTATTCCCTCAATTCAATTCTTACATTGAAGATACATCTATCACAGAAAAACCCATAGACATATGGAGAGAGAAGATTAAATCATGTAAGTTTGATTGTTGGGATTGTAACTATTGTGATTCAGTTGTGCAATCTAGATTGAGGAAAGAAGACAGAACTTTAGATGAATATGTCAATAGGGCATTGATTGCTATCGATAATGCATCTAAGAATGAAAGTTCTTTTATCCAAGATAGATTCTTCATTCCAGGATTAACATCAAACAAGGTTAGACACTTACTTAATAATCTTTGTTCATATTCTGATTCAGTTTATCTCGAACTTGGTTGTTATACTGGAAGTACTTTCTATGCAGCATTGGACAACAATCCAATCAGAGCATTTGCTGTAGATAATTTTAAAGATCCTGATATTAAACCATTCAGAGATGATATATTTTTACCTACAATTAAAGATCCAGCGATGGAGTTCTTATCTAAATTTCAGAATCCAAGATGGTCCTTTGCAAATAAAGATGTTGCAGAATTAACCGATAAAGATATTTGCGATAAACCAAATATTATTTTCTATGATGCTGGACACGAATACTGGGATCAGTATAAAAATTTAAAATCAATTTTACCATTACTTCAAGATAAATTTATCCTAGTATTGGATGATGCAAATTTTGATGGGGTTGTAGATTCTGCTAATGATTTGATTGAAGAGGAAAATTTAAAGGTTCTTTTCCAACGTAAAATTTTAACTACTATTCCAGAAGATGAAAATAGTTGGTGGAATGGATTGTATATTTTAGTATTAGAAAAATGAAAAACGTTTATCAATTTAAAAGTAAAAAAGCAAATAATCCATTTGCACCAGAGTTTACATACACGATGATTGAAGGTGCATGTTTTACTCCATATCAGTGTAATGAGATAAAGCACTATCTTTTAAATAAAGAACAATATCTTTTAGATAAATTTAAAGATAAACCATCTACAGATGGAAACACTGGGTTGGGGGAAAATTCAATTACTTCTAAATTTCCATACTTCAGTGTATTTGATTTTGATCATTACATGGTCAAACTTATGAAGGATAAATTGTTAGAGTTATTTACTGATATATTA
>Ga0255768_10003182_pt1 | contig 16369 bp, 6 predicted proteins | sample 071ome_33_FD_179983 | JGI IMG/M metagenome (GOLD analysis project Ga0255768, IMG submission 179983) | Coastal salt marsh microbial communities from the Groves Creek Marsh, Skidaway Island, Georgia - 071412AT metaG (version 2) | ecosystem: Environmental > Aquatic > Marine > Intertidal zone > Salt...
TTGTACCCTTCGTCGATGGGCGTTAAAATCTTTTGCACCATTTCTGCCGCCATTTCCACCGCCTCGTCCGTGTCGCCTTCAATGACCACGTGCAATGGCTCGTCCTCCTTGTAATCCGTTCGGCTGTCTCTATTCGCGTTCCCTTTAACGCATCCTTTCCCTCTCAAAACAATCCTCGTGTTTGTCTCTCTTTGTAATCTTTTCTGCGTGTTCCCTCTCGGCCCGATGATCAAACCGACAAAGTTATACCCCGGATACTCCTTCTCCGGAACGAACAACTTCCTCGTCTTCTTTTCCGGGCGATAATCGTGCGGCGCCGTGAAATTTTCCGGATCGTTCTTCAGTAAAAATTCGCACACTCGATTCCTTTCTTTCCGTATTTTGTCTCTCATTCGCAACTCGCGACTGTTGATTTTGAACCCGGTCACTTTATCGTATTTCGGAGGAGGACTCGGACTTCTCTCTCGCTCCGGTCGAGGATCCGTAAACTCGCGTCGCTGCAACTTCCCGGATAAATCGTAAAACCTTTTATAGTGATCTTCGACGACGGGATTTTCGTGCGGCTCTCGCTTCAATCCGTTCAACACCACATCGTTCCCGCTCCCCCCCGTTCCAGTTCCGCCTCCGGCTCCGGCGAACCCCTTCGCGGCCAAATGCTTGAAGATTTTCGTCGGGTCCAAGTCCAGAGAAATATTTGTCGTCGTCGTCGCAGCGGTTGTTATTTCGTTGTTGTTGTTGGGGTGTGTCGAAGTAGCGGATATTATGCCCATACCGGGCGGTAGCCCGATGCCAGGAGTAGTATTAGTAGTATTCGTCGTCGTCGTCGTCGGTGGTGGTGGAGGTGGAAACGCGTTTCCTCTCTTCTTCTTCCCCGCATCGAATTCTTCTTTATCGTTTCTTTCTTCTTCTTCTTCTGCGTGTTGTTCCCAGCGGGATTTTCTTTTCCTTCTCTTCTCTTCTTTAGAGATGGCAGCGGCGGTGGCGGCGTTTTCTTCTTCGGACGACATGTCGCGACGGAGATAGCTCGTTTCTTTTTTCTCTCTCTCTCTCTCTCTGTGTGTGTGTGTTAGTGTGTCCGAGAAAAAGAGTGTGGTTTGACGCGTATGGTGTGGATGGAGGAGTGAATTGTGCGTACTTTGAAGTGAAAATTTTATAAAAATAGAAAAATATGAGATGAGAAGAACAAGACGCGCGATTTTAAGCGTTTTCCTTATCTACGGCAGCAGCATTAGCAGTAACTACCCCTTCTCCCACCGCATCATCAACGTTTTTCATCGGCGGTTCGTATTCCTTAGGTTGTTCCGGGATGATTTCGTATCGGAAAACGATGCCGGCTCTGTTGGTGCCGTCGTTCGCGTCGGTCGTGCCCAACACGTGTCGACAGTCTTTGGCGATCGCGCACGATCGGACGACGTCGAGCATGGTGCCCGAGTGACGCTCGTGAGGGAGGAGTTTCGCGGCGAGCGTCGCCGAAGGTTTTCGAGCGTCGCCGAGACCGTCTCCGCTGGATTTCTCGTCGCCGACGTTTAAATCGTAGACGTAGACGATTCCATCTCTGGTACCGTTACCGCAGGCGAGGAACGTGCCGTCGTGGGATAAACCAAACGAAACGGTCCTTTTACCGTTCGTTTTAGACGTCGGCGCGGGAACGTTGGATTTTGCGTTTTCCACGCGAAACGTCGTTTCAATCTTTGTTTCTTTCTCGAATCCGTTGGAAAAATCAACCACGGAAACCTCGGAGTCCGCGGTTTTCGCGACGAGAATCCGTCTTCGCTTTTGTGACGCGTTCATTTTGTCGCCGTGCTGATCTTTCTTCTTTTTGTTGTTAATGTTGTTGTCCGTCGTTTTCTTCTGTTTCTTGTTTTTGTTATCGTCTTCCGCTGCTAAAGTCTCTTCTTCGACGTCTTCCTCGAAGCTTTGGATGCAATCTATGCCGATGGATTTATCTCCGCCTTTAGATTTCGCGGACGCTTGGCCAAAACCAAAATTCACCGCCGAGTAACACTTTGAATCTTTCGAGGCGTCCACGGAGTTGATCTTCTTCGGATACTTCTTCTCTCCACCGTTGCCGCCGCTGCCTTCTTCAACGACGAAGGAACAAAAGTTTGTGAACCTCTTCGCTATGGCGCCGGTGGTAAACCCGCACACCAAGCTCCCGTCTTCCAACAACGTCATCGTTTTACACCCAATTCCAACGTTTAAGATTTCCGCAACCACTCTGTTTTCCTTCAAACTCCACATGCAAATCTTCTGCTCGTCTTCCGACAACGACACGACGACATCGCTCAACTTTTTATTCGTCGCCAGACCGGTTATCGGCGCTTTCTCGTGTCCGCCTCTTAAAATCTGAACGACGGCGGACTCGCTGATGGAAACGATCGAAACCACCATATCTTCCCCGGCGACGGCAACCAACGCGTCGCCTTGCTCGTGCTCGCTTTTCTTCGCGTCCACCCACGATAAGCAATACAAAGGTCCACCTTTCGTCTCCGCCTTGACGTTCTCCGTATTTTTAAACTGACACACCAAAGCCACGTGATCCCCGAAGTGATTGTCGTCGTACACCGTCAACATATCCGCCCCGACCGAGGCGAACAAATTCGAACATTTCGAGAAACTCTTGGTGAAGTTAAATCGAATCTCCTCCACCGCTCTCTCGTGGTTTTCTTTGATCACCGTTTTTACCTCCAACTGTTTCAGTAAGCTCGAGTGAAACGAGTGTAAATCTTTCTTGTTTGAAATGTTTTCGAGCTCTTTCGTTCGTTTTCTCAATATCTTGCGCTGCGGAGAGTTCATCTTTTTTTTATGCCTTGCGTTGTTATTATTCACTCTTTCTATTCTTCTGTGTGCGCGTAAAGTTCTTCTTCTTCTTCTTCTTCTTCTTCTTCTTCTATTTCCCAACAACAGCAGAGAGCGCGCGTCTGTTGTTTGTGTGGATGGATTTGTTTTTGTAAATAAAGAGAGAAACACCGTAAAAAAGCACCACGCTTTTTTTGAATTTTTGAAATGTACGTACCTTGCGCATACCGCGATGATGATGGTACATACATGGATTGATGAGGGTGCCAGAAATGGACACACACTTTACAAAAAAAGAACAACTCGCACAAAACACAAAACGTCCACAACATATACACATTTCTCTTTCGTTATTCACCCCCCACCGCAGTCGAAAAAAAGCAGAAAAAAAAAACGTGTGGTCTCTGGAAAGAGAAGAAAAGAGAGAAAACCACTAGTATTAACCGACGTTTCTCTCTCATTCTCTCTCTCTTTTTCGCAGTTGTTGAAACAAACTCTCTTCATATTCTCCACGCGCAAGCGCGCTTCTTTTTTTGTGTCCGACACGAGAGAAAAAAAATGATCTCCTCCGCGCAAGCGCGATCCACCGCGATCGGTTCTTCTCCCGCCGTTGTTCGATCGACCACGAGATCTTCCTCTTCCGTTCGATCGACGACGGTTAAAGTCCGAGCGATGAAAGGTGCGTAATCTTTTTTTTCTTTCTTCTAGCCTTTTTTTTGAAAAAATGTGTGTGGGTTTTTGGCGCGAGCGCCGCGCGTTGTTCGAGATGTTCAGAGAGTAAGAGTGATATCGTCGATCGGGGAGAGATGCATCGACGATGAAAGAGAGAGATGACGATGACTTTTGTTTTCTCGATCTCGATCTTTACCGATCTCTGCTATTTTTACCTTTCGATGAGAGAGAGATAAAAAAAGCGATTTCGTGATGGAGAGACGGCGCCTCTTTTCTTCCGTAAGTGACCGATCGAGAAAAGAAAAGATTAGATTAGTGCGCACTCTCTCTCTTTCTCTCGCACGGCGTCGATGATCGATCTCATCAGTGAATAATCGTATGAATTGGTCGAAAACAAAAAGCGCCGATGCAACGCCTTTTCTTTTTCTCTCTCTTCGGCGGTCGTGAGGTTTCCGTGCGCGCAACAACAACAACAACAAAAGTCGAAAGACGAGAAGAGAGTGATTACCTGACTTTTTTTCTCTTTCACCGCTTCAAAAAAAAATATACACACAGAACAAAAAATCAACGCCGCCTCGGTTTTCGAAGAAGCGGAAAAAGCCATCGAGATCCCGAAAGATGCGGAAGGGATCAAGAAGTCCATCCAAAGACAAATCGCGACGGGGACTATTCCAGCTATTCCGACGTATTTCGATAACGAGGACATGTACCAAGCGACGGCGCAAGCCGCTCGCGAACAGCTCGTCGAAAGATGGAACGATACCTACGCGCACTTCCACAAGGAAAACCCGAAGCAAGCGTACTACATTTCCATGGAGTTTTTGCAAGGCAGAGCGTTGACCAACGCCATTGGAAACATGAAGTTGACGGGCGCGTACTCCGACGCTTTGAGATCGTTGGGTTACTCCTTGGAATCTTTGGCCGAGGAGGAAAAGAACATGGGTCTCGGTAACGGCGGTTTGGGTCGATTAGCCGCGTGCTTTTTGGATTCCATCGCGACTTTGTCCTTGCCGGCGTGGGGCTACGGCATGAGATACAAGTACGGTTTGTTCAAGCAAGGCATCGATCAAACGACCGGGCAACAAAACGAATTCGCGGACGACTGGTTGGTCAGAGGCAACCCGTGGGAAATCCCGAGACCGCAAATCTCCTACCCGATTTCTTTCTACGGGGAAGTTAACAGCAAAGGCGAGTGGGTGCCGGGGCAGCAAGTTGCCGCGGTCGCGTACGATACCCCGATTCCAGGTTACAACACGAAGAACTGCATCTCTTTGCGTTTGTGGGACGCGCAACCGATTGTCAAGGACTTCAACTTGACGGCGTTCAACAACTCCGACTACGAAGCCGCCATGGGCCCGACCAACTTGGCGCAACAAATGATGGCGGTGTTGTACCCGGGTGATGCTACCAAGGAAGGTAAAGCCTTGCGCTTGTCGCAGCAATACATGTTGTGCTCGGCGTCTGTTCAAGACATCTTGGCGAGATTCAAGGAGCGAGGAAACACGGATTGGAACAAGTTGCCGGAAAAGGTGTGCGTTCAAATGAACGACACCCACCCGACGCTAGCCGCGCCGGAATTGATGCGCTTGTTGATCGACCAAGAAGGTTTGTCCTGGGATGATGCGTGGGAGTTGACGAAGAAAACCGTCGCGTACACTAACCACACCGTTATGCCGGAAGCGTTGGAGAAGTGGCCGTTGGATTTGATGGAAGAATTGCTCCCGAGACACATGCAAATCATTCGCCAAATCGATGCGAGATTTATGGAAGAAGTTGCGACCGTGTTCAAGGGTAAGAAGGACGCCAAGGAAATGGCCGCGTTCTTGAAAGCGACGACGATTTTGGAAAACGTCTACGCGGATGCCGTCGGCGGCCCGAAGATGGGCGATACCATGGAAAAGGCCGAAGCGCCGCCGCAAACGGTCAGAATGGCCAACTTGTGCTGCATCGCCGGTTTATCCATCAACGGTGTCGCTCAAATTCACTCCGACATTGTCAAAGCGTTCACCTTTAAAGAGTTTGCGGAAATTTACGGCGACAAGTTCCAAAACAAGACCAACGGTGTCACGCCGAGAAGATGGTTGGCCTTCTGCAACCCGGAGTTGAGCAAAGTCATCACCAAATGGGTCGGAAACACCGACGCCTGGATCACGGACACCGAAGTTTTGCGCAAGTTGATGGACAACGCGAAGAACCCGGAATTGCAAAAAGAGTGGAAAGAAGCCAAGCTCGCGCGCAAACAGATTTGCAAAGACTACATCAAGAAGACTACCGGCATCGACGTCCCGATCAACTCCATGTTTGACATCCAAGTCAAGAGAATCCACGAGTACAAGAGACAATTGTTGAACATTCTCGGCATCATCTACAGATACAAACAAATCAAGGCTATGTCCAAGGAGGAAAGAGCAAAGGTTGTTCCGAGAGTGTGCGTCTTTGGCGGCAAAGCGTATGCCACGTACGTCCAAGCGAAGAGAATCGTCCGTTTGGTCACGGCGGTCGGGGATGTTGTCAACAACGATCCGGAAATCGGGGACTTGATGAAGGTTGTCTTCGTCCCGGATTACAACGTTTCCGTCGCGGAAACCTTGATCCCGGCCTCGGAGTTGTCCCAGCACATCTCCACCGCCGGTACCGAAGCCTCGGGCACCTCGAACATGAAGTTCCAAATGAACGGCTGCTTGATCATCGGTACCTTGGACGGTGCGAACGTCGAAATCCGCGAGTGCGTCGGCGACGACCACTTCTTCTTGTTCGGTATCACTGAAGACGAAGTCGAACCGGCGAGAGAGGAAAGAGCCGCCGGTAAGTTCGTAGCGCCGAAATCCTTCTTGGATACCATCGAGTACGTCCGATCTGGCGTGTTCGGCAAAAAGGGCGAATTCGAAGAACTTTTGGGTTCTTTGGAAGGTAACTCTGGTTTCGGCCAAGGCGATTACTTTTTAGTCGGTAAGGATTTCCAATCTTACATCGAGTGCCAAGAAAGAGTTGACGAGGCGTACAGAAACCAAGACGGCTGGACTGAGTCTTCCATCTTGTCCACGGCGACTTCGGGCAAGTTCAACTCGGATAGAACCATCGACCAATACGCCAAGGAAATCTGGGACATTAAGCCGTGCATCGTGCCGTAAATCGTTCACAGCTACGATGACAATAATACGAAAAACTATTATTGAGATGATGAGAGTGAGAGCGAGAGCAAGAGCAAGAGCGTGCAAGTTTGCGGCGAGCGAATAAATACATACAAAACAAAGAATAAACTTTTAATAATAAACGCGTTAAAATAACGCACTGGTTTAGTAATACTTTGACATCAGCACACGCAACAAGCGATTGTCTCTCCCTATTCTAATTTTCTCTCTCTCTCTCTCTCTCTCTTTCATTTCTACTCCTACGCTTCCTTCTCCTTCTTGCGTACTATCACTATTACTTCTTCGTTTTCCCTCCAACACCAATCAGCGCTTGCTTAGCTTTGTCGTATGCTTTAAAAGCTTTGCACAACGGCGAGTTTGTCTCGCATAAGGCCTCCATCATATCGCGCAACGGCGTGCACCCCTTCTTGCACCTGACCACCCGTTTGCACGTCAGCGTGTTCCAAAAGTTTGGATTGACGATGCACCCTCTCTTTGACGGTCCGTTATCGCACCACGCGCCTTTATCTCTCGTACACGCCACGCACGGTTTCTTCCATTTTGGAAGTCCCCAAAGCACTTTTTCTTGCTGCTGCTCTTTCGCTTCGGATAAAGACACCCAAGAGCCGTTCAGAAAGAAGAAGGCAAAAAAGAAGAAGAAGGAGAAGAAGGAGAGAGAGGACGAACGCGCGATCGTTCTCATCTTTATGTGTGTGCGTATATATCTGCTGCTTATATATTCTCTTCGTTCTTCGTGACGCCGCGCGCGCGAACCACGCACGTAACGAGAACGTAACGACGTTTTTTTTTTCACTTTCTTATGAAAACCCTAAACGTGCATGCATTCGTTTTTTGCTGTAGAAAATTTGACGTCGGCGCGCTACAATATAGTAAGACACGAAAGAGATTTTACGCCGAAGTGAGAATCATGACGTCCACGATGGACGTGGACGATCGCAGCGACAGCGACGACGACGAAGAGATCGTCGAGAGAGGTGCGTTTAATGCTCTCGTTGTCGTTACGTGTGCCCTACAAAAATCCTATCGTACACTCTTTTTTTTATTTGGTCTTCGTCTTCAACGAGAGAGAGAAGGGCGGCGATCGAAACACACGCGCGCGAATTTTTTCTTTTGTATTCAACAAAGAACGAATTCAAAGAAGAGAAACGCGTCGTTCGACTGTTTCCGCACTCGTTCTTCATCTCGTTTTCTCTTCAACCGTGCGCGGCGCGAACGACTTTGCATCGTCGTGAAAACGTCGAGATGGACGTGAATTTGTGTTTCTTTTCTTCCCTCTGCTGTTGTTTTGTGTTAGTGTCTGTTCGTTCGTTTTCTCACTTTCTCCTCCTTTGAGCGGCGGTGCGCGCGCGCGTTGAATGAAGCAACACTACGCATAACTAACCTTTTTACACTCTTATACTTTAAAACAGCTCGCAAATGGCAAAATTTGAACGCGAAACGGTACTCGGACAAGAGGAAGTTTGGGTACACGGAACCGGAGAAGGAACAGATGCCGCCGGAACACGTGCGCAAAATCTTGAAAGACCACGGCGACATGTCCTCGAGAAAGTTTCGATCGGATAAGAGAGTCTATTTAGGCGCTTTGAAGTTTATCCCGCACGCGGTGTATAAGTTGTTAGAAAACATGCCCATGCCGTGGGAACAAGTGAGACATTGCGAGGTGATTTACCACATCACCGGCGCGATTACTTTCGTCAACGAAACGCCGAGGGTGATTGAACCTATTTACATCGCGCAGTGGGGGACCATGTGGATTGCCATGAGAAGAGAAAAAAGAGACAGACGACATTTCAAACGCATGCGTTTTCCGCCGTTTGACGACGAAGAACCGCCTTTGGATTATCAGGATAACTTGTTAGACGTGGACCCGTTGGAGGCTATCAATTTAGAGTTGGACGAAGACGACGAAGATCGACACGTGGCTGAATGGTTTTACGACCAAAAACCGCTGCGTTGGGACTTGGATTTCGTCAATGGGAGTTCTTACAAGAGATGGCGTTTGCCGCTACCGGAAATGTCGACGTTGTATCGTTTAGCTGGTCAGTTATTGAGCGATTTGACGGATAAAAATTACTTTTACTTGTTCGATCACAAATCCTTCTTCACGGCGAAAGCGTTGGGGATGGCCATCCCTGGAGGTCCAAAGTTTGAACCGTTATTTAAAGACGGCGACGCGGCGGACGAAGATTGGAACGAGTTCAACGATATCAATAAATTAATCATCAGATCGGCGATTCGAACGGAATATAAAGTTGCGTTTCCGTACTTGTACAACAACCGGCCGCGTAGGGTAGATTTGGCGACGTACCATTCGCCGATGGTGATGTACATCAAAACCGAAGATCCGGATTTACCGGCGTATTACTTCGATCCGTTGATTCATCCAATCGCGTTTTATAAAAGCAGTAGCAGCGAAAAGAAGAAAGAAGAAGAAGACGAAGAAGATTGGAGCGAAGACGACGATTTTGCCCTACCGGAGGAAGTCGAACCGTTGCTGAAAGATTACGATTTGTACACGGAAAACACGACGAATGGTATCGCGCTCCTGTTCGCACCTCGACCATTCAATTTGCGCTCGGGCCACACGCGATCGTGCATCGACGTTCCGCTCGTCAACACGTGGTTTCACGAGCACTGCCCGAGTGGATATCCGGTCAAGGTGCGTGTTTCCTATCAAAAGTTGCTCAAGTCGTACGTCTTGAACCAATTGCATAAGAAACCGCCGAGGCAAGTGAAACGTAAATCTCTGTTCAAAGCCTTGAAAAAGACGAAATTTTTCCAGTGCACCGAATTAGATTGGGTCGAAGCCGGCTTGCAAGTCTGCAGACAGGGCTACAACATGTTGAACTTGTTGATCCATCGCAAGAACTTGAACTATTTGCACTTGGATTATAACTTCAACTTGAAACCGGTGAAGACGTTGACGACGAAAGAACGCAAAAAGTCTCGATTTGGGAACGCGTTCCACTTAATGCGTGAGATTTTACGTTTAACCAAGCTTACCGTAGACGCGAACGTTCAGTATCGATTAGGTAACGTGGACGCGTTCCAATTGGCGGATGGTTTGCAATACATTTTCTCGCACGTTGGACAGTTGACTGGGATGTATCGATACAAATATCGTCTGATGCGCCAAATAAGAACGTGCAAAGATTTGAAGCACTTGATCTACTATCGTTTCAACACAGGACCGGTCGGCAAAGGCCCAGGCGTCGGTTTCTGGGCGCCCATGTGGCGCGTCTGGATTTTCTTTTTACGCGGCATTGTCCCACTTCTCGAAAGGTGGTTGGGCAACTTGTTAGCCAGGCAGTTTGAAGGAAGAAACGCCAAAGGCATCGCGAAAACAGTCACAAAACAAAGAATTGAGTCTCATTTCGATTTAGAATTACGAGCGGCAGTCATGCACGACATTCTCGACAGCATGCCGGAAGGCGTGAAGCAGAACAAAGCAAGAACGATTTTAGCGCATCTTTCCGAAGCATGGCGAAGTTTCAAAGCGAACATTCCCTGGAAAGTCCCGGGTATGCCAGTTCCAATTGAAAATATGATTTTGCGATATGTTAAGTCTAAAGCCGATTGGTGGACGAACGTCGCGCATTACAACCGCGAACGGATTCGCCGAGGAGCGACGGTGGATAAAACCGTCTGCAGGAAAAATTTAGGCCGATTGACCCGCTTGTGGTTAAAAGCAGAGCACGAACGTCAACACAATTACTTGAAAGATGGGCCGTACGTGACTCCGGAAGAGGCCGTGGCGATTTACACCACAACCGTGCACTGGTTGGAATCTCGAAAGTTCTCGCCGATCCCGTTCCCTCCGCTGTCGTATAAACACGATCGCAAGCTGTTGATTTTAGCGCTCGAACGATTGAAGGAAAATTATTCATTAGCCGTTCGGTTGAACCAACAAGAGAGAGAGGAGTTGGGTTTAATCGAGCAAGCGTTCGATAATCCGCACGAGGCTTTATCGAGAATTAAACGTCATTTGCTAACCCAAAGAGCGTTTAAAGAGTGCAACATGGAGTTCATGGACATGTATTCGCACTTGATTCCGGTATACGCTATTGAGCCTCTGGAGAAGATCACGGATGCGTATCTTGATCAGTACATTTGGTACGAGTCCGATAAAAGGCACTTGTTCCCGAACTGGATTAAACCGTCTGATACGGAACCGCCTCCTTTGTTAGTGTATAAGTGGTGTCAAGGCATCAACAACTTGACCGATATCTGGGACACGAGCGAAGGCGAATGCGTCGTGATGTTGCAAACGAAATTTGAGCGAATGTTCGAAAAAGTCGATCTGACCATGTTGAACAGATTGTTACGATTGATTGTCGATCACAACATTGCTGATTACTGCACCGCGAAGAACAACGTGACCATTGCGTATAAAGACATGTCGCACACGAATTCGTACGGTATGATTCGAGGTTTACAATTTGCGTCGTTTTTGACGCAATATTACGGTTTGGTTTTAGATTTGTTGGTGTTGGGTTTGACTCGAGCGTCGGAAATTGCCGGTCCGCCGCAAATGCCGAACGAGTTTATCAGTTACCGCGACGTTCGAACAGAGACGAGACATCCGATTCGTTTATACTCTCGATACATCGATAAGCTTCACATCTTGTTCCGCTTCACCGCGGAAGAGGCGAAGGACCTCATTCAAAGATATCTCACCGAACACCCCGATCCGAACAACGAAAACATGGTTGGTTACAACAACAAAAAGTGTTGGCCGAGAGATTCGAGGATGCGTTTGATGAAACACGACGTGAACTTGGGACGAGCGGTATTCTGGGACATGAAGAATCGTTTGCCGCGATCGTTGACGACGTTGGAGTGGGACAACGGGTTCTGCTCCGTGTTTTCAAAAGACAATCCAAACTTACTGTTCAACATGTGCGGATTCGAAGTGAGGTTAATGCCAAAGATTCGCATGCAAACAGAGTACTTTGCGCAAAAAGATGGCGTGTGGAACTTGCAAAACGAAGAGACAAAGGAAAGAACCGCGCAAGCGTTTTTGCGGGTCGACGATGAAGGTTTGAAAGCGTTCGAGAACAGAATTCGACAAGTCTTGATGTCCTCCGGGGCGACGACGTTTTCCAAGATTGCGAATAAATGGAACACGGCGTTGATTTCGTTGATGACGTATTATCGAGAAGCCGTGGTGCACACGCAAGAACTTTTGGACTTGTTGGTCAAATGCGAGAACAAAATTCAAACTCGTATCAAGATTGGCTTGAACTCGAAGATGCCGTCGAGGTTTCCTCCGGTCGTCTTCTATTCTCCAAAGGAGATTGGTGGACTTGGTATGCTCTCTATGGGCCACATTTTGATCCCGCAATCGGATTTGCGATATTCCGTTCAAACCGATTCAGGCGTCACTCACTTCCGATCGGGCATGTCGCACGAGGAAGATCAGTTGATTCCGAACCTCTACAGATATCTGCAACCTTGGGAAGCGGAGTTCACCGATTCCCAACGCGTGTGGGCTGAGTATGCCATGAAGAGGCAAGAGGCTCAAGCGCAGAATCGAAGATTGACGCTGGAAGATTTAGAAGACTCCTGGGATCGCGGCATTCCAAGAATCAACACATTGTTTCAGAAAGATCGGCACACGTTAGCGTACGATAAAGGGTGGCGAGTTCGCGCGCACTTTAAAGAGAACCACTTGATGAAGATTAACCAGTTTTGGTGGACGCATCAAAGACACGACGGCAAGTTGTGGAACTTGAACAATTACCGCACGGACGTCATTCAAGCCTTGGGTGGCGTTGAAGGTATCTTGGAACACACGCTGTTCAAAGGCACGTATTTCCCGACATGGGAAGGCTTATTTTGGGAGAAGGCTTCAGGATTTGAAGACTCGATGAAATTTAAGAAGTTGACCAACGCGCAAAGGTCTGGTTTGAACCAGATTCCAAACAGGCGTTTCACCTTGTGGTGGTCGCCTACAATTAATCGAGCAAACGTCTACGTCGGTTTCCAGGTGCAGTTAGATTTGACGGGAATTTTCATGCACGGCAAAATTCCAACTTTGAAGATTTCTTTGGTGCAGATTTTCCGCGCGCACTTGTGGCAGAAGATCCATGAGAGCGTGGTTATGGATATATGTCAGGTATGCGATCAAGAATTGGACGCGTTAGAGATTGAAACTGTGCAGAAAGAGACGATTCACCCGAGAAAGTCGTACAAGATGAACTCGTCGTGCGCGGACATTTTACTCTTTGCGTCGTACAAGTGGCAAATTTCCAAACCATCGTTGATGGGCGACGTGAACGACCAGTTTGATCAAAAATCGTCGAATAAGTATTGGTTGGATGTGCAGTTGAGGTGGGGTGACTTTGATTCGCACGATATCGAACGATACACGCGCGCAAAGTTTCTGGATTACACGACGGATAACATGTCCATTTACCCGTCGCCGACGGGCGCGATGATTGGCATCGATTTGGCGTACAACTTACACGCGGCGTATGGCAACTGGTTCCCGGGATGTAAACCGTTGATTCAGCAAGCAATGGCAAAGATCATGAAGGCGAATCCGGCGCTGTATGTCCTCCGCGAGCGCATAAGGAAAGGGTTGCAGTTGTACTCTTCGGAACCGACGGAGCCGTATTTGAACTCTCAGAATTACGGTGAGTTGTTCTCAAACCAATGCATCTGGTTCATCGACGACACGAACGTCTACCGGGTCACGATCCACAAGACGTTCGAAGGAAACTTGACGACAAAACCAATAAACGGTGCCATCTTCATCTTCAATCCGAGAACTGGTCAACTCTTTTTGAAAGTCATTCACACTTCCGTGTGGGCCGGTCAAAAACGTTTAGGGCAGTTGGCGAAATGGAAAACCGCGGAGGAAGTCGCGGCGTTAGTCCGATCTCTACCGATCGAAGAGCAACCGAAACAAATCATCGTGACTAGAAAAGGCATGTTGGATCCTTTGGAAGTGCACTTGTTAGATTTTCCGAACATTGTCATCAAAGGAAGCGAGTTGCAAATGCCGTTTCAAGCGTGCATGAAGATTGAAAAATTTGGCGATTTGATTTTGAAAGCGACCGAGCCGCAGATGGTGTTATTCAACATTTACGACGATTGGTTGAAGTCGATCAGCTCGTACACGGCGTTTTCTCGATTGATATTAATCTTGAGAGCGTTGCACGTGAATAGCGACAAGACGAAAATGTTGTTGAAGCCAGACAAAACGATCATCACGCAGCCGCACCACGTGTGGCCAGACTTGACGGACGAACAGTGGATTAAAGTGGAAATCGCTCTGAAAGACTTAATCTTGGGCGATTACGCCAAGAAGAACAACGTCAATGTCTCCGCTTTGACGCAATCGGAAATTCGTGACATCATCTTGGGTGCGGAAATCACGCCGCCTTCGTTGCAACGCCAACAAATTGCGGAGATTGAAAAGCAAGCCGCGAACGAGGACGCTGCGCAGTTGCAAGCGGTGACGACAAAAACGACCAACGTGCACGGGGACGAGTTGATTGTTACGACGACTTCTCCGTACGAACAGACGACTTTTGGATCGAAAACTGATTGGAGAGTGCGTGCGATTTCAGCTTCGAATTTACACTTGCGAGTGAACCATATTTACGTCAACTCGGAAGACATCAAGGAGACTGGGTACACGTACGTCGTCCCGAAGAATGTGTTGAAGAAATTCATCACCATCGCCGATTTACGCACGCAAATCAGCGGCTACTTATTCGGCGTCTCTCCTCCGGACAACCCGAACGTGAAAGAAATTCGTTGCGTGGTTATACCGCCGCAATGGGGCAACCACGCGACTACGCACTTACCTACGCAGTTACCCGATCACGAATATTTGAGAGATTTGGAACCGTTGGGGTGGATACACACGCAGCCGAACGAAACGCCACATTTACCGCCGCAGGATTGCGCCAAACACGCGCAAATTTTGGAAAAGAATTCCTCGTGGGACGGCGAGAAAGCCATCGTGGTCACGTGTTCCTTTACTCCCGGTTCGTGCTCGTTAACCGCGTACAAACTCACGCCGAAAGGCTACGAGTGGGGAAGACAACAAAAAGACCAAAACGTCGGCAACCCGCAAGGCTACCAACCTTCTCACTACGAGAAAGTCCAAATGCTTTTATCCGATCGTTTTTACGGCTATTACATGGTTCCGGACGGACAACCGTGGAATTACAACTTCATGGGCGTCAAGCACTCGGCGAACATGAAATACGCGTTGAAGTTGGCCAATCCTAAGGAATATTACCACGAGAGTCATCGCCCCACGCACTTTCTCGATTTCGCCTCGGCGGACGACCAAGATTTGAAAACTTCTGGAACGGGAGCGGTCAACGTCACCGAAATCGATCGCGAGAATGTCTTTGAATAATAATACACGTACCTCTCTTTTAGTAGCGGAAGGTTCTTGTAATTTTAGTAATAAATGTAGTACATCTTTTAGCGCATCATCATCATCATCATCATTATCGTGTGTGTGTGTGTGTGTATTGTACACTCGTATTTGGTTCTCATTTCATATAAAAGTGCGGCACAATCAACCCCTAATCTAGAAACAGTACTCGTACCTCACAAGACACCTCCTCTACAAAACCCCTCCTCTCTCTCTCGTCGTGCCAACATCACACAAAAGCACCTTCTCTGCGCGCATCCAGAGCAACAACAATAAAACCAACGAAGAACGTTGACGCTGATAGTATTCATCTTTGAATATATATATAAATAGCGGAGAAAAATGGTCTCTCAATCGAACGTCGATCAAGCCACGCGAGAGCGGATGGAACGAGCCGCATCCCCTACCGGGACGAGAAAAGAGAAACCGAACGAAGCGGTCGTGAGCTCGCCTCAGCGAAAAACCACCACCAGAAGAGTGAAACCGAAATATCGAACGAAGATGACGTTGCTGAACAAGATTCGATACAACAACGGCGTCGTTGGTTTGTTCTTTGGACGACGAATGCGCTTTATTTTTTTAGGCTTCGCGTTAGGGTACGGCTTGAGGTTTTGGCAAAACGTCGACGAGGAAGAAACGAAGAAGAAAGAAAAGGAGGAAGAGAAGAAGAAAAAGAAGAAGAAGAAACCGCTGTTGCAAACGAGAGCTAAAATAACGGAACTTCCAGACGACGCCGACGCGGACCCAGATTTTATGTTTGACTCGAAAGGGAACAAAATTGAACCGAAGCCAAAGGCGAACGCGAAGGAGCAAAAAATGGTCTTGCTCGTCCGCGAAGATTTGAACATGAGTTCGGGGAAAGTCGCCGCGCAGTGTTCGCACGCCGCGGTTGGTTTATTCCAAAGGTTAATAAGCGAAGAGTATCGATCGAACCCGACGGTTCAGAAGAATCTCAAAACGTGGATCGAGGAAGGGCAAAAGAAGGTGTGTTTGTCCATCGCGAATTTGGAAACGTTGGAGGATTTGAGAGCGAGTTGTAGCATGAAGCGAATCCCGTATTTCGTCGTCGAAGATGCGGGAAGAACGGAGGTAGCGTACGGAAGCGAAACGGTCATGGCGATTGGACCGTGCGAGAACGAGGTGTTAGATCGCCTCACTGGAAAATTACGTCTGTTCGATTCGTAACATCATTATATGCTAATACATTTGGAAATACACAACTATCTATATATAAACTATTTTTTGATATACATGATACACGCGCGCTTCGTCGTCGTCGTCGTCGTCGTCATCGATGCTGAACGAGCTTCTCCTCCGCGTTGCACTGCGCGGTCACCGAATCGAG
>Ga0255768_10003183_pt1 | contig 16368 bp, 27 predicted proteins | sample 071ome_33_FD_179983 | JGI IMG/M metagenome (GOLD analysis project Ga0255768, IMG submission 179983) | Coastal salt marsh microbial communities from the Groves Creek Marsh, Skidaway Island, Georgia - 071412AT metaG (version 2) | ecosystem: Environmental > Aquatic > Marine > Intertidal zone >...
ACTTAACAGGGCATTGCACCGAATCAATTCTACGCGCCCATCTTTCTGGGCATGTCTTCATCTCATTATGGTGTCGTGCAACGTTTGCACTATCGGCACTAGCAAAAGGATACTTGTCTCCTGCCAAGGCCAACCCTCGTAACATGTGTATCCAAGGTTTTAAGTTACGTCTTTCAATTGCGTTCCACGCTTCATTGGCTCTGCGTTCCCACGAATCGGATCCGACCTGCCAGTACGCACCTGAAGAACCAAAACAAACTTTTCCAAAACCCAAATCTATAAGGTGCAGCAAATGCTCAATGGGTTCATGCATATGCCAAACTACTGCCGCTAAAGACTTAGGGTGAGGCCACTCATTAATTAACCGAAGATTGTCTTCTACTTCGCCATCAATAACATCAGGTATGACAGCCCAATGAGGATGACCCAATCGAGGCTCAACGAACTCATAAAATTTACTCCAATTTGTTTCTTTTCCTTTTGTGAAAGCCGTAAACGCTCCATTGTCCCACATGACTGATTGGGCGTGTGTTAAGCACCAATCCGCATCCCTTGCGTCTGCCATGCTCACACAGAAATGTTTACCCGCCATCTTCAACAACTCTGAACGAGGTGTGATAGGCCCACCATGATAGTGAATCATTCGATCAGTTTTCCTCTTGGTCTGGTATTTACCCAGTCTTCAACCTCAGACAGTACCCAACGACTTGAGCTGCGGCGGTTATCATCAGGTCCGAGAACGATGGGCTTTGGGAAACTGGTTGAGTTGTGCGCCAACTTGTAAACGTAGGATTTAGACACTCCGAGAAGTTCCGCTACCTCTCCGACACGTAGTAATCGGTTAGAATGGGATGTCATCTTTGTACTCCTTTGGTGCTAAACTCATTTCCTCCTCTTCATACTCAGGCACCCACCAAACTCGAACCGTGGTTCTCCCACCATCTTCCTTGGTGATTGCATGGTGTCCATTGCAGTCTCTGTTATCGTTTAGTTTTTTTATTTGCTCCTGCACTTCCGCCGGAGTGTAATGCGTAAATCTTCTGTTATGCAAAAACTCCATAAGACCTGCGATCTTGAACATTGTACGTCCGTTCTCGGTCCAAGGCTTACCCATCAACAACTCTTCTGGTTCCATGGCACGAATCCGACTGGTGCAGAAGGTGCGCAGTAGATCGTGGAACTGACCGCTAATCGTTAGCTCTGGGTGCGCCTCTAACTGTGTAGCGTTTGCCATTAAGTTGGAAACCATCCGCTGCCATTGCTGTGGTCGAACTGTCGGAGGCATAATCTGTGCTTGCTCCATACATGCTCGTTGCCAAAGCATTTGGTTTTGCAGTTGTTCTGTGGACAAGTGTATGCGAGTGCCGTTGATGTCCATAAAGTATAATCGAGGTTCTGACAGCAGGATTGTTAGTCCTCCAATCTGCGGCATGTTCTCACCCATGTCCCCGATACCATACTGGCGCATGGCACATAGCTCTGGATCACAGTAACTTTTGAACGGCTCCTGTTTACAAGTGTACCTATAGTCTTTCTTTGACAGAGATTTCTGGATCCCAATAACTTCCTTGGCTTCTAACGGAGAAGTGAACATTTGCCTGTTTTGAGTTTCCACTTCTGGCTCCCAATCATCACCAAACTTTTTGCGGCAATATACACCAATCTGAAATAAGGTTTTGTTTCTTTCTTCGTTCACGGGTCCATTCCTAAATATATGTGCCAAGCAGGGCGGCCCATCCTTGAAGTATTCACGCTTTGCAGAAAACTTTAACGTCTCTAAGTCTGAAATCTTCACGCGTTTTTCTTCTATGGCGTCCAAGAACTCCGTAAGTTCCATGGCCTCATTGTTGTCGTTGTAGCAGTAGCGCATCGTTAACTCTGCATTTTGGTAAGGCAGGTTTATAAAATTTCCTACGTCACCGCGCTCTGACAAAATCTTGTCCTGCTTTGGAAAGATTTCGCAGCCTGAGTAACCCATCGCAATGGATATCTCTAAAAGGTATTCTCGTAATATTGCCGCATCGATGAAATCATCTACGAAAAGATATAGGTGTGCTCCGCCCGATTTGGATCGACAATGTAATAACGGAAGTTCTAACTCCGTAATCTTTTTATGTAGATCCTCATGGTCTAGATCATAGTCGTCTATGTCTAGTGCGCCCCAAATACATTGGTTGTTTTCGTTTATTGGGATTGCTCCAATACCGATGTCCCCATCGATGTGGCCTTGCATTTTTTCTTCTGTTAGCGACTCGTGCACAATACGGCTATCAGCATCTGCTTTACCGTTGCGTCCGATACGTCCAACTTTAGTTTTACCGTGCGCTGCCTTTGAACCAACAAAAGCAGCCAACATACGTTTGGCGTTTGACATGCTAGGCTCCAGTGAGGGTTAAAAGGGGGCGGGGAAATACATGGAGAAAAACCGCCCCCCCAAGACTGCTTAGAACGGGATAGAATCGTCGTCCTGTGTTGATGACTTTTGTCCCGAGTCACCATCATCTTTAGCAGCCTTAACCTCACCTTTCGCGATAGATTCGCGGAAGGTTTTGGCAGCGATCAATAAATCCCGATCTTCGGGGCTTGGATCTTCTGCCAAAGACTTTACTTTTTCAACGGCATAATTAAACCATGTACCACGGTCGTTGCTTTCCTCTACAGTACGCAATTTCCAGATTGTACCAATCAAGGGAGGTTGCACAAGACCATGCTTGGGGTGCTTGATCCTTTGCATTGTAATCATCGATTTCCACCGACGACTAACTTTTAGCTGTGTGGATTTAAAATCTACGACAGCAGGTTGATACATGCCTTCCTCGCCAAGCACTAAACAGAAGTGCTGATCAGAGTTAACAAGTTCGTTGCCGTTTGGCAGAGTAGTCTTTGCCCCTACTCGCACCGCTTTTTTGATCGCAGGGTCGTTTGGAGCTAGCTCCCCTACATATCCACCACCCTGTTCTTCAGGAATGAACTCAATGTATTTGGTTGTTTGATAACACGGGATTACATCTATCCCTGTCTCACCCGTCCAAAACTGTGAAGTGAGTTTGTTGTAGATATCACCTTGCTCAAGACCTGCGATGTACTCAGCTTCTTTTTTGCGAAGTTGTGGAGACATAGCTTGTGCTACACGGATAAACGGAATCTCTAACTCCGAGCTATCGTATGATGCACCTTCGCCTGCCATTTCATACAGGTCGTCTATGATATCGTTAGATACTGCTGTGTTTTTCTTTTGAGCTACTGCTGTAGACATGGTTATTTCCTTTTGATGATTGCCGCATTGGCGATGTATGCCCCGAACATGTCGAGATCGATTGGTTTACCTTCAGTGACTCGTTCTTTTACAAACGCGCGTAAGGTGGATGAATGTACATATGACTTAGAACTGGTGTTGAACCCCTCTTGCTCCAAGCGACCTACTAGATCACCCGCAATATTGTCTTCACCTTTTCCAAACGAGACAGTGACATCATTCTTTATGATATCGTCTAGTCCTTCTTGTCTGAGCCACGCATGTGCCTCATCCTTTCTGTCTACTGGTATCGAAGCTGACACCATCATACGACGCGATACAGTCACACCATCTACATCAACGCGTTCGATACCCATCTCGTCCATCAAGGCAGGTATACGATCATGCGATAGTGCTTTCTGATTACGTTTTAGAGACTTTAGCAGTGTCTCTGCGTCTTCGATCTCCGCCTCTACAGCACGTAAATCTCTGACTAGCTGCGACAACTGTTTTGTGTTGTCTTTGTGAATGTCCCCCAGGGCTTCCTCTGGTTTGAACATGTCGTCAAATATATCGTCCATAAGTATATCCTCTTCAGGTTTGGATTTGACTATACACGGATTAGTCCGTAATGTGGACAATAGTGGAGATATATGAGGAGTGTCAATGCCTAGTTTAAAAGAAATAGCGGATGCCACACATGGCGACCTGATGTCCGTGTTTGGAAACCATACATATAACTACAAATTCAAACCGTTTGACCACCAAATGAAAGCTCTTGATCGAGGGCTTGGCAAGTATGAGTTCGGTTACTTCATGGAAATGGGTACAGGTAAATCAAAAGTTTTGATCGATAATATCGGGATCTTGTACCTTGCAGAGAAAATTAATTTTGCGCTGATCATCGCACCAAAGGGGGTGTATCGAAACTGGGTCAGCAAAGAAATACCAGAACATATGTCCGATGACGTAGCTTACCGAATTATTAGATGGGTGGCATCACCAAACAAAAAGCAACAGGCAGAGATGCGTTCTGTAAAAGAGCCGTTCGATGGGCTGACAATCTTTGTCATGAATGTCGAAGCCTTTTCCAGTGTTAAAGGTCGAACTGCGGGGGAGTGGATGGGTCGTGCGCTTGGGGCCAAGGGCCTGATAGCAATCGATGAAAGCACCACCATTAAGAACCATAAGGCCAAGCGCACAAAAGCATTAATAAATATTGCATGGGAGTTCAAATACAAAAGACTCTTGACAGGCTCTCCTATCACAAAAAGTCCAATGGATATCTATTCGCAGTGCGAGTTTCTCCGCCCTGGGCTTTTGAACTACGAAAGTTACTACGCATTCCAAAACAGATATGCCGTAATTAACAAAAGAACCATGGGTGCCCATTCGTTTCAGCAAATCGTCGGGTATAAAAACCTCGAAGAGTTAACTGACAAGATCGACCAGTTTACTTTTCGCGTGTTAAAGAAAGATTGTTTGGATTTGCCGGAGAAGATTTACACCGCTCGGTATGTTACAATGACCAAAGAACAAGAGCGAATGTATAAGAGCATACAGGAGTCGGCCTTGGTAATGTTGGACTCGGGAGATTTAGTCTCGGCACCTGCCGTAATCACCCAGTTATTGAGGCTCCAACAGGTTTTGTCAGGCCATCTTAAAACAGATGACGGTGATACTGTTTACTTTGAATCTAATCGAATACAGGCCCTTCTGGATTGTTTGCAAGAACATAACGGGAAGGCGTTGATTTGGAGTCGGTTTCGTCATGACATTCAAACGATCACCGAAGCACTCAAAAAAGAGTACGGTGAAGAGTGCGCTTCAGCGTACTATGGCGATACCAGTGATGATGAAAGAAACGATATAGTAATGCGTTTTCAAAAAAGTAATGCACTTCGCTTTTTTGTAGGTAACCCCGCCACCGCAGGATACGGTTTGACTCTGACCGAGGCCGATCTTGTGATATACTATGCAAACGATTTTAACTTGGAAACTCGGATCCAAAGTGAAGATCGAGCGCATCGCATTGGTCAGAAAAACAACGTAACTTATATCGACCTTGTGACTGAAGGGACAATCGACGAACGAATCGTTAAAGCCCTACAAGATAAGATTGAGATCGGAGCAACAGTTTTAGGAGAACAGGCAAGAGAATGGCTGACACTACAATAGATGATGAAAAGGCAGCAGCAGCGGTAGAGATCATGGTGGACTACAAGAGAGGTTTGCGAAACCTCCAAACGGCATCCTTGGCTCTTCAACAGGTTGCAGGCATTGAACCCCAGTATGGTGAAATAATTCTGAAGAACATGAAACGCGATAACGTTACAAGTATTAGAGGGTACTCGAAAGAACCCGAACAATTAAAACGTGGCAAGGAAGCAAAAAAGAAGCCCCCAAGTTAGGGGGCTTTAGTTTAGTGAGGCAATAAGTTCAAGCGTTAACCTATCGTGTTTATACTTTAGCCTCTTCTTTATACTCTGTATAGGCTTTTCTTAAAATTACTCCAAGTGCTCGGGTCATTGACCGCTCTTGATACTGAGCCATCTCCCGTAGCAACGCGTGATCATCTTTCAAGACAGCCACGTTCTTGAGAACTGGTTGTTCATTCGACATATCCTGTAAATCCTTTTGGTGTTAGTACAAAGGTTTCGACCTGTTCGACTATACCATCAGCGATCAATTTTTCAAGTAAGTCATGTACTACTTGTTCTTCTTCACCAAGTTCGTCACATAAATCCCCAAATTCCCAAAGTTCTTTAACAATCTTATCGGGTCGCGCCATCAAAGCACGCAATCGTATGTCATTCGGGACTTCTGACGGTTCTCCCGCCAACATCGAAGGCCCTTGGATATCGACCCTGGTTGCCCTCCAGGCGATCCGATCCGCCATGTCAGGATAGTTTGGTACGACATACGCTCGTATCTCGTCCAAGTCGTTTAGCATCATCTTTTCCACGATGCGTTTATTGATGAATATCCCTTCTCCACTCTTGGTCGTAGCGAACGCAGCTCCCGTGTCCGAGACACTGTCAACCACAGCCGACAATACTTGAGATATCCCGTTTGTTTTATACGTGTTAGAACTTTGGCTCATAAACTTCTCCTTTTGATTCTTTGTCCTTGTAATAGTTTAGTTGTTTCAGTAGCCCCTCGATCCTTGGATCTCGGTGGTTTTCCCATTCTATATCATCGACTTGTTTTTGCAAATCCTTGATGATGTCACTTATTAGTTCCAATCTTTTCATTTCTTGGTAGCCCGTATCTATGTTTAACCTGCATCACAGCTTGATGTGATACACCAAGAATGTCTGCAATTTCTCGCAATGTCATTTCTTTTTCTAACATACGGTTGATGATTTTAGCTTTGTCGGACATTTGTTTTGGTCGGCCTCCTTTCTTTGCGTTTTCTTGCGCCTGTTTTGGATCGCGAAACATCACGTTCGGACCTAGCTTTGGATTGTCTTCCCTGTCTTTTTTATTCTGTGCAATCCATGCTTTTCTATAGAGTTCCTCATACTCTGCTCGGTTCATATGTGGTAACCTTCCTTTCGTCTATTTGATACAAATTTAGTTAGATCTTCTTTCGCATACCAATATCTTTGTTGCGCTGATGGAGACGCGTCTTGCCTGAGTTGCGCCTCCATCCAAAAATCCACCTGCTGTTTTAAGAATTTATACTCGGCCTCTAACGCAGGTGTAAGTTTGTTCGCCATTCTTGGTTCTCCTTATACTTAGTTCATCTTTTTTCGCTTTCGACGTTCTTCTCCACCATCGTCATCAAAGAAGCCGTCGTCAATCTTTTCTAACATGTCTCGGGCAATATCTCGCAGTTCGTCGCCCGTTTCAGCTAATTCCATTTTCTCTTCCCAATCCCTTTTCCAAGATAATTCTTCAAGCAATGATTTCATCGCGCCGAAAATCTGAGAGACATATGTGTATTGGAACTCATAAGAGTTTCCCTTGAACTCGGGATCAAAGTCAAACTTGCACCATATCATGGGAAAAGAATCTCCCTTCTCTGTGCTCAGTGCTGTGTGGACTTTCATTGTTTCACGAAATTGTGTTGTCATATCTAGGTTCTCCTTGTTTCTAGTTCATTTATTTTATGGATTGTCTCACCCCTACCAAGCGTTTTTTTAGGCTGCTTTGTTTTTTATATTCGGAGCATGATACCCCCGTTTGCAACCATACGCAGGATGCCCAGACCAAAATCCCTTGATCCAAATGTACGGCAAACCATCTTTCCTAATGCACACATCGTCCCAGTGCGGTTTTGCTTTGCGCCAATGTCCCCGCGTCCAGTGTAGTGGCATCTTGAACGAACGTCCTTGTTTGTCATTCAACTCAACAGGTTCGTCAATGTTCCACTCAATCTTGTGCCACGCCTCCAAAGCAATCCCATGCGCCTTCTTAGCGGATCGCCGTTGCTGACGACTGCTTGCCGCTTTTTGATCCACGAACCTCGGCTGATTTATAATATCGAACGCACCCGCAATTCGGACAACCGTTTCCAAAGCGTTGTTGTCGCTCATATCTAAACCTTTAGCGATGTTAAGACCATTAAAGCTAGAGGGTCTGTAAAAACCTATAAGCATAGGAGGCGTGTTGCCTGATAATAATCGGATATCTACTGATCCATCCTCAAACTCTCGGCACATGAACCCTGCGCTGCTGTTTGGGGGCGGTCTTTTATCGATTTCTTTCCGATCTTCTTCAGGGACACCTTCCGTATCCCATACCGTTTTCATCCTATCTAACTGTTCTTGTACCACAAGGAACGACAATTTAGCAGGTAATCGCGCATCTTCTGATATGATAACATCGCCTACTGGCAAGCCTTCATACTGAGCCGAATATTCCTCAATCATCTCATTGAACTGATTGCCCACATAATAATGATCTGCGTTCTTCAGGTCATCAACAGCGTCCCGCATATCACTTAACTCCTCAAACCTCCATTGTTGAGGATATTGGATAGATTTTGTTTCAAACCGCCCAATCAACAAACGGTACGTTGATATGATATCTTGAACAATTTCTACTAAGGGATCATCTTTCATAACTATACTCCATGTAACTTTCTATTAACCCTTGCGCGACTTGCGCCGTGATGGCGTTTCCGTAGGCGCGCAATCGTCCCACTCTTGCGGTAGCCCCATTAACCAACGGGAATGTGCTGGGTTCAACTGGCCTCCACTTTCCATCTCGGCAGAGGAGCCAGTCAGCGTCTCCCCAGAAACCGTTTGTCTCATCGGGATCGGCTTCGGGGGCACTTCCCCCTTCGCTTCGAACACTGCTTCGATCATCTCGGGAGATACCTGCTCCCTTAGATTGCACGGGAACGATCTGTTCTTGCGCGTCGTCTGATGCATCTTGATCATCGCTTCTCGGCTCCGAAGAGGCAGACTGTCCATCGTGTTCGGGGTTGCCCATCCCGCCATCTTCGACATCTGCGTCAAACTGCTCCCAGTCATATTCGGGGTTATCCCCGACCCCGATCTCGTGCCATCTGTAGCACTCGGTGTCGTCCATCCCGTCAGTTGTGCCGCTACATCCAACGTGTCGGTGCTGATCTTGCCGTCCCGAATCCTGCCCCCTTGATACCCACCTTTGTGATCTCGGGTTGTCGGTGTCGGCCACGAACCAAAGACGTTGCCGGATGTGCGGGGCACCGAAGCCCGCAGCGCACATATCGAACGCCCCGATGGCGTAGTCCGCTCCTTCCATGTCAGCTTGTACAAGGTCGATCCAACGAAGGCCGTCTTTACTCGCAACTTGCTCTCCAAAGATTGCCTCAGGTCGGCACTCTTCAATGAGGTGGAACCAGTGAGGCCAGAGGTGCCGCTCGTCAGCAAATCCTTTTCTTGTGCCTGCGCCGCTGAAAGGTTGGCAAGGGCAGGATCCCGTCCAGACTGGTCGGTCATCGTCCCATCCCGCCTGTCGGAGTGCGTAACTCCAGACCCCGATTCCTGCGAAGAAGTGGCATTGAGTAAATTCATAAAGTTCATCTGGTCGGACATCTGATATGCTCCTTTCGTCCACTACACCGTCAGCAATATGCCCCGACCTAATTAAAGATCGAAGCCATTCTGCCGCATATGGGTCAATTTCGTTATAGTAGGCTGTCATCGTCATCGCCCCAATCTTTGCGATCAATCTCGCTGTCATACCCTTCCCAGTATGCCGCAATTTCTCCTTCGGTCATCCTGCTTTTTTCAACAACCTGCTTACCTAAACTATCCAACCAAATGTGAGGGCGACCAGACCGACCATAATACGCGTCCGCAGACCCACGATCCAAGGCCCTCTCTTCTCTGTCCATCATCATAGCTTTAACTTTGCCCATTTTTTCTACTCCTCTGATTAACGCCCAAGTTGTAAATCAACTCGTTTTTAAACTCGTTTAACAATTCTTTTCGAACACAAACTCGAACCTCGGCATTGAGGGGATTGTCATCGTCCAACTCGCATGAGCAGTGAGGGAGAATATCCTCAATCCTATCGATCACGTAATTTATATCTATTCGGTCATCCATCACCACTTCTCCCCAAACTTTCTGCGGAATATTTCATCCAACATTTCTTCGATCTCACGTTCAGACATATCCTTCCTCCTTCAAGTATTTCTCTATCGTGTCGGTACTGATGTGCTCAGTCGAAAGTTTGAACTTCCAGAAAAATTCATCAATCTCCTGTGCCGCTTTGTCAGTGTCCCAGTTATTCGCATTTTCTATACGAATTTCCATTACTCTGTTGACCAAGTCACGCATCGTTGACGCAATGCTCTTCATGTCTTGAACAGACAAACTCTCAGTGTTGAACGGTATTTCTATCTTACGCATCTTCTTCCTCCGATCTCAGATCGTGCGCAATATTTTGCGCAAACTCTGGTTCCCAACACTTGTCCTCACCGTTGAGATACTCGCCCTCAAAGCACATCCCCTCATCTTGATAAGACGCGTCAACAGACAATCCCAACTTTACCAACTTGTCCCACACAGGAATGGGTGGTGACCATGCTGTCCAACAATGGAAAGTAAATGATGCAAGACCCGTATCGTCTGGCGATGTCCAATTCGGTTCTTTGTCGGTGTCATGATAGGTGATCGGGTCGCTGATCTGCACATCACAGACATCCCACTTTGTGCCCCAGTTCTTCAACCGCCAACTATACCAACCGTCAACCTCGTAACCGCCATGCTCCCTTGTCTTAGGAGCAACCCAAGTCTCAAAGGGCATCGGCACAATTAATTGGCAGAACTCTGGATTCTTCTTGGTTAAAACATCATAGATTTCCTTAACCAAGAACCTTGAACCATAGATGTGAACTTGCTGATAACAATGATTAGGCATTTTCCCACTCCTCATCTTCCATTGCATTTTCAATTGCTGCTTCTACAAACCATCCCCCAAAGTTGGGGAATGATTTAAGGTCGATCTCTACAGACTTATTAAATGTGTCATATGCGACTTTCAGAATACCTTCAGCAATGTCGATGTCTTCCATATTATTAAGAGCGTTATCGTCACGCTGATTTTCCCAGATACCCTCAAGATTACAGATGATCAGTTCAAGGTTGTTTTTATTGGTCACTACAAACTTATCCATTTGTCGCCTCCTTATAAATTGATAGTGCTTCTTCGATTGGTAGATCATTTAGAATAACCGCATCAGGATGATCACGCTTGATCCGCGCAACTTTGACCTCATGACGTACCTCAAACAATCCATCAGATGTCTTGAATAAATGCTTGGTACGCATCACACGTTGCATGTCCTTCTTATGCAAGAAATCAGATACCTGATCACAGCACCATGTCTCTAACGTCTGACCAAATCCCTCTGGGCACCAGTCGTACTTGCCAAGATCAGTGTTGGGTAAAGATTTGAAATAATCCTCAATCTCTTTTAACTTGTTCTGCCAGTCTTTACCGCTTGTGTATTGACTCTTTGGGTGAGGGTATACTGTGTCACAACCACCAACACCGTCATTGCTAACCATAGCAAATGGTTTGCCATCAAGGTATAGATTTGCACTATAACAATATGTCTCTTGACTAGCCCAGTCTGAGTGCTTGATTGATTTCATAGATAGTTCCATAGTTTTCTCCTAAAATGCTGAATTGCATGTATGTAAGTTACTTGTAAGTGATCTGTATGTCAAGCGTCTCGCTTCTTGATCCTCGATCCTCAGTTTACCTTATTTACACATTCAGCCAGATTTTGAAAAAAAAAAAAAAAAAAAATAAAAATGCCGTAAACACCGTAAACACCGTAAACACTAAGCAAAAAAGTAAACAAACTCAGAACTTTATAAAAGGCCCGGCTGTTTACACCTGTTTACATTGTTTACACTTTTCTGGGAAAAATGGCCTTATTGATAGAAAACACTCTCTGTTCTATACTGCGGAAAACAGGATTTGGACATGTCATCTACAAAAGAGAAGATCGAAGAAGAACATGGTCGGCAGCTAACAAATCGGCAAATGACCTTCGCTAGGTTTATTGTTGAGGGGGTGTATTCCAATGCGGAATGTGCGCGTAAAGCAGGGTATGCAGAAGACCTCGCTAACAAGCAGGCATCGGTTTTGTTAAATGGTCGAGATTACCCACATGTCGTAGAATATATCGCTCAGTTGCGAGAGGAGAGAGAACGTCTGTATGGCGTCAGTCTTATCGGTCAACTCGAACGGTTCTATCAGCTATCCCGAGGTGCTGAAGAGGCAGGTCAATTTTCGGCTGCTGTCAATGCGGAGAAGATACGATCAGCATTAGGTGGTTTGACCATCGACAGGCGTGAGAACATCAACACAATGGATCAGTTATCAAGAGACGAAATCGTCGCTCGTCTTGCTGACCTACAGAAAAAATACCCTCAGGCATTTACTCTTGAAGGGCAGTACAAGGATGTGACCGATGAGCAAGGGTCCAGAGTCGAACTTTTGGAACACGATCAGGCAGAACTTGCCGAAGAAGTGCTTCGCCACGAGGATTGAAAACAAGCACGGCGGCGGTGTTCCTGATGTTCATATGGTCTGGGATGGGCGACCTTTCTGGATGGAATTGAAAGTAGCTAAAAGTAACAGACTAAATGTCTCTCCTCAACAAGTAGCTTGGAATATGGCTTATTGGGCGCGAGGTGGGGTAAATTTTTTCTTAGTTAAAGCCCCCTCGCACAAGTGCATATATTTGTTTGAGGGCAACCAAGGTCCAACATTAGTAGGTGCGGGGTTGTCGGGTCTGGAGCCAGTCGGGTCGGGGGTCGGGTCGGTCGGGTCGGGGTCGGGGCTTCAAGGTTCTCGGTTCAAGAACGTACAAGATTTATACATATATCTAGATGAACATCTTAATGAAAAGTATGGGCGGGACCCGAAGGTCCCTAACCTTAGTGTTGTACAATAGCGATGGATTTAGCTTTTGCGGATCCCTTGCATAATCTGCAATCCGCGCATTGGACGCGGCGACCCATTTCCTTGGACGCTGGGCAAACTGTTTCGTTTTGCTTGTCAACTTCGCCAAGATTAGCGACCGCGCGAAAGGTCCGGCGACCGTTTGCCCAATGCGACGCAGCTTCCAAATAGCTATCCGCAGATTGCATTGCAATGTCTGGACGCCATGGTTTCTGGTGGGTATACGCCATCCAGGTTTCGGATTCTGTTAACAATTGATCCCAAATAAAACTTGGAATTGCAGCTGGATCGCCATACGTCCCGACTCTAACGACTCGATTTAAACCTAATAAGATCCTGTCGGATTGCGTGGTCGCCATAGGATAGACGCCGCGTTGATATGATTTCCACACTAGCAATGGGCCTTGATCAATGCGAACGTAACATTCACGCTCTTTTGCAATCTTGCGTTTTGGGTCTGCTGTTGGTTTGCCGCGCATAATACAATCGCCACAAATTGAAACGTCCAAACCTTTTTTGCTACCTAGGCGCGGGTCGATATCTTTTAGCAAAATATAGGTTTGCAAAACTTGGCCTGTTTTAGTGTTGCGGTCTGAATAGGTCGCAATTGCCACAATTGGTTGGCCGTCAATTAAGCTAGGTCCGTCATATATAACGCCAGCTTTTAATTGTTTATTAACCATTTTTTGATTTCCTCTGGTTAGTTTCTAAAAGGCGAAATGCCTATAAAAACAATATCGTAGCGCGTCGGGAATTGCAAGGCCAGGATTGCGTCGGGTCGGGTCGGGTCGGGTCGGGATTTAACTTGGTTCAAGATCCAAGGCGCGCGGCCCTTTAATAGATTAAGTTTAATATATTAAATGAATGAAGGCGGATCGAGGGCAGCGGCTCATCTTTCGATGAGCCACGCGCCGATGTATAGAACAACGATGATTGATAAAAGAAATATACCTAGTGCCATGATCAGCGTTCCTTGTAAAAGAAAAGGGGGCTTGCGCCCCCTTGGTTAGTCTAGACAACTGATCAATTCTTTGATCAGCATCGAGGCCCCTGCTTTAGACAAGGGAAATGGAATTTCGATCACTGTCGTGATCGTCTTAACGTCTGGCTCTTTGCCAGTGTTAAGTTGAATATTGATCGCAGCTTTAGCGCGACGATCACGGACCTGTGTGGTTAGGTCGTTAAGTTTCCACAACTGTTTAGATGTGGCAGGGATAAAAGTAGATTGTCCGATGAGACACCTTCCTTTTAATGCGTGGGGGCTTGCGCCCCCACTAGGTTTAAACAGAATACAAATCGCGCCAGTCTGGATCAGCGTCGATCAACTGACCATACTGTATAATTTCACGCGCATATGTATCGCCAAGCTCGTAACGCCCTTCATCCATCATGGGTGAAGTAGCAGCAACAAACCAACGCGCATAAGGGTCTTTCGCTTCAGCGTCTGGGTGCTTATACGTTTTAAGTACTTTCCACACCCAGCCCGATGAATTGGCATAGGTCGCGTATGGTTGTTCTTGTGTTCTAGTTTTTCCGAAGGGTGTTCTTGGCATTGTTCATTTCCTTTACTGCTAGTTGATAAGCCATGATCGCGATCATCATTGCGTGGGCTTTGTCCCCGTCGTGTGATCTGATCCGTTCCGTTAATTCCTCCCAGTCTTCAGGGGTGTTGATTAGTGTGGTCATCATGACCACACCAGTTTTTTGTATGGAACGCATGTTGCGTTTTCGTTGAATGCTGCTTCACCATGAAGGGCAATGTATTGCGCCTTGTTTGGGGCGCGGTATTGGTAGTGTGAATGAACGCGTTCAGCTAGTTCTAGTTCAATCGCGTTGTCTTCAATCTTGGCAATCTCAGCTTTCAACATTGCATCAAGTTCCTTGCGCACGTTTGATAGATATGTATGCGCCTCTTGCAAGTTGCCTTCAGCTTCAAGTTCCGTTGCGATCTTTAATACTCTGGATATGTTTTTCATTGTTTCTTTCCTTGTTAAGTTGCGCCCCCGAAGGGGCGCGTTGTCATTATGCTACTGCTTGTTTTTGAGTAGCTGCCGCATTGTATGTTTGCTGAGTGCGATACTCTGCAACGTCAATGCGTGACTGCATTTCGCGTGCTAGTTCTTGCGCAGCTTGCACAATGATTGAATTCACATCGCGTGATAGTTCGCTGATTGCATCGATCTTGTAGTTATATTCCTGCACGCTGATTGCATCGCTTAGTGCTTCAGCGAGTGTGCTTGCAGTGTTGATATCAAGTTCGATTGTGATTGTGTTACCGTTTGATTTTACAAATTGCATGATCATTGTTCCTTGTGTTGATCATTTCTAAAATGAAGCACCATGCTTCATAACGTAGTTATGACAGATAATTTGCATGTGGTCAACAACTGATTTGCATGTGGCATGGTCGGTCGGATCGGTCGGATCAGGTCCGAGCCAGTCCCAAGGCTCGATCGCGCGGGGGTTACTCTGTCCGATATCTGACCGCAGCGACCCATCGGGGTTGGCCCCGCCCCCTTGACGCGCGGCCGGGTTTGTGTGGAACTCGCTTACACACAAGGTTTTGTAAATTCATTCGTGTATAATTTCATTGCTAGGAGTCCCTAGCCCCCAAAAAAATCGCGGGTGTATTTTCATTCGGGTTTGTTGTAGAGTGTAGAAGACAAATCCACGGAGCTAGAATATGGATCCATTAACAGAGTTGGGTTTTTTGCCAGGCGAGTATGAGATTCGCACAAAAGGCCAACAACTTATGAAATTGCTTAGTGCGGTAGATCCGGCTCAAGGAATCCTTCGTGGTATGGAAGCTAGTGGTCGTGCCTTTGATTCTAGTTTACCAGCGGATGTCCGCAAACAGGCGGGTATTGATGCGGCGTTGGAGACGATGGCTCCTGCTGGTATTTTGGGGATAGGTACATTAGCTAAACAGCCTGCCAAGGCGGCGTTGTTAGATATGTTGACCTTGACTGGAGCACCGAGTTCCATGGTTCGAGAACCTGGGACCTTGACTAAGGGACGGAATGCGCCGAGGGGTGCGCCTGAGGATCCGAGTCGTCGTAAGTTCATGGCAGGGATAGCGAGTTTACCTGTTGCTGCGTCAGTTGCGCCTGATATTTTGAGCGGGATGGCTGAGAAGGGCCTTAAGGGAGCGGCGAAAGTTTCTACAAATGCTTTGGATAGTGCTGCTGCGAACATGGATATGTTGAAGCAGATGATCTACGACTTAGAGATACAGCGTGGTGACGCGATGTATGAGGATGATTTGCTGGAAACAAACGAGACTTTGTATGATGAGATTATTTCGGAATATGACAAAGACATAGACATCAACGAATTTGAGTTACGAGATCAGATGAACGAGATGTTTGATACTATCATTGATGATCCTGACCTTTTGAAGGGGGCCGCTGACGAGACGTTGGAGACGTTAGCGAAGGAGTTTTATGACAACTCCAAGCAGATTATTTCTGGGAGTAGGATTCAATCGATGCCAGCGGATGTGCGGATGCCGTATGATGAGTTAGCAAAAGAGATTCGTCGTCGTGGTTTGGATGCGAAGAAGACTGAGAGTGGGATGAATCAGTATTCGTATTCTAAGACATTTGCGGCGGACATTTTGGATCCGAAGCAAGATCCGTGGTCTTCGGTTAGTGCCGCCGATTTAACAGTTACACGTAGGTAAGGAATAGAAATGGCTGATTTCAGACAAGCGT
>Ga0255768_10003185_pt1 | contig 16360 bp, 15 predicted proteins | sample 071ome_33_FD_179983 | JGI IMG/M metagenome (GOLD analysis project Ga0255768, IMG submission 179983) | Coastal salt marsh microbial communities from the Groves Creek Marsh, Skidaway Island, Georgia - 071412AT metaG (version 2) | ecosystem: Environmental > Aquatic > Marine > Intertidal zone >...
GGCGACATGCCCGCCGCTACACAAACGAGGCTATTGCGGGTATTGCAAGACGGCGAATTTTTTCGAGTCGGCGGCGTTGACTCGATTAAAGCTGACGTCCGCATCATTGCCGCGACCCATCAGAAGCTCGAATCCCTCGTAGAAACCGGCGCTTTTAGAGAGGATCTCTTTCATCGTTTAAACGTGATTCGAATTCACGTGCCCAAGCTCTCAGAGCGACGTGAAGATATTCCGCAGCTACTGAGGCATTTTTTGGTCGCTGCGAGTGCGGAGCTCGGTGTTGAGACCAAAGTATTAACGCAGCAGGCCGAGTCAGTCCTGACCGATCTACCCTGGCCGGGCAATGTTCGTCAGCTGGAAAATACCTGTCGCTGGCTCACCGTGATGGCCGCGGGGCGCGAGGTACTTTTGTCCGATCTGCCGCCGGAGCTCGTTCAGGGATCTGTCGATGGCGACGAGGGCGAAGCAGCAACGTGGCACGACCAACTGGCCGGCTGGGCTCACCAGCAGTTAGCTGCGGGACAATCGAACGTGCTGCGCCAGGCGCTACCGCTGTTCGAATCGATCATGATTGAGGCGGCATTGCACCATACCGGAGGCCGGAAAGCCGAGGCAGCCGAGCTACTCGGCTGGGGCAGGAATACACTGACGCGAAAGCTAAAAGAACTGGAGACGCCGGCGCCGTAGTGCCGGCGAAGTAAATTAGTGCGTGGCGCCCTCAGCGGGAGCCTGACCCCCTTCCGAAGCCTGCTGCGCTAACGCCTGTCGATACAGCGCTTCAAAGTTAACCGGCGCAATCATGAGCGCGGGGAAGCCACCCTTGACCACCAGACTGTCAATCGCTTCTCTAGCATAAGGGAAGAGAATCGTAGGACCCACTGTAGACAGCAGCTGCCTCAGCGCATCGCCCTCAATACCGGAGACATAGAAGATGCCCGCCTGCTGAACTTCAACCAAGAAAGCTGTTTGCTCTTCGAGCTTCGCAGTAATGGTCAGGGTCAAAACGACTTCGTGATTACCTTCCTCATCAACACGACTGCTTTTGGTATTCAAGTCGACGTTGACAGCGGGCTTCCACTCCTGACGAAACACATTCGGCGTAGCCGGCGATTCAAAGGAAATATCCTTGGTGTAAATCCGCTGCGTCACGAATTGTTGCTGGGGTGCCTGCTCCTGCGCGGCAGCCTGTTCTTCGGCCATGATGGCTCTCCTTCTCTAATACATCTCTAGTCAGTCGTCGTTAATCCCGTGAGCAGCGGGTCGAGACTCCCCGAGCGGTCCAGGCCGTACAACTCGTCGCAGCCGCCAATGTGCTGCTCACCTATCCATATTTGCGGCACCGACGTTTGTCCCGCACGTTCGGCCATCTGTTGGCGCCCCGCCGGATCACCGTCGACCGCGATCTCCTGATATGGGACCCCTTTTCGGTCGAGCAGCGCCTTGGCACGAATACAGTACGGGCACCATCGGGTGGTGTAGATCACTACGTCGTTCATTTCGTGATGACGGGCAGCTTCTGTGCATCCCACTCCATCATGCCACCCGCCAGCTTTTGCGCGCGCTCAAACCCTTGAGTCCTTAAGGTTTTAGTCGCAGACCCAGCTGACTGACCCATTTTACACACCACGACGATAGGTTGATCGCGGAATTTTTCCAGTTCTCCCGTTCTGCCGGGCAGGGCGGCGAGCGGAATATTCAGCGCATCCGTGATATGTCCTCGGGCGTAATCGGCCGCGTCTCGAATATCGAGGAAGACACCGCCATCACTATTTACCAACTGCACCGCCTCGGTAATGGAGAGCGCAGGCCCGGCTTTGCGGGACTCATGAACCAAGAGCATGATCAGCGTCGTGGCTAGGGCTCCAATCAGCAGCCACTGTTCCGCCATGAACTGAAATATCAACGTGCTCGACACCTGTTATTCACCTATCTGTCGCAATCTTAATACCGACCTATCCCGCCCAACGGCTGCAACGCTGCGCCGAACCTATGCCATGCAACCGGCGGGGCGCGCGAGTATATCGGTTAGCGGGAACCGCCTCCAGTCACGGCGAAAGATCGGGGTTTTCTACCGCTTCGATTTTTTCGTCCAACTGCTCTTCAGCGAGGCTCACGGGGTCGAGGTGAATCATGACATCCGCCTGCGGCATCGCCGTGATAATCGCCTCCTCAACGGCGTCGCTCACCTCATGCGCCACCATCAATGGCATGTGGTCATCGAGCTCGAGATGAAGCTCAATAAAGTCGACTCGCCCCGCACTGCGAGTGCGCAAATCATGGACACCGAGCACTCTTGGGTGGGCGCTGGCGACCTCGATGATACGATCTCGCTGTGGTTCGGGAAGCTCCTGGTCCAGCAATTCACTCACTGAATCACCCAGAATGTCCCAGGCAGCCTTCAATGTATAAGCCGCCACGGCAAGGGCAAACAGCGGATCAACCGCCTGCCAACCCAACTCCGCGAGGGCCAATGCACCCAGCACCGCGGCATTCGTCAGCAAATCGGTGCGATAGTGTAGCGAGTCGGCACGGATAGCTGGCGATCGCGTGCGCCGAATCACATAGCTTTGCACGCCTACCAGCGCCGCCGTCATGACGATGGTCAGCACCATGACCCCGATTCCGACAGAAAAAGCCGCAAGCGGCTCGGGTTGCAGTAGCCGCTGCACCGCCTCGCTGATCAGAAAAAGCCCTGATGCAACAATAAACACACCCTGGCCAAGACCAGCAATGGCCTCCGCCTTCCCGTGACCCCATCGATGACTGGCGTCCGCCGGGGCCAACGCATAGCGTACCGCGAACAAATTGAGCAACGACGCACCGGCATCCATCAGCGAGTCCACCAACGACGCGAGGATGGCAACAGATCCGGTGAACCACCACGCATAGCTTTTGGCAGCAATCAGTACCAGCGCAACTGACACAGAAAGATTTGTCGCCAGCCTGAGAAGTCGAGCCCCTTCTTCGCTACTGATTGCTTCGTTGTCAGGCTGGTCGATCAAGGGCCACACTGTTTCCGTAAAAAGACCCGGCACCGTCACCGAGCTGGGGTAATGAGCGGTTCAAGTAACGTGGGTGTTCGCTACCGGGCATCTTCGCGACGCTCCTGCACCTTAACATCGCTCCGGCGCGCCGCACAGTAAAGGCGGTCTGGGCATAGCCACATCGCTGCCAGCTACCCCGGAGGCACCCGAGATGCTCGCCGCGCGAGGTCGCGGTACAATGCGCCATCGCCAACGTGAGTCGACCACTTCGTGTCTAACACCCGACGCACAACCCTGCTCGTGATTCTCGATGGCTTCGGCCACCGTACTGCCGCCGAAGACAATGCGATTGCTGCGGCACGGACGCCTCACCTGGACATGCTTTTGAGAGAAGCGCCTAACACGCTGGTCTCGGGTTCCGGTCTGGATGTGGGATTGCCCGAAGGCCAAATGGGTAATTCAGAGGTGGGACATATGAGCCTGGGCGCGGGCCGCATCGTGTATCAGTCCATTACGCGGATTGATCAGGCGATTGCGAGTGGCGCTTTTGCGCAAAACCCCGCTTATTTGCAAGCGATCGACGCCGCAGTCGCGGACGAAAAAGCCGTTCATGTTATGGGGCTGCTTTCCGAAGGCGGCGTGCATAGCCACGAGCAACACCTTTTTACCGCGCTCAAGCTCGCCGCTGATCGCGGCGCCAAGCGCCTCTACCTACACGCCTTTCTCGACGGACGAGACACGCCTCCGCGCAGCGCAGCGCCCTCGCTGGCGCGCGCCGAAGCGCTGCTGACATCGCTGGGCGTTGGCAGAATCGCTTCTGTCCATGGCCGCTACTGGGCGATGGATCGCGATAATCGATGGGACCGCATTGCCAAAAGCTACACACTGCTCACCGACGGACGCGCCGATCACCAGGCATCGACCGCCCACGCCGCTCTTGAGGCGGCCTACGCGCGCGGTGAAGACGACGAGTTTGTGGCGCCAACGCGCGTTGGTGAGTCTGGCGTGATCTCCGACGGAGACGCTGTGCTTTTTATGAATTTTCGTGCCGACCGTGCGCGACAACTGACACAGGCGTTGTCAGACGCCGCATTCACGGGCTTTGTCCGCGAGACCCTGCCCCGAACCCATCTGGTGACGACCACCGAGTACAGTGGCGCTTTGGATACTGCCGTCGCCTTTCCACCCGACACCTTGAGTCACAGCCTTGGCGAAGTGCTGGCCAGCCGCGGTATGACCCAGCTGCGGATAGCCGAAACCGAAAAATACGCCCACGTGACGTTTTTCTTTAGCGGCGGCCGTGAGGACGTATTCGAGGGAGAAACGCGGGTGCTAATCCCCTCTCCCGACGTCGCAACCTACGACCTTAAACCTGAAATGAGCGCCGCTGAGGTGACCGACGCACTCGTCGAGGCAATTGCTTCCGGGGCTTACGACTTTGTTGTGGTGAACTACGCCAATGGCGATATGGTAGGCCACACTGGCCAGTTTGCAGCAGCGGTCAAGGCGGTGGAGACGCTGGATCATTGCATCGGCCGCATTCAAAGCGCTCTGCTCGCCGCCGGTGGCGAGGGTCTCATTACCGCAGACCACGGCAACTGTGAACAAATGCGCGACTATGACAATGACCAACCTCACACCCAGCACACCACGGAGCACGTACCGCTGATCTACCTCGGCAGCCAGTCACGCGCGCTGGATCCTGCGGGAGGCATCCTCGCTGATATCGCGCCGACCCTTTTGACAATGATGGGACTGGAAATCCCAGAAGCCATGTCCGGGCGCAGCCTGCTGGTGAGCTGAGCGCCGCGACAGTGGCTGAACTTCGCGCACATCATTGTGCTGCTAGCGTTGCATTACTGACCCTGCTTTTGCTGCTCGCGCCGCCCCAGGCCCGCGCGCAACCCCCTCAAGATCAGCCGGACACGGCAACGGAACTCGCCGGGTTGCGGGCGGATATCGCCCGGATAAAAGCGCAACTGGCTGAACGCAAGCAGACGCGCGATCGCCTGCAAGATGAGCTGGAAGTCGCCGACAAGGAAATCGGAGCGCTGGATCAACAACTCGATAGCTTGCGCAGTCAACAGCAGACCCTCACGGAAGAATTACAGGCATTACAAAAAGCGGGAGAAGTGCTAACTGAGCGAAAGATAGCGCTCACATCAGAAGTAGAGCTCGGTATCCGGCAACTGTGGCTGCTACAGCAGGACGGCGGGCTCCGGGTTTGGTTGGGAGATCAAGACCCGCAACAGACCGCGACTCAGCTCGCCTACTATCAACTGATGCTGGCTGATCAACAGACCCGGCTCAACGAATACGAAACCGCTTTGTTAGCGCTTGAGGAGAATACCCAAGCGGTGCGCAGAGCGGAGACACAACTGGCGGAACGCAATGCGCTCATTGCCAGCACACGCGAGGCTTCCATGACACATCAGGATGCCCGCAGAACAACGCTGGCGGCGATTAACGACCGCCTCAGAAGTGATACAGAGCAACTTGCCACACTGACGGCTAACGAGCAGCGCTTGAACCGCCTGCTCGACGACTTACAGGCCTTAGCCCTACCCTCTCGGCCCGACCCACAGCCGTTTGTCGCCGCGCGCGGGAAAATGCCGATGCCGGTGACGGGCGCGCCAGCAAACAGATTCGGTGCTGTGCGCAATGCGGAGATCCGATGGCGCGGGTGGCAAATACCCACCGCGCAAGGTGAGCCGGTTAGCGCGATTCACGGGGGCCGAGTCATCTACGCAGACTGGCTTCGGGGTCAGGGACTGCTGATCGTGTTAGACCACGGTGAGGGGTGGCTGTCGCTCTATGCACATAACCACAGCTTACTGCGCAAATTGGGTGAGCAGATCGAAGTGGGAGACGTGATCAGTCGGGCGGGGGCAAGTGGCGGTAATACCGATACAGGGCTCTACTTTGAAATCCGCCATCAGGGCAATCCGGTAGACCCCGCCGAATGGGTGCAGCGCTGAGCGACAGCGGCAGAATCGGGTAACATTGATGGCCCCAGCACCTCAGGACACCCCCATGGATTGGTTTAACCGCTATCACCTTCTGGGTTTGCCGCTCGCCTTAGTGCTGAGCATCTCGGCAACCGCGCAGGATCCGGCGACCGACATCGATGACCCGCACCTCCACGGCGAAGATGCGCCAGAGGCACTGCCACTGGAAGATCTGCAGATGTTCGCCGATGTCTTCAATCAAATTCGGCAGGGCTACGTGGAATCGGTTCCAGACAGCGAACTCTTTGAACTGGCCGTCCAGGGAATGCTGTCAGGGCTTGATCCGCATTCAGTTTTTTTGAAGGAAAAAGCCTATGACTCCCTGCAGGAAACGACACAGGGCGAGTTCAGCGGCCTGGGTGTCGAGATCGGTCAAGACCGCGGCTACATCACCATTATCGCGCCGATCGATGGCTCCCCGGCCGAAGCCGCCGGCATCGAGGCGGGGGATGTGATTCTCAAGATTGATGGTGAATCTATTCGTGACCTGCCGGTAGACCGATCTGTTGATCTGATGCGAGGACCCACCGGATCAGAGGTTGTGCTCACAATCGGGCGACGCGGCGTGGCGGACCCGTTTGATGTGACCGTCACCCGGGACATCATCAAAGTCCCCAGCGTCAGGAGCCGAGAGCTCATGTCGGGATATCTGTGGTTACGTGCATCACAGTTCCAGAGAGATACCGGCGCCGAAGCGATTGCCATTCTCGATAAAGCGCTGTCCGAGGGCGAATTGAAAGGTGTGGTTCTTGACCTGCGAAATAACCCCGGCGGCGTACTGGGCGCCAGCGTAGATATGGCAGGCGCCTTCCTCGATGGCGGTTTGGTTGTTTACACCGAGGGCCGCCACCCTCAAGCCGCAGATTCCTACGAAGCGGAAACGGGCGACATGCTCAACGGAGTACCCATTGTGGTGCTGATCAATGGCGGCTCTGCGAGCGCCTCAGAAATTGTTGCCGGCGCACTGCAGGATCGTCGCCGGGCAGTGATCATGGGTACGCGCAGCTTTGGTAAGGGATCGGTGCAGACCATCTTGCCGATTTCTGATACCCGCGCCGTCAAGCTCACCACCGCGCGTTATTACACGCCGAATGGCCGCTCCATTCAGGCAGAAGGTATCGTCCCTGATATCGTGGTCGAGCGCGCGGAGGTCAAGAGTGTCGAGTCCAGCCGACGCACGAAGGAGGCCGACTTGCAAGGTAGTTTGGCGGCCGAGGAAGCCATCGATGCCCAATCGGAAAGCGAGTCGCTCACCGAGCTGCGCAACAACGATAACCAGCTTTACGAGGCGTTGACCTTACTGCGCGGAATTAACCTACTGACACCGGCTACGCCGGCGATCATCGCTGAAGAGGTCACTGAAACGATCGCCCTGCAGGACTGATGCTGATGATGTCAGTCATTGTGAGGCGCTAAAGGGTCGGGCGGTTCTGAACCGCTGCAACTCAAAATGGCCTGTCGGAGTCTAGCGTTACGCTCCAGAGCCAGAGGCTAGCGTCGGGCCCTCTTTTCAAAGCCGCATGGTGATGCCCTGATCAGCCATAAACTGCTTCGCCTCTGCGATGGTGTACTCGCCAAAATGAAAAATGCTGGCTGCGAGTACGGCGTCTGCCCCACCCTCGGTCACGCCCTCGGCGAGATGCTGCAAGTTACCCACTCCCCCAGACGCAATGACAGGGATATCCACGGCGTCGGTAATCGCGCGGGTAATGGTGAGCTCAAAACCATCGCGCGTACCGTCGCGGTCCATGCTAGTGAGTAGCAACTCACCGGCGCCAAGTTCGGCCATTTTTTGCGCCCAGGCGACCGCCTCAATGCCCGTCGCCTTGCGGCCCCCGTGTGTGAATAGCTCATAGCGCGCATCGGCATCGCTTGCGGATACCCGCTTCACATCAATCGCCACCACAATGCACTGCGATCCGAAACGCGCGGCGGCATCTGCCACGAGTTCAGGGTGGTGAATCGCGGCGGTATTGATACTCACTTTATCGGCACCCGCGTTCAGCATGGTGCGGATATCCTGCAGGGACCGAATGCCGCCACCGACCGTGAGTGGGATAAATACTTCTCGGGCGATCTGTTCAACGGTGTGAACGGTGGTGTCCCGCTCCTCATGGCTGGCGGTGATATCGAGAAAAGTAATCTCGTCAGCGCCAGCTTCGTTATAGCGGCGAGCAATCTCTACCGGATCTCCGGCATCACGGATACCGACGAAATTCACGCCCTTAACAACACGACCTTGGTCGACATCGAGGCAGGGAATAATGCGCTTGGCCAGTGGCATCAGTCGACACTCAAAAAAGCATCAACCATCGCCTGCGCGGCTCCAAGATCCAGTGCACCCTCGTAGATAGCGCGCCCAGTGATGGCGCCGCAAATGCCTGCCGACGCGTACACCATCAGCTGCCTGACATCCTCGAGGTCGCTGATTCCGCCCGAGGCAATCACCGGCAAACCGGCCTGCTGCGCAAGCGCCACTGTGGACTCGACGTTAACGCCCTGCATCATCCCGTCCCGGTCGATGTCGGTATAGACCACAGCGTGAACCCCAACGTCTGCGAAGCGCTTGGCGAGATCAATGGCCTCTATTTCACTCTCGCTCGCCCAGCCTTCTACGGCTGCGCGACCGCCGCGCGCATCGATGCCGACGATAATGTGATCAGGGAATGCGGTGCAGGCCTCGCGCACAAAATCGGGATTTTTGGCCGCCATAGTGCCGATGATCGCGTAGCGCACACCCGCCTCAAGATAGCGACCAATCGTCTCGAGACTGCGGATACCCCCGCCAATTTGAATGGGCAAATCGGGGAGTGCGCTCGAGATCTGCTCGATAATACCGGCGTTGACCGGCTTTCCGGCAAATGCACCATCGAGATCGACTATGTGCAGGCGCCGCGCCCCTTCCCCGTGCCAGCGCGCAGCCATCGCGACGGGATCGTCGGAGAACACGGTACTGTCGGCCATATCTCCCTGGCGTAGCCGCACGCACTGACCTTCCTTGAGATCGATGGCAGGTATTACGAGCATGTGCCGTCCCACGTTAGAAAGTTTTTAAGCAATTGCAGCCCGGCCCGATGGCTTTTTTCCGGATGAAACTGCGTCGCGAACAAATTATCCCTCGCAATGGCCGCACAGCCGGTCAACCCATATTCAAAATCCGCCGCCCTAACATCCGGGTCACGGGGCACGACGTGATAACTGTGCACGAAATAAAACCTGGCGCCTGGCTCAATGCCCCGCCACAGCGGATGCGCACCGATTGGCGTCACGCTATTCCAGCCCATGTGGGGTACTTTAAGCCGCTCGCCGTGGGCATCGCGGTGGTGCTCTCCAAAAAACACCACCTCACCCGGAATCGTATCGAGACACGCTACGCCCCCGTTCTCTTCGGAGTGGGTCATCAGCGCCTGCATACCGACGCAAATCGCGAGCACCGGCTTTTTGTCAACTCTGAGCGCCTGATCGAGAAGCACATCACAACCGAGATCACGAATCGCCGTCATACAGTCGCGTATACCGCCCACCCCGGGGAAAATAACGCGGTCTGCGGCGCGGATCGCATCATGGTCGTGGCCCACGATCACTTCGGCCGCTCCGACGTGCTCCATGGCGCTTGCCACCGAGTGCAAATTGCCCATGCCGTAGTCGATCACGGCGACCCGCTGGGTCACGGTCTACAACACCCCTTTCGTGGAGGGGCTGACGCCCTGCTGGCTCGCATCGCGCGCCACTGCCATACGCAGGGCCCGGCCAAACGCCTTAAACACGGTCTCCGCCTGGTGATGGGCATTATGGCCGCGAAGATTATCGATATGTAGGGTGACCTTGGCGTGATTCACAAACCCCTGAAAAAATTCGACCACCAAATCCACGTCGAACTCGCCGACTTTGGCACGCGTGAAGGGCACGTGAAACTCAAGGCCAGGACGACCGCTACAGTCGATCACCACGCGCGAAAGCGCCTCGTCTAGGGGGACGTAGGCGTGACCATAACGCACGATGCCACGCTTATCGCCAATCGCCTCATGAAAAGCCTGCCCCAGCGTGATGCCGATATCTTCCACCGTGTGGTGCGCATCAATGTGCAGATCGCCTTTGGCGACAATGTCGAGGTCTACCTGTCCATGGCGTGCAATCTGATCGAGCATGTGCTCGAGAAAAGGCAATCCCGTATCGAGGGTGCACCGACCTGTGCCATCTAGGCACAAAGTCGCAGTGATCTGCGTCTCGAGTGTGTCGCGGCTAATCGTTGCCTTACGAACACTTGTCTCCTGCTGACTCATGCTATTTCTCCGGGGTCGCGGTTATCCCGCGCGTCGGGCGCTACACTAGGGGCGCCATTGTATAGAAAGAGCCCCCGTACTTCATTGCGAAGCTTTACCACTTCATGACTACCCAAACACCCATCGCGCAACCGCTGCTTGACTGGTTTGACCATCACGGCCGCAAAGATCTGCCTTGGCAACACAACAAAACGCCTTATCGGGTCTGGGTGTCTGAAATCATGCTGCAACAGACGCAAGTTGCCACGGTGATCCCGTTTTACACGCGCTTTATGTCAGCCTTACCGACAGTCGCGGACCTCGCAAGCGCACCAGAGGATCAAGTGCTGCACCTCTGGACCGGGTTGGGATATTACGCGCGCGCACGAAACTTACACCGCTGCGCGCAGCAGGTATGCACCGAGCACAGTGGTGAATTCCCGAGGGACCTCAGTGGTCTGATGGCACTACCGGGTATCGGCCGTTCTACGGCCGGCGCGATTCTGTCACTGGCCATGGACACTCGCGCTCCGATTCTGGATGGCAACGTCAAACGTGTGCTGGCTCGCTACCACGCAGTGGAGGGCTGGCCCGGACGTAGCGCAGTCAGCGACCGCCTCTGGGCGCACGCTGAGCAGCACACTCCAACAACACGGGTCGCCGATTACACCCAAGCGATCATGGATTTGGGCGCGACCTGCTGTACCCGCACCCGGCCGGCATGCGTCCATTGCCCGCTCCATGAAAATTGTACAGCTGCGCGAGCGGGCCAGCAGGACGCCTATCCGGGGAAGAAACCCCGGAAATCGCTGCCACTCAAGCATCGGTGGTATTCAGTGGTCACCCATCCGGCGGGTCAGGTGCTGCTTCAACGGCGGCCCGCACGCGGCATCTGGGGCGGCCTGTGGGCACCGCCTGAATTCGGTAGTCGAGCCGAAGCGACCACATGGACCACGCGGACGCTCGGCATCCCGAGCGATGAGTGTTCCGACGGCAAACCCTTCCAGCACACTTTTACCCATTTCAAGCTCGAGGCCGTCCCGGTGAGAGCCGAGTGGCCGGCAAACCGGGCAGAGTCAGCCACCGTAGAAGTTGACGCTGACGACCTGCAGTGGTTCAGTTTGCACCCCCCACCGTCCGTCGGGCTGCCTGCACCCATTGTCAGGCTGCTTGAGCGGCTGGGAAAAGAAGCGAAGATTAAGGAGTAAAGGATGGCGAGGACGGTCACATGTCGCCGCTACGGCGAGGAGCTCGAGGGTCTTGAGCGCGCACCGTTGCCGGGCCCCAAAGGCCAGGACATCTTCGATAACGTGTCGAAAAAAGCCTGGCTTGAGTGGCAGGGCCATCAAACGATGCTGATCAACGAAAAACACCTGAGCCTGATGGACCCGGAGGCAAGAAAATATCTCATGGGCGAGATGGATAAGTTTCTCGCCGGCGAGGATTTTGATCAGGCCGAGGGTTATGTCCCACCAGCCGAATAAAGACTCGAGACTCCACCTGCACTCACTTGCTTGCCGCCGCTGACTGCGCGGCACCGACACCCATAAGGGCCTGATTTTGAAACGACATCCCTGGCTTCTCACTGCTTTCGTCTGCCTCTCGGTAGCGGCAACGCTGGCCGGTATTAAATTTGTGCAAATCGCGAAGGCGGTGGCTTTTATGGAGAGCTTCCCGCCACCCTCGGAGTCCATCACCGTGGCGGCTGTGCAGGCCGATACCTGGATCCCTACGCGGCTATTAAGCGGCACGGTTCGTTCGCCCGAATACTTAGTGGTGTCTGCCGAAATGGCTGGCCGCATCGTTGAACTCCCCTTCAAAAGCGGTGATGTCGTGCCCGAGGGCGAGCCCATATTGGTGCTATTTGACGATGACCTTGAGGCGCAGCGCGCCGCACTGGAAGCGGACCTGTCGCTGGTTAACACTCAGCTGAAACGCAACCGCACACTCGAGGCCGATGCACTGATTTCGCAGGACCAACTGGATACGCTGAAAGCACGGAGTCTCTCACTGACAGCTCAAATCGCCGTACTCGAAGCCCGGCTCAGCCGCATGACCGTGCGCGCGCCATTCACCGGGTCATTGGGCATCTATCCGCAACGTCTCGGTGATCTCATGCGGTTCGGCGAGGTGCTGACTACGCTCACCGGACTCGATCCATCACGCTGGATCGATTTCAAAGTGCCTCAAGGGCTCACCGAACTACAGGTCGGAGATACCGTGCGCATTCGCACTATCGCGGGAGAGGATATCGGAGCGGCAAATGTGATCGCTGTCTCAGAGGCGTTTGCCGAGGGCACGCGCACCTACGACGTGCGGGCTCTAATCGCCGCGCCCACGCTAAAACACGGCGCGCTAGTTCAGGTCGCCGTAGGCACTGGCCCGAGCGAAAACCTGATGTCGGTTCCGGCCCGCAGCGTGCGCTGGGATCCCGAGGGTGCCCATATGTTCGTCATTATCGAGTCCGACCCCGGAGATCACCTGCCCCATCGCGCCTCCCTGCGCCGCGTTGAAGTGCGAGGTGAGAAGAACAACCGCTTTTATGTTCGCGGCGAATTACAAATCGGCGACGAAATTGCTGACCAAGGCGCCTTTAAACTGAAAGACAACATCTTGGTGAGCGTTCAGTCTGCGGCGTCTAGAGGATGAGTGAGCTTACACAACGTCCCCGCTGGACCGATATCTTTATCCAGCGCCCGGTAGTCGCCATTGTCCTGTGTATTGGTTTGCTGCTGATCGGTATTCGTTCAGCGATCAACCTGCCGGTAATTTCGTTCCCCGTCATCGAGAGCTCCTCGATCGCCATCATCACCGCATATCCCGGCGCAAGCGCGGAGACCGTTCAGGGTTTTGTCACCGAGCCGATCGAGCGGGTTGCCAGCAGCGTGCCGGGACTCGACTTTGTCGAATCGGTCACAACAGCAGGGACCAGCACCGTCACGCTGTGGCTTCGATTGAATCAGGATACGACCAAGGTGCTCGCCGAACTGTCAACGCGACTGAGCCAGATTCGGTTTGAGTTGCCTGAGGGCACCGAGGATCCGCTGATTGAAATTAGCCGCGCTGATACCCCGTATGCGAGTTTTTATTTGGGCGTGTTGATTCCACCGACACGGACTTACGCTGAGGTCAGTGACATTATTCAGCGCGACATCCTGCCGCGGCTGTCTGCAATACCCAACGTACAGCGCGCGGTGAACTACGGTCTGCCGCAAGCGATGCGCATATGGCTCAACCCCTGGCGCATGAGCGCGCTGAATGTCGATACCGATGATATCTACGACACGCTGACGCGAAACAATGTGATCGGCACATTTGGGCAGGCTGAGAGCGAATCACAGCGGATCAATCTGCAAACCAACAGCGAGGCTAAATCTCCAGAGGATTTTGCCAATATGTTGATTCGCAGAGAGAACGGTGCCGAGATTCGTCTCGGTGGCGTTCGCGATATCGAAGTAGGCACCATGGAGGTGTCGCGTATCGCCCGCTACAACCAGGATCGGGTGGTGTTCATCCCGGTGTATCCAGAGCCCGGCACCAGTGAGATTGAGGTGGGCGATCTCGTGTACGAGGCCGTGGACCAAATTAACGCCACGTTGCCACCAGACCTTGAGCTGACCATCCCCTTCGATAATTCGCGCTATATGCGCGAAGCCGTCAAAGAAATTTTTCTGACACTGGGTGAAACAGTGTTTCTCGTCGGGCTCGTCGTGATTGCATTGATGGGTTCGGTACGCAGTGCCCTTGTTCCCCTGTTGACCATTCCCATCTCAATTCTCGGTGCCGCTGCGGCCATGTCGCTGATGGGCTTCTCGCTCAATCTGCTGACCATCCTCGCAGTGGTGTTGTCGGTCGGCCTGGTGGTCGATGATGCGATTGTGGTCGTCGAAAATGTAGCCCGCCATTTACGCGATGGCCTGTCGCGCCGGCAGGCTGCACTCACCTCATCCCGCCGGCTACTCTCACCGATTATTGCAATGACTATTACGCTGGGGGTTGTTTACGCGCCCATTGGGTTCCTGTCGGGGCTGTCGGGTGTGTTATTCCGCGAATTCGCTTTTACGCTGGCGGTTGCTGTTTTGATTTCGGGCTTCGTCGCCATGACCCTGTCGCCCATTATGAGCGCCTGGGTGTGCCCCGATCAGGGGCACGAGACACGCATGAGCCGCTGGGTTAACCGCCGTTTCGAAATTATCTCCGCCCGCTACGGCAATCTGGTCGACTTCTCCTTGCGCTGGCGCTACCAATTAATCGCGGCTGGCCTATTTTTTACCGTAATCACCGCACCGCTCTATCTGTTCTCCCTCAAGGAGCTCGCCCCCGTCGAAGATCAAAGTGCAATCAATCTGGTGGTGGATGCGGCGCCCGAGTCGGCCATCGAAGAAACCCATCAGGGGTTCGTCGACGCCGTAGCGGTGCTATTGGAACGACCAGAAACCACCTACATTTGGCAGGCCATGAGCGCCTCTGGAGGCTATGGCGGTCATGAATTTGTCCCGCCTGATCAGCGTGAGCAAAGCACGCAAATGATGCTCCCAGAAATACGCAACGATTTGGCCCAGGTGCCGTCAGTGCGGGCATTTCCCGCCACTAATCCCGCGCTACCCACAGCGGGTCGTTTCGATGTCGAGGTGGTGGTGACATCCTCCGATAGCGCGGCAGATATGCGGCCCTACGCACTGGCAATGGTCGAAAAAGCGCAGGCATCAGGGCTTTTCCTTTACTTCGATACCAGCCTGCGGCTCGATTTGCTCTCGGTCGAATATCGACTGGATAAGGATCGTCTCGCCGACCTAGGCATGACGCTCAGCGACGTGACCTCGCAAATGGGTTTGTTCGTCTCTGAAGGTTACGTCACGCGTTATGACGAGCGAGGCCGGGCCTACCGCGTGATCCCCATGCTTGAACGCAAACTCAAAGCGTCGCCTGAAGCGCTCTTGGATACCCCGATTACCTTGCCCTCCGGCGGGCAGGTGCCCTTTGGTGCGTTTGCAACTCTGGAACGCCACACAGAACCCCGTGCACTGACCCGCTTCCAGCAAAAAGGCAGCTTCAAACTTTTCGGCGGTGTCATTCCCGGCTATACCAAAGAACAGGCGCTGAGCCGCGTGGAAACCTTGGCGAAGGAGGTGCTCCCACCCGGTTACGTACTCGATTACACGGGCGAATCGCGGGAGATTCGTCGCGAGGGCAACACCATGGTGGGTGTGCTCGCAGCGTCGCTGGTCATGGTGTTCCTGGTACTAGCGCTGCAATTTGACAGTTTCCGCGACCCGCTGATTATCCTGCTAGGGTCAGCTCCGCTCGCGCTATTCGCCGCCATGGTCATTACATTTACCGGCTTCACCACAATCAACATCTACTCACAGGTAGGGCTGATTACCCTGGTGGGGCTCATTTCCAAAAACGCGATCCTGATTGTGGAGTTTGCCAATCAAGCTCAGGCTGAGGGGCTGAGCAAACTGGATGCGATAAAAGCGGCGTCTATGAGCCGCCTGAGGCCGGTTCTGATGACAACCGGTGCAACCGTTTTGGGACACTTCCCGTTGGTGCTGGTTGAAGGCGCGGGGGCCATGTCACGTAACAGCATCGGCTTCATTCTGGTGATCGGCATGGCCATCGGCACGCTGTTTACCCTATTGCTGCTACCCGCCATCTACGCGCTGCTGGCGTCGGACCACCACGATAACGAAGTGCCGGAAGCTGACATCAGTCGGGGCGCCAGCGAGTCTGGCCTCCCCGCCTAGCGCGGTTACTTGACGCGTGGGGAGTGCACGGGTTTAATACGCGGCCTTCGCGCTGTACGCCCCGTTTATTGCCCAGGTAGCTCAGTTGGTAGAGCAGTGGATTGAAAATCCTCGTGTCGGTGGTTCGATTCCGCCCCTGGGCACCAAAACAAAAAGCCTCGTTATCTTGCGGGGCTTTTTTGTGCTCGCAAGGTCTAGACTCCGCCGTTAATTCAGACCCAACCTTATAAAACTGAGTTAATGATGCGCCATAGGCCCTTGCGATCCGACGCTCCCGGACATCCGTATCTGTTAGCAATAGCAAATTAGAGAGCACGCGATATGGTTTATCTCATTTGGGCGATTCCCGCGGCGCTATG
>Ga0255768_10003190_pt1 | contig 16352 bp, 35 predicted proteins | sample 071ome_33_FD_179983 | JGI IMG/M metagenome (GOLD analysis project Ga0255768, IMG submission 179983) | Coastal salt marsh microbial communities from the Groves Creek Marsh, Skidaway Island, Georgia - 071412AT metaG (version 2) | ecosystem: Environmental > Aquatic > Marine > Intertidal zone >...
ATCTCACGATTTCTAAAGCAAAGCAAAATATTATCAGCCAAGTTTCTAATGTGGCTACTACCTAAAATATTTGTAGCATCAGGCCTTTGATACTCATCTGCCATTTTTCGCGTATGACATACTAAAAATACATGTATATCAAGATCACGACAATGTGCTGCAAGGTTATCAGTAAACTTCTTCTGCTCCTCATAGTTTTCTTCAGATATGTTTCCGACCTTCATTAAACTGTCAACAATAAAAACCTCTATTCCAAGTATATGTTTTCCGTATTGAAGCACTGCAAAAATATCTTGGCTGCTAGTAACTCCTTGCTGATCGTATATATAAAGCTTTTCATTAAATTCTTCACAAAACTCTCTAACATATTTTTCAGTAGGGTATTGGCTGCCTAGCTTCTGGGTCAGCATACGATGTAAACTTAAAACAGGTTTCATCTCAAGGCTAGCGATAAGTACTTTAGTGTAGTTCATCAAATATAAACATATTTGTGAAAGCATCATACTTTTACCATGTCCTGAAACGCCAGTCATTATTGTTAACTCGCCTTTACGGACAGAAAAATGGGTATCTGTCTTAGCCCAAGGTAATGAGTAGCCAGAATCTTTTTCCTCTCTATAATAACGAGTTAATTGGTCGTAGTAACCTTCTGTTGTTTTAATTTTGTAGTCAGCAGGTACAATATTACCTGTTTCTTCATCAACCTGTTCTTTAGTAATAACTAACCTGTTCAATATTTGTTCAGTAGTCATCTCGTTCATAAAACTCTCCCTCTTATTTTTGGCGTTACATTGCCATCATCATCTTCCCACCTACGTTGATTAATAATGACTTCAGGTGATGGATTATAACCTTCTTTCCATTCCTGCGTTGTGCACATTTGCTTATACCAATTAATTATAGTATCAGCAATTTCATCAAGGTCATTTTTTTCCCACTTCTTTTTACAACCAACCTTGTTATTTTTACGTTTCTTTAATAACACATCCCAAAACTCTTGAAAACGTATATCTCTTTTCTTCTCTTCTCTACTCTTCTCTAGGGCAACATTTTGGTTACAAGTTGTTACCAAGTTGTCATCGAGTTGTATCCAATGAGATAAGTTATTGATTTCATTAGTTATGTAGTTTGTTTCCTTACGTAATCTAAATGCTACTTTTTCGATGCTTGGCAGTCTGCCATTATCCTCAGAAGCTAATAATAAAAGTTCAATTAATGTTGCTTTTGAGTCAGATGTTAAGTTATGCCATTCATAATCCTCAAGTATCCTTCGATACAATTTTATCCAAATTACATCTCTATCTTTCATTTTAGGTTGATACCTTTCCCAATTTCTTATTTTCAAAATAAACACTCCCCGCATTTTCGTAAAGCAAATTGGTAAGCACTCTCTCGCTTTACATTAAGTTTTTCTACAACGCAGCCAGGTTTGTTTTCTATAAACCACTTAGCCTCTCTGAGACTATAAAACTTTCTAGCCACATCTCCAAATTCGTCTATTACTTGATGACTAAATTGAATCTTCATAATGACGATCGATCATTGCTTTTACCCACTTTGATCCTCCTAAATACCTAAGCATACTACGATACTCAAGTGGTAATGTTATCTTAATCCCAATAGTCTTTATAGGACTTTTAGGACGACCAGCGCCTTTACGTCTTCCACCTCTAGGCATGTGTTTTCCTTTCATAAAATATTTAACACAAGAGCATCCTAACATCTATTTGAAAAAAAGTGTATACATTTCTTAAAATATATGTATAATTTTAATTGTGAACAACATAACGGAGAAGAGAAATGATTGACTTAATAAACAAACTTACTAACAAACTCGAAAGTGATTACAGCGGTTTTGAAGTACGAGAAGGTAGAAAGTATATCAAAATTGTTTCATTTGTTAAAGAAAAATATTCAGCTGTAGGTCAACACAGCGTACATGCTTTTGTAGATAAAAAAACAGGCGATATATATAAACCTGCATCATGGGACGCTCCTGCAAAAGGTGTAAGATTTAACATTTTTAACGACATTGATTTACTGCTTGAAAAAGCAGATCCATACGGTGGTTACTTATACAAGTAATCACCATTTTTTTTAATAAGGAGAAAAATATGTTAACAGCACAACAAATAGTAAATAAAATTTGTGAGGACAGAAATAAAGAAACTGTAAAGGCAATGCGTAGATTATCTAAACTACTTAATAAAGATAATCCTTACGGGTTAAGTTTACAAATATTAATTCAATACGCTTTAATTAAATAAGGAGAAATATATGAGTAATAATTACGATGACATCTGTAAGTTTCATGAGAAGTTTGGTTTAATGAATGACGGTAAACCTAAAATTCTTGATGAGCACGCTACACAGTTTAGAACAAAGTTTATGTATGAAGAGTTAGAAGAGTTTATTGAGTCATATAATAAACAAGACTTAGCTGGTATGGCTGATGCACTTATTGACTTAACATACGTAGCAATGGGTACAGCTTATATGATGGGTTTACCATGGCAAGACTTGTGGAATGAAGTACAACGTGCTAATATGAGTAAAGTAAGAGCTACAGATGCTTCACAGTCTAAACGTGGTTCGTCATTAGATGTAGTAAAACCTGAAGGTTGGAAAGCACCAGACATTGAAGGTGTTTTGAATAAATACAAATAAGGAGAATATTATGGAGAGACCATCAATTCAAGTGTTATTAGAAGCTGCTGAGTTACAACGTAAAAAAGCAGAAGACTATAATAATAAAGCATCACGTGTTAAACAAGCAGACTATTATCCTCGCGGCGTAATGTCTATATTAGATATTATCAATGCAAAAGTACTACGCATGTACTCCGTACTTGAAGCAATGGAAAATGGTGCTAAACCTAACTTTGAGTCTGTTGAAGACTCTGGCCTTGATCTTATTAACTATGCATCATTTTTAGTTACATATATGAGGTTTGAGTTAGAAGGCCAAGACCTTAACCGTGATATTTTTAACAGGGGGCTTAGTAATGAAGATAAATAATGTTTTAACAATAAGAAGTAAATTTGAATATTTGCTTCGTGTCGAGGAGTACGTAATTGATAAAACAGGTAAAAAAACTCTTGAAATTATTAACGCTTCATTTATTGCCGATCAACCTAGCATTTTTGGTGTTGTCAATGAAGATTACATCGAACGTGAGCTTAATTGGTATAACTCTACATCTCTAAATGTATATGACATTGAAGGTAAGGTTCCAGCTATTTGGCAACAAGTAGCTGATGCCAATGGTTTTATTAACTCTAATTATGGTTGGTGTATTTACTCAAAAGATAACCATGAGCAGTACTTAAAAGTTAAGCGTGAATTAAAACGTAACCCTGATTCGCGTCGTGCAACAATGATCTATACAAGGCCGACAATGCATGAAGACTATAATAAGCATGGCATGTCTGACTTTATGTGCACTAACACTGTTCAATATTTAATTAGAGATGATAGACTTAATGCTCTAGTTTATATGAGATCTAACGATGCTGTATATGGTTATAAAAATGACTATGCATGGCAAAAACATGTCTTAGATAAGTTATCTGCAGATATTGAAGTTAAGGTAGGTAATTTATTTTGGAACGTTGCTAGCTTGCACGTTTATGAAAACCATTTCGAGTTAATATAATGAGACCATCAATAGATCAGTATTTTTTAGATATGGCAGCATTAGTTGCTACAAGGGGTACATGCATACGACGAAAGGTAGGTTGTGTGCTTGTATCAAAAGATAATAAAGTATTAGCTACAGGATATAACGGAGTTCCATCTGGTTTTAAACATTGTATCGATACACCATGTCAAGGTGCTAAATATAAATCTGGTGAAGGTTTAGACAAGTGCGAAGCTATACACGCTGAGATGAATGCTATTATTCAGTGTAAAGATAAGGATCTTATTCATACTGCTTACTGTACCACCGCGCCATGTATTCACTGCATTAAAGTTTTACTTAATACTAGCTGCAAGCATTTAGTTATATCTGGGTCCTATCCTCATGAAGATGACTCAAAATTACTGTGGATGTCATCTCTTCGAACATGGAAAAATAATTGAAAAAAGGGGTTACTTTTTCTAAAGTACATGATATTATGTACCTATAGATTAACAAAACGGAGAGAATTATGATAATCAATTTTGAAACAAACACATACAAAAATGACAGTGATGTAGAAATTCCTGTTAGAGTAGTTGCCAATGTTGAGATAACACAAGATATGTACGGCACTGGCGATAGCCCTACAGGTTATGACGTAGTTTTATTATCAGTCGTTGATGAAGAGGATAATAATGTTATTAATGATATCGATGGACCTTGTATGCTATTTTTAGAAGAGCAAGCCGCAAGAGAAATTGATCCAGAAGTTACATTTTATTAAGGAGAGACTTATGTCGCAAATTAAAGAACAGTTTGAACGTACATGTATTGAAATTCAAGCATGCACAAATGATCTCAATGCTTTATCACAACGCATGGACGATCGAGATAGAGCTTGGGCCCAAAAATACTTAGAAGAATTACAACAACAAGAAGAAAGTGAGAGAAAATAATGCAAGCATTTAAACACGTTAACAGCAGTAGAAATAATAAAGCACGTAAAAGTAAAAAAGGTAATTTAGATGTAACCACAAATACAACAGAAGTACGTATGTCTAAATTGTTATATAACTTATATAAAAAAGGAAATTCTAATGCGTAAAGATATTTATACAACACCAGTTGCTGATTGGATTGATCCGCCTATGAATTTACGTAAGTTGCAGCAACGTCGACGTATCATGTTAAGACTGTTAGTATTAGGATTAACTTTTGTTTCTGGAATGTTTATTGGAGCTAGTTTATGAAAAAAATTGATATTAAAGGTAAGGAATACGTTCAGGTTAACGAGCGTATTCTAGAGTTTAGAAAGCAATACCCATTAGGATCTATTCTTACTGAGATCTTATCGAATGAAGGCGGTGTTGTTGTAATGAGAACACAAGTTATTGTTGATGGTCAGATATTAGCTACAGGTCATGCTTATGAAAACGAAGGTTCTACATTTATTAACAAGCAGTCTTATATAGAAAACTGTGAGACAAGTAGCGTAGGAAGAGCTCTTGGTATGATGGGTATAGGTATTGATACTTCAATTGCTAGTTACGAAGAAGTAGCAAATGCTAAAGCTAATGATAAACAACCTGAAGCTAAAACATTACCTATAGACGAAGCTAAAGAGTTATTAACTAAAGCTCATGCTGATGGTAAATTAAAACAAGCATTTTTTAAGTTATCTACTAAAAATAAAGAAGAGCTAAGGGACTTTGCTAATGACCTCAGAACATCTTAAAGATAACCGTAGGCATAACATAGTTACTGCTTCTCAAGCTTACGCGTCAGTGTTTGAGAGGCAGAAGCTGTGGAAAGAAAAGACGTTTCGAGCTGAGCCTTTTGCTGGCAACGAAATGACTGAATATGGTAATTTACATGAACCTCTTGCTTTAGCTACCTTTGAAGAAGAGATGAATGACATATGTGAAAGCGGTAATAAATTAGTAGTACATAGTGATAGACCGTTAGGGGCATCTCCTGACGGTTATATTACAGTAAATGGTGAAAGATCAGTAGTTGAGATCAAATGTCCGTTTACACAAAAGATTTATCCTGAGATACCTGAGCGATATTTTTTTCAGATGCAGGTTCAAATGTTTTGCACTGGTTTAAAAAGTGCATGGTTTTATGTTTGGACCCCATTTGAAACACATAAAGAAAAGGTACTCTACGATGAAGAGTTTATGGATTGGTACTTACCGAAGGCGGAAGAGTTTGTACAGTTTGTAAATGATGATGTTGAACCTCCTCGATATAAGAGGAAGCCTAAATATGAAAGGAAATAATATGGCTAGACTTGGTATAAATGTTCGTATCGATGTAAATAAAATCGATAAAGAAAAGCTTTATAAAGGCGAAAAAGGCACGTATCTTGATTTAACTACTTGGGTAGATACTGAAAATAAAGACCAATATGATAATAACGGTTTTATTAGCCAGTCGACTACTAAAGAAGAGCGTGAGGCCGGAGTACAAACACCTATTTTAGGTAATGTGAATATCTTTTATAAAGATTATTCAGGTGAAGCACCTGCTCCTGCTGCACCTAAGCAAGAGGCTTTAGAAGAAGATGTGCCCTTCTAGAGTTGTTAGATATATACCGGTTGAAAATATGAAATATCTTCCAGAAGGTAAATCAATGTTTTTAACTAAGTCTACTAAAAGAAAAGGGTTGGTGAAGGTAGAGCTCGACTTTTATTGGATAAGAAATAATACTGGTATGTATGAAAGGTTAATGGGGAGGCGATGAACCTCCCTATTAATTATTTGTTGCAAACGTACATTGTAACTTCGAAACCGAAGCGCATTTCAGTTGCTGATGGTTTTGTCCACATAACTGATCTCCTTTCCTTTAGATTTAAGTGTAATTATAATGTATGTAATAAATTAGATAATGACGGAGGATTTATATAATGCTAGGTAAAATCATTAGATATGTATTATTATTTGTTGTACTTGTTTTATCATTTGCTATATATTTAAATTACGAGTGTATGATAGAGCCAGAGAGAGAAGAGTTTATGTGTTACAAAGGTAAATTAATTAGGTCGATGGAGTTGGATAATATTTACGTTGAGGTCAAAGATACTAAGTGTGAAGTCTTTGAAGATTTAATAATTGTTAATAAAGAGGTAACAAAATGAGCGAAGAAACTACAAAGTATCCAAGCTATTATAAAATAAGAGATGGGTATGAATTACAAGATTTACTTGATGATTGTATTGGTCATATTTGCGGAACAGAAGCCGTTAACCACGGTAGTATACTTAAATACGCTATACGCTACGGTAAAAAGGACCCAAGTATCGATGGTAAAATAGAGACATATCGAAAGATAATTACTTTTGCAACTGAAAATATTAAAAAGTTGGAGAAGGAAAAGAAAAAAGAAATGTCTTCACCCATTATGCCAGACGAGTATATAGATGACCCGCTGCATGATGAAGACTAAGATTAAAACTTATGGCCAGGTATGCCACTGCTGCAAGCAACCTGCAAAGCTATATGACTATAAAACAAAACAATGGTATTGTGGCATTACCATAGAAGCACTTGGATATTGTAAGAATGATAACAAAAAAAATAGCAATTGATGGCACATGGTTAAACTTGTATTTTTATTCGGAGGAGACAGGAATAAGAATAGAAGTTGAGCAGCAAGTATCAGGTAAACGTCATAAAGTTTTTCCTGATAATAAATTAACTTTTGAGGAGAAGTAAATGAAAGCTAAGCACGTATGTATATTAACAGTAACAATGTTTGCATTATTGCAATTTAACTTGTTACAAGCTAAAACTAAAGTAGTAGTTCCACCAGGAGGTACAGATATTATTGTTTGTACTACAGACGAAAACGGAGTTACTGTATGTCTATGAGGAACCCAAATGCCCCTCATATCGACTTCGGTTTTTTGAGGGGTGTTATTCCTATAAATGACAAGATATTACCAAGTAATATTGATATGGCTTATGGCATTAGTGGACATTTTCTTTTTGGTGAGTGGAAGCAACCAGGAGAGAATATTATGGAAGGTCAGAAGATATTATTAAGGTTTTTATCAGAACACCCTAAAACAAGCTTGTTGTTAATTACAGGCTTTTCTACTAAATTAGATACTCAGGTATTTGATATTTATCAAATTAAAGACCGTAAACAAAAACAAGTAGGTTACGGTATAGATCATTTAAAAGAAATTATTGCAGAATGGTCAACTAGCTTTGTTATCCCAAATAAACTTTAACCAATATTTAAGCTGTTCTCCCCTTTTTTCATGTTTTATCTTATCTAAGAAATTTTGACGTATTCTAAGCGGTTTCTTTGACAAGTTTAATGCTTCGCAATACCTTTGGTAGGGTTCTGAGTAATTATCTGTCTGGGAGCCATCTGGCAGCGTTATATCGCGTTTAGTCATCTAACTCCGGAATATCTGCATATATAGAGTCAACTACGATCTCGATAGAGCTACCACATGAGAGATAAATTGTAAGCGTGTCCTCTCCGTATACTACCTGTACTTCTTCGATAGTTTTACCTTCCATTATGTTTGCTATAGTATTAATATCCATAACTCTTCCTAGATGCTGATGACCGATTCTGACTTTCTTAGTTCTTTTATTGGTTTTTTTAACCTTCCCCATTTGCCGCAGTTTTTGCATTTAACCCTCTGATATGTATTGGTATTAGTACGTTGATAACCTTGCTTGGTTATTTTATAACTACCACAATTAGGACATACACAGTCTTCTGAGTACATATTATGGTTAGGATGGTTATTTATCCATGCAAGCATACGTTCATATACCTTTTCAAGTAAAGCAACGTCTTGGATGTTATATTCTTTCATCATATCCCATGCTTCTTTGTCTTTATTCATGCATCTTATCCAAAGCTCATGGCCAATATGTTTTACCTTTTCACCTAGACCTAATGCTTGCGCAACATAATCTAGTTTATTCGAAGGAAATTTAAACTTATGTCTTGATGTCTTTAATAAATCTATTTCTTTATATGGTGATGGCGGAGTTAAACCTAGTAGTAAAAACTCTTTATTTAACGTAGGTATATCAAATTTAGATCCATTGTAATGTATGCAGCTATCGCACTCATCTAATAAAGCATGTATCTTCTTTATCATTTTACGATGACTAGTTTCCATCATCGAGCTAAAATGTATTTCTTCTTCGCCCAACCATTTTGCAGCCCAGCACATTACATAACTCGACTCCATAAGTTGATTTAAACTGACGTTTTGGTTATACAAACCCCAAACATGGGCTGTATTAGGAGAGGTTTCTATGTCAAGTAGTAATATCTTCAAAGGGTCGTGTCCCTTTCTTATCAATGATTAATGCTTGGTTACGTGGATTTTCTTGCTTAAATGATAGATGAACCCATCGATCATACTCAAGAATAACTTGATCGTAATTTATGTTTGCCATAATGATAGCGTCGCAGACGCTACGGGGATTGCCAAAACTAGGGCAGATAAAGTCAACCGCCAAACCTTTTGTGTGGCTAGAAGTTCGCTTGCTTCCCAAATGATCGTTAAGAGCATAACAGCGGAAGCCGCTACTAATAAGCATAGGATGCCCAAGTATATTTCGTACATGTTCTAATTCACCTGCTAAAAAAGTTAAATTGTCGATAACTTCAACAGTTGGTGTATTATCGATACCCAGACGTGTTGCAGTATCACTATGTGTTAATTCTTCTAAACTAAAATGTGGACTTAATTTCATTTTTTCTTTGCTGATTCAAATAAACCACCACCAAAATAAAAGCCAACAATCGCTAACATGATCTCACCTAACCACATCTCATTAGCAAATTTCTTTGCTTCATTGACTTTATCTATATCTATAATACCATACAATGCGCCTAAAACACCATTTAACATAATAAAAACAAAGACTAAGGAAAACATCAATGCTAAGTATCTTTGAGCTAATTTAAATGGAGCATATGCTGCTAATAAGTCTGTTTTAGCTTTATTCTTTGCATGTATCTCTTCTTCAGTGGATGTATGCATACTATCAATAAGGTCTAAACCTTTGCTAATTACATCACCGCTACCTAATAATTTTGCTACTATTCCTAACATATTATCTCCCTAATGGATTTGTTGTTGCTCGTTTAATAATGTCTAGCTTATCTTCAACGCCTTGTATCATTGTGTTTACTTCTGATTTAAGATTTGCTGAAGTAGCTTCGAGTTCTCTTTGTGTTGATTTGGAAATTGCCGATGCCTCTTTAGATAGCACATAAGCATCAGCAGCCTTTTCTTGGAGCCTAATGTTTGCATCTAACGCCTCTATTTGTCTTTCTTTAACACTTTCTAATGTTAATTTAAGAGCGGCAATATCTTTTTCTATACCTTTAAACTTACTTGTAGCAGCTATTGTATTATTCATTTTTTCAATAAATATCACTGCCCCGTAACCTCCTCCAAGTACTATCGGTGCTGCGATCAAGATCAGTTTGACTATTACCTCCTTCGAGAAATTCAAGGTAAATGTCTTCGGTAAGTCTATGTTCAATTGGCCACTCCTGTGATATATTAAAGGGATCTACCAATTGTGGTTGGTAAAACTCCATTGGTTGCTTATATAAATCCATTGACAATGAAAGGCCAAAGCCATGAACAATATCTTGTTTATCATCAATGACATTATCTACATTATTTTCAGAATCTTTTTTGTTCCGATCCTGTTTGTTTTCTTTTACATCTTTGGTGCTATCAGTCTTTTCGCTAGCGCTTGTCTCAACGGTATTACTAGACTCGCTGAGTTCTTCTTTGACGATTGATTCTATGGTAGGTTCTGCAGGATTAGTCGATGGTACATCTATTACCGGTACAGTTACAGTATCTATTTGAACTGGATTCACAGGGTTTGTAGGTGCTATTGGCGATATTGGATCGCTTACGCTTTGTGTGCAAGTAGACTCGCTTTGCTGCCACTCTAGCCATACTGGCTCTCCGTAAGGATCTGGGCATTGACTTAAACGCGTTTCAGTAATTTGCCCATCAAAACCTTGCCCACATGCCAAATTTCTTGTATCAACTGACGCAACACAAGAATGACGGTTAGGGGTACAGTTATTGCTAGACTCAACCCAATTTGTCCAACTTGCTTGTTTACAAACATAAGATCTAGTCTCTTGTATTCCTCCGCTATAATTCGTGGCACAAGGTAATGTTCTATATTCGACAGTATCAATACATATAGGTTCTTGGAACTGCGTACAATAAGGGTCATCAGGCCTAAACCATTCACAGTAATGATTCTCAATAGCCACGCTAACTGAAATACCATCGCATACCATACTGTCTTCAAGATACCAACCATCTTCTGTTTGATTAAAGCTACAACTCCATGTATATCCATAACTACTCCAAATTAATAGGGTAAGTAACCACAGGCGGTTCATATTTATCACCATATAACTTTTTAAATACTTCTGGCTTTAACTCATACCAAGCATGTATTGCTGCATCGCCTACAGAACCACCTATAGGGCAACTACTTCCTGCTTGCAGCATCGCTTCAAATACACGCTCATCTTGGCATAAAACGCTAACTGCAGCTACTTTTAGTCCAAGATCATTTAAGACCTTAGATAATTTTATGCGTTCACAATTACTATCGGTAACAGTAGCTCCACCACTTATAGAAATAACACCTGTATTAGCTCCACCACTAACACCACTTTTACACATGTCTGATGAAAAAGCACTGATACTTGGAGCCATTGCGGAAGGCGTAGGCATACCAGAATATTTAATATTCGTGTCTGCCCCTAAAGCATTATGTACCCAAAATAAGGAAACTAATAACAAACTAACAATTAAAGCAGTTGTTCTATCCATTATTGAAAAAACTTTCCAACAATAAATGCAACTACAGCAGCTACTGCACTAAAGAACCACATAGCTACACGCTTACCACCTTTAAATTCATCTAATGTAGATTTAATTTCGTCTATAGAAGTGTCCATCTTGTCGACTTTGTTCATGATATGGTCTATGTCTTTTTTCATATGGTCAATCTCTGCCGAGTGAACTGCTACTGTTTCTTGAACCTTCTCCATCAGAATCCTTTCTTTTTGGTGCGTTGTATAAGTTAATAGGTGGAATTTTTAATCTATACCATACTATCATTCGCCTGTTTGCGTTAGTAAACCACTAGCGCCCGCAGTTGAATAGTTTTTAATAAAGTCAGCAATTTGTTGAGGAGTTCTGCTTCTTTGACTTATCCACTTATTAAATATAGCTTGACCAGGTTTAGAATATAATAAATATGAAGCAGCAGGTAATGCTAATACACTTGCAGGTATACCTGTTGCAGCTCCACCACCTAATAAACCTAGGTTAGTTAATAGTCGCATAGTTGTACCAGAATCTGCTACTGTATCGCCTAAGATACCGCCTTCTTTAGCTTCTCTTTGTAATATTGCTTCACCAGCAGCAGTTTTAGATTTACCTTTAGTAACATCACCTTTACGCGCTGCCATTAATAACTGGTTAGGCGAAAATGCTTCTTTAGTAGTATTAATTTTAGCTGAGGCGTCTTGTACACGTTTTAAACTTGAGTAAGACTTATTAATATCAGCTAATTTTTTACTAAATTTAGGGTTTTGAGTTTTTAAAGCTTCGTTAAATAGATCTTTAACTTCAGTTAATGCTCTACCATATGTTCCAAAGCTACCACCTTGTGTAGAAAAATCTTGCACTAAACTATTTAAATCAGTTTGTATATCTTTTAATGTTTGACCAGATTTACCTTTAGCACCAAGTCTTCTTGTGATATTAGTAACTTCTTTATTAAACTCTTTTTTAAGAGCCGGTGACATGTTTTTAAAACGTTCACTTGTAAGAATATTTTTCATATCCTTTTTAAGTTTATCATTTGCTTTTAATGTAAGTTTAGGTAATACTTCATCATAACTATTAGATATAAGCTGCTGAGCTTTGCCTACAGCACCTTGCACATCATCAACAACTGATATTTTTTTACCTAATGGTTTTAATGCAGAGTTAATTACTGACTCATTCCATTTGATAAGGTTTTCATTACGACGCTTGCCAACATTTCCAATTAAATTACCTGCAGCTTGTTCAATATCATCTAGTTTACCACCAAATGCTTGACCTGGTGTTAATGTAACGCCTTTTTTCTGTAACTCTCTAGCACCTTTTTGTAATGTAGGTGCAATAATACTACCGACTGTAGATAACGCACCACCAAACGCACCACCTAAGGCACCACCTTGTAAAGCACCTTCTAATCGATTACCGCTTTCAGCTCTACCTGCTCCACCTAATGCACCTGTTGCAGCACCACCAAGAATATTTTTACCAATAGTTCCAGCAGTTGTTGCACCTTTTAATGCTAATGCAGGAGTTAAAAAACCACCAGCTATTTCTAAACCGCCAGCAAGATATGGGTTTTGTCTTTCAAACTCTTTAGCTTGTGCATTTAATTGTTTCTTTTGTTGCTCGTAAGGAACAAAGTCTTCAGATACTTCCTGAGTTCGTAAACCCATTTGATCGAATATATCGCCTTTTTTGATAGGTTGCGTTTTATCTTGTAAACCTGCACCTAAGCCTAACATGCCAAAATCTTTATTAGCAGATGCTGCGGCTCTTGCTGCAGCTTCAGCTTCATCAGAAAAACCAAACGTTGCACCTTGAGCAACTTTACGAACACCTTCTGCAACTTTATTAATTTCAGGACGTTCTTGCTCTTTACGTGCTTTAGACTCTTTATAGGCTTTAACTACAGTTTCAAACTCTTTAGTACCTTTTTTGTCTTTGTTTTCAACAATCCACTTTGCATATTGTTCTGAACTAGCCATTAGTTGCTCCTATAATCTCGTCAGCTTGTTTTTCAATTTCAGTTTGTATAAAATTGTCAGAATTTGTTGCATCGCCATCATTTTGATAAGTTCTTGTAAACTCAGGTAATTCTAACGGTTGATAATTATATTCACCATATTCAGCCATATACGCTTCGTAGTCACGTTTTTCAGCACGAGCTAATAAATTATCTAATTCACGTAAGTTCTTTTCAACTTCTTGAGTAGACTGTGCTGTATTAAGGTTTTGTCTAATTGTTTCTAATCTTTCACCTTCTTTTTCAGTTAGTGAACCAAAACCACCGCCTGTTGCTTTAACTGTTGTGTAGTTATTTAAGAATTCTAAATTTTTAATAGTATCTAACTTAGCTTGTGCATCTTTTGCACCAGGTAAAATATTTGGAGTATTTCCACCAATAGCACCTGTAATTCTTGGTAAGTCACCACTGTTAATAAGATCACGTATTTTTTTACGCTCTTGTCTCATTGTACTAACACCAGCTGATAAACTTGTTCTAGCTTTGGCTTGATTTCCTTTTAACTCTTGTTTAACTTTACCAGGAGTGGTTGGATCAATAATTCTAGGAATTACTTCTTCGTTAGAAAATGGTAATATAACTGTTGATTGGCTTCTACCTTGCTTTTTCTTTTCAGAAGTAGTTTGGGAGTCAGCTTTTACATAACCACCACCGCTATCAACAGATTTATTATATGGGTTAGTAACACCATATTCGTAATACATTTTAGCATTAGTTTCAGCAAGTTTAGCTTGTATTTCTGGAGTTACACCGTTAAGAATTCTAGTATCACCATAAAATTGACCACCAGGAGTAGAATACTCAATCCAACTTTCTCTTGTAAAGTCTTTAGGATTTAATTTAGATATATTAAGATCGGTACCACCTTTAGCTGCAGCTTCTGCTTCTAATTTAGCAACTTCAGCTTGTGTTTTTCTATTTTGAATAATTTGAGCATATGCTTCTGGGTATTTAATTTGAAGCTCATTCATAGCAGCTTCATTGTAAGTAGGTTCTTGACCAGTTACTTTTTGCTCTGTTTGTTGTACAAAATTCATATTAGGTGCAATTTGAGTAGTTCCATCAGCACCAGTTCTTAATAAAGGTTGGTATTGGTTTACAGGAACTTCAGTAGTAACATCTTGCATTTGATATATATTGCCACGTAGTCTTTCAAGATCTTTGCGTTTAGTTTCAGCACGTTTTATCTCATCAAACTTTTGTTTCATAAGAATATCTTTTTCAAGACCAGCATATGGAGCATTAGCAGATTGCATACCTTGTAAATAACCTTTAGCAAGATAAGGTAAAGCACTACCATAATTTTGGTTTTTAGGTTGAGCTAAATAACCTACAGCTGTACCTAATAAACCTTGAAACATTGACTGCTTCTTAGCAGCTTCAAGTTGATCTGGTGTAGCAATACCTTCAAGATATGTTGGTACTCTAGCACCAAATATATTTGTATTTTGAGGTATTAAGTCTTTTAAACTATCTAATAATGCCATGATTTTTCCTTATGCGAATCTTGGTTTAAATGTTCTTGGCCTTGTATTAATAGCCAATGGTGTACCTACTGTTACTTTTTTAGCAGGTGTAATTTGTGCTAATTGAGTTTGTACTGCTTGTTGTTCTTCTGGAGTAAATGCATCTAAACCCATTTGACCTAATTGAACTTGTTCCATTGCACTCATATTAGCTAATGAGTCATATGCTGAAGAACCTAAGTCATCAAAAAAGCCAGTTTCTACTGGTTTTGTTAAGCTTTCGACTTTATTTGATACAGTTGGATCAGGTATATAACCACCGCCAACTTCTAATCCCGAAGCACCAGATGTATCTAAACCACCACTATATGTTGATGGGTTGATAATAGCATTATCAACAACACCTGTTGAGTCTGTTAAATTCATTGGTGAAGCGGCTTGAAAACCTGATTGAGTTGCTGTAACTGGACCACCACTACTTGATAATAATGATGCTCCTTGATTTAATGGGTTTAATGCCATGTCAGCACCTTGAGAACTTAATAATGATGATGGAGCACCAGCTGTCATAGCTGATTGAGCAACACCTTCTGTAGCTATTTCTGGTACAGATGATAGAGCAGATGAACCTAAGTCCATCAAACCACCTTCTGTAAAACCAGAACCAAACCCAGTAGATCCACCAAATGCCCCACCAGTAATACCACCTAACGCTGCGCCTTTAAGAGGATCTTGGCCTGTTGCTAATGATGATAATGCGCCGATACCAGCGCCTACTAATACTGGAGCACCCATTACTTACCTCCTCCTGATGATTTAGTCGTAGATACTTGACCCATAGGAGCACCGTATGCAGCAGATAAGTAAGATTGTAGCTTGGTATATGGTAAGTTTTGCTCAAACTCGTATCTAGCAATATCTGACTCTAATGCTTGTTTTTGATAATCCTCAGCTGTCTGCCCGACGTTTAGAAGCTGTTGGATGTCCTGATAGTCAGCTTGAGCAAGTGCTGGAGCATTTTGAATTGCACGCTCTTGAGCAGCTCTTTCAGCAGCATAGTTTTGATATGCTAACTCACCAGCTTTATTAGTTAATGCATTAGCTAAGTTTGTAGATGCACGAGACTGTAATTCACCCATTGCACCACTACCATATCGACCAGCTTGTGATGCTTGAGATGCAATACCACTTAATGCATCTTGAAATTGTTGAGTAGCTACACCTGCAGCACCTTGTAATGCACTTGAAAAATATGGGTTAAGACCTAAATTCTGACCTTGTATTGTAGCTAATTGTTGTTGTTGAGCTGCTGGTACTAATGGACTACCTGCTAATGCTCTTGTTTGTGCTGCTTGTAGAGCCTGTTGTGTTT
>Ga0255768_10003201_pt1 | contig 16323 bp, 39 predicted proteins | sample 071ome_33_FD_179983 | JGI IMG/M metagenome (GOLD analysis project Ga0255768, IMG submission 179983) | Coastal salt marsh microbial communities from the Groves Creek Marsh, Skidaway Island, Georgia - 071412AT metaG (version 2) | ecosystem: Environmental > Aquatic > Marine > Intertidal zone >...
GATCGAACTTGGACCAGTAGGCGGGTTGAACGGCGAAGGTCATCGGGGTTCGTTTGGTATGAAACCAGTATAAGGGGGCAGGGGACGTCCTTAGCGGGTTTGGTGGACAGTCCCCCAACTGGTCGGGCAGCCGACCTGAGTATAACTCAGAAGTCGTAATTTACCACACGATCTTCACAGTAACCGCGCTTGGAGTGAGTGAAGTAATCGGTCTTAGACTTGCCTCCACTTTGAGTGTACATTGCTCGACAATAGAAGTCAAAACCTCTCTCATCCTCCTGCCATTCAGGCATCGAACGGTATTCCTGAAGCAGAGCATTTTGCTTCTCCAGGAAGTCAGCATAGAGGTCACGCTTAGCAGTAGAGACTACATCGTCAGCGAAGAAGATTGTCGTCTCATTGTACTTCTTACTGCTGAAGATATAAATGACACCTACCTTAGGAAGTCCTCCATTGTAGGTAGGATATGCTTGCTTCGAAGACTTACATTCAATGTCATAAGTCTTCCCGTTGTAGTGTACACGGAAGTCGGGAGAGTTTTGAATACCATTGGGTTGATATTCATAGGTCAGGTTAAACTTCTTCAGAAGATCTTCAACCTGATTCTCATGATGAGAGTTGTCTTGAGAGTTGCTTGCGTACTTAAGATTCAGACACTCAAGAAAGAATTGATTCAGAGTGGACATTAGTTTCTCCTCGGACTTGATCGCCCGTTGTGAGTAGTTTAGGATCGGTGGGGGTTCCCTCCGATGCTCCTATTATAGGGGGCAACTCTGCCGCCCACGGAGCATGGGTGGACAGTACGCTCACTGGCACACCTCTTTGTTAAACTTAGCGTTGTTGAAGTTAGCATAACTGAACTGCTTACGATTGACCAGTTTCATTGTGCCGAACTCATTGGAGTAGACATAACCTTCGGAGTCAATTCGATCATGTCCAATGTAAGCAGCAGGACCATCATTGCGGCAGAGATAGAGTGCATCATCCTTGATAGATTTCACCAGTGCCCACAATCCAAGCAGGTTAGGATCACAGTCGAATTCGCTATTCACAACAGGGCGATTCTCACGAATACATGCATTCAGTTGCTGCTTAATTTGCTTTGCTTTCTTCTCATCAACAAAGGTGACCATTTGTGCCATTTGTCTAGCAAACTGAATCACCTCAGAAAGGTCACTGAAGGATTGGAGAGAGGTGTCATAATCACCACTGAAGATCCGTGCCTTAGGTTTCACGAACTTACAGAAGTCTGTGCTACCCAAGTTCTCAGTCAGAGGGATTGCCCAACTATCACGGAGATCATCATTTGCCTCATAACGGGTATGTGGAGCAATGATAATCTTCTGGTCAATTACTTCACTGAACTGATAGGTGATTGTGTTTGGAGTGTATTCTGACTGTCCACCGAATCCGATAAAGTCACCTTGGAAAATACCGTCTGTAGCAGGCAACCAATCAAGACAAGTGTGAAGAATCTTTGCAACTTCCCCTTGATGGTTAGCATCAATGTCAGCATGGGATTCGTTGATCTTGATCTTTACTTTGTTGAAGACACTTTTGGTGCCCACGAAGAAGTTACCCGTAGCAGGATTGCGTCCCCATACAATAGCGGGAGCGCCGTCGATCTTAACGCTGAGAGTACCTGCTGCCTCAAACCAGTCCAGAGCATTCAGGTCACCCGTCAGGATGGTGTCTTCGGGGTGTTCGATGTGTTTGTTTTGCATGTGCTTAGTATGGCAGGTCCTGAGGTGCTTTGGGGGGTTTGGTGGACAGTGTGCCAACTGGTCGGGCAGCCGCTTCGCGGTATAAAGAAAGGGGCACGAATGCCCCCCTATTTGTTATGCGAACATGAATCCATCTTGGAATTCGTACTCATTGTAAACAGGAGAAGTTCCTGCCTGTCCGATGAACTTATGAACGAACCAATTGAAGTTCCTTTGAACTACACATTCGCCCTTGATTCCGTGCTCCGAAAGAATAGCATTCAAACGGGATTTGGTAGTCTTGGATTGATGTCCACCATCAAAGATTTGAACGAAGTCATCACCAACCACGGCGATCTTGTTACCGTGAAGGAACACTGTCGACTCGTTAGTTTCGGGGTTGTAAGCGACAGCAGTGTTGTCAGATTGCCAGTTGCGGTTGTCACAAATGGCAGCGTTCATTTCCTGTTCGATCTTACGCATGGAAGTCGTTTCGTTTGAACTGAAGTCAGTATGGCACGGGATCGGGGGGCAGCACAAGCGGGTCTGTGCCACCCCTTCAATTGTCACCGCCAGTCCAGGAAGGTGGCGGGGTTGCCGTAGTCTCCGATCACGATTCCGTCCTGGCGGACTTCGGCGTATCCGAACTCTTCAGAGAGGGAGTAGCAGAGGTCCCATGCCCGATCGGCGTCGGTGGTAGTGTTCTCCCAAGGAGCAGCAGGGCAGATCACGTCAAGGCGCATTTGGTTTCGTTTCGTTTGGTATGCAGTCATTATAGGCACGGGTCACCCCAGTCGAGCGTAGGGAGCGGTCACTTCGCTCGCTGGCACACGGGTCACGGTCAGGCGCTTCCATCCTTCGATCTGATAGTAGCGGATCTCCTCAATGACGGAATTGACCACGTTGTCGTGCTGGCGGGACATGCCCTTAGCAGTGGTTGCCTTGCGACGCTTGCGGAATTCAACGGCAGTCGTACCGTCAGCGCGGTCAAGTTCCACACGGTAGAAGGCGAAGGCAGTCACGGCGATCGTTTCGAACTGAAGTCATTATAGGCACGGGGTCGGCACGAACACGACCCCTAGTGTGCCACCTTGCCAACTGGTCGGGCAGCCGACCTGAGTATAATTAATCCTCCAGCAATTCGGGGTAGTATTCTTTAACTTCAGTAATCAATTCTTCGTCCGAATACTTATCATAACTCTCACTCATGTTATCATAAAGAATTGCCATCATAGTTTTGATGTCCATATCCTCCAGGATTTGCTGGATCATGTTGTCTTGAAGTTCAGAACGGTTCATGAGTTTCAGTTAAGAATGTATCAGTAATCAGTGTTTCCTTTGATGTAACCTTCTACATCAAACTTTTCTTCTTTCTCCCATTCTTCTTTATACTCAATGACATCGAAGATCTCACCAGGAGCATCAGCAATCTCGGTCCAGAGTTCATCAAACATGGGTCAATTCCCGAACACTTGAATACAATACACGATCTCGGTGCCCTGTGGGGGTTTAGTGGACACCTCCCCAACTGGCACAGGGGCAGCCGCGATTCTCAATAAAAAATGTCTATTGAGAATCAGAACGGTTAGTATCTAGAATCGTTCATGAATTCTTTATACACTTCGGCAACTTCTTCCCAGTGATAATCTTTTAAATCACCACATTGGCATTCCATGTAGTCATAAACCATGCCCCAATCGGCATCGGTTTCCATGATAAACTGCGGCAGAGATTGAAGGGCGGATTGAAACATTGCGTTTTGATTCATGAGAGTACAATACACGATCTCGGGGGGAATTCAACCCCCCTTGTGCCACTTCTCAGACCGTCCGCACGTAGGTATACAGAGCACGGATATCTTCGATCAGTGCTTTACACTCAGGCACGAACACGGTATTAATCCATGCCCAGAAAGTCTTGGCACCATCGATAACCTGCAGCACGAACAATTGAGTCCGTTCGGTCATGTTATGCTCTTGCCACTTCTCTGCCACGATGATAGCAACGGCAGTCACGAATGCACAGAAGATCTGTACACCATCCATGAAAGTGTTGTAGTGTTTCTTATAATCAATCTCGGTGATCATCTCCACGAAAGCATCAGCGGGAGGAAAGGATTTAGTGAGTTCCATTGTTGTTTTGTGTGTGGCGAGTTTGTGTAGAGAATTTCTCAACCACGAAGTAACAATACCCCACCGCCAGGAGCAATGGGGCAATCGGTGTGCAGTTCACGAATTGGCACAGGGTCCAAGTAAACTACAGGCATTCTCAACAACAAGAACTAGTTGAGAATCAATAAGATCTTCTATTGAGAATTAAATTTAATCGTGCCAATCTTCAAACTGGCACATCTAGAAGATATCTGAGTAATCCTCGATGCTAATATCAACTTCTTCGTCACCTTCTAGTTCCAGAAGATCTTTCCAATTGATATCTTCTAGTTCTAGATCATCATAACACACAATGTCTAGTGTAACACGTACTAGGCGTTTCTGTGCTGTGTACATGAGTCTCGTGCGTGTGTGTTCTAGTGTGGAGTATGTGTGTATATTATATCATGCGTAGTGACGATACGCAAGTGTCTCGTATGTGTCATTATCTCGCGCATAATCATCATCTGCATCTGCATCTAGTGTGTCTAGTGCATATGATTGTATATAATGCTCATACATCTCGTCGAGATCGTATGTGTAATCTTGTGTGAATGAATAGTCGAGATCGTAATCGTCGTACATAATTCTCGTCGAGATTGTGTATGATACTTGTTGATTATACTGTATTCTCGTCGAGATCGCAAGTCCTGTATCTGCCTGATTCTCGTCGAGATGCATAATAATATATATGTATTCTCGTCGAGAATTGTGTCATAATGCTAATATATCTCGTCGAGATTCTATGAGACCATGTGTATATCTCGTCGAGATTCTTATAAGATTTGTGTGGGATCTGGGAAATTTCTGCGCCGCCCCTTGACTTTTATGGGCGCTCGTGTTATAATCTGCGGACTAAACTCACAAGACCTAGAAGGGTTTAGAAGGTATTAGAAGGGTTTATAAGGCATTAGAAGATATTAGAGAGTATTAGAGAGTATTAGAAGATATTATTCTCAATAAAACCACTTATTTATTATCAATTACAGAGTACTTATTGAGAATCATAAAGAATTTGCCGGAGTCTTGAGAAAAATGATAATATACAATACATTATTAAATATATACAATGAATTAATAATAGTATACAATACTAATGTCTCAGGGTATCATCTACATCATCATCAATAGAAACAACGGATACAAATACATCGGTCAATCACTCCTATCCCAGAATAAAGTCTGGCAACACCACATACAGAGTGCGATACGTATGAGTCAGGAACCCTTACACAAGGCAATGCGTAAGGATGGTAATCATAACTTTATGATTAAAGAATTAGATGATTGTAATGAGAGTATATTAAATGAGAGAGAACAGTATTGGATAGATCAATATAAACCAGAATACAATGGTGATATAGAAGTTATTGAGAAAGAAGATATCATAGAAGTAATAGAACCCATTAAAGAAATCAATAAAAATTGGGGATTCTATTCAGCAGAGAACAGAGGTAATGGTAAAAGTTCTGGTATTAAACTACAGGGACTAAACATAGAAACGGGTGAAACCATTAACTATGATAGTGCAAGAGATGCGGCAGAAGATATTACTGGAGATAGAAGAAACAATACCAATATATTAACTGCTGCCAAGAAGGGAAGAACCGCATATGGTTATAGATGGAAGATGTTAGAACACAAAACCAAGAAAAGGAAGATTAAAGCAGTACATCGTATTACTTGGGACGAATACTACTTTGAATCAATATCACAGGCAATTAAACAGATCTGTCCGAATAACAATTCATCTAACCTTTATAAAGCACTGAAGAGTAATGGGCGTTACACTTATAAAGGTTATATGTGGTTCTATATGTGATCAGTCTAATCCCAACTTATCTGCTGCCCGTGACATTCTTGCTCTTTGATTCTGTCTTCTTAACTGTTGTTGAATCTGTGGTTGATTTGCTCTTGCCTGTGCCGCTGCCTTTCTTTCGGCATCAGAACCAATCAAACTATCAATACCTTGCTTTGCTCTTTCCGTCGTTCTTTCCTGTGCCGCTGCTCTACGATCCGCCGCTGCCTGACGCTTTTGTGCATCGGCAGCAGTAATCTTGGGTGAAGGACGTTGAACATTAGGAGTTCTTGGAGTTGTCTCACCTTTTGCCTTTAGAATATTCGCGGCAGCACCAATAGCACCAGTCACTAATGGAGCGGCAGCACGAACACCTAATCCGACTAATGGTGCCGCGAGTGCTGCTGCTTCCTGAAACTCCTTATAAGTCTTCATCGTTCCTTGATGTTTTTTCTCTTATTTATTTCATCACCATTTTCCTAATGGACATTCGGCAGAACTGAAAGCAACCTTCTTCTGCATGAAACATCCACATTTCTTACATCTCTTTCGAATACGATCGAAACTATCACATCCCTGACAAATATCATATCTTCTCTGTTCCTCAAATTTATCAACAAATATTGAGGATCCAGTGAGAGCATCGGATCCAATATCCTTTGCCAGTCCTAATAAATTCTTTCCTTGTTGTACCAGTGATGGGAACTTGTCCTCCCCCTGATTATTCTCCTGTGACATTGAACCACCCCGTTATAACATATTTTGTACCAGAAAGAACTAGTCCACCACGATGAGCATGTGTTAATCCTGCTGGCCAAAGTAGTAGTGCTCCAGCTTCTGGTTTTATTCTTTTATGATAATATAAAAACTCCGTTTCTCCACCCTCAAAATCATCATTCAAATAAAACATCCATACAACCTTTCGAGTGGCATGTGATACTGCCGTGTTCTCATCGTGCCATACATGATATCCACCACCAGCAGGAGTCTTCTGTACCTTCTGACAAGTACTATAAAATGATGATGTTTTTAAATGCCCATAGGTGTTCACATAATCAGCAAAACACTCCATTAATACATCATTCAAATCGCGCTCCACCATACCATTGATTGAACATGCCATATGTGATAAATCTAATGCCCAATCAAATCGACCAGCAATTGTTTCTGGAAATTGCCCGTTCTCACAATATACCGAATTGGTACGGTGATAGTGATCAAATGCATCAATTACACTTTCACAAAATTCTAATGGAAGCGCATTTCTGTACATGGCAATGAAATGATCATATTCACCCTTGATCATCTCCTGTTCCTGATTCTCCATTGATTGCCGTCTCAATTTCATTAAAGATAAACCTTTCAAAACTTTCGTAGTGTTGTCCCCATTTCCCTAATGGACATGTTTCCATTGGTTCCGATATCTTGGCAGGAATATTACACCCACATTCCTTACAAGCATTTCGAACAGGAAGATATAACTCACAATTCAAACATATTTCTTTCCTTCTCTGCTCTTCCTCGTATAATGTCCATGATGATGGTGGATTATCAATAAATTCACATAAAAACTTATATGTGAATTTACACAGTTCATCGCGTTCCATAAGTTAAAAGTTTTATCTAATTATAACACAATAATTTATATTAGGTCAGAAAGCAGTGGCATTATTGAGTAGACCCTTGATATTGGTGTTTCCAATGTACTTCACCTTACTCTTGGTATTTGAATATATCGCATGTCCTGCCTTTCCACCCTTATCGGTACTATTTGCTCTGTTTGTTGAGTTTCCTCCTGCCTGTCCGAATGCTCCACCAGCAGCACCTTGTTCGCCATCATTTCCAGTGCCACCACCTATTGTTTCAATCTGTCCAACACCAGTATTACCATACCAAACTGTATTACAAGTTGAAGTGGATCCATTAGTTCCATTTTGACCATTATTGGGTGTATTGGCACCATGTCCTGCTCCATTTCCACCCTGTCCACCCTGTCCACCCTGTCCAGAATTTCCATTAAATGTAAACTCATATCTACATATCTTAGTAATGTTATTATAACATCCGCTAGAGGCATCACATCCTCTACCGCGACCGCCACCACGACATCTACATCTTCCTCCACTTCCATTACACATAGAATTGCCCCAACCTAACTTGTGGTCTACGGCAGTTCCAGTTAGATCAAATAACTGATTAGGGAAGTTTTGTGCCTGAACATTCTGATTTCCTTGGAAATTATTGAATGTTACAGTTTTATTTTCACCACATTTAGCTGAAGCACTGTTATAACAGGCGAATCGGGCACTACGAATTGTGAATCCAGAGTTGGTGACAGTTTCAGTATTAGTTACTCTTTTAAAACGGCACTGTGCCGTAGATGCACTATTACCATCTCTTCCGCCCTGTCCACCTCCTCCACCAGCATAAACGCGTCCGCTAGAGGCATCTAAAATAATATCCGTGCTATTACCTTCATTGGTATTTACGGAAACATTTGAATTTTGTTTGAGATATACGGCAGTACCACCTGCTTCTGCCTGTGTATTTGGACTACCACCAAGACCAGCAGCACCGAATATTCCAGCAGCATTATTACTGTTGATGGTACTATTTGTAGCAGTATCTACTTCAATTCTAAGATTATATGCCTCTGCACTAAGTCTTAATGCCGCACCGTTACCATGATTATATCCAGATCCGTCCCAAGTTGTTGGTCCATCATTACTAAAAACTCTTCCTTGAATGATTACTCTTTTTGGAACATTCTTATCTAAATTACTATTCCAAGCAATATCAGTTGCCATACTGAGTTCTTCATCACTACCCGTTTGAAGAACACTATATTCTTTTATGACTCCATTATTACCATTTCCTCTAAAATCACTGAATGCCATATTTGACTGAGAACTAGGAATTGTAGAGTTCTCAGTCGCATTTGGAACATAATTGGGATCTGAAGAGGATGATGACTGTGTGGTACTTCCGCTTTGAAAACTACCTGTAGGAATTGAGGTCGATGTTTTTCTATAATATTTTCCAAATCTCACATTATTCGTATTTCCACCAAAAAAGTTTCTGATTTCACTCAGTTTAATCTCACTATTTGCGCCAGAAAATTTTGTGGTGGAATTATTAGCAGTTGCCATTTATAAAGATAAACTTTTTTTTATTTATCCAGCAAGTTATATTTAATGGCAATAGTAAAACGATGTCGATCACGGAATGCTGTTGCTCGATGAAGAAGTGAAGCATCAAACATCACCATTCTATTTGGTATTGGTGGAACACCTTTTATCATATCACCAATATAAATTTGAGTTTCTCCACCATCATCTGGTTTCCATTCAAAGTTTGGATAGTATAGAAATGTTAGATCACCCTCTGGTCCATCAGTGTGAAAATATGGATTCTCGGATGGTGCAAAACAGTTTACATACATGCGATAGAGTTGATACTTACTATCATCAGGACCCATTGATTTTTTGATCCTACTTTCAAGTAATGTGTATATTTCTTCGGATGGTTTTATTTCATGAATTAATCCTGTTGGAGGAGTCGTACCATTATCAGTTTCACCATAGTGAAAAGAACATTTTTCACAATAGTTCATTATAAAATAATGCCGACGATCAGTAAAATAGTCATCGGATACTAATACTGGATTATTCTGGTCCATTATTGTTTTCCTCCTCCTCGTCACCAAATGATTCGATTCTTACATTAAATGATATTGTGATTCTCGGATACTTTGGGGTTGGTTTTCCTGGTCTAACCTCATGCTCCAGATATGCTGGAAACATTACAATATCACCCTCTTTTGCCCTCACTTTATAATTATCGGAATATCCACCAAATCCAGAAAATTCATGGGATGATGCCCGAACGTGACGAAGTGGATCAAGAAATGTTAGTGGTTCATGATTTTGAGTATCAAAATTTAAAAAGTGAACACAAGCATAATGGTTGGGAGTTCTATACGAACCAAAATGAGTATGTGCTTCTTGATATTCTCCATCAGAGTATGAGTTATACCACATATCTTCAATCGCACAACTAAATGTGGTTTCGAAGAATAATCCCAGTGCTTTTATGTATTGATTACGAATTTCTACGGATACATCACTATCACCCTTTAACATATCACCAAACTCTTCGTCATCAAATGATGTTATGAGTTTGTTGGTCAACCACCCTTCTGGGGCAACCTTATGTTTACCAGAATGTTCTTTAATCAAGGGAAGCATAAGTTCCTTGATTCTACCATTATCTTCTACAGTACCATGATATACTGAAACTGGAAATAAAGGTTCTCTATAGCGACTCATTTTTCTTCGTAAATACTATTTCTTGTTTTTACATACTTTAGTTGATGCCATGACTCTGGAAAACATATAACTAAAGTTCTTTCATTTCTGTGATGTGTACCGTGTTTAAGATCTTCTGGATGTTTTGGTGTTACTTGCGTCTCAATTGTCAAATACTCTTGATCCTTGAAATAGACCCATCCCTCTACACTGTACTTACCTTTTTCCCAACGAACATATTCATTGATTTGAGGGATGTACTTACTCATAGAAATGCTGCTTCTAAAGGATTTAGATTAAGTGGCATTGCCGTATACGGGGTAGTAGAGTTTATATCTACCTGATCACCTTGCTTGGTGGAATTGATAGGCGCGTAATACTGCCGTTCTTTTGTGTTGTAGAATCCCCAGATACAATGACATTCATTATGACCATTGTAAACAAACCCACGCTGATGAACAGTCCAAATTGAAACAACATTACGTTTAAATTGTAACGTCTCATATCTGTATCCTTTTGGAGCTTTGTGGGGAAAGTCATGAGGAAGTTCAAGCATTATCAACCACGACACGAAGGTAATTGGGATTGTGCCCCATTGCCATCAGTCTATTGAGTTTTTCTTCTGCGATGTGTCTGGGCAGTTTTACAGCATCCTGCTCAATAAGACCCCATCCAGTTGTGGTGTATTCTTCAATGCGATAAAGATTTTCCATTTGATTAGGTAGTAAATTCCTCAACAATACCCGATTCTAATTGACCTTCAAGTGCCAGAACCGTAGAATTCTGAATGTTGTTCCTCAGATTTCCATAGTATTTAACATTGAACTCTTGATCCCTTTCCGTAATCAAATCAAAACACTCATCATCATCAGATGCAATTACATTCCAGACTCCACCATATTCTGATTGGGGGAAAGGAACAAAGTGCTCAACGATGTAAAGAAACTTTTCTGCCATTGTTTTGTGTAAATTACTCCTTAATTGTAATTGAATTTGAACGATTTGTCAATGAGAGTTGCCGTTGAATCTCAACCTGAATACCAATTAACTTATTATAGAAAAAACTCTCATACTGATTGTCTTTTAGAAGTGATGTGATGTTCTGAACCTGAATCAGTGCCAGATGTAACTTCGTTTTCTCATTCATAGAAATTCTGCCATATAATAGTCCACCGTCACTTCCAACTCCGATGCTTTCTTCTCATAAAACTGATTAGTATATTCTTCTGCTTCCTTCCACTGCTCATAAGAGTGAATGTTTTCTTCGGCGTGATCCATAAAATCAGCAAAGGCAGAAAGAAACTGCTTGATGTCTTCGTCGTTCATGTTAGAAGGAGGGTTCAACATCATAGCGAAAAGAAACTGAGGTTTGATCCATATTATCGTACACTTCCCTTAATCGGTTGTGAAGCGTACTCGCACTACCATATTCTTTGGCAATTTGATTCTCATCACGCGATGTCAAGAGTTGTAGAGCGGAAAGAATTACTCCAATCTCATGAACATTAAGATTCACTTGCGTTTCTGTCATATTCCTCCTGTTGTTTTCGTAGAAACTCAATTTCACGATTAACTTGATCAACCTCTTTGAGAAGTTGTAACTTTCGCTTGGAAAGTTCGATGATGCTGCTTTCAAATTCCATCACTTAAATTCGATGCGGTCAAATACTAACATACCAATCTCAAAAAAGAGATCATCGTCCATATCACCCATTATAGCACGAATACCTTCGGCAACACCATCCTGTAGTGCCTGAGTGACATTGTCATCACTGATCAAATACTCAATGATTGCTGGTTTAATCGCATCAGCAATCTTGGTAACAGAAGAATGGGAGAGTTTCATCAGAACAAAGAGAGTTGATTGAATTGAAGGTGATCATCACAGGAATCATCATCCTGTAGATCAATCATATCAGTGTCAGTGTGCTTGAGGAGTTTGCCGAAAAGAAAGTCAACAAACTCTCTGTCCTCTTGAGTAATCATCACCAGCGAATGTAAGTTTGATCAGGATAGATACCGTTCTCTTCACAACGGCACTCATAGGCAATGCGCTTGAGCAACTCAATGTCCATATCCTCAATCTCTTCCAGAATGTTCTGGCGCAGTTCGCGGAGTTCGGTGTCGTTCATGGGGATTTCCCTGTCGATGCTCTTATTATAGGGCATCCAGGCGCTCCCAGATGCCCTTGTGTGCCACTTCTCAAACTGCCACAGGTTGCTGGAAATACAACCCAGCACGCTGCATCATATCAATCAATGCGCCCTGAATTGATTCCATCTCATCGCGCTCTTCACTAGTCATTTCCTCTTCAAAGTAGAACACATCAAACTCATTGAAGTTCACACTACCATTGGCAAGAATAGGGGCATAGAACAATTCACCTTCGGTACAAATAGTATAAACACAACCGTGATTCTCAACAGTCAGGAAAACACCAGTGAAGTTAGTCATGAAAAGATGTTGTGGATGAGGACTACAATCAGAGCAAAAAAGTAAAACATCAGCAGGAACAGGGGAAATATTCCTGAGGTTCGGTTAGAAAGTCGGTAACCTCATAACCAATATCAAGGCGAGCAGCAACAGTTTCAATCATTTCCTTACGGTTCATCAACCGCATAGATTTGGATTCACCCATAAACTTGAGCGTATAAACAAACTTATCGGTGAGAATGTTGTGGGGGCGAAACTCAACAACCATTGCTTGAGATTTGCCTTTGGAGGTCAGTTGCATCGGGGCGTCCCTTGATTACCTTCTTATTATAGGGCAGAAATGGGGGTTCAGAACCCCCAGTGGTCCAGTTCCTCAACTGGTACACTCGGTCCAGTTCGGAGCCCACATTACAACATAGGCTCCGTTATCGTTTTCCTGGGCTTCAAACCACTCCCCATATTCTTCGTACAGTGCGCGAACATTATCTTCCTCGTCTACCTCCGCATAACTCTCACACAGTGCGTAAATGTGGTCCAGTTGATCTTCAACAATGTCGGTGCGTTGTTCGTCGGTCATTGGTGTTCTGTGTTGATACGAAGTATCATAGCACCTGTGTCAGGCGATTCGGAAAGGACCGTACCACTTCGCCAACTGTCACAAGATTTCTATCTAACAAGTATTCGTGGTACAGTTCTTCTTCCATATATCGTGCTTCTACCTCGTGTGGTTGATGCCAATACTCATACTTTTCCACTGGTTCTTTACAATAACACAATTTTCCGTAACGGGAGCGCAGGGAACCACGTATCCACTGTGCCAGGTGCGTCAGTTCATGTAAAAGAGTTTTTGTATACAACTCCTTACACATATAGGTGTCCAGTTCAATCAGAAAGTGGCGTGGGCGATAAGATTCATCCGCAGTGTCACAATATCCATAAACGTGTTCACGTTTCAATCCACGATGAACAATATCAATTCTGATCTTGTGGCGTGGGAAATACTTATTCAGAAACCAAGAGGTAACATCCTCACAGAGTTTCTTAGAATAACCATATCCAGAATGGCAGATGTAAGACATTGACCCCAATGGAGAAACCAAACAAAAGAACTAATGAAGATGAGTTTGTGTGTTGTTGTCATCCCCAAGCACTCATAAACTCATCAATGTGAAAAGTATCATCGGTGCCAGTCTCTTCAACCAACTCATCATAGGTCATATCTTTTAACATAGTGAGGTAATCCTCTGGCTCAATGTCAACTCCAGGTTCGAAGTCATCGTGACACAGAAACACATACTCATTGTAAAGTGCGTCGATTAGTTGCTCTTTAGAAACGCTCATTGTCCTTGTTGAGATGATTGAACCAGGGTGAAAAGAGTGCTAGTGCTGCCCATACAACACTAGCAAGAATGATGATAATGTATATCATCGCTGGTAAAGATAACCACCAGCCCAGTCTGCATTTTCCAGCAACCATTCACGCTGATTGATAATGCGGAGGTCATAACGAACACCTTTGGCAGGTGCTTTCCAACTGGCGGACTTATACACTTCGCCAGTCTTCTTATCTACAAAAGCGTGAACACTGCGTCCACCGCTAGAATCAACCATAATGACTTTGTGATACTTACGCCCAGTTTCAGGGTAGTATTCAACACCATTAGTGTCTCCATACTGCTTCTCATAGTTGTGGCGAAGTGCCTCACAGAGAGCATAAGTGTGACCAAGAACTGCGTTAGCAATGTTCTCTCGTGCCTCTTGCTGGGCAGAGTATTCAGCGAAGGTAACAGGCATTGGTTTGTTGCTTATGAAAGTATTATAGGGCATCCTGGTGGGGTTTCAGTGCCCTTTGTGACAGTTCATTCACTGTCCCACTGTTCGGTTCCTCGTAGTTGTTCATCCAACTGGCGCAGAATACCTTCCCTGGTATATGCTCCAGTAGCACTTTTGCGTCGTTCCATTTCTTCTTCAATCTTCTGAGTGATAGAAGCGTGGCGGCGGATCTCTCCACCCATTGACATATTCTTCTTGGTTTGACTCATGCAGAACTGTAGTTGCATCAGTTCCATATCGTCCAGTTCAAGCATAATAATTCCTCAATAAACAAGTTCAGTTGCTACTTCCCAGTAGTCGTCTTCTTCAAGCACACCCATCCAATCTTTGGGGTCAGTTTCATAGATTTTGATTTCCCTAAGTTCGTCAATCAGCTCAGACAAGTCCATGAAAGATCCTCAAGTTGTTTGGTTATTGTAGCATAATGCGGTCTAAACCGCTAGTGCTCCTTCGGGTATTTCCTGACCTTCCATGTAGGATTCACGCCAGGAACAGGTATCATAACACAACCAACCCTCGTCCTGAGTATAAACATAAGAATACTCTTCGCTGTTCTGAAGATACTCACCCAGGTCTTTATCAAGGCGGGGAGGAAGATTCTCACCACGCTGGGAGTAGTATTGAGGACCATAAACTCCCACAACACCAGTATCATCCCAGCGGTCATCAGTCCAGCAGGAAGACATATCGCCACCGTCAATCAGTTCGGAAGCAAGAGACTTTCCGTTGTAATGGGTTTTCAGGATGCGACCCAACCACTCAGGATAACCATCCCAATGATGATAAACAGAGAGCACAGAACCGTCTTTAAGTTCAAGACCGATGCGAGCACGGGTTGCCATTGGGCGTCTGTCGATTACCTAGTTATTATAGGGCATCCAGAAGTGGGTTCGAATCTCCCTGTGACACTTCCTCACTGTCACACCGCTCTCTTGCGATATCTGTATAGTGTTCACTAAGATCTATACCCACAAACTTTCTATTTTGCCTGAGAGCAGCAACTCCAGTGCTGCCAGAACCACAGAAAGGATCCAGTACCGTAGAATCCACAGGAGAATAGATCTTGATAAGATACTCCATCAAACTGATCGGTTTGACTGTAGGATGATCGTTATATTTGCCTTTTTCTTTCCTTGTGGCGCGTGGAGCATAAAAATACTTTTGATGAGCAGTTTCAACCTCCCCAATGATGTTCATCGGGTAACGTCCTCTAGGATCAGCATCTTTTGTGCCATATTCTTCCTGAGTTCCAGTTGTTTTGCCATCCCTACCAAATGTACGACGTTTGTGTCCTTCGGCAACCCAACCTTTGGGAGGTTCTTTCTCCCAAGGCACACGAGTATTCTCTACATCAATCAAACCACATCCCCACTCTTCAAAGTTCTTCTGAAGAGATCCTTGATAGGGTTTCTGCCCAACTACAATCGGTTCATGAGCAGGTTTCAACCTATTATACTTTGCCATCTTTGTGGTTGTCATCCACATAATCTGGTCTTTTATAACAAAACCAGCATCTTCTACATTACATGCTAGGCGATGATACAATTCTGGGGAGCAAAAAGCAAGACAAAAAGCACCAGGACGAAGTGTGCGATATACTTCACGCCAGATGTCTACATCGGGAACAGAATAATCCCAGTGATCCATACCCATACCATACGGGGGATCAGTTATACAAGAATGAAAGAAGTTGTCTTCATAATTGGACAGAACCTCTTTACAATTTCCAGTTAAAATAGAAAAGGGCACGGTCATCCAATAAACAATCACAAATTTAGCATAAAAAAAGGAGGGCGTCAACCCTCCAATTTATCAATCGTCGTAAACTCTACACTCAGAAGCATCAGGATGTGTATCACAATATAACTCAAGAGGAGTTGGATCGTGTGACTCACCAGGATGATTCTCTTTATATGCTTTCAGTGCTTCCAATTCTTCTTCAGTGTGTCGGCGTGACTGTGGAGAAATAGTTGGGTCATTCAAAAGATCCTCATCCTTTTGAATGTGTTGGTCGATGTTTTCCATAGTTTTGTAACAGGATAATACTTATTTATTTTATTGAGGGGTGTTAGAGTGCTTTCCCTCAAGACTTCGAACCA